>Ga0210380_10000767_pt1 | contig 13520 bp, 18 predicted proteins | sample PLM4_5_coexredo_FD_155476 | JGI IMG/M metagenome (GOLD analysis project Ga0210380, IMG submission 155476) | Groundwater sediment microbial communities from an aquifer in East River, Colorado, USA - PLM4_5_coex redo | ecosystem: Environmental > Terrestrial > Soil > Riparian zone | place: USA...
AAGGGGGTTGCATGAACGAACAGGCCAGGTCCTTGCTCGACCGGTACGTCTACGCGATTCACAAACTTCTGCCGCGTGCTCAACGGGACGATATCGCCACTGAACTTCGCGAAATCCTTGAGTCTCAGGTTGACGACGAAGAGTCTCGGGAGCGACGGTCGCTTGATAAGGACGAGATCGTGGCGATCCTGAAACGCTTCGGTCCCCCGCGCCAGGTCGCCTCGCGTTACGGATCGCGGCAGTACCTGATAGGTCCCGAGGTTTTTCCGTCGTATCTCGTGGCACTGAAAGTCGTTTTATGGGTCATGGTTCCCCTGATGGCCTTTGCCGTGGCGTTAACCGCGGTGACAGCCCGGGAACATCTTCTTAGTAGCCTGCTCGGCACGTTTTGGTCGGTCCTCAGCTTCGGCTTGGTCAATGTGGGGATTGTCACGCTCCTGTTCGTGTACTTTGGCAGGGCATCGTCCGGGAAATTAAAGGCAGACGATTGGGATCTGGACGATCTTCCGGAAGTGCCTGAGGATCCAAAGGCACCGTTGGTCAGGTCGGAATCGATTGGAGCGCTGGTTGGATTGGTTCTCATGCTGGGCTGGTGGCTCGGACTGAATGAAGCGCTGCGACGCTTGATCGGTTTATCGGATTCCCTGCCCCTCGTTTGGGCACCGGTCTGGACCGAGCTCACGCCAGCTGCAGTTTCACTCATCTTTGCTTGCATGGCGATGGAAGTGATGGGGCTGCTTCGGCCTAAGTGGATCAAACCGTATCTGGCCTCAGGCGCGTTCCTCGACCTGCTTGTACTGCTTCTCCTGTTGCGTCTCCTGGGTGCGGGTACTTATGTGGGAGTTGACGCCGGCACTCCCCATCAAGGGTCGATGAGCATGCTCGTCTTCCTTTTTAACGGCATGCTATTCGCCGGCCTCCTCGTCATCTCGATTGGCATTGCGGTCAGTTGCGCCCGAAAAATCTGGCGGCTGCTGCGAATGTCCCACGACCTGTTTCACGTTAACCAGGGAACGCGGAACTGAAAGCTGCGCAGAATTCCGATCAGACCGTACGCGGCAGTGCCAGTTCCAGGAACTCCTCGATCGTTTTCGATTTCAGATCCTCACCCGATCGAAGCCGGACAGCAACGGCATTGCTCTCCTGTTCGCGATCGCCAACGACCAGCATGAATGGAATCTTCTGGATCTGTGCCTTGCGGATCTTGTTATTCATTCGTTCTTCACTCTTATCGAGTTCTACCCGCAATCCCGCCTGCTTTAGCCGAACTTGAACTCCTTCGCAGTAAGCGACGTTCCGGTCTGAAATCGGAATGAGGACGGCCTGAACCGGGCATAACCAGACGGGAAGGGCTCCACCATGGTGTTCCAGCAGTACCCCGAAAAACCGCTCCATGCTTCCGAGCAACGCACGATGAATCATGAAGGGGCGATGCATCGCGCCGTCCGCTCCGACAAAAGTCAGGTTGAACCGCTCAGGAAGGTTGAAATCAAACTGGACTGTGCTCAACTGCCACGGCCGGCCTATGGCGTCTTTGACGACGAGATCGATCTTCGGCCCGTAGAATGCCCCGTCTCCCGCATTCAACTGATACGGAATACCGGATCTCTTCAACGTGTCTTCCAGCGCAGCTTCCGCCGCATCCCAGTCTTCTTCACGTCCGACGCGTTTTGCAGGCCTGGTGCTGAGAAACAGTTCAAACGTGTCAAAACCAAATGCGCGAAGAATGTCCACGCTGAACTTCAACACTTTGTCGATCTCCGCTGGCATCTGCTCCGGAGTGCAGAATAAATGCGCATCGTCCTGTGTAAATCCGCGCACGCGAGTCAGGCCGTGGAGAACTCCGCTCTTTTCGAATCGGTAAACCGTTCCCCATTCGGCCAGCCGCATCGGCAAATCCCGATACGATCGAGGTCGATTTCCGTAGATGTTCACGTGAAACGGACAGTTCATCGGCTTCAGGTAGTACTCCTGTTCGTCGATTTTGATCGGAGCGTACATGTTCTCTGCGTAAAAGCCGAGATGTCCGCTGGTCTCCCAGAGAGTGGCGCGTCCGATATGCGGGGAATACACGAAGTCGTAACCGGACTCCAGGTGCTTCTTCTTGCAGTACTCCTCCGCTAAATGCCGGATCAAACCGCCCTTGGGATGCCATAGAATCAGGCCAGCGCCGACGGTGTCGGGCTGAATGCTGAACAGATCGAGATCCTGACCCAGTCTGCGGTGATCGCGCTTCTTCGCCTCCTCAATGCGAGTGAAGTAATCGGCGAGTTCCTTCTTCGTCTCAAAAGCCACTCCGTACACGCGCTGCATCTGCGCCCTCGCCTGGTCGCCTCGCCAGTAAGCTCCCGAGACACGGGTGAGTTTGAAGCTGCCCGGCTGAATTTCACGGGTACTGTTCACATGCGGCCCACGGCACAGATCCGTAAAGGTCCCGGTCTTGTACATGCTGATTTCGTTAACGCTCTCGCCGACGAGATTCGGATCGTTGAGTTCTGAAGCAATCGTGGTCCCGCGTGTTTTCAGGTCGTTGAGCAGTTCCACCTTGAAGTCCTGATTCATCTCCTGAAACGTCGAGATCGCTGCATCGGTCGGCATTTCGGACCGCTCGAATTTGAGCCCTTGCTTCACCTTCTCAATCATTCGCTTTTCAATCGCTTCAAGGTCTTCCGGCGTCAGCGAGCGCGACAGCATGACGTCATAATAGAAACCGTCTTCGATGACAGGTCCGACTCCGAACTTTGCTTCGGGGAATAATTCCTGAATGCTGGCCGCCATGAGGTGGGCCAGAGAGTGACGTTTGGTATCCAGTGCTTCGTTTTTAGACATAGTTTTGGGTCATTACGGATTTCGGGTTACGGATTGCGGATTTCCCCCTTTCGGGGGTCACGTGAAAAGTAATTGAGTCTGCTTTTCGATACCAAGCAACTGCTGTTTGAGGTGGAGCCCACCGGCATAGCCGGTTAAAGAACCGTCCGAACCCACGACGCGATGGCATGGGATGACTATCGCTATCGGGTTTTCGTGGTTCGCCATGCCTACGGCTCTTGCCGCTCCGGGCTTACCCAGCGAACGGGCGATATCGATGTAGGAACAAGTGGAACCATAGGGGATTTTCTGCAATTCGCTCCAGACCGCCAACTGAAACGGCGTCCCGGAAACGTCCAGTGGCAATTCGAATAGCGACCGTTTGCCGTCGAAATACTCCCGAAGTTGTTCAATGGCTTCGCGGTTGGCCTCATCGTCGATGACCCCGTCGGAAGGCATGTTGAACCCGAATTGAACCGACGCAAGTCCATGGGAGGAGGACGCCAGGGTCAGAGAACCCAGCGGCGAATCCATGATTGAATACCGGACGGCGTTAATCATGGAGGTAGAGTAACCCAACCCCGTCCGCAAAGGCGTGATTGAAATCACTCCCAGTATTTTGTTAAGGTTGTCGTTTGTCTTTTGCGGAAATTTTCAGGAGGTCCAAACCATCGACAAAAACATAAGGGTGAACCATCGAATCCGGGCGAAGGAGATTCGCGTTATCGATGATAACAACGAACAGCTCGGAGTTTTAACACCTCCTCAGGCAATGAAGATTGCCGAAGAACGTGGATTGGACCTGGTGGAAGTCGCACCCACTGCAAATCCTCCTGTTTGCAGAATCATGGATTACGGCAAGTACCTCTACCAGCAGAACAAGAAGGAACACGAGGCGAGGAAGCATCAAAAGAACATCACGGTCAAGGAAGTGAAGTTCCGCCCGAATACGGACGAGCACGATTACATATTTAAGAAGAATCACATCATCCGGTTCCTGACGCAGGGCGACAAGGTGAAGGCAGCCGTCTTCTTTCGGGGACGTGAAATCGTGCACCAGAGCATTGGCCGAGCGATCATCGATCGGTTGATTGAAGAACTGGCCGAAGTTGGAGCCGTGGAAGCCAGACCGAAAATGGAAGGACCGAATCTGATCGCGATATTCGCTCCGAAGAAGGTATAGCGACAAGAGAAACAACATGAACCAGAAGTTAAAGACACACAAGGGCGCAGCCAAGCGCTTCAAAGTAACCGGAACCGGGAAAATCATTCGTCATCATTCGTTCGCGCGGCACATCCTGACGTCGAAATCCGCCAAACGAAAAAGGAAATTGGGCAAGTCCATTGTCATTACGGACGCCGATACGCCGGCCGTGCGTAAGATGCTGCCCTACGCATAGATCATAGTTAGAAGGAGTTCACCGTGCCTCGAGTTAAACGTGGAACAAAACGCCACGACCGCCGCAAAAAAATTCTGAAGCTTGCGAAGGGTTACTACCTCAATAAGAGCAAGCTCTATAAATTCGCCAAAGAGTCCGTCGACAAGGCGCTCGTCTATGCCTACCGGGACCGGAAATCTCGCAAGCGGGACTTCCGCAAGCTTTGGATCATCCGCATTGGCGCCGCCGCCCGTCAGAACGGTCTCAACTACAATCAGTTGATCCATGGGTTGAAGGCTGCCGGAGTGGAACTGGATCGAAAGATGCTCGCAGACATTGCGCTGCAGGATCCAACAGCGTTCACGACTCTGGCGGAAACCGCCAAAAAGGCCGTTGCTGCTTAAGGTCACCAAAGACTATGGAACCTGGGTTTAGAAAATGTCGAGCGATGGGATCGGTCAGCTTCGTTCCATTGAGGACCAGTTCGACCGCGAATGCGGTGCCGTGGCTGATCTGCGCGCACTCGAAGACATTCGCAATCGATACCTGTCCCGCAAGTCCGGGCTTCTAACCACACAGCTCCAAAACCTGCGCAATATCCCCGCCGCCGAACGGGCGGCGTTCGGTCAGGCCGCCAATCAGGTCAAAGGAAAGATCGAATCCGCGCTTGAGCTTCTCGAGGCGCGACTTTCGGGCGTGGAAAAGAACGCCGCTCTCGAGCGTGAGCGTCTGGATATCACTCTGCCTGGCAATCGGAGACGCCTCGGACATCGGCATCCGCTCACCCAGGTCCGCAGGGAAATCGAAGAAATCTTCGTGGCCATGGGATACACGGTCGAAGACGGACCTGAAGTCGAAAGCACTTACTACAACTTCGAGGCGCTGAATATTCCGTCAAGCCATCCGGCACGCGATCCGAAAGACACCTTCTACATTTCCGATGATGTCGTCCTGCGGACGCATACGTCGCCGGTACAGATTCGCACCATGGAAAGGATGAAGCCGCCGGTGCGGATCATCTGTCCGGGACGCGTGTATCGGCGCGATGCTGCGGATGCGACGCATACTCCCATGTTTCATCAAATCGAAGGGCTGTTCGTGGATGAGGGCGTGACGTTTTCGGATCTGAAAGGAACCCTGGAGCGCTTTCACAAACAGTTTTTCGGAGAGAAAACAGAGACGCGGTTCAGGCCAAGCTTCTTCCCGTTCACCGAACCGAGTGCGGAAGTGGACTTGTCCTGCGTTTTTTGCGATCGGTCCGGGTGTCGCGTGTGCAAGCAAACCGGCTGGATTGAAGTGATGGGATCGGGAATGGTGAATCCAAAGGTCCTCGGATTCGTAAATTACGATGTGGAGAAATATTCCGGCTTTGCCTTCGGTCTCGGAATTGAGCGCTATCACATGCTGAAGTACGGCACTGGAGACATTCAGCTGTACTACCAGAACGACTTCCGGTTTCTCGAACAGTTCTGATTGAAGCTTATCGTTTATGAAAATCAGTCTGAGTTGGCTAAAAGAATTCGTGGATATCCCGGTAGATGCTCAGGAGCTTGGCAAGAAAGTTACGAGCATCGGGCTCGCCGTCGAAAGTGTTGAGCCTCATGGCAACGATACCGTCTTCGAACTGGATGTCACGACCAATCGCCCCGACTGCCTGAACCACCTCGGAGTCGCCCGCGAGGTCGGCGCGATATTTGGTACACCAATTCGCAGTCCCCAATTCAAACTTCGTGAATCGACCGCCAAAACCTCAGATGCGATTTCGGTATCCATCGCGGATCCCGACCTCTGCGGCCGATATTGCGGCCGTTTCATTTCCGGGGTGAAAATCGGTCCGTCTCCCGACTGGCTCAAACAGCGCCTCGAGAGCGTCGGAATTCGCTCCATCAACAATGTCGCCGACGTCACGAACTACGTCCTGATGGAACTCGGACAGCCATTGCATGCCTTCGATGCCGAATCGCTGCACGGACACGAAATCATCGTCCGCCGGGCAGAGATTGGGGAACGCATCACGACACTGGATGGCATCGAACGCACCCTGACCCCCTCCACTCTCGTCATCGCAGATGCGCAACGCGCCGTCGCTCTGGCCGGTATCATGGGCGGGGCCGAAACCGAAATCTCCGGGAAAACCACGAACGTGTTTCTGGAAAGCGCGCACTTCGCTCCCCAATCCATCCGCAAGACTGCACGTTCGCTGGGGATGAACACCGAAGCGTCCTATCGTTTCGAGCGTGGAGCGGATATCCGGATGGCACAAACAGCATGCGATCGAGCCGCGACAATGATTCAGGAACTGGCAGGCGGTGAGATTCATCACGGCATGATCGATGTGTTTCCCGGCAAGACTGCTCCGGTCCGAGTCTCGCTCCGCCGTATTCGCATTGAATCGTTTCTGGGATCCGCAGTGGAGGACTCGGTCGTCGACGGAATTTTCCAGCGTCTTGAATTCAAGTTCGCGAAAACGTCCTCAGGCTGGGACGTCGAGGTCCCCAGCTTTCGTGTGGATGTTTCCGTCGAGCAGGACCTGCTGGAAGAGATCGCCCGTCTTTATGGCTACGACCGGTTCCCCGGAACTCTCCCGTCGTGGAGGGGCTACGGATCGTTTCTCCCAGGCGACGCCGGAGAACGCCAGTTGCGCGACCTCCTGTCGAACAGCGGGTACAGCGAAATCACAACATACTCTTTCAGCGATGAAGAAACCGAACGGCGATTTCGCCCGGATATCGATCCCGTCAAATTTCAAAATCCGATGACGGAGGACGCGGCAATACTGCGATCTTCACTCGTGCCTGGAATTCTCAAATCGCTTCACTGGAACCTCAATCGTGGGATTCATGACATTCAGTTCTATGAACTCAGTAAGGTCTACCGGAAGTCCGGCGAAAATCGCGCGCTGATTCTTGCCGCGACCGGAGCATTGCGCACGCAAAGCCTGCACGATACTCCTCGGGATTTCACCTTCTTTGACCTCAAGGGCGACATCGAAAATATTCTGGAAAGTATTGGCGCACTCTCGAAATTGTCGGAGTTGAGTACGGAACGAATTCCTCCGTACTACCATCCGGGACGGTCGGCACGTTTCGGCGAACTGGCAGTATTTGGCGAAATCCATCCCGAGCAGCTGGAGGCGCTGAAAATCCGGCAACGCGTGTTTCTCGCCGAAATCAACGTCGAAGCCTTATTGTCGAAAACCTCAATGAAGTCGGTGCAGGCGATACCGCGATTCCCCGCCATCCGGCGCGATTTTTCTTTCGTCCTCGACAAAGGGACCCAATACGTCGCGGTGCAACGGATGATTGCCGATGTCGGGATTCCGGAACTGACTCGTATTGAACCATTCGATCGGATGGAATCCGGTCCGTTTGCGGATACAAAGTACAGTCTGTCCCTGTCGGTGGTATATCAGTCCGCGGATCGCACGTTGACCGACACCGAAGTGGAAGGCTTTGATCGTAAAATTCTTGATATTTTGGAACAGCGTCTCGGCGCACAATTGAGGAAGTAGAATGACACCTTCGGCTGTTGATAAATTTTCGGAACTGGAAGCACGCATCATTCGCACCGTTGAACTTGTAAAGTCCACTCGCATGGAAAAGGCCGCCGTGGAAAAGGAACTCACGATGGCACGCAAAAGCGTCGAACGGCTGGAACGTGAAATCGAGGATTTGAAAAACGAGCGGGAGCTGGTGAAGACCCGGGTCGAATCCCTGCTCGATAACTTGTCGGAAATCACCGAGGAGTCCATTGTCTAAACCCAGACCGCGCAGTGTTGATGTCGAGATCTACGATCAGAAGTATTCGATCGTGCTGAAATCCGCGATTACAGAAGCGGAGTTTCGGGAGCTCGCCGAGCTTGTTGACACGCGGATGCGGGAAATCGCCGCGGTAGCCAGTACTCCGGACTCTCTGAAGATCGCCGTCCTGACTGCCCTGCACCTTGCCCACGAGCTCCACGAACACAAGGAATTTGCGGAGAACGAAGCCATACTCTGTAAAAAAACGGAAGCCTGGACGAGAACTCTCGAACAGCTGCTGAGTAAATGACATCTTCATTTGACCCGCCATGTCCGGTTCCTTACAATAAGCGAACCCTGCAAGGTTCGTGATGGTCTCAACTAATTTTGAACCAATGCTTATTTGATAGGGTGTCCGATTCTCGGCGTGGTGTGTGGGTCTGGTCTTTTTCGGAAGGCATCAAGATCCCCTAAAGCGTCGATAGGGTGCCCACCTGTTACGGCAGGTTCAAATAGGTAGGGCCACACGGCCAAGCGGGGCAACAAATTTTTCTGCAGGCCCGGCGTTCCCCCACGCCTTAGAAAGTTCGAGTTTCAATATCCGTGAAAATTTTATTTATCGGTGACACGGTGGCCCGTGCGGGCCGCACCATGGTGCACGACTGCCTGAAGCACCTTAAGGAAGAGTACGAAGTCGATCTCACCATTCTCAACTGCGAGAACGCGGCGGCGGGCTTCGGCGTCACGCCAACCATTGCCGACGAGTTTCTCGATTGGGGCGTGGACGTCCTGACTTCCGGCAACCATATCTGGGATAAGAAGGAAATCTTTCCATACCTGGACAAGCACCCCCGAATTCTTCGCCCTGCAAATTATCCACCGGACAATCCAGGACGCGGCTGCGTGGTAGCGAAAACAAGGGCCGGCGAGGAGTTTGCGGTTCTCAATCTTCAGGGCCGGGTGTTCATGCCGACTACGGACGATCCCTTTCGTGTGGCGGACGCCGAACTGGCAAAACTCTCCAAAGACGTGAAGGTGATTTTTGTCGACATGCATGGTGAAGCGACATCGGAAAAAGTCGCGATGGGATGGTATCTGGATGGTCGAGTTTCGGCGGTGATCGGGACACACACGCACATTCCTACCGCGGACGAGATGATTCTGCCCGGCGGCACGGCGTATCAGACTGACGCGGGGATGACGGGGCCGTTCATGTCGGTGATTGGCGTAATGAAGGAAGATGTGATTCATCGGTTTCTGACGCAGATTCCGGTGAAGTTTGAATCGGCTTCGCAGGATGTGCAGTTGAACGGAACGCTGATCGATGTGGATTCGGCTACGGGAAAGGCTCGGAGTATCGTAAGGATTCAGAGAAAATAGAAACGGGAACTTCGGGCGAGCGATCGGAATACAATAGGAATTGCATGTTTGAATCACTATCCGAAAAACTACAGCGTGCTTTCAAGAATCTGAAGGGCGAAGGCCGCCTCAGCGAGCAGCATATCGATGAAGCGCTGAAGGAAATCCGCATCGCTTTGCTCGAAGCCGATGTGAATTTCAAAGTCGTCAAGCAGTTTACCGACGCCGTTCGGGCCAAGGCCGTCGGACAGGATGTGCTGCAGAGCCTGAGTCCGGGCCAGCAGGTGGTCAAAATCGTCCGTGACGAACTGGTCGACATGCTGGGCGGCGAAAATGCCCGGGTTCATTTCACGTCTCAGCCTCCAACCGTCATCATGCTGGTTGGTCTGCAAGGCGCCGGCAAAACAACTTCCGCGGGTAAGCTTTCCAAGTGGCTCGCGAAGAACGGACATCGTCCGATTCTGGTTTCCGTCGACGTCTATCGGCCGGCGGCCCGTGAACAGCTGAAAGTCATCGCACGCGATATCGGAGTGAAGATCTGGGAAGGCGAAGCGGGCGACAAGCCGCTGGCCCTGTGTCAGAACGCATTTCGCGAAGCCCGAAATACAGGACACGACGTGCTCGTCATCGATACCGCCGGACGGTTGCATATCGACGAAACGCTGATGAAGGAACTCGCCGAAATCAAAGACACGATTAAGCCTCACGAAATCCTATTCGTTGCCGACGCCATGCTCGGACAGGACGCTGTCAAAAGCGCGCAACAGTTCCACCAGCAACTCGGATTCAACGGATTCATTCTCACCAAGATGGACGGCGATGCTCGTGGCGGCGCGGCCCTTTCCATCAAGCAGGTAACAGGTCAACCCGTAAAATTTGTCGGAACCGGTGAAAAGTACGATGCTCTCGAACTCTTCCATCCGGACCGGCTCGTGTCCCGAATCATGGGCATGGGTGACATTCTTTCGCTGATTGAAAAAGCGGAAGAGGTCGTCGACAAAAAGCAGGCGTTGGAACTTCAGGAGAAGATTCAGAAAGACAGCTTCACCATGGAAGACTTTCGCGACCAGCTCCGCCAGATGCGCAAGCTGGGCTCCATGGAACAGATCCTGTCCATGCTGCCGAGCATTGGTCCATTCAAGGATCTGCAAAAGGCAAAGGTCGACGAAAAGGAACTGGTTCGGACCGAAGCCATTATCAATTCCATGACGCCAAAGGAGCGCCGCAACCACCAAATCATCAATGGGAGCCGCCGGAAGCGGATTGCCAAAGGCAGCGGAACCAGCGTTCAAGCCGTGAATCAGCTTCTGAAGCAGTTTGTTCAAACACAGAAGATGATGAAGGGTATGAAAAAGGGGCTGTTTGGTAAGGCCATGCGGGGGATGAAAATGCCCCAAATGCCGTTCTAATGGCTAATAGCCTGTAAAGTCGTTATACTTGTCGGGTTTCTTTACTTGAAGGAGGCTAACCGTTTGGTAGCAATTCGACTGGCCCGTATCGGGTCCAAGAAGCGTCCCTATTACCGGATTGTGGTCATCGAGAAGCGCCGCGCCCGAAATGGCCGGTTTCTCGAAGTACTCGGACAATATAATCCGATCGTCAATCCAGCCCAAATCAACATTAATGGGGAGCGGGCGCTGTACTGGCTGTCGAAGGGGGCTGAAGCTTCCGAGACCGTCGCCAGCATTCTCCGAAAGAAGGAGATCGTTAAAGCATAGATGCCCACGGCTCTCGGCTATTACGGACAGCTAAGCCTTCCCTGAGCCCTTAATGCGACGCAGCACATCAAGGTGCGTTGGAGTTAATGGAGGCCGCACATGAAGGAGCTGATTGTTGAAATCGCCAAGGCTCTTGTGGATAAGCCCGAAGAGGTCGCAGTTCGCGCAATTGAAGGGGAACAGACAACGGTTCTCGAACTCAGGGTGGCCCCGACCGATTTGGGAAAAGTCATAGGAAAACAAGGCCGAACTGCACGATCGATCCGAACCATACTGGGCGCAGCCGGAATGAAAATGAAAAAACGGTTTACGCTCGAAATCCTGGAGTAGCTCTTCAATCGCAAGCATCGACGGCGGTTTTATTCGAGTCGCTCGCGTCACACGCACTCAAGGTCTGCACGGCGCAGTTCGAGTAGACCTGATATTCGATGATGATCGACTTCTGGAAACCGGCCGCGCGGTTCAGATGGAAATAGGCGGCGGCAAACGCACCGTCAAAGTCGAATTCTTCAGAAGACAGCATGGCCGGTTCGTGATGAAGTTCGCCGGTATCGATACGATTGAAGACGCCGAAAAAATCATCGGCGCGGAACTGAAAATTCCGGAAGCAGAGTTACCGGAAGCGGAAACGGGTTCGTTCTATACGTTTCATCTGCGAGGATGCCGCGTTTATGCGGTGCAGAGCGGCATGAATGAATACCTCGGCGATGTGACCGATGTCGTGGATGGCGGCGGGACCCAGCTGCTACAGATCGGCAGTGGCAAGGAAGAGACTCTGATTCCCTTTGCGGAGTCGATCGTGAAGAAGATCGATCTTGAAGCGCGGCGAATCGACGTCGAGTTGCCCGAAGGTCTGCGGGAATTGAACAAGTGATGGTCTTCGATGTCATCACGATCTTCCCCGAGTTCTTCAATGGACCGTTCGAATACGGTGTCGTGCGGCGCGGCCGGGCCAGTGGCGCGATTGAAACGCGCATTCACGACCTTAGGGCGTACACGGAAGATCGGCATCAGACGGTAGACGACAGACCGTTTGGCGGCGGAGAAGGCATGGTGCTCAAACCGGAGCCGATATTCAAGGCGGTGGAAGCCATTCGCCAAAGTGAGGCTTCCGAAGTCGTGGTGCTGAGCGCGTCGGGACGGCGCTTTGACCAGGCGGAGGCGCTGAGGCTTTCGAAAGCAGCGCAGGTGATTTTGATTTGCGGCCGATACGAAGGCATTGATGAACGGGTTGCGGAGCACCTGGCAACGGCCGAGCTCTCCATTGGAGATTTCATCCTGTCAGGCGGCGAAATCGGCGCTGCTTTGATCGTCGATGCGGTTGCGCGATATGTTCCCGGAGTTGTCGGGAAGGAAGAATCCGTACTTCGGGATTCCTTTTCGGATCCGGAGGCGCTGGAAGTAACGGTGGAACATCCGCACTACACGCGGCCCGCCGAGTTTCGAGGATGGCAGGTACCGCCAGTGTTGATCTCGGGAGATCACATGGCAGTGAAGAAATGGCGAGCGGAAGCCGCGACGAGCAAGACCGCCAGAAACAGACCAGATTTGTTGAATCGAGGAACTTATGAACGTAATGGACACGATTGAAAGTCAGCAGCAGAGGACCGATCTTCCGGCATTCCATCCCGGAGACACGGTGAAGGTTCACGTCAAGATCCGTGAAGGCGACAAAGAACGCATTCAGGTTTTTGAGGGAGTTTGTATCGCTCAGAAACACGCCAGCATTCGCTCCACATTCACGGTTCGAAAAATTTCTTTCGGCCATGGTGTCGAACGCATCTTCCCTTTGCACTCGCGCATCATCGATAAAATCGAAGTGGTTCGCTCGGGACGCGTGCGGCGCGCAAAGCTCTACTACATCCGCGAGCTGCGCGGCAAGTCTGCCCGGATCAAGGAAGTGCACGATACGAAGGAGACTCGGAAGGCAGTTGCCCACTAAAGTATCAAAAGGGCATCCATGAGCCGACTGCTAGCTGTTGCCTTCATTCTGTTTTGCTTTGAAGTTGGCATATTCCTGATTCTGATACCGTGGTCGGTATTCTGGGAAAGCAACCTGCTGCTCGACTACGTCGCTTTCCTTCGTCCGCTGGTGCTGCACACATTCTTTCGCGCCGGGGTCTCCGTCCTCGGCGCGATTGACATTTTCATAGGCCTTACGGAACTCCGATATTTCCTCAGATCCCTGAGAGTCGTCAACCGCACATCGCTATGATTCGGTGCTATGTCACGGATCGACGTCAGGGCGACGTACTGACCCACGTCGCTCGAGCCATCGCCAATGGCATCGAGATGATCCAGATTCGCGAGAAAGACCTCGCTGCCGCGGATTTGCTGGATCTGGTGTGCCGTGTTCGAGACAAGGCGTCCGGTACGACGACAAAAGTCCTCGTGAATGGCAGGCTGGATATCGCGCTGATCGCCGGAATTGACGGCGTGCACCTTCCCGGCGATGGGTTACCCGCCGCACAGGTGCGGCCTCACGTCCGCACGCTGGGTGTTTCCTGCCACAGCAT
>Ga0210380_10000768_pt1 | contig 13503 bp, 17 predicted proteins | sample PLM4_5_coexredo_FD_155476 | JGI IMG/M metagenome (GOLD analysis project Ga0210380, IMG submission 155476) | Groundwater sediment microbial communities from an aquifer in East River, Colorado, USA - PLM4_5_coex redo | ecosystem: Environmental > Terrestrial > Soil > Riparian zone | place: USA...
AGGTCGTCTTCGGTCACACCCTGACGATCAAACGGCTTCGGTTTCGTTGGGAACGGTTGGGTCGCGGACGTCTTTTCCATGGGCACGTCGGATTGCGGTACCGGTCGTTCGACGATGGGCCAGATCGGTTCTCCGGTGACGCGATTGAAGACGTACGTAAAACCCTGCTTGGTCACCTGCGCGACAATCTTCACCGGCCTTCCGTCGACTGTTACGTCGAGCAGAACTGGAGCCGACGCCGTATCCCAATCCCAGATATCGTGGTGAACCAGTTGAAAGTGCCAGATGCGTTTGCCGGTCTTCGCATCGAGGCACACGATGCTATCGCCGAACAGACCGTCTCCCGGACGATGTCCGCCATAATAGTCACCCGTCGGCGTTTCGATCGGCAGATAGACATATCCCAGCTCAAGGTCCGCGCTGATGGGGGCCCATGCGGCGGTGTTGCCGTTATGTTCCGCCGACTTGTTTTCCCAGGTGTCGTAACCGAATTCACCCGGCTTCGGGACGGTATGGAACGTCCACAGGAGTTTGCCGCTGCGTACGTCGTAACCGCGAATGTATGCCGGAACGTTGTGCACTGTTGGCGGGGCCGTTCCACCTTGTAGTGCAGCGCCAATCACCGCAACGTCTCCGACAATCATCGCCGGTGAAGATGCTCCAATCTGTCCGGGCTCCACCTTGTAGTCGAGGCCATCCCACAGATCCACGATGCCGCCGATTCCGAATCCCGGAATCGTCTTGCCGCTTTTGGCGTCCAGCGCCACCATTTGATATCCGGGAGTGATCAAAATAATCCGCTCATTTCCCGCGTTGTCAGACCAGTAAGCCAGTCCACGGTTGTTGGCGCGGGGCGCGCGCGAGCCGCGGACGCCTTCATCCAGCCGATAAGTCCATTTTGTATCTCCGGAGGCGGCATCCACGGCCACCGCGGCGCGGAAGCTACCGGCCGTGAAGTACAACGTCGTGCCAACCATCAAAGGCGTGACTTCCCAGTTGGAATCCACTGGCGCGCCCAAACTGGATGTCTGCCATCGCCAGGCGATCTGAAGCTTGCTGACATTCGAAGCGTTGATCTGGTCCAGCGGCGAATACTTCGTGCCGCCTGCATCTCCGCCGTAGTGCCGCCACTCTCCGGCTGCAGAACCTCGCTGTGCCGTGCCGGTATGTGTAAACGTGATTATGGCGATTACGAACGTCATCACGATCGTCTTCGTCGTACCTTGTTTCATGGGGTGCCTCGCGCGAGGAATTATAAGCCCGAAGGGTGGCCTTTCCATGCTATTCCGACGCGGAATACATCAACTTCTGCTCCGGGATGTTTGCCTCCGGGATGCTTGCCGTACGTTAAGAACGAGCCCAGGCGGGTAGGTGTTACATTAGCGCCAGTCGACGCCTGAAACATCAAATGGTTCCTGTCAGGATGGTGCTTGCGCTTCGCTCAATGCATGGTCGATGGCATTGCTGATTTGCTGGAGGTCATAGGGCTTGCCGACGATCTCGAAAGCACAGGAATCGTCGCCGATAATTTCGTCCAGTCGCATTTTGTTGGTGGTCGTCAGTACAATCCCGCGTGATTTCATTATTGTGGAATCGCGCATCGTCTTAAAGAATTCCCAGTTCTCCCGATATGGCGGGGATATGTCGAATATCACGACCGCCGGGTCGTTTCTTATGAGGAATTCATCAAAATTGATGATGCCCTTCTTGACGTCTGCAAAGTGGCACGACGTCAAACAGCAGATGCCTTTGACGTCGAGCATGCGTCTCACCATTTCAACCGTGTCATCGCTGGCATTGATAAGTACGACTACTAAAGGGCGCCGGGAAATCTGAGGTTGAAATTCCATGAATTGCCTGCTCTAACCAGTACTTCTCGCCGCTGCGGCGACTGCTGTTTCCCGCCCTATTGCAGCATGAAGCAAATCCAGATCCTTTTTCAGGCCCACAATTTCCAGAGCTTTGGAGTCTTCTCCTATGATTTCATCCAGTCGCAACTTGTTGGTCGTCGTCAGGACAGATCCACGCCTCTTCATGATCTGATGCGAGCGCATCGTCTTGAAAAACGTCCAGTTCTCATCGTAAGGAGGTGAAATGTCAAAGATCACCAACTCCGGATTGTGTTTCTGCATATATTTTTCGAAAACAACAATGCCCTTTTTCAGATCTGCAAAATGGCACCAGATCAAGCTCTGGCCATCCCCCAGGTCCGTAAGAAGCTTGTCTACCATTTCAATGGTGTCGTCGCTGGCGTTAAAAAGCGCGACGATGCCCTTGGTAGTGTTCCTTGAATCAGGCATTAGTGACCTCCTGTCTCTTTGTAGAACATGAATTCGCCGATTCCCCTGGCCTTGGACTGATACATCGCAGTGTCCGCTTTCCGGATTAGAACTTCTGCGTTATCCCCGTCGTCCGGAAAGATGCCAATGCCAATGCTGAGACTGGGGCAGACCTCCCGTTCACTGATAAGTATCGGCGCATTCACGGCCGCAATAATCTTTGCGGCGCTAATTGCCGCGTCCTCCACGCGTTCCAGTTCCGCGAGGAGGATGACGAACTCGTCCCCTCCGATGCGGCTGACCGTATCTGAACTGCGCACACATTTCACGAGACGATCCGAAATCTGACGAAGCAACTGGTCTCCCAGCGCGTGACCAAGCGAGTCGTTGATCTCTTTGAATCGATCCAGGTCTATGAACAGTACTCCCAGCCGCCTGCCATAACGCTTCGATAGAGCCAGCGCCCGGGCAAGGCGATCGTCGAGAAGCAATCGATTCGGAAGATCGGTGAGAGCATCATGCTGAGCCAGATAGGACATGCGCAACGACACCGCGTTCATTACGGCGATAGATGCGTCGTGCAGCTTCGAAGACAGGCTTTCGGTGGAACCTACAGCCACAACTCTATGCGCAAGGCGTTCGAACATTCCGGCGAGATAGTCCGCCAGAAAATGAAGCACGCGTGTTTCCAGCTTCGTGTATGAATCGTTCTTTGTAGCAACAGACAACACGCCAATCAGGCGTCCGGCCGATTCCATGGGAATGCAGGTGTTCGAAGTGCCCTGAAATGACCTGCCCGTAACCAGCGTTTGAAGAACAGCGTCCATCTCGGACAGCTGAATCTCATCGCTTGCAACTTCTGCGAACTCAGTATCTTCCATTGCCACGACCCGCCAGATCTGGCGATTGTCATCGCACAGCAGAATAGTGAGTCGCTCGAATTCAACAAGCTTCGGCAAATACTGCGCCAGCTCCAAAAGTAGTGTTTTGAAGTCCCGGACGCGAGAGCAGGCAGAAATGAATTCAAGAAACTCATCAAACGGGAATGAATCGATCTCGGTCGAAGTCTTGTCGGAATCCAATGAACTTTGCACCCCACGATATGGCGACCGCTACCCACGGAAGAATGGCAATCTTACCGACTTGCGATATGGGAAGCTGTTCAAAAGGAGACGATGACGTACCTGAATCCCCGGGGGCCAATGCCCTGGAATAACCACAACTGACCGCACCCGTGATGATGGCAAGAAGTGAAATAGCTGCCGTGCGCCAGCCTGCAGTGAAATCGCCCAGCTCGGGAGGAATGTAATTTTTATGTTTTTTCATGCGTCAGTTTTCGGAGTGTTGCCAGAAGGATCGGTCCGGACGTTCGAAGCTCTTTCTGATGAATGGCTGTCAGCCGTCGGAGAAGCCTTTCACCGCGGGGCTACAATGTCCACCACCTGCCATCCCAGAACCGTATGGTCCGCGGGTTTGAAGCCGGGCGCTTCAGAAACCCGCAGGATAATGCCGTTGAGATCGAATACAGCCGCGGAGTCATCTTCATGCGTCACCGGCAAGTCCAGGGTGCCGCCATAAAACGCCTTCGAACGGTCGCGGCCAAACGTGCAGATGAACGTCATTACCTTGGCTGAAGCAGGAATCGACAACAGGCATCGCCTCCGAACCGAGCAGCGATATACGTCTCGAGTTCCAGGACAGGCGGTTTGATCATGGAGTCAGCCCGATAATGGAAAGCAATCGGCCGGTGCGCGCGCCTTCGCGCCTGTAGGAAAAGAAAAGGTCGGCGCGGCACTGTGTGCACAAATTTGATGTCACGATCTGCGCTTCCGGAATTCCTGCCTCAATAAGCTGACTTTGATTTGCGAGAGCCTGATTGAAATGTGGCTTCGTCCAGTCCGGATGCCGAAGGAAAGCCTTGGGGTCCCCGATGGCCTCAACAACGTCGTCTCCGACCTCATAACAACAGACAGCGTTATGAGGACCGATCACTGCCGTCAAATCCGATGGCGAAACCGAGTACTTTTCTGCAATGAACTCTACGGTATGTTGAGCTATACGTGCGGCCGTGCCGCGCCATCCGGCGTGAACGGCGGCAACCACCCGGGCATTGCGATCGGCAATGAGGATGGGAACGCAGTCTGCAGTCTGGATTGCAATAACGGCGCCACGAACGGCGGTAACCGCAGCGTCTCCTTCCAGCGGTTCGTTGGAAGACCAGGTGTCGGTCATATCGCGAACGATGCTCGAATGGGTCTGCTTGAGTTTCAGCACCGGCCAGCCTGGCACTCCGGCCGCAGCCAGAAACCGTGAACGGTTGATGGGAATCATGGGATTGTCCGAGGAAGTCGGACCGAGCGTCAGGTTGGTGTGTTCGGCGCGCCGGGTGGAAAACGCGTGTGCGACTCCAGCAATTGCGTCGAGCGCCGGCGCGTGAAGCAGCGTTATCTGAGAAACCCGTTTTACCTGTAACATGAATTCATGATCGTTGGACTCGGCATCGATGTCATCCAGAACGAGCGCATCCGCGATTCGGTGACTCGATTTGCCTCTCGATTCATTAATCGAATATATACGGAAACTGAAATTGCATACTGTTCCACCTGCGCCGATCCGGCAATTCACTATGCGGCGCGCTTTGCCGCAAAGGAAGCGGGCTTCAAGGCTCTTGGAACCGGCTGGGCGGCCGGCGTGAAGTGGAAAGACGTTGAAGTGCAGAGACTTCCTTCAGGAAAACCCGAGCTGCACCTCTACGGCGAGGCACTCCAGCGCGCCACATCCCTGGGAGCCACACGCTTCCATGTGTCACTGACGCACGATCAGCTTGTTTCGTGTGCGGTTGTAATGTTCGACTAACGGGCGGCGAGACCATCCTGCTGAAGAGCGGTCGCACAAAGCGATACCCACGTATTGCGCGGCAGGTCTGCTTCCGGATATACGCGAATGAAATTGCTGCTGATGGCATCTCCGGAGTTCAGCACAAGCACCTCAAGATCACGGCCAATCATCCTCGCGCGAAACGCTTCATTCCTGGACGCAATGAGCTTCCGGAGAGCCTTCGCTCGAAACTGTGAGACGTGCGAGGGAACCGGGGCGGGCATGTCTGCCGCAGGAGTTCCGGGACGAGAGGAATAAGGAAACACATGCAGGTACGTTAACGGTGACGCGTCGATCAACCGAAAGGTTTCGGCAAACTCTTCGTCGGACTCGCCCGGGAATCCGACCATCACATCTGCGCCGATGGCAGCATCTTCTATTCGCGCTCGGATAGTCTGTGCAAGTTCTGCGTAATGGGATGGAGTATACGGTCGGCGCATTTCACGAAGAATGCGGCGCGATCCGCTCTGAAGCGGAATGTGGAAGTGATGTGCCAATCGCGGTTCCTCCGCGACAAGGGAAATGATAGCCGGCGTGACTTCCAGGGGTTCGATGGAACTTAGACGAATGCGTGCCAGCTCTGAAATCTCGTCGAGCATGCGGCGTATCAACGCGAGAAGCGATGTCGGGGAATCCAGATCGCGGCCGTAGGTTCCAAGATGAATGCCGGAAACGATGATCTCCTTGTACCCGCGCTCTACCAGGCTCCGAACCTCGGCAAGCACCATATCAGGAGTCATGCTGCGGCTGCGGCCGCGAACCGACGGAATGATGCAGAACGAACAGTTGGCATTGCAGCCATCCTGAACCTTGACTATCGCACGGGTGCGGCCGGCGGATCCGGAGTGTGTGCGGGGACTGAGTTCCTGTTCGAGGAAGATATCACTGCAGAAAACTTCGGCACGGCCCGGGGAGATGAAGTCTTCAGCGAGAACGTTCATGGTCAGACGACCGACCATAGGCTTGTGTGAGTTTCCGACAACGTACTCGACGCCGGGCATGGCGGCGAGTTCTTCCGGCGCGCGCTGCGCATAGCAACCGGTGACAACGATTCGGGTTTCCGGACTGCGTGTTGCGATACGGCGAATCATAAGACGCACGTCGCGATCGGCTTCTTCGGTAACTGTGCAGGAATTGACGACAACGACGCTGGCGTCGTATGGGGTCGTCGCAACGCTCGCTCCCGCGTCGAGGAGCTCGTCCTGAATTGCCGCGCCTTCGGATTGAGAAGCCCGGCAACCAAAGTTCGCAATGTGGAAGGTTTTATCGAGCATGTTGTTTTCGAAGCCAATTCTCACACTCAGGTATCCCTCGCCTGAAGGGAGAATGTGACGCGAAGCGTCGGGGGCGGGGTAAAGAAAAGGCAATTCTGTACCCCTCGCCCGAAATGTCTCTCTATTGCTGCTGTCCCAGTTCCGAACTTACCTTCTTACTCTTCTCCGCCACCGTCACTTCAAACTTCGCCTTGTACTCGACCAGCTTTGCCGCCAGTGATTCATCCGCCAGCGCAAGAATCTGGACCGCAAGAATTCCCGCGTTTGTTGCACCGGATTTGCCAACACCCATGGTGGAGACAGGCACACCCGGCGGCATCTGCACCGTGGCCATCAGTGCATCGAGGCCGGACAGCGGTGAGCTGTCGATCGGAACACCGATTACCGGAAGAATCGTTTCGGCCGCCGTAACACCTGCCAGATGCGCCGAACTGCCGGCGCCCGCAATGATGATCTTCAGGCCACGCTGTCGCGCGCTGCTGACATACTCCAGTGTTCGATGAGGTGAGCGATGCGCGCTATAAACTCCGATTTCGTAAGGCACGCCAAACTGCTGGAGAACCTTCGTCGCCTCTGCCATGACTGGGGCGTCGGAATCACTGCCCATAATAATTCCAACAAGTGCTTTCGCCTTTTCTGTCATCGTTGCTTTGCCAATCCCTTCTTTCCAATGTCTCTGCGGTAATCCTTGCCGTCGAAGTTTATCACCTCACATGCGGCATAGGCTCGATCGAGAGCCTGCGACAGTGTGGTGCCGCGGGCCGTGACATTCAATATTCGTCCCCCCGCAGTCACTACGTTTCCATCTTCCATTCGTGTTCCGGCGTGATAAATCTTCACTCCCTCGAGCCGACTTGCCTCTTGAAGTCCGCTGATGCGCTTTCCGTTTTCCACTTTTCCGGGATAGCCACTTGCCACCAACACGACCGAAGCCGTGGGTTCGCTGGTCCATTCCAGGGACCGTGAAGCCAGGCGATGCTCCTCCATATCGATGAGGACTTCCAGCAGATCGGTCTTCAGCCGAGGCAGCAATACCTGAGTTTCCGGATCCCCGAACCGCGTGTTGTATTCGAGCAGCTTTGGACCGGCCGCAGTCATCATTAAGCCGGCATAGAGAATTCCCGTAAAGCCGGCCGCGTTATTGAGCGTCGGCTGAATGATGGTACGCATCACAACGGCACGTTCTTCGGGCGTCAGAATGGTATCGCTGGAATACGCGCCCATCCCGCCGGTGTTCGGCCCCTGATCGTCATCGAAGCGCCGCTTATGATCCTGAGCTGCGACCATCGGCTGAGCAACCTTGCCATCAGCGAACACATGGAAGGACGCTTCCTCCCCCATCAGGAATTCTTCGATCACCAGTTTTCCGCCTGCCGCTCCGAGGCTCTTCACTTCCATGAATTCGTGGACCGCGCCGCGCGCCTGCTCTTTCGTTTCCGCAATAACCACACCCTTTCCGGCAGCAAGGCCGTCCGCCTTAACAACCGTAGGGTATCGAACGGAGTCGAGCCGTGCGTACGCTTCGGCTGCTGTAGCACATGGCCAGAAATCAGCCGTTGGAATCTTATGGGCCTTGAAGAATTGCTTGGAGTACGTCTTGCTGGATTCCAGCTGCGCATTCTCCGCATTCGGCCCGACGATCTTAAGTCCGCTGTTTCGAAAGAGATCCACGACTCCCAGACTGAGTGGCACTTCGGGTCCCACAAAAGTGAGATCTGTCTTTTCGTCGCGCGCAAAATCAAGCAGCGCAGCCACATTGTCTGCGGCAATGGGAACGTTTGTCGCCAGAGATGCAGTCCCTCCGTTACCCGGCGCCACAAAGATCTGCTTCACTTTGGAATTCTGCGCGATCGCATCCACGATGGCGTGCTCGCGTCCACCCGAACCGATCACAAGTATTTTCATCTGGTGGAAATTTTTATCTGGGTGAGGATTTCGTTTAATGCGCCCGTGCGATAACCGTCCACATCGAGCGTCACGTATTGGAAACCGATCTGTTTGAATTCGCGGCTGAGATTGTCGAAAAATTCCATGCTGAATCCGTTCACCATTTCTTCACGTGCAATTTCAATACGTGCAACATCGCCGTGATGCCGGACGCGGCACTGACGGAATCCCATGGCCCTCAGCGCTTCCTCGCCCCGGTCGATCATGCGCAGTTTGTCCAAAGTTACTTCAGATCCGTATGGAATTCTTGAAGAAAGGCACGCGGATGCCGGCTGATCCCAGGTGGGCAGGCCATGCAGCCGCGAAAGCTCCCGAATCTCCGCTTTGTTCATTCGAGCCTCGATAAGCGGACTTCGTATTTCCAGCTCCGATCCGGCCTTGCGCCCCGGACGATAGTCGCCGGTGTCATCGAGATTGTTGCCGTCCACGACGAATCGAAAGCCACGCTGGCTCGCCATGGCCTGAAGTCTGGAATAGAGATCATGCTTGCAGAAGTAACAGCGATTTGTTGGATTTGCGGTGTAATTCGCGTCTGCCATTTCGCCGGAATCAATGGATTCGTGCCGAAATCCGTACTTTTTGACGAGTCCCGATGCGACGTTTCGCTGGTAGGTTGGGTAGCTGGGGCTCTCAGCGGTAACGGCCAGAGCGGCATCTCCAAGCTCCCGATTTGCGATAAATGCGAGGTAGGCGCTGTCGACTCCGCCGCTGAACGCGACGATACAGGAACCCATACCTCGAAGAATTGAAACCAGCTCCCGTTCCTTGTCTTGCGGCATCTGGTAATTGTAGCGCTTGACAAAGCTGCGGCGAATTCGAAATATAAGGTTTAGTTATGCATGCAACACTGCTGCTAAACGCGTCGTACGAACCACTCCGGATCATTTCCTGGAAGAAAGCCCTCACCCTGTTTTTCGCCGGCAAAGTTGAAGTCATCGAAGAACACGATCGTGAAATTCATGCGATCACGTTTGCGATCAAGCTTCCGTCGATCATCCGACTTCTGAAATATGTGCGGGTGAAGAATCAGAACAAGGTGAAATTCTCCAGAGCGAACATCTACGCCAGAGACGACTATAGCTGTCAGTACTGCGGGAAGAAATTTCCTTCGGAGGATCTCACCTTCGATCATGTGGTGCCCGTCGCCCGGGGTGGACTCAAGCGCTGGGACAATATCGTCGCGGCGTGTTTCCGATGTAATCACCGGAAGGGTGGGCGCACGCCCGAAGAAGCGGGCATCCGGCTGATCCGTCCCCCGACGGAACCGCACTGGCTGCCGGCGATTCATGTTACCTTCAAGCTCAAGTCTCCGCCGGAAAGCTGGCGGGACTACCTCTATTGGAATATCGAGCTCGATATATAAGATGACCCTGCAGGAAACAATTCAATCGCACATGGCCGATGCCATGCGCAGCAAAGATTCGCTTCGCCTCAGTGTGCTGCGCATGATGAAGACCGCCGTCAAGAATAAGGAAGTTGAGAAGATGAAAGCGCTCGAAGAAGCGGAAGTCCTTGCGGTACTGAATTCGCTGGTGAAGCAGCGGCGCGATTCTGTGGAGCAGTTTCGAAACGGCGGCCGCGAGGAACTCGCATTAAAAGAAGAAGCCGAGATCAAAGTGCTCGAAAAGTACCTTCCTGCAGCGGCTTCGGATGACGACATTCAAAGTGCAATAAACACGGCGGTACAGCAAACGGGGGCGGCATCCCTGAAGGATATGGGAAAAGTAATGAAAGCCACACTGGCACTGCTCGCCGGAAAATCAGCAGATGGCGGCCGTGTCAGTCAGCTGGTTAAGGAAAAGCTGGCGTGACCGATGTGGACAGTGCCGAACCTGACGTTACGATTCACGACCTCGTCGTCTTTGAAACGCCACACGTGCAACTCCGCAATCTCGTCATTTTCGATTCTCCCGACATCCGCCTGGACGAGCTGACGTACTTTTCAACTGGTGAAGCTCCTCGAAAGGGCCAGTTCCGAGAATGGACGGAAAGCCTTGTTGGCACGGTAATATTTGTACTCGCATTTACCACTCTAATCGCACAGGCAACGCAGGTTCCAACCGAGTCGATGAAACCGACGATTCTGGTCGGCGACCATTTCTTTCTGGATAAGGTCGCGTTTCCCGGAAACTATCCGGAACCTTTGCGCCCTTTGCTGCCGCATCGAGCGATCCGGCGCGGCGATATCATTGCGTTTAAACCTCCCGCCAGCGCGTCGAGTGACAATATCCCCTTCGTGAAGCGTGTCATCGCTGTTGGAGGAGACACCGTTGAAATGCGGAGCAGAAACGTCTACGTGAACGGAAGAAAGCTGGACGAACAGTATAAGATTTACGCCGACTACTCACCGGATACGAGCCGCGATAACTTTGAACCACAGATGATTCCACCGGACAGCTTCTTTGTCATGGGCGACAATCGCGACAACAGCAATGACAGCCGTTACTGGGGATTCGTGGATCGCAACTCCATTATCGGCAAGCCGCTCTTCGTTTACTGGTCTTACGAAAGCGATCCGTGGACGGGTACGGCCGCGACGTTCCGGGAATGGCTGCAGGGTTACACATCCATTGGATTCCACTTCTTCAGCCGAACCCGATGGTTTCGATTTGGAACCATGATCCATTGAGTGCCCGCAGAAGAAGTTACTAAGCCTCTAAAATGCGGGTGCCCTGGTTCTTTACGAACCAGGGCGTTCATTTCAATGGAAGCTTAAAATTAGGAAGAAAAATTATAATTGGCTGGACTGAACGAAATCGAACAGTGGTAAATATGAAGTGGCTTTAATTGGAAAGTCTGATGCATTTGCAGTTCTTATTTTAGTGGCCACGCCGTTTCTGTCAATCGGAATCTCCTGATGGGTACATTGTTCCTTGTTGCCACACCCATCGGAAATCTGGGCGACATCAGTCAACGCGCAATCGACACTCTGCGAAATGCCGACATCGTCGCATGTGAAGATACACGGCAAACTCTGAAGCTTCTCACCCACTTCGGCATACAAAAGCCTCTGACCAGCTATCACGATTTCAACGAACGCGAAAAGGCGATAGAACTTGCCGGCAGAATCGAAAACGGCGAAGTCATCGCAATGGTTTCCGATGCCGGAACACCCGCGATATCCGATCCGGGATTCCGGCTTGTTCGGCTATGCCGCGAACGCGGGATTCACGTTGTCTCCATTCCCGGAGCCAACGCCGCCATCACCGCTCTCTCCGCATCAGGGCTGCCGTCCGACCAGTTCCTGTTCGTTGGCTTCCTTCCACCCAGAAAGTCTGCGCGTCGCGAACATCTCGAGACTCTGCGAACTTTCCACGGCACACTGATTTTTTATGAAGGACCGCACCGCATTCAAGCCGCCCTTGAAGACATTCAGGATGTCTTCGGCGATCGCGAAGCCTGTATTGGCCGCGAGTTGACCAAGCTTCATGAGGAGTATCTTTTTGGAAAACTCTCGGAAGTTCGGCAAAGGGTCAAGGAGCTTGGGGAATTCGTAATAGTTGTCGGTGGATTCACGGGAACCGATGATGCAGCTCCACGCGAGCTAACACGAGAATCCGTCCTCAGGACGCTTGGAATTTCGCGGAATCAGCTCTACGATCTCTTCTTCAAGAAGTAAAAAGGGGAATGACACGTCTGTCCCCTTTTTTTACAGCAGGGTTTCGTCCAGCGACGCCGGACCGGCGATTTCACGCACGGACTCGCGCCCATCTTCGCGCTCATCGATGTCCTCGTCCTTCATTTCCTCATCATGTTCCTCATCATGGCCCATGAAACTCATGAATTTGTCGCGGGAGCCCTGAAAGAAATGGTTGATCATGCCATTCACCGCGGCATCCCGGACATCTGCAAACCCGACGGTGGGTTCGTAGTAGTGAGTTCGGGACTTTAGCGCCCGATGGAGGAACCCTTTGAGGAAAAGGCGATGCATGATCGTCATTACAGTGGTGTAGGCCAACTTGCGGTGAGGGTGGATTGCGACCTGAACGTCTTTGACAGTAATGGGATACCGCTGCCATACCGCCTTCATGATGTCGAGTTCCAGCGGCGTCAACACTAACGAACTATTCCGATTCCGTACCTGTCCTTCGATCTTCAAGTAGTTCGATCATCTCCCTTGCGCCTTCTTTACCGGGGGCATGTAAAGGAATTGAACGAATGCGAAATTTCATCCGGCGACGTGGAAAATCAATTTCGACGATATCGCCGACTCGCATCTCGCGTCCGGCCCGTGATTCGTTGTCGTTCACTATGACGCGTCCAGCGTCACATACTCCCTTTGCGAGGGTCCGGCGCAGAATGACCCGACTCCACTTTAGAAACAAATCGAGACGCATCAGGTCCAATTTGTTCGGAAAGCCGGCATTTACTGTTCTTTGGGAGGTGCAGTATCGGAAGCCCGGATTGGCTTAGTTGAGGCGCCCGTATCCGTAAATCCCGGATACACTTCAACGTATCCCTGGGCACGCAACCTGGTCAGATAAGCACGCACTTTTGGTTCGGCGCGCTGGTCCATGAGGATATTGAAGATTTCGGTCTGCGCAGTCTCGAACGAAAGAATTCCCCCATCGTGCTTGTCCAGCAACTTCAAAATGACGAGGGTGTGATTCTGAGGATTCGTCATCGTTTCGGTGACCTCTCCCTTCGTCAATTTCCGGACAATCGCTTCCATCTCCGGTGAGGCCAGACCATAATTTCCGTCACCGTCCCGTTCGAAGAAACCAAGGGCCCCGCCGTCCTGACCGGTTGGATCTTCAGAGTACTTGCGCGCCACTTCTGCAAATTCATCGCCCTTCTTGAGGGCTGCCTGGGCGTCGGCCATGGTCTTGTTCTTCGCTTCGACTTCATCGGGGGACAAACCGTCGGTCGCCACAGCGATGATTCCGATGCCTACACCGGGTGGTCGATCGAAGTCCTTTTTGTGGGCCTCGTAGTAAGCCCGAGATTCTTCGGTCGTTATTACAATTTTTCCGGTCACTTCGTGATGAAGAACCTGCGACCGCAGATTTCTGTAACGAATGCTGTCCTTAACCTCATCGATTGAAATTCCCTGCCGAATCATTGCAGCTTCCATAGCTTCCTGGGTCGGGAAATTGTTGTCGACCCGCAGCTGCTCGACCTGTTTG
>Ga0210380_10000769_pt1 | contig 13487 bp, 12 predicted proteins | sample PLM4_5_coexredo_FD_155476 | JGI IMG/M metagenome (GOLD analysis project Ga0210380, IMG submission 155476) | Groundwater sediment microbial communities from an aquifer in East River, Colorado, USA - PLM4_5_coex redo | ecosystem: Environmental > Terrestrial > Soil > Riparian zone | place: USA...
CCATGCCTCCCCGCGTGGATCCTTGCCGAGAATGGCGGCGCGATTGAGATAGTCCTTCAGCGAAGGTTGCTTGTTGGTCGATTCGCAGACATCCATCAAATTGCCGTCCGGACCGATTCGCGCAAGAACCGCCTGCCAGGCTTTGTCCACGATGGGCTGATAGACTGCGCGATCCAGCCATCCGCGGCGAATGCCTCGCAGCATGGACGTGCCGATCATGGCGGTGGAGGAGAACTCGGAGTAGGCTCCAGGCTGATCGACGACCTCACGCCACATGCCTTCTTCATTCTGAAACCGGGCCAGAATTGCCATGTGTTGCTGGAACGCGCGCAGGACGGCTCCATATTGCGGATGGTCCGTTGGAAATTCCGATAGCGTCAGTGCAAGTCCCAATGCAGGGAATGCATTCCCTCGAGCCCATGCGGCGTCGGTCAATGGCGAATGGCGGTAGAGTCCGTCCGGGCGGAGCACCAGCTTTTGCATGAATGCCAGGTGGCGAGCCGCCATATCGAAATATTTCCGATCGCCGGAAAATTTTCCGGTCTTGGCGAGGATGGGAATTGCCATGAAGACCGAGTCGCTCATTTCATCGTGAAAGGGCATCGACTCTTTCATTGCGCCGGTTTCGGTAAAGCCAAGATCGGCGGCTCGACGGACGGCCGCGATGTACCGCGGGTCGGATTTGCGTTCGGCGAGTTCCGCAAAAACCATATGACCGGCGAGAGTCAGCGACGTGGCCCGCGTGAGCGGGTCTTTCGATCCATCGACCCAGGGCGCTGCAAGCTTCACCACTTCGGCCGTGTGACCCAGCCGGAGTTGAGCGATCAGGCTCATGCCAGGTAAGTACGTGAGCTGATCGAAGTCGTGACCATAGACCACCGCGAGTTCCTCCGCCACTTCTCTCGGCGAGCGGGCGAGCCGCCGGTTCATTTCACGACGGGCTTCAGAGATAGCGAGAGGATTCGGCACCGATTGCAGAAGCCCGGCAGCGGGAGCAACGCGTCGAGCAGGGATGCGGCCAACCCCGGCGACAACGCTTTGAGAGAGCGCATCTGCCAATCCGGCATCGGCATTCGCCGCGATCAACACGAGATCCGGCGAGTGGATCCCAATCCAACGCCATAACGCATTGGATTCCGCATTTTCGCGGTACGCGATACCAGTTGGAGGGAATTGAAGTTTGGCGTGATCGGGATTTGCGAGCGGAATCGAGATCAGATGGAACTGACGCCGGCTCTGAGGCAGAGCTTCAAACGCTTGGAGTTCGGTGCGAACGATCGCAGTCGATGCGTCCTCTCCTTCGAGGCCGCCGATAATAAGAACGGTCGGCGCCCCTGGAGAACTGCCAGCCACGATGTTCGCTTCAATTCGAGCCCCACTGCCAGTGAGCCCCAGATCCCATCTGTCGGCGCCAGTCACGGGAATGACCAGCATCAGAACGACAAGAATGCGAAGCATTGTCTCTCGGTACCTCATCCTCACGATCCGTTCCTCCCGTCTGGCGGGTCATTATACTGCTCAGGTCCAGGGTGCGGCGCTGAATCCCCGATCACCCTCACATTCAGTATATTTATGGAAGGTGTGAGGCTAGAATGCCGTCACGAATGACGGACCACCCTAACAGCACCCCTCAGGAGGTCACGATACTGCTCCAGGCCTGGACTGAGGGTGACGAGACCGCACTCACGAAGCTTGCTCCACTGATTTATGAAGAAATGCGGCGGCTCGCACGGCATTACATGGCGCGCGAGCGCTCGAGTCCGACTTTGGAAACCGGGGCCATCCTCAATGAAGCATTTCTTCGCTTGGTGCATTGGAAGAATGCGCGATGGCAGAACCGGTCTCACTTTTACGGTCTTGCGGCGCAAATGATGCGTCGGGTGCTGGTGGATCATGCCAGGTCTCGCGGCTATGGCAAGCGTGGCGGTGGCGTGAGGCCCGTCGCGCTCGACGAGGCGGTCGTTGTGTCTCCGGAACGAAGTGCCGACATGGTGGCGTTGGACGAGGCGCTGGTGCGTCTGGCGACCGTCGACGAACGCAAGAGTCAGGTTGTCGAACTGCGGTTCTTCGGCGGTCTCAGCGTTGAGGAAACCGCCGAAGTGCTCAATGTCTCTCCTTTTACTGTCGCACGCGATTGGACCCTAGCGAAGGCGTGGCTGCTGCGTGAACTCAGTGGAAAGGGAATCGTTGAATGAACTCGCAGCGCTGGCAGAAAGTGGAAGAACTGTTTCACGCGGCGCTGGAACAGGAGCCGGGCGCCAGAGCCGCGTATCTGGATGAAGTTTGCAACGGCGACTCCGAACTTCGCCGTGATGTGGAGTCGCTCGTTGCGGCAACGGATTCAAAGACCGGCTTTCTCGATCGCCCTGCAATGGAAGTTGAGGCGAGGGCGCTGTCGCGCGACACCACCGGAACATTGTCCGGACGCCAGTTTGCGCACTACGTGATCGGGCCAATGCTCGGTGCGGGAGGTATGGCGGAGGTCTACAGAGCGCGGGATACGGATCTGAATCGTGAAGTCGCGCTCAAAGTCCTGTCGGGATATTCCAGTCTCAGTGCCGCTGGATTCGGACGATTCAAGCGGGAGGCGAGGTTGCTGGCTTCGGTGAGTCACCCCAATATTGCAGCGGTTTATGGGTTTGAGCAGGTTGGCAATATGTGTGCGCTCGTTATGGAACTGATTGAAGGAGAAACGCTGGCCGACCGGATCCTGCGCAAACGGCCCACAGTCGATGAAGCGCTGGTCATTGCCGGCCAGATTGCTGCTGCGGTAGAAGCGGCGCACGCGAAGGACATCATCCATCGTGATCTCAAGCCATCCAACATTCGTCTAACCATCGACGGAACAGTCAAGGTCCTGGATTTCGGCATCGCCAAAATGCTTCAGCCAATAGACGACAGCGCGGAGCATCGGTCAGTAGGTCAAAACACCTTTTCAACCCAGGTGGCAACCATCGTGGGGACCGTTGCGTATATGTCTCCGGAACAGGCTCGAGGCTGGAAGGTCGGCCGCCCTACGGATATTTGGGCGTGGGGGTGCGTGTTATTCGAGATGCTGGCGGGCGCGCGTCCCTTTGAAGGCACGGTGTGGACGGACATGATTGCCCGGATTGCCAGCGAGGACCCGGACTGGTCGAAGCTTCCTTCCACGACTCCCGACTCTGTCCGGTTGCTGCTCGAGGACTGTTTGCAGAAGGACGCTGCGAGGCGACTTCCGGATATCGCGGAAGCCAGCCGGCGCATCAAGAACGCGCTGACGAAATCGGGAACGTCCACCGTTGCCGTTCCAGCCTCAGAAATTGCATTGTCTATAGGAAGCGCCCGCGCTCTGTTCCTCTTCATTCAATTCGGGCTCATCGCAATGTATACCGCTGCGTTGTATTACATCGAAAAGATGGATCCCGGTATGTCTCAAATCGTGCTCATTATGGCAATGATGGGCATTGCGATTCGCCTCTTCCTCATTTCTTCGGTGGCCCTCTCGCATTACGAAGCCGGGCGAAAGTTCAACCGAATTTTCCCTCTTCTTTTCCTGTTCGACGGAGCGTGGGCTGCGTCCCCTCTCCTGACTGTTCCTTCCATTCCTTTCGGAGTGGCGTTGGCAGGCGCTGCCGCCCTGGCGTACCTGCCGTTTTCACAACGTACGCTGATACATCGGATCTACGGGAAATAGGGTCCATACCGCTCTTCGCGGACTAGCCGCCAGCCGCATAGATGGCCACGATGGTTATCACAGCGGCGCCAATACCGACGGCGGCGCCGGTCAGTACTTTCATTCCAGGAGTCCAGAATCCATCCCGTTTGCGTTCGATCGACGCGATGTCGCTGAACGGAATATTTCGAATCGGAACGGCGATCCGCGTCTTTGGCAACAACCGAAACGTGTCCGGGGCGCTTGGGATAAAACTTCCCTTCACCTTCTTGCCGTCCTTGAGGCGGACTTCGACAAAGGCGCCGGCCTCCAGTTTCTGGGCAAATGCCTGCCATACTTCCGGCGGTTCCTGCCGCGGATGGGCCATTGCCATGGGTGATGTCAGCAGAACAACGAGTACGTAAATGACTGGCGATTGAACGTTCATGGGGATTCCTTTCTTAAAAGTCAAAGCCGATACCGAGACGAGCCGTTGCATAGGAGAAGCCATCCATGTCAAAGGTCGCGAGAATTTCCGACCTCATATACACGCGTTCGTTGAAGTAAGACTTGTATCCGGCAGCCACGAACGGTCTCGTTTCCGTGTACTTCCGAGAACTCGATGAGCGAAGGGGCGGCGCGCTGAAATTTGGGTTATAGGTGGTTGTTTGTGAGTGTTCCGAAAACGAAGTCACATGGACACCTGCCGATATGAATGGATGTGCGAAGACGTTCTCGAGGAACTGGTAGGTCACGGCGCCGGAGATCGTCGTGGGCCGAACCGACCTGGCAGTGGACGTGAATGGGAAAGCCTGCGGGTACGTGTAGTTGGCGCTATAGAAAGTGCGATCGGTCGTCCACAACAGACCTGCCTCTGCCTTCCAGTGTTGAGTGAAGTACCGGCCAAAGTCGATGTTCCCGGCCCAGGAAAGGGATTCGCCACCGCAATAACAATCGGATAACCCGTCGCCGCCAAAAGCCGCTCGGTTGGCTACAAGGACTCCCAGGCTACCTCCGGCGTCCCATTTGGGGTATTTCAGTTTTTCGGTCTTTGGCGCTGCCTGCTGAGCGAAAGCCGACGTGCACCAAACCATGGCCACAGTGGCGATCAGGGCTGCGGTTTGAACTTTCATAAGTCTCTCCTCACTGACACATGCGTCAGCGGGGGGAGAAACCTCGCAACTTGATTTATTTTTTCTCGAAAGTTTTAGCGGGGGGCGCTGGATTTGGGCACGCCGTCGCGCATGGATGTCAGCGTTGTTTCCAGGGACTCGCGGGGAAGCGACTCGATCACACCTCGGATGGTTCCAAGAGACAGGATGTTAAAGAAGCTCACTATCGTCGGAATCCCACGGCTGAGACTGATCGATTCGCACTCGACCAGGACCCCGTCGCCCTCCTGCTTAAACCGCCAGTAGGAATTCAGGCGCCACATGTACCCGCTGTCGTTGCCTTCCGGCAACTCTTTTTCAGAAGGGGTTCCGGCACCAGTCAATTCTGCAATCTTTGTGGTGCGACTGCTGCTGTATGCCTGGCCTGCACCATGGCTGAAATAGACCGCCGTGTGCCAGGTGTTGTAGTTGACCGTGACGACCTTTGCCGCCGTTCGCGTGAGCCGTAAGAATACCCGGTACGTGTCGGAGCTGTCTCCGCCAACCGGAGGCAGGAGCTTCGACTGTTTCACTTCCTTGAAGTATTTTGATGTCGAATTGTAGTCCTGGATCCATCGCAATAGTGCGTCCACTTTGACGCCGGGAATGAGGACCGCCCCGTACCAGTGATGGATCAGACCGTTATCCACGGTTATCTCCTTGCCTTTGTCATCCAGCGTGGGCGGCATTTTCTGAACATAAACCTTGCCGCTCTTCAGAAGTTCCCGAGCAGTCTTTGATTCCGCGGCTGTTATGAAATCGAGGCGCAGAAAGTGGGAGGGGTCTTTCAATTCCTTCTCGAAGATTCGTTGTTCGGTGAGTTTCTCGTAGGTTTCCCAGGCTTGTCTGGTTTTCTGCGTCAGCTTCTCTGCCGCATCGGCGCGAGGCACGGCGCACGTGAGGGTGAAAGCGGCTGCAAGAGCGATGACAGTCCCCGTCCGGAACAATTCTGTGAAACGTGGTCTCATGGCAGTTCTCCTCCGGCATTATATTCTGCGGTCCTCCCTTAATGCGTCATCGAACGGCCAAACCTCGCACGCCGTCAGGAATATCAGGAAGGCAGACGCGTGTGCGTGCTCACTTCATCGACATCGAGCACGACGTCACCGCCGGCATCGATATGAAATGCGGAAGTGAATTTGGCGTTCCACTCGATTTCATCGTACCGATACGAGGACCGTGCGTGGACGGTCTGGCTGAACGTATCGTCGTAACCTTTAATGAGAATCAGGAACTCCGCCTGGAGCCTCTCCAGATCGGCAGCCGTCTTGCCATACAGCGGGCTTTTGTCATCGATGGGATGGACGATAGTCCATGTCAGCGGAAGATAATACACGCGCTCTCGCTCCAGAGTCAGACGATTGTAGCTTCTGGCAAGTCCGCCGGGCGGGCCATCCACGGTCATCAGCAGCACGCTGGCTTCGAGTTCCATGAGCATGTTCGGCCGAAGATTGACGATTCGAAACTGCAGGCTGGTTCCGTTTAGATATGGAGCGACCAGCATCTGAGAACTGAATCCGATTCTTGCGTATGGCCTCGATATTCGTCCGAAGAGAAGCCCCGTTGCGACGGCGAATCCCATCAATCCGACCATCGCTTCGAGTGAAGCAACAACATTGGCGGCTGTACCGTGGGGAGAGAGATTGCCGTAGCCGACAGTGGTCAGGGTGTGGGCGCTGAAGAAGAATCCGCTGAGGAACCGTCCGAAGTTGTCTTCCTCGCCGTGTCCCTGAATCGCATCCGGGCCGATCGAGTAGTAGATGCTCGCGAATATCGTATTGACGACCAGGTAACTCGCAAAGACCAGACCCAGGAATTTAGCCCATCCGATATTAATGACATACAAATACGGATGGACATCCCTCCAGCGGGTTCTGCGGCGCCGGACATTGAAGCTTCCATCCTTATTAATCGCGCGCCGCAGAACACCGCCGACCTGCTGTGTAAAGCCCGGGTCAAAGGTGGGTTTGCTCACTTCAGGGTTTTTTCCAGTCTGTCGAGTGTTCGCATCGCAGGAAGAACCTGTTCGATGCTGGATTTGGGTTCTCGGCGTTCCTGAATGGCAGAGATGAATTCCCGATCCTGCAATTCGATGCCGTCCATCGAGACATCCACTTTCGAAACGTCGACCGGCTTGTCCGCACCGTCGATAAGTTCGTCGTATCGGGCGATGTAGGTTCCGTTGTCGCAAATGTACCGGAAGAATGTCCCAAGCGGCCCTTCGTTGTTGAACGACAACGCCAGGGTGCAGACAGCACCGGACGGCACTTTCATCTGAATGCTCATGTCCATGGCGATGCCGAGTGTGGGATGAATCGGTCCCTGCATGGCATGCACTTCCGAAGCAGTCTGGCCGGTTTGATGCTGGAACTGATCGACCGTGTGGCAGGCGTGGTGCCAGAGCAGGTGATCTGTCCAGCTGCGTGGCTTGCCTTCGGCATTCATGTTCGTGCGGCGGAAGAAGAACGTTTGAACCACGAGGTGCTGCAGCGTGAGCTCGCCTTTCTTGATTCGATTGTGAATCCATTGATGGCTGGGATTGAAACGTCGTGTGTGCCCGCCCATCGCGGTGAGTCCGGTTTCCTTTGCGACCTTCAGGATCATCTCCGCGTCCGCAAGATTGTCTGCAATCGGAATTTCCACCTGCACGTGCTTGCCGGCGCGCATCACCTGCACCGCCTGTTTGGCATGCATCTGGGTGGGTGAAGTAAGAATGGCGGCCTCAACGCCGGGCTGGGCAAGAGCTTCGGCGAGATTGGTTGTCCAGTGCGGGATCCCATACTTCTTCGCAACCGCTTCCGTGGTATCGGGACTGCCGCCGGCAATCGTCACGACCTCCGCACCTTTGATACGTGCGAGTCCGTCGAGATGCTTCTTGGCGAATGCTCCCTGCCCAACCATACAGATCTTCATGAATGTCCTCCTTATTATTGCTGGCAACTTCCAGTCGGCTATGATGCCAAACTTTCACAACCAGAGATAAGCCAATTCGCCATCCGGATGCGATACCATGCCGCAATGTCTACTTCCGATCAACGTGTTGAGCTGGATCCTCGAGCTGTCCGCAGATTTGCGGTGCGTCTCGGTCTGATTGTCGTCGTCCTCATAGCCTTGTTCCAGGCGATCTCCATTTACGTGGAAAACCTGTGGTTCGAAAGTGTGGGCTACAGCTTTGTTTACTGGTACCAGTTGCGCGCGCAGGGGACGACTTTCCTTGGATTCGGTCTTGCATCGGGTGTGCTGATCTGGATCTTGTTTCGGCTGGTGACTCCGTCTGGAAGCAGGCCGAGGGGATCCCTGATCCGCTTTGGCAATGAGCACATCAGCGTGCCGTCTCCGGATACATTTCGAAAATTCGCATTGCCCGCGGCCACCATCCTTGGACTGCTGTTTGGTCTCGCGTTCAGCGGCGACTGGAATACCTACGCTCTCTTTCTCAACAGGCCCGCACCATCAGGAGTGATGGACCCGATCTTTGGACAGCCACTGTCGTTCTACTTTTTCACACTTCCCGTGATGGAAGCGCTTGCAGGATGGTTTCTGACAATCAGCTTTATTGGCGCGGCTGCGGCGGTTGTGACCGCGATCACCGACGCCACCGGAAAGTTCAAAGGCGTCTCCATTGCTTTGGGTATTCTTCTTCTGGCGATAGCGATCGAAACTTATGTTTACCGGTATTCGCTGATCCTTGCTGGAAAGAGCCTCATTACAGGAGTGGGCTACGTTGACGATCATGTCGTGTTGCCAGGGCTCTGGTTCGTCATGGCCGCATTGGTCATCGGTGCTTTAATCGCGTTTTCGAACGTACGGTTGGGATACGCCCGCAATTTTGTTGCGGCACTGGCTCTGCCGTTGGCGACCTATATGGTGGCCGGCGTCCTGATTCCGGGTTACGTCTCCACGTTTGTCGTTCGCCCAAACGAGTTCGTCAAAGAGACACCCTACATCAAGAACAATATCGAATTTACGCGCAAAGCTTTCGCATTGGACCGTGTGGAAGAGATCCCTTTTGTTCCGCGTGAAACGAACGCGGTTTTCAATCCGGCGGCGCATACACCCACGATCGAAAACGTCCGGCTGTGGGACTGGAAAGCGCTGCAGGCGACATTGCATCAGATTCAGGGAATTCGAACCTATTACGACTTCCTCGATGTGGATATTGACCGCTACACCGTTAACGGCCGGTCTCGTCAGGTGATGTTGGCGGCGCGTGAACTGGATCGTCGCAAACTACCCGCCGGTACTTTGAATTGGGTGAATGAGCGTCTGGTGTATACACACGGCTATGGCGCCACGATGAACACCGTGACGGATTTTACGCGGGAGGGACTACCGCAGTTCATTCTGTCGAACATGCCCGTGCAAAGCACGGCTCCGGAAGTTCAAATCAAGCGGCCCGAGATCTATTTTGGCGAGCTTACCGACTGGCCCGTGTATGTAAAGACAAAGCAGAAGGAGTTCAATTATCCGGAAGGAGAAGCAGCCGGCAACTATTCTGCTTACGAAGGATCCGGCGGCATCCGCATGGGAGGATTCTTCCGGAAATTACTGCTGGCATGGAGCGTCGGAGATCTTACAAAGGTGCCGTTTTCCGAAGACATCACCGCCGACAGTGCGTTGCTCATGCGTCGCAATATCCGCGAGCGGACTTCCGCACTCGTCCCATTCCTGACGTTCGACGACGACCCCTACCTTGTGATTGGCGGCGATGGAGCGATGTACTGGATGATGGACGCACTGACGTTGTCGGACCGTTATCCATATGCGCGCCATGTGAATATGGGACGAGGGCAGGTGAACTACATTCGCAACAGCGTCAAAGCGGTTGTGAATGCGTACGACGGCGCGGTGTCGTTCTATGTCTTCGATCCCGGGGATCCGCTGATACAGGCCTACCAGCGCATGTTTCCCGTTCTGTTCAAGCCTTCGTCCGAAATGCCGGAAATGCTGAGAGCTCACGTGAGATATCCGGAAATCCTGTTCCAGGCCCAGGCCGTGATGTACTCGACATTTCACGTGACCAATGAACAGATGTTCTACAACAAGGAGGATCTCTGGACCATCGCGCAGCAGAGCCGCACGCAAACCGGGCAACGACAGTCGGATATCATTGAGCCGTTCTTCAGCCTGATGCAGTTTCCAAATGAAAAGAATGCCGAATTCATCGCAATCCTGCCGTTCACGCCGGCAAGCAAGAACAACATGATCGGCTGGATGGCGGCACGCAGCGACGGTGAGGCGTATGGGACGCTGCGAGCCTATCAGTTTCCGAAGACGAGATTCATCGACGGGCCGTTGAATGTGGAAGCCCGTATCGATCAGGACCCACAGCTGTCGTCACAGCTCACGTTGTGGAATCAGCAGGGATCGACGGTGATTCGGGGAGATCTACTTGTGATACCGCTCGAAGACACGCTGCTGTTTGCAGAACCGATTTATCTTCAGGCTGTAAAAAGCCCGATGCCGGAATTGCGCTTGGTCGTGCTGATCACTCAGGACCGTCTGGCCTTCGGCCCCCGATTTTCGGATGCGTTGACATCGCTGATGGCCGGTCAGACGAGCCCGGTGCCTGGAGGTCCGGCTACCTCAGCGCCGGTGGTTGCCACGACAAAGCAGTTGATCGACCAGGCCAATCAGGCATTCAGCGATTATCGCCGCCTGACTTCAGAAGGGAAACTCGGTGAGGCCGGTGCGAAGCTCGAGGAGCTGAAGAGAGTGCTTGAGGAGATGAAGAAGTAGGAGAGTCGGGGATCTGATCAATTTTCAATTCTCAATTTTCAATTCTCATCCGAGCAGAAAGTCGTCCCCTCGGATGAGAATTGAAAATTGAGAATTGAGCATTGATCAGATCCCCATCCCTATTCACCGACAACCGCCGTCAGCTCACACCGAATCTGCATATTTCCCGGGTGGTCGCTGTGCACGAAAGTGTGGCGTGCGGGCCGCGAATGCGGGTCGGGAAACATCTCCAGCCATTCCTTGTTCACAAATGCTTTCGTCTTCGTATCCTTGGCCCACACCGTAATCTTGATAATGTCTTCGGTTGTTCCGCCAGCGCTTTCTATCACTCGCCGGATATTGGCAAAAAGCACGGCGCATTGTTCTTCGAGCCCATCGGGGGCTTTGCCGGTCGCGGGATCTCTTGGGAAGATTCCACTGCTCATTACCAGCGAGCCGATTCGCGTTACGGCAGGAATCGGGTTCTCGTGTTCAATCCCGGGCACTTCAAAACTGCGGCGCTTACTCAACGTCGGAGTCCTTTCGAGTCATGTGTTCGTATGTGCGGGACATCACCTGACTCACCGGAGTGCCGGATTCTATGTCCGCGATCAGTTCGGCTTCGCGGGCGACAAGCTTTTCGGCCTCTTCCACGACGGCTTGCAGGTTTTCTACAGCGATAAAAACGACTCCACTTCCATCGGCAATCACCCAGTCTCCAGGCCGGATGGTAATCGGTCCGATAGTGACCGGCGTGTTAAAGGAAGTCTCGATAACGCGGCCTCTCGCGGTGGCGGGGAGCACTCCCCGACCGAAAACCGGAAAGCCCAACTCCCGGCTTTCGTCGATGTCCCTGCAGATTCCGTCAACGATCACGCCGGCGATCTGTTGCATCCTCGCCGCACGTGAAAGTATTCCTCCCCAGCCGGCGCAGTCTGCTCTTGACCGATGTTCCACGACGATAATTTCTCCAGGACGCGCCGCTTCAATTGCGGCGGTGCAGAGATGTCGCTCCGCGGTTCGCCCGTTTGCGGATTCGAGGCGAACAGTAAGTACAGGGCCGGTAATTCTCTTGTCCGTGGAAAGGCGTGCAATGCCGGGCACCACGCCCGTAAGCCCCAGCTTGTCGAGCGCGTCGGATACAACGCAGGTATCGAATCTGGCCAGGCGCGTGAGAAAACCGCTATTCAGGTCCGTCATTACGGTTTCGGCGTGACGGCTTTCTTTCCATCGACGGTCTTGTCTTCAACTCCCACTTCGACTTTCTTGCCACCGGACTCGACCACGACGTACTTGTTTTCCGGATCGGAGAAATGAATCGTGAGGTTGTCGTTTACCTTGAGGCTCGGAAAGGAGAAATAGTAGGGGAATTGTGCGCGGAGCAATGGAGTGATCTCATGCAGGTTGTCACCGATGGCGTCCCCGAAGGCGTTTCTGGGTCCCCCATGCGGTGCCTCGTGACAGATGGTGCAGTCTCCGTTCTTGATCTTCGCCATCGGGTCCTTTTGATAAGCGGTCAGCAGGTCTGGAAGGGCGAAGGCCGAAACCGCTGGTATGGCGAACAGCACGGGCAGGACAATTTTCGTAATTCGATTCATTTCTGTACTGTATGGAAGACACTGAAGCAGTGTCAATGGAGGACGCATGAACAGGGCAGACGATATCGCAATGATGCTGGTGCGAGAGCTGGAAGGGTTTGAGCGGGAAGTCTCGTTGTTTCCCGACGATGAGATGGTGTGGAAGACAATGCCCGGAGTGACGAACTCCGCTGGAAACCTCGCAATGCATGTGGCGGGAAACCTTCAGCACTACATCGGCGCCGTTCTCGGCGGCACAGGATACGTGCGAAATCGGGAAGCGGAGTTCTCACGCCGTTCCGGTACCCGGGCAGAAATCGTTTTCGAACTTCGCCAGGCTGCTACGATCCTGAGCCAGGTGCTTCGCAATGTGCCCGAAGAGAAGCTTGTGGGCGAATTTCCCGAAGCGCTCATGGGAATGAGATTCCGCACCAGCACGCTTCTGGTTCATCTGTGCGCGCACGCCGGATTTCATCTGGGCCAGGCGGGATATCTTCGGCGCGCGCTTACTGGAAATACCGTATCGAGCGGTCCGCTACCCTTACGTCCCCTGGCGTTGTAGAGGTTTGCGCGGATCGATCGGCAGCGTCAGTAAACCTCCCAATACAGACACACCTGCTGCGATCAGCAGGGGCGTAGACCATGAGCCCCACCACTCGACGGTATAGCCGATCACCAGTGGACTGAGCGCTCCTCCGATATTCGCAAAGGTGTTCATGCACCCGGTGACGGTGCCTGCAGCATCTCGTCCGACATCGTGGCAAATTGCCCAGCATGTGCTCAGACACAGATCGCCGGCTCCGGCTGCAACCGCCAGTAGTACAGCTGCGGCGATGTTGTTCGATGTGAGAGCAGCGCCAGCCAGTGCGAGACCGCTTGCGGGCAGGGCAATGACGCCAATCGATCGGCCGATGCGCAGGCCGTAGCGTTTTACAAGAATGTCCGTCAGTCGTCCGCCGAGAATGCTGGCTGCCGCTGCCGTCAGCAGAACAAAGGTATGTACCACGCTGGTTTCGGACCGGGAGAACCCACGAATTTGCTGCAGATACGTCGGCAGCCATGTGAGGTAGAAATACAGCGAGTAGCCGTAACAGAAGTACATCAGACTGATCCAGAGCACCTGCAGCTGGAACAGGCCTCGCAACGGCAAGTGGGTGTTGTGCCCGTCACTGCGTGACTCCCGAATTACCGCAAGCTCCGCAGGACTAACGTCCGGATGAACACCGGGATCGTCGCGATACCAGCGCCACCAGAAAATGCACCATCCGATGCCGAGTGTTCCGAAAATCCAGAAGGATGTTCGCCATCCCGCGTAAGCCAGGATCGGTGTTACCAGAAGCGGTGTAACCGCTCCACCGAGACGCGATCCCATGAACATGACGCCGTGCGCGGAGCCGCGCTCGCGCTCGG
>Ga0210380_10000770_pt1 | contig 13486 bp, 12 predicted proteins | sample PLM4_5_coexredo_FD_155476 | JGI IMG/M metagenome (GOLD analysis project Ga0210380, IMG submission 155476) | Groundwater sediment microbial communities from an aquifer in East River, Colorado, USA - PLM4_5_coex redo | ecosystem: Environmental > Terrestrial > Soil > Riparian zone | place: USA...
GACTGCGACCCTGCGGACCTGGCTATCCCGTGGTGAACGCGCCGCCCAGGCGAAGGTGGCTGGACCTGGGAAAGGTGGCTCGACCCGAAGGACTGCATAATTCCACAGAGTCGAGGCGCTAGAGGATCGGCAACAGGCCGCGCAGATCCTCGACCTCGTAATCGGGCGCGAGACGTTGGTCTAACACGCGGTCATGTCCTCGGTTCGACCAGACACAGCGCAACCCGGCAGACTTTGCGCCCATCACATCGGTCGCCGATCCTGCGATGTGGAGCATCTGATCGGCCGCAAAACCCAGCGCCTCCAACGGGAGCGCATACACGCTCGGATGCGGCTTGTAATAGCGCGCTCGGTCCGAGGCAAAGACGTCGTCGAACCGAACGGGCCAGTGATTCGCAAGCGCCCGCAGCATCGTCTCGTCGCCGTTCGACAGCAGGCCGATTCGGTATCCACGTGCCGCAATCTCCGTCAAGACCGACTCGGCCTCGGGCCACAGCTGGAGCTGGTCCCAGGCCGCGACGAGATCCTGCAGCGCCGTCTCCGATAGAACCACATTCGCTCGGCCCAAGGTGTAGTCCAAGGCGCGCCGCGTGATCGTGCCGAACGGGACGCGCCCTCGGTCCAGTGAGTTGCTAATCAGCGCGTATTCCAGCTGCTTGCGCCGCCACGTGCGCACGAGGTCGAGGCTGTCCACGTGCGGAGGCGATGCCTGGCGAACCCTCGGCACGAGACTGCCTTCAACATCGGCGAGTGCCGTGTAGACGTCAAAGCTGAGCAACTGGTAACGGGGTGGCCTGGCCGGCGTGTTCATATGCGAGTTCCTTCGCTCGTCTTTCCAACCAATAATCAGCGGAGCACTCCCGCGTAAGATGGCGGCAGCGCGCAGTATCCAGAGAACCCATGGCATACCTCGCTGACCCAATCGAGCATAGCCGTGGTCGGTGTGGGCCGCAGTGAAGTCGTGCGGCTGATCTCACCCTTTGTCGCACTGACCCTGCTGCTGTCCGTCGCGTCGCCGTCCGCCGCCCAGTCTGAACCACCTCCCCGCTACGACCCCGCGTGGCACACCGCGATCGCCGTCGGGGGCTTCATCGGCGCAGGGTTGATCGAGTGGGTCGGCCCGCGCGACGACACGTGCAAGTGGTGCGGAGTGGACGACCATGGGGCGCCGGACGTGCCGGCGATCGACAACTGGGCACGCACACACTGGCGCTGGACTGACGAGCACCGCGCCGACACCATCAGCAGTATCACCGCGGGCGCCGCCTATGCGTGGCCCATCGTCGCCGTGTCAGCCGTCCATGGCGGCATCAACAACGACTGGGGCCGCGACTTGACGGCGACGCTCAGCAGCGTCGGTGTCGCACAGCTGGCGACCAGCGTCTCGAAGCGGGCGTTCCGGCGATCCCGCCCCTACGTGGTGTTCGACGGCGATCCGATCGATTCAGCCGATGACGTGCACAGCTTCTTTTCCGGTCACACCGCGACGACCTTTGCCGCCGTGGTGAGCGCGGGCACGATTGCCTCGCGGCGCGGGAGTCCTCACGCGAAATGGATCTGGATCGCCGGGGTCGGTCTCGCCGGCAGCACAGGCTATCTACGCATGGCAGCGGACGTTCACTTCCTCACTGACGCGCTGGTCGCGGCGGCGGCTGGAACCGCTATCGGGACCCTGATGCCACGGCTGTTCGACGCAGGGGCCTCGAGCGGAGCGCCGGACCCCGCGGTGTCATCGCAGATTGTCGGCATGGGGCCCGTGACGCGCCTGGGGAGCCGCAGCGCGGCGCCGGTGAGCCTGCAGTTCGGCGCCGGCGTGCGGAGCATAGGCGTGGTGGGCACGGCGGCCCTCCGATGAGGAGTGGCCCTCGTCGAGGCGCCTACGTCCTCAGGCGTGGGAAGAGCGCCACCGCATTGCCTCGTTCGATCGCCTGTAGCTGATCGATCGGCATCGTCGCCTTCCGAAGCTCCTGAAGGGTCTGACCGACGGCGACGAACGGGTAATCGGTGCCGAACAGGATGTGCGACGTGGGGATGTAGCTGACGAGCGCTGCCAGCGTCGGCGCCCACGCGGCATTGGCGACTTCGAAATAGAGCTTCTTCAGCTCTGCGTCGATACCGTCAGGTGCGACCTCCGGTAGATTCCTGACCTCCGCCTGGGCCAGCTGTCGCACGCGACCGGCCATGGCGGGCAGCGTGCCGCCGCCGTGGGAAAAGATCCACCGGATGTTCGGGTAGCGCACGAACGTGCCGCTGAAGAGCAGATCCAGCACCGTGCGCGTGGTGTCGTGGGGATACTCGATGACCGCTGCAGACACGTACGAGCTGAGATTGCCGCAACAATTCGCCGTGGCCGGGTGTACGTAGGCGACGGCGCGGCGCCGGTTCAACTCCTCGAGGACGGGCGCGAATTGCGAGTGGCCGAGCCACCGATCCCCGTAGTTCGTAAAGAGATTGATGCCGTCTGCCTTCAGCACATCGAGTGCGTGCGCGATCTCCGTGAGGCTGCCTGCCACGTCGGGCAGCGGCAGGATGCCAAAGAGTCCGAATCGTCCCGGATGGTCCTGCATCAAGCGAGCGCCCTGTTCGTTGTATTCGCGCACGAGCGCGCGCGACTGTTCGGCGCTCGAACCGAGCGCGGCGACACGAACCGACGTCGAGAGCATCGCCGTCGAGACATTGTTGCTGTCCAACTGATCGAGCGTTCTCGCCAACGTCCACTGACGGACGGGCACGGGCAGCGGCGGTTCGCCCGGCGGAGGTGTCTTCAGCCACGCCTCAACGAATGAAGGGGGATAGAAGTGGTGATGCACGTCCACGACGCGACGTGCGTTCGCCGCAGGCGCTGGAGCCGGCGCCTGCCTCGCTGAAAGAAACGCCGGCACCAGCAGGGCTCCGGCCCCGGCCTCGGCGAAGGAGCGAAGGAATCGGCGTCTCGGTGTCGACACGGCCGGGATCATACATTGACACCCTCGAGGAGGATGTAATACGTTGCGCTCCGCACGCAGCCGAGTCAACCATCACCATGACCAGCCGCCACGTCCTGCTTGGTGCCGTGACCGTGGCGCTATTCGGCGCGGCGTTTGTGACGGCCCAGACGAACGCTGATGCTGGCATGCCGTGGGACGCGGCGCGAACAGCGATCCTCAAGAAGTTTGACGGCCTCCCGCACAGCGCCCAACGCACCGAGCCGTTCAAGATCGTCGACAACGTCTCCTACGTAGGCCTCGAGACCGTGGCCTCCTACCTGATTCCGACCAGTGACGGCCTCATCCTTGTGGACACGACTTATGAGGACACGGCGGACCTCGTCATCGACAACGTCCGTAAGCTCGGTCAGGACCCCACGAAGATCAAGTACATCCTGATCAGCCACGGACACGCCGATCATGTCGGCGGAGCCGCGCGTATCAAGGAACTGACCGGCGCCCGGGTGGGCATGACACTGGCCGAGTGGGACAACGTCGAACGTCTGCAGAGTGGCAGCCAGGGTGCGTCGAACGGCTCCCGCCTGGCCAGGGATCTCGTCATCAAGGATGGCGACATGCTGATGCTCGGTGATACCCAACTCTGGTTCTACGTCATCGGGGGCCACACGCCGGGCAACATGGCCACCGAGATCCACGCGATCGTGGCAGGTCGGGAGTTTCGGACGGTGCTTGGAGTGTCGGTCGAGCCGGCTCCGGGAGCGAACGCCGCGTCGCTCAAAGGCGTCGAACGCCTCAAGGAATTGGGTCCCTGGGATGCGATGCTGCCGTCACATCCTTACCTGGCGCCACCTCCAGTTCCGGTGACGGCGCGCCAGTCGTTCGGCCTCGACGCCTTGCCTCCGAATCCGACCAAGCAGGCGCCCCTCGTCGGCGCGCAGCGGGTGAACGCGTACTTGGATCAGGTTCGCGCGGCGCTCCAGGCCCGCACGTCGAAGTGACCGTGCGGTCTCCCCGTCAGGGGTCGACCACCGCGTCCCAGATCTCGAGCTGATCCATCTCTCCCACGAAGTTGTCGCTGCCGGGAAAGTCATGGCCGATGGCCATCGACGCGATCGACGCAGCTATCTTTCCGGTCTGCTTCACCTCGGCGACGGAGACTCCGTTGAAGTAGATGTGCATGACGGACCCGTCGAAGCTGCAGGCGACTCGGGTCCACTCGCCCAACGGCACACCGGCCGTGGAGAAGGCCTCCGGACGGCCGGTGAGACTGCATCGGATGATCCCGTTCTCCTGCACGTACATCCGGTACGTCGCCTCGCCGTCGATGATCCCCATGCGCACTTCGGGTTCCGACTTGCCCGCAAGCGCTTCACGGGGCCTGATCGGAAACACCGTCGGGCGGATCCACACCTTGATCGTCATCGCCGTCAGATCAAGGCTTGGATGCTGGGCGACGAGCACGCGGCTGTTCGTCGCAAGACGCAACGCCTTGCCGCTCTTCCCGGCGACATAGCTCACGTTGGCGGAGTTCGCATGGTTACCATAGGACGATCGGTCCTTGGTATCACCATCGAAGGTGTAGCACGCCTTCAGCCTCGGATCCGCGACGGCGCAAGAGGCGGGGGCCTCCTGAGCAGACAGGGCGCCGCCCGCCAAGTGAGCCGCCATGCCCACAGACGCCAAAACGACCGCCGCGAAACGCACGGTCTTTAGCGCCCCGCCGGATCGGGGGGTCCGAGGAAGAAGTTGCGGCCGTCGGCCATTGTCACCGTCCGCCCGTTGGCCACGTTCTTCCTGCTCCTGGCGAGAAACCCCTTGACCGTCACCTCCGTCCCAACCGGAAAGTCGGTCTTTCGAAGGCCATTCCTCAACAGTCCTGAAGTGGCACCTGCCTCGATTGCCCAATTGGTGACCGTACCGTCGGGGTTCTTGACGTCGATGTAGATCCAGCCATGTGGGTTGACCCACGCCATCTTCGTGAGTGTCCCCTTCAGTTCGATCGGCTTGTCGATGTCGAATTCCGCCGCGAAGGAATGGTGAGCGGCGACTGGAGCCGCGACCAACAGCAGACCGACACCGCCCAGCAGACCAAGAATCCTCTTCTTCATGTCACTGACCCCATTGATAACGTTCAGACGATCGGAGGTTACCTTGACGCGACGATCAGAACTCTAGTCGGAAGCCCAGCTGCAGCATCCGCGGGGCATAGGCGATGCCCGTGTTGGCGCTCGGCTTCCCGTAGCTGGTGCTGGCCTCGTCGGTAACCCAGGTTCCGTAGTTGGCGCGATTGAACACGTTGAAGGCTTCGAAAATGCCGTCGATGCCCACTCGCCCTCCCAGCGGAAACCGTCGCTGGATTCGAAGATCGACCCGGCGAACCGCATCGCCGACAAAGTCGTTGCGTGGAACGAGCGTATTGTCTGGACGCAGACGGTTGGTGGGGTTCAGCCCCTGCCGCCGAAGATCGCCACCGTAGATCGTCGAGTAGCGCTGACCGGATCCGAGGAAGTAGATCCCGCTCAGCTGGAAACCGTACCCCGCCTCCACAATACCGTTGAAGACGATCCGGTGACGCTGGTCGCCCGCCGCGAGCGCGCGTTCGGCGCCCATGTCCGGCGCCAGCGGGAATCCCACGTCTGGTGGCGGGACTTCGTCCCACGTGCCCGACAGCAAGTACGTCGCCGAGCTCTGCCACCGCTGACTGAAACGCTTCGTGAAGCCCATCTGCAACGCGTGGTAGCTCGCCAGCCCGTCCGAATAGAACTGAGACACATTGCCCCAGTTGGTATTCAGTCGAGTGGGGATGGCCGTGGTCGAGTAGTTCGCGCCCGTGGCCGGGTTGTAAGTCATGTTGCTGTTGCGGCTGAACAGCTCATGCCGGTTCACGTTGAACACGTAATCGGCCTCGATCCCGACCGAGCTGCCGATCTGTCGCTGCACGCCGATGGACGTTTGATAGCTGTACGGGACCTGCAGGTCGTCGCTCGCCAGATTGTTCTGGATCGTCCGGCGAACGCAGTTGGCGAGCGTCGGGTTGAGGTCGCACATCCTGGCCTTGACCTCCGCTACGCTGGGGATCGGCCCATTGAAGGGGTTCGAGGCAAAGTCGGCACGTCCGTCGTACGGTACATCCAGCGTGAACGTTCTCGTCCATGCCGGGCTGCCGTGCGCGATCTGGTCAGAGACCTCGCCAAAGTATTTGCCCGCTCCGCCGCGAATGACCGTCCGGTCGTTCAGGGTGTAGGCAAAGCCGAAGCGCGGCGCGATATTGTTGGCGTCCTCGGAACGGTTTCCGGTCAGCCACGGAAGCAGTTCCGTCGACTGCGCGAACACGCCTGTCTCCAGGTCGTATCGGAGGCCGAGATTCAGCGTCAAACGGCCGACCGTCCAGTTGTCCTGAAACCATCCCGCCAGCACATGTCGCGGGACATGCGTGAACATCTCATCGGTAAAGCCGAGCGTGTACATCCGCGTGAGGGGAGACAGCGGCCCCAGGATCCACGAATCGGGCTTGTTCCACACCGGGAAGAGCGCCTCGAGATTGGCGGGCGGCGGTGCGTTTCTGGCGTCGAGAATGCCCATGCACTGCCGGCAGTTGCCCAGCCACATCTTCATGTAGCCGTACTCGCCGCCCATCTGAAAGTCGTGGCGCCCGCCCTTGGTCCACGAGTACGTGAAGTCATCCTTGATCGAGCCGTAGTGCTGCCCTGAATCCGTCGGCGCGTTGGTGCCATCCTGCCCGATCGTGTAGCCGAGCAGCCGGATGTTCGGGGTTCCGCTCGTGACGCCGAGCCTGTCCTTGGCGGGGTGATTCTCCCAGACGATGGGCGACGTCAAGGTGGATTCAAAGCTGAAGTAACCCACCCTTAGCTCGTTCACGGCACGCGGGCTCAACACCTTCGTCAGCGTGCCCAGATAGCTCTGGGTATCCACGGGTCGCGATTGGCCCGCCGATGGATGTTTCGTCGCTCCGCCGGCCGTCCCCTCTTCGAACGGAACGACCGCATGACGCAGCCCCCCGCGCACGGAGAAGTGTGTGCTCGACGAGTGCTGGTAGTCGAGCCGTGCGCCCGGCTTCTGTTCCCATTTCGTGACCGTCTGGTCGATGTTGAACGACGGCCACGGCGACTGATAGGTGAACGTCTGCGGTTCGCGCTCGTACTCGTAGTAGGCGAAGAAATGAATGCGATCTCTCCGAATCGGCCCGCCATAGGTGCCGCTCAGGGCCTGATTCGAATACGGAAGCACGTATCCGGCCACGGGATCGGCGGCGTTGAGGGTGTCGTTGCGGAAATAGCCCGAGAAGCTCCCGGCGGCGGTGTTGGTGCCAGACTTGGTAATCGCGTTGACCACGACGCCACTCGATCGCCCCTGCGTGGCGCTGAACCGGCCGGTCACGTATTCGAACTCCGCGATCCCATCCCGGCTCACTCGGTGCTGGCCGTTGCCAAACGAATAGACCTGCGTCACCTGCTGGCCGTCGAGGTTGATCTGGAAGCTACCGGATCCGATGTTGATACCGGGCGCGTCGGCCTGGACGCCGTTGTCGCGGGCGCCCACGGCCAGCAGCGTGAGGTCCATCCAGCTCCGCCCCAGCACCGGCAACTCTGATACCTGCTTCGGATCGATGTTGCTGCCCAGGCTCGAGGTCGTAGTGTCCACGAGCGGCGCTTCGCCGGTGACGGTGACCGTCTCCTGCACCTGCGCAGGCGCGAGCTGGAGGCTGACTCTCAAGGTCTGGCCCACCAGCAGCACGAGGCCGGCGCGTGTCGCGGTTCCCAACCCGACGAGTTGTGCAGAGATGCTATAGGTTCCAACGCGAAGAGGGATGCGAAAATCCCCGCGCAGGTCGGTCACTCCCTCGAAGGTATTGCCGGTCGCGTCGTGCACCGCAGTCACCGTCACGCCGGGCAGCACCCCTCCGCTCGAATCAGTGATGGTGCCGATCAGCGTCGCCTCCTGCGCATGCCCGACGGCAGGCATGCCGAGCACACCAACCACGATGAGCCAAATGACGCACGTTCTCATCAAGCCTCCTCCTGACCGTTGCGGCAAGAACCGACTTGGATCCGTCTCTGGCGAACGTCGCTACTTGGGAGGCGTCACCCCTGGATACCACTTGAATCCGCTTTCGCGCTGCGTGATGGTGTTCTCGTGATTGCCCTCGAAGCACGGCTCTTCCCACACCTCTTTGGCGTACGGGTCGACGGTGCGGGGGCGCGCCGGCGCATTGTCAACGAAGCCGGCGCGGGCTCGTTCCTCCGCGCTGACGGCCGCAAAGGCGGCCGCTCTCAGCCTGCGTGTATCGGTGCCTTGACGCCGCTTCGGGAAATTCATGGTCCAGGGCCGCGTATAGATCGTCGGGTCCTCGATCGTCACCGAGTAGTCGATGGTGTCGGCGTCGGCCAACCTCCACCGCTCGACCATCTTCGTGTTCTCGGTGAAGAAGTTGCCGGCCGTGTCGAACCATCCCCGGCCGTTGAGATTGGCAATCTCGACCACCAGCGTGTCGCCCTCCCAGTGGCCGCGCGAGCTGCCGAACCAGAACTTCGCGTTCGGCCCCACAGGGGGACGCCCATCCGTCGGAATGATGCGGTGAAAATTGCCGACTTCGCTCGAGATCATGATGACGTAGCCGGGCCTCTGGATAATCTCCTGGTTGCCGTCAACGTTGATCCGGGGGATGGTGTTGAGACATAACGACCGCGGCGCACCATGCGTGCGCGGACCCACCTCGCCGGGCCAGCCTCGCCCCAATCCCTTGCGAATCTCCTGATGCTTGGCCATCGCCCACGGCGTGTACGGGATCTTTCCGTCCGCCGGATCAGAGATGAACGTCTCCTGCGAAGGCGTCGTGGCATCCAACCATTCGTGATCCTCGATATCGGCGGCACCGTCGCCGCCGGCTCCGTCCCAGATCCCCTGGAAGTTGGGCACGCCATCCGGCGTTCTCGGTGGCGTAAACGGAGGCAGCTTCGCCTTCTGCGCGACCCAGGTCGGCGACATCGGAATCTTGGGTGTGCTCTTCGGCCAGAACGCCTGTCCGGATACCCGGACGGGCAGCCCCGCCCAGAGCGCCAGCATCACGATCAGCGTGGTAACGGCGGCAACGATGCGATGACCCACCTGACACCTCACTTGAGAAACACCCGCACCCTTACTTGAAGTACGTCGACGTCGGATTGGCCCATTCCCGCTCGAGCAGGTATGCGGGGCACGCATACTCCAGCAACTCAACATCTTTCTCCTGGCGACGATAGAGGGGCATACTGATCTTCCACGGCCTCGTGAACGTCTTGGCATCCTCGATCGTGGCCTCGTACTGCATGTGGTGGGCGCTCGTCGGAGTGTAGCGTTCGACGACGTGCAGGTCTTCGCTGTGGAAGTTGCCCGACCGGTCGAACCACGTCTGGTCGTTGAAATGAACGACGTCCACCACGAGCGTGTCGCCCTCCCAGCGGCCACGCGAATCCCCCATCCACCAATCGATGGGTCCCTTCGGATGCGGATTTCCGTTCATGTAGATGTAGCGAATGGCGTTTCGGTACTCGTACATCATCAGCACTTTGTCGCCCTGCTGGACGATCTGGAATGGACCCGGCTCATAGGTGATCCGCGGGACGCCGGGAAGTAGGCACTGCCGCTCGGGATCGAGCGTGTCGCGCTTCTCGAAGTTCTCTTTCTTCTTCGCGAGCGCCTCGGGTTTATAGGGGATCACGCCACCCTCGACCACGCCCGGCCCCGCGGGCACGCCCAGGCGGCCATTGTGAGCTTCGAGATCCTCCGCAGCCGTGTTCACAGCCTGCCAGATACCTTGCAAGTCGGGGTGGCCGTCGGGTGTGCGAGGAGCAGCGTACGGAGCGGGCGCCGGGGTCTGCCCCGCGCCGATCATCGGTGTGAATGCGAAGGCCACCGCGAGGCCCATCACGAGTCCAACTAAGTAACGTTTCACTCGGAGAACCTCCCTGGACGCAGCCGGGCAGAGGGTAGGAGATGTCCTAGGCGTTGTCAAGGCAGCGTTCCGCGTTGAATCGCGCGGAACGCGGCGCGAGAAGACGCAGCAGATCAGTTGATTACTCCGTACCAGTGATTCGCGAGCGTCACTCGCGGGCGCGCTGTGTGAGGCACATATAATGCGGCGGCATGCATGCGGAGCTGCAGGAGGCTATCGACTTACACGATGCGATCGTGGCAGAGGCTGGCAAGGCGCTCGTCGGCTACGACACGGAGAAAGCGCTCGCCAACATCGTGCTGCTCTCGGAAATCCCGACAACCTACGATAAGGATCAGAAGCGCCAGGTCAACTGTGGCAACCTGCTGCTGCGCGGCGTGCCGGGCGTGGGCAAGACGTTCTTCGGCGTGATTCTCGCCGCGATCAGCGACGCCAAGTTCGCCCGCATTCAGGGGCGCGCCGACCTGCAGCCCACCGAAGTCGTCGGCTTTCAGATGATCAATCCGGCGACGGGCGCGTTCGTCACCGAGTTCGGCCCGTTGGCCTCGGCTGAAGTCATCCTGCTCGACGAGATCAACCGCATCCCGCTCAAGTCGCAGAGTGCGTTCCTCGAGGGGCTCCAGGACCGCACGGTCACGGTCGGCAAGGTCACGTATGAGCTGCCGGCCTTCAGCTTCGCCATCGCGACGATGAATCCGGTCGAGCTGGGACAGGGCACGTTTCCCCTGTCGGAAGCCGCGGTCGATCGCTTCGCGATCATCGTGAACGTGCCGTACCTGCGACCGGAAGAAGAGCAGAAGCTCGTCTCGTTCGATTTCAAGAAGGTCCACCTCAACACGCTGATGTCCAAGGAACGGATCATCCAGCTCCGCGGCGTGATCGGCCGCGAAGTCTACATGCACGAGGCGCTCGAGAAGTACATCAGACGCCTGGTCGTCGCCACGAGGCCCTACCACGCCGAGACCGAGTGGTATCACCATTCCCCGTCAGACCTGGTCGAGAAATGCGTAGACCTCGGCGCCTCGCCGCGCGCCACTATCTGCTGGGGACGCCTCGTCAAGGTGTGGGCGCTCCTTCGCCGGAGACGCGACGAGGTGTATCCCGAAGATGTCCAGGACCTCGCGAAGTACGTGCTCGGCCACCGCGTCTGGCTGGGTCCGCACGCCGCCAGTCACGGCGTGACCGTGGAGATGGTCATCGACGACATCGTCGATCGGGTGCCGGTCTCGTGACGATGAGCCCGGCCGCGGCACCGCTGGTCAATCTCTCCGAGATCGCCGAGATCGAACTGTTCATCCTGAAGCGGATGAAGGAATTCACGCTCGGCGATCACGCGAGCGTGTTCAAGGGCCCCGGGTTCAATTTCGTGGGCATGCGCGACTGGGAACCCGGCGATCGGGCGTCCTCGATCGACTGGGCGCAGTCGTCGCTGGCCAACTTCAGCCCGATGGTCATCCGCGAGTTCGAACAACCCAGCAACGCCGCGATCATCGCCGTCGCGGATGCCTCGCTGTCGACTCGATGCGGGACACAGGGCACGCCGATTGCCGCCGCCATCGCCCGGTCGGTCGCGGCCGTCGGGCTCTCCGCCGTGTTCTTCCAGGATCTCTTCGGGCTGATCACCTTCGACGAGCAGTTCCGCCAGGTGACGGCCGTGCGGCCCCGCATCGGGAAGCCGCACGTGCTCCACTGCCTCGATCGGTACCAGGAGCACATGGACGCGGAAATGCCGGGGACAACGGGAGACCTCGGGGCGGTCATCGAGGCTCACCTGCGGCGAGCGTCGCTCGTGCCAGTAATTTCCGATTTTCTGTTTGCCGATGCCGGGCGCATCATCTCGCAGCTGTCGCGGCTGAATGCGGTCCATGACGTTTTCCTGATCATGGTCGACGTCCGGTTTGCGTACGATCTGCCCGACGTGCACGCCGGCTGGATCGACATCTTCGACGTGGAAACGGGCAAGACGCGCGTCCTGTCCCGACGGGAGCTGCGACAACTGGTCGTCCGGATTGAGGAGTGGCAGGAGAACATTCGCACGCTCGCTCGCGACGCCGACCTCGACATCGTGCGTGTCGGGCTCGACCGATGGGAGATGGAGACGGCGCTCGTCAACTTCGTCGCCGAACGGCGACTGCGCAAGGTGTAGCGTGGCACGCAGAGATCGGACAGGCATGGGTACAACACCGCGGAGTCTCCGCCTGGCGATCGCGATTGCCCTGTGCGGGGCCTGGGGCGCGGCCCCGGCGCGGGCACAGGCGCCCGCGACGAGCCCGTTGAACTGCTGGTGGCAAACCGACAAGAGCGCCGTGCGCGTCGGCGAGCCATTCGGGCTGACCCTGACATGCCACGTGATGGAAACGCCCACCATGACCGTGGTGCCCAATTTCAGCGACATCGAGCCCACGTCGATCGAGCTGACCCCGTTTGAAATGGTGGAAGGAACGCGCCGCGAGGACATCGTCTCGTACCCCTGGCGGTACGTGCAGTACGCCTACACCGTTCGGCTGCTGGGCGACGAGTTCTTCGGACGGGACGTCGCCATTCCGGCCACGAATGTGACGTACCGGATCCAGACCGGAGGCACCGAGACGGCCGAGGGCACCGAGCACCGGTATGTGCTTCCCGCGATCCCCGTGCGGATCCTCTCGCTCGTTCCCGCCCAGGCGGTCGACATCCAGGATCCCACCGCCGACTCGTTCGGCGATCTCGAGGCGCGACGCTTCCGGGCCACGGTGGAGCTGGTTGCCGCCAGCGTCCTGTTTGGTTTTGCCGCGGTGCTTGTGATCGCGGCGGGCTTGCGCATCAGACAGCGCCTGCGGACGCGTGGTCCTGTCGTCGAGCAGACCGTGGCCGTTGGCGCAGTGCTGGGTGGCTGCCGGCGTGAGGTCGAGCGCGTGCGTGCCGAGGCCTTGCGCGACGGGTGGACGTCACGCCTTGCCGCGCAGGCGCTCACGCCGTTCCGCGTGGCCGGCGCGATCGCATTGAAGCAGCCGGTCACGCAGACGCTGGTGGCGGGCGATTCGCCGGCGCGCGAGGGGCAACTCGCCCTGCGACACGGGCTGCTGCGTCGGCGGCGCGCAATGGTGTCGGCGCCGATCACGGCGGAAACGATCGATCGCCTGCGGGCGGCCAGCAATGGGAGCCGCCCTCCCGAGGCGAACCGGGACGTTCTCGATCACATTCGCGAGGCGCTCGTGGCACTCAACGTGGTGCGGTACGGTCGCGAGAGGGATGTGGACGTGCAGATGCTCGATCGGACGCTCGAGAATGGCGGCAGGGCGCTGCGGCGGCTGCACAGGGCCAGGCGCCTCGGCATAGGTACATGGCGCCACTGACCGATCTGCTCATCGTCATTCGCCGGACGCTCGCCGAATGGACGCGCGTGCGCTGGGACGACCTGCACTTCACGGCCGCCGATACCACGCTCCTCGTGCTCATCGTGCTGGCAGCCCTGGCGCTCGTGCTCCTCGCCGCCCGCAGCCTGCGAGCGCCGCGCGGCCGGCGTTCCGCGGTTGGCGTGCCGGCCATCCTGTCGGTGATGCGACGCTCGCCGCTCGCGAGTGTTCGTCATACACCCTTCCTGCTGTTTCTGCTCGGCCTTCCGTTC
>Ga0210380_10000771_pt1 | contig 13457 bp, 12 predicted proteins | sample PLM4_5_coexredo_FD_155476 | JGI IMG/M metagenome (GOLD analysis project Ga0210380, IMG submission 155476) | Groundwater sediment microbial communities from an aquifer in East River, Colorado, USA - PLM4_5_coex redo | ecosystem: Environmental > Terrestrial > Soil > Riparian zone | place: USA...
TAAGCACCTTCAGGGCTACTTGAACGAGTACGTGTGGCGCTACAACGAGCGCAACAACCCGCGTGCGAAATTCTCAACGCTTCTTCGCAGGTCCACGGAGCTTTGATTTCTCAGGCGTGGCGATTTTCTTGAGACTTCCCAAGAAATCGCTACGCTTCGGAATTGGTATCTCCTGCCCCTCTCGCGTCGTTTGAGTTTTCTTCGTCATGAATCACCCCCTAGATGGTGCACGGCTCAAAGTCGTCAGGGCCCAAGAGCACCTCGATTCGCTCAAGGCAGAAATCCGGATGTACTTGGACGAACAACCGCACGAAGTCAGGAGCGAGCCTAAACACAACGTTCATCCTGCCTATCCGCACATCGAGATTTTGCGGGATCTCACTCCAGCGCCTCCTCCGCTCCGATTCAGTGCCATCATTGGAGATTGCGTCACGAATGTGCGCGCGGCGCTCGACTATATCGTCTGGGAACTGGCGCAACGACATTTCGTACCCAGCTTCGACATCGCCAACCGCAACGATAGGCGTATCGTGTCGTTTCCACTTTCCGAGACCGCGACCGACGCCGGTCTCAAGAACCGTCTGAATAGTCTTACGAATCGTAAGATCCCCGCAGGTGCGATTACAGAGATCGAGGCTGCGCAACCTTACAACGCTGGATATGAGCCGTTGTGGTGGCTCCATGAACTCGTGAACCGAGATAAGCACCGCATGCCGCTGCTCACGACTGGCGAGTTCGACGACATCACCATCACCTTCGCCACCCCGCCTCTCTATCAGGACCTGATTAAGCAGCCTGCCACAGTGACGGTCCCCAGAAATCGCCAAGCAGCAACACATACCATGCAGAGCAACGTGCAAATGAAGGGTGAGGTTGCCATCTACGTAACGTGGAAGGATATCTCGGTGCCACTCGTACCGGTGGACCGGACGCTTGAGCAGATTATCGAAACGGTCACGAACGTCATCCCACGATTCGACCGATTCTTTTGATGGGTCGGGTTGGGGTCCCATTTAGAGAATCCCTAACTGAAACGTCGATAAAAATATTTCCTCTACAGACATGGGATATTTCCGATTTTGTTAAGATTGCGCCTCGCCCGCGCGTGTGGCACACTCGTTGCTACATTTGGTGAAAGGATGAGTTTTGAGCAAAGACGATCTGATCGACATGCAAGGAACCGTGGTGGCGGTGCATTCCGGCGGGCTGTATCGAGTTCAGTGTGATGCCGGTCATGAAGTGCTCGCGCAATTGAGCGGCCGCATGCGGCGCTTCCGCATCAAGGTCGTTCCCGGTGATCGCGTGACGGTTGGCGTCTCTCCCTACGATCCAGTTCGCGGCATCATCACCTTCCGCGCACGATAGCCGCCCTTGACACTGCATACCAACGCCCCATCACCCAAACGTCGCAGCCGCCGGACCGGCCCCTCGTCCTCGCGTCGTCACGGCGGTCATCGCCCACACGCGGCTCCGAATCCGGAGCCGACAGCGCTCGCATACGAGCCCGAGACATTCGACCCTGCGCCGCTCTCGTTCAACACGTTGAACCTCGACGCGCGCCTGCTCAACGGCATCAAGGACCTTGGATGGACGGAAACACGCTCGGTGCAGAGCGGTGTGATTCCACTTGCCTTGGCCGGCAACGACGTCATCGCGTGCGCGGAAACGGGAACCGGCAAGACGGCGGCGTTTCTGATCCCCATTCTGCAGAGGTTTCTGCTCGAAGGTCCGGTCCGTGGCGCGGCGACACGCGCGCTGATTCTCGCGCCGACGCGTGAGCTGGCGGTCCAGATCGAGGACCAGGTCCAGGGGCTCACGTATCACACCAAGGTATCCAGCGTCGCTGTATTTGGCGGCGTGCCGATGGACATCCAGGAGCGCGCGCTGAAAGCAGGCGTCGACATCATCGTCGCGACGCCCGGCCGGCTGATGGATCACATGCGACACGACTCGGTGGGATTCGGCGAGCTCGAAGTGCTGGTTCTCGATGAAGCAGACCGGATGCTTGATATGGGCTTCTGGCCGGACGTGCAGCGCATCCTGTCCGCGCTTCCCGCGGTACGTCAGACCCTGCTCTTTTCGGCGACGATGCCGTCGGAAGTACTGAAGCTGACGCAGGAGTTCCTGCGGAGCCCGAAGTACGTGCAGGTCGGTCGCCGAGGAGGGCCCGCGCAGACGATCACGCACTCGGTGCAGACGGTGCCATCGGCTGAAAAAGTGCAGTGGCTCGCGCGATGGCTGCGCGACCAGGCAACGGGACCCGTGCTCGTGTTCTGCCGGACGAAAATTGGCGCCGAGCGCCTGGCGTCGCGCCTGAGCGGGATGGGGATTCGGACCGCCGCGCTGCACGCCGATCGCACGCAGCAGCAGCGAATGGCCGCCGTTGAAGGTTTTCGCACCGGGACGTTCCCGGTGCTGGTCGCCACCGATGTCGCCGCCAGAGGGCTCGATATCGATGGCATCGCGCACGTGGTGAACTTCGAGGTGCCCGACACGCCCGAAGCCTACGTGCACCGCGTCGGCCGCACGGGCCGCGCCGAATCAACAGGGAGCGCGCTGACCCTCGCCGCCCCAGAAGAGTTGCGCGCGCTTCGCGCGCTGGAGAAAGCCGTTGGCGTCCAACTTCAATAACAACACGTTGCTGCGAGCTACCGCCGACGACCAGGTGCCCGCACCCACGAGCCCGGCACCGGTAAGTCCCCCGGTCACGAATCCGGCGCCCGCCAGCCCGATGCCTGATGGTCACGCGCCCGCGACCTCGGACGTGCCGGCGTCAGCGGCGTTCGTCCGTTTCCGCTCGTGCCGGTGGCAGCAGCCAGCGGAGAACGGCAACCAGGAGTTCTGCACACACCGCGAGGTGAAACCGTACGCCGGGATGCAGGGGTTCGACGCGGACGCGTGGTGCCCCGAGTGCCAGTACTACAAGCTGCGCCGCGCGCCGAAGAAAAGAAATCCTACCGACGACTATAGCTACTGAACAGAGTTAAGAAGGTTCAGGGGGTTCAGGCATTGAACCTCCTGAACCCTAATCTGAAAACTCTTTAGCCAGTTCCACCCACTCCCCATTCGGCGCGAGCTGTTGGTACGCACGCCAGTGGGTACGTGCCTCCTGCGACTGGCCGTTCTTCTCGAGCGTCACCGCGAAATAGAAGTGGGCGTCCGCATAGCCAGGATTCAGCTTGAGAGCGTCCCGGTAACAGGCCTGCGCCTCGCGGTAGCGTCCAAGATCGTGAAGGATGTTGCCGAGGTTGAAATGCGCCTCGAACACGTCGGGTTCGAGCACGATTGCGCGTTCGTACAGCGCCTGCGCCTCGGCGATTTCGTCCCGCGCGTAGTGGATGTTGGCGAGGTTGATCAGCGCCGCCACGAGGTACGGATCGATCTCCAACGCACGGCGGTAGGCGGTGGCCGCCTCCTCGAAATTCTGCGGGCTCCCATCGTCGAGTGTGGACGCGGCCATGAAGTACTGATCCGCCGATGACTCTTCGTCCGGCAGGAGCGGATCCATGAGCGCGGCCATCGGCGGCGGCTCACGTCGTCTGAGCTGCAGCACCTTGGCCGGCTGCGCCTCGATCCGGAAGTCGAATGCCAGCTGACCGTGCCTCGACGCGAGCAGGTTGCGGAGCACGGAGCGAAAGGGTGCGCCGTCTGCGAGCGCTTCATCGGCCTGGCGCACGACCGCCATGTCGAGAAAAGAGTAGAGCGACTCTCCGTTCTCGCGACGCGCCGCTCTGATGAGTCCCCACTTCTGCATGTAGCGCAGATGATCGTCGCGCACGTGCTTGTAGCGCTCGAGCAACTGCCGCTTCGAGATGTTGGCCGACGCGGGGACGGTCACGTGCGATCACTATAATCCAGTCATGTTGTTCGCCGGCGATCTCGGAGGCACCAAAACGCTGCTTGGGCTTTTCGAGCGCGACGATCGACGCCCGCGGCCCATCGCATCTCATGCGTACCCGACCCAGGAGTTCGTCAGCGTCACCGCGATCCTTGATGCCTTCGCGCACGACGTCGGACCGATGCTGGAGATCGAGGCAGCCGCCGTCGGCGTGGCCGGCCCGGTCGTCGAACAGCGGGCACGATTGACCAATATTCACTGGGACGTTTCAGCTGAAGAGATCGGCCGGCGTCTCGATACGCGCCGGGTCATCCTCTTGAACGATCTTGAAGCAATGGCGCGGAGTGTGCCCGTGCTCAACGACGACGAGATGGTCGTTCTTCAGCGCGGCACGTCAGCGCTCCATGGAAACGGCGTGGTGATTGCCGCCGGAACCGGCCTCGGCGAGGCGTACCTCCACCGGATCGCAGGACGGTTAATCCCAGTCCCTTCGGAAGGGGGCCATGCGGACTTCGCGGCCCGCACCGACCGCGAGCTCGATTTCGTTCGCATGCTGCGCGAACACCACGGCCGCGTTGAAGTGGAACAGGTCCTGAGCGGCCCTGGCCTCGTGAACCTGCACCGTTTCACGCACGATGGACGGGAATGTGACGCGGTACGAAACATCGACCCGCATCAGCGGCCGGCGGCCATCTCGGAAGCCGGGCTCGAGGGTCGGTGCCCGGCCTGCGAGGAAGCCTTATGGATGTTCGTCGAGGCGTATGGAGCCGAGACGGGCAATCTTGCGCTGCGCGGCGTCGCGACCGGAGGGGTGTTCGTCGGCGGCGGCATCGCGCCTAAGATCTTGCCGGCGCTGCAGGCCGGACGATTCATGACGGCCTTCCGGGACAAACCGCCGATGACGGAACTCCTGTCGGCGATGCCGGTGCGGGTCATCATGAATCCGGACGCAGGCCTGCTTGGCGCCGCGGTCGCGGCAGAAGAGTTGGTCAGGTCCGGCTAGTTGCGCATCGCTTCGAGTGCGCGCACGCCTGAGCGCATGCCAATAAGCCAGGTCGCGATGCTGATCACCGCAGCCACCACGAATGAGGCGCCCATGATCACCAGCCGGGTCGGGCCGAGCGGGATGTGGCGAAGCTGGAGCATCAAGTAGGTCGTCGACGGCCAGCCGAGAAGTACGATCGTGACGATGATCAGCAGCACGGCAAGGATCATGAACATGACGCCGCCGTACGAGCCGGCCACTTGGCTGGGATCGACGGTGAACCTCGGATAGCGCGCGCCTAGGCCTGTCGCCAGCCCCACCAACGCAAAGCTCAGAAACACGATCGCGCACGCCGCGACGACCTTCAGGACCGGATCGACGCCAAGCAGTTCGTTGGCCCCCATCGTCAGGCCCTCTGTCAGCACAAGGACGGGCACGAGGCCGGTCCAGAACTTCGACCAGAGAAAATCGTGCATCGAGACTGGCGAGGTACGGATGATCCAGAATGCCGCGCCTTCGGCAGACACGGCTGGAAAGACGAACCGCACGGCCACCGTCGCCACCACGAAGCCGGCCATGCCGAGGTTCACGAACGCGTAGACGTTCTTGATGAACCCGCTCATGTACGGAATGCGGCCCAGGTCGAGCACGCGGAAGTTGTAGAGGTAAATCAGCACGAGCGCGAGCAGCAGCAGAAGCTGCGACCACTGGCTGACATCGCGCAGGAAGATCTTCAGGTCCTTCACGAGCAGCTGCCGCCGCACCGGCGATAGCGGCAGCATGCGCGCGATGATGTCGAGACCGCGCAACTTGGTGAAACGCGCTTTGGGTGCTTCCTGCGACCGGCTGTATCCGGCGAAGTGCCACCGCTCGTCTGCGGCCCTCAGCCCCACGCAGAACGCGAGCGCCGTCGTCCAGAGCGCGCCCGTGTGGAGGAGGTCCCAGCCACCCTTCAGGCTTGCGAAGAGCATCTCGCCAGCCCAGAACGACGGGAGCAGCGGCGTCACCGGCGATTGCAGCGTGGCGAAGAAGCCTGTGACGTCCGGCAACGACTCGACGCGCATCAGCTGCTCGGGACGGATCATCCGCAACAGGATGACGATGCTCCCGGCGAAGAGGAGGCCCATCAGCATCAGCAGGTCGCGCGCCCGGCGCGCTGGGAACACATTGACGAGCAGCAGCGTGCACGCCGTCCCGACCGCGACGGGGATCACGGCGAACGGCACGATCGTCAGCACCGACGTCAGGTAGAAGCCGATCGGCGCGCAGCGCGCCAGACCGACGCCCATCAGCACGGGCGCCAGAAAGACCACGACCATCCACGACGATTGCACGACCGTGCGCACGAACCGGGCGTAGAACAGACGCCGCGATGCAACCGGCGCCGCCAGCAGCAGCCGCAGGTCCTCAGACAGGAAGAACGTCGACAGCGCCGTGACGATACCGCTGAAGGTGAGGAAGGCAAGGAACGTCATGAACAGCCACGACAGGCCGAGCCGCAGCAGGTAGTCGCCAAGCTCGTCGTAGTCGTCGAGCTGCCACGTGAGCCAGAACGCGCCTCCGAACAACGCTGCGAGCACGAACAGGCCCACGCCGCCAAACAACAGTCCCCGCATCAAATCGCCCCGCTCACGCCGCCGTGCGCGATTACGCGATGACCAGATGTGCGGCAACAGCAGATACGAGAACGCGCCCTTCATACGACTTCGTCGAGCTCTTGAAGCGCGCTGCCGCCAGTCAGCCTGAGGAACACGGAGGTCAAATGGTCGTCGCCGGCGCCCGCCAGCCCCCGCACCTCATCGACCGTGCCCTGCGCAATGATTCGCCCCTTGAGAATGATGCTGATCCGCTGACACATCTCCTGCGCGACTTCGAGGGTGTGGGTGCTCATCAGGATCGCGACGCCGTGTTCGCTCATCCGGCGGAAGACGTCTTTGATCAACCTGGCGCCGCGCGGATCGAGACCAACCATCGGCTCGTCGACCGCAACCGCCTGCGGCTTGTGCAGGAATGCCGCGCACATGACGAGCCGCTGCTTCATGCCGTGTGAGAAGCTTTCGACCAGCTCGTTCTCCCAGCGGCGCAGCTCGAAAAGATCCAGCATCTCCTGCACGCGCTCGGTTACGCCGTCGCCATCGAGGCCGTAGAGACCTGCGTGGAACCGCAGGAACTCGCCCGCGGTGAGCTTCTCGTAGATGAAGGGCCGGTCGGGAATGAATCCAAGCGAGGCCTTTGCCAGCTCGGGTTCCGTGGCGATGTCGTGGCCGTTGACCACCACTCGTCCCGAGGTCGGCTTCAACAGCCCGGCAATCATGCGAAGCGTCGTCGTCTTTCCGGCACCGTTCGGACCGAGGAAGCCGTGAATCTCACCCGGCTTGACGTCGAGCGAAATGCCGTCAACCGCGGTGAACTTGCCGTACTGCTTGACGAGATCGTGAATGGCAATCATCGGCGTGATGGGCTCCACCAGCAGCAGCCGCCGGTGCGGCGCTGCGGTACGTCGAGCGAAATGGGCGACAGGTCCGACGGCCGACCGACCAGGATTGGCGTGGAATTCTCGGCGAGCTTCATCTCGAGAACCGTCATCTTCAGCCGCCCGATCAACGGCAGGATGGCGGCCTGCTTGTCGAGACCTCCGCGGGCGAGCCGCAGGTGTGTCGCGTCCGCTGGAAACTCGTTCAGCGTCGGGTCGACGGGCAGCCACAAGCCGCGGCCGGATCCCTCGTCGATGTACACCTCGGGCCACGCGTGGTAGTAGAACGCGCCGGTGACGCCGCGCACGTACACGAGACCAACCGCGATGCGCGCCGGGATCCCAATCGATCGCGCCATTGCGACGTACAGCGCCGTGTGCTCGTTACAGTCGCCGACCTTGGTCCTGAGCACTTCGCGCGCCGACGGGAGGCTCACGGTCGGCTTCTTGTCGAGCAGCGCGTTCACGTAGCGCGTCAGTTTCTCGGCGCGCGCACGCGCGCCGTCGATGCCCGCCACGGCCTTCTCGGCCTCGGCGCGGATCTCGGGTGCGTCGCTCTCAATCAACGGCTCGGGGCCGAGGTACTGCTCGATATCCGGATCCGCAGGACCCGCCTGCAGGCTTTGCGGGTCGATCAATTCGACCGTCGAACCACTCACGGTCTGGCCGGCCCCCTGTACATCGATGCTCGTCAGGTCGGCACCATCGAGCTCGAGGCGAAGCAGTCGCACGTCACGAGGTTCGTCGATGCGCTGCCGCATGGCGGGCACAACAGCCGCGGCCTGGAGCAGGTCGGTCTGCACACGGCCCGACACCCCCAATGATTGAGCGCGGTCCTGTGACTCCCGCACCGTCATGAGACCAAGCGGACTTTCCTCGCGCACCACGTCGCCCGTGTCGGTCACCCACGACGTCGTATGCAGACCCTGGTACTCCATCTCGACCCGGAACGCGGGGATCGGACGCTCGCCGGTATTGCGCACGACCTCGCGCTGTCCGATCTGCACGGTGACCGGGGCGTTGCGCAGCGTCGCCGGATCGAAGATCGTCCACTGCTGGCGCGAACCAGCCGTCAGGTGACCGCCCGCCAGCAACCTGGAAAAATTCAACGAGAGGACCGGCACGTCCGGGAGATCACGCTCTTCCGTCCTTGTGCTACCGCCAGACGTAATGCCGATGACCAGCCGGGCGCCACGCCCACCCTCCGGCATCGGGTCGACACGGCCGCGCACGATGACGGCACCAGTGCCCGGATCGAGTGAGAATTCGAAGGAACGCAACCCGAAGTTCGAATCGACGCGCGCCGCCGTATGGATCGCCGCGGCGGTGGTTGCCCCGAGCAATGACATCTGCATTCGGCCATCCTCCTGCAGCTCGAACCCATCGTCGGTCGGGACCGTCTGGCTGACCGTGAAGCCGATCTTCTCCCCACGGTAGTACACCCCGCGCCACGCCGCGTTCGAGCCGTACCGCGCGAGATCGGTGGCGAGGTTCGCGGATGAGGCGTGCAGGTACGACTTGTTGACGAGGACCGCCATCGAGGCGGCCCACGCGATGAGAATCACGATTGAGACAGGCCGCGTGACCGAACGCGGCAGCGGTTTCAGAATTGACATGGATCGAGTGGAGGCCCCGCCGGTGTATCGGCGCCAATCGCGGCGCTGGACAGTGGAGGGGTGGGTCTTGAGACCCGCCCCTACACGCTCGCTTTACCGCAATGCCCACGCGAAGAATCGCTCGGTGTAATACAGGGCAATCTGCCCGCTGAGCCCGTTCGGCAGCGCGTCAAACGCATGCTCAGCCCACGGGATCTCCAGCAGGACTGACGTCGCACCGTTCTCCTGCAGCCGGTCGTTCAGCTCCCTGCCGAAACGTGCCTCGACAATGTGATCGCGGGCGCCGTAGATCAGGAGCGTCGGCGGGACGCGCGAGAGCGCGTACGTGACCGGCGAGGCAGCGTGGTACAGCGCCGACACTGTTTCCGGAGTGCCTCCGAGGTAGGTCTCGAGAATGGCGCGGGTGTCGAGCGGGTCGGGGCGAGGGGGCCGGCGCCAGCCTTCGACAAGATCGACGGGCCCGTAGTAACTGGCCACCGCCCGGACGAGGGGCATGCCTGCCTGGTAGGCTGCGACGAGCGCCAGTTGCGCACCTGCGGAACGGCCGATGACGGCGATGCGGCTCGGATCACCTTCGTACTCGGCCGCGTGGGCGATTACCCAACCGAGGGCCGCACGGACGTCCTGGATTTGAGCCGGCCACTTCCATTCGGGCGCATGTCGATAGTCGAGCGCAATGACGAGATAGCCCTTCGACGCGAAGTAGCCCGCGAAGGTCGGATTGTCTTCGGGGGATCCACGCTGCCAGGCGCCGCCATACAGCTGCAACAGGATCGGATGAGGGCCAGCTGACACAGGGCGGTACACATCGAAGGTGAGCGGAACACCGTTCGGCTTTGCAAATTCGACCCCTCGCCGGATCAGCACGTCACCGAGGCTGATTCCGCGCGCGAAGTCAGTGGCCGATATCCGATGCGGCCGAAGCGCCGCACTGGCACCTGCCGGAATCTGACGCTCGTAGTCCTTGCCCAGGCCCTGCTCCATCGCACTGTCGAATGTCGCAAGCGCGAAGGGAGCACGTATCAGCGGATACGCGCTCAGGACTGCCGATGCCGCGGCAAGGCTGAAGACCACTCGCGCCGTGACATCAACGCCGGTCGTGCGGAAAGCGATCGCGCACAGGATCAGCGAGACGAGCAGGAGCCATGGGCTGAGCTCGGGCGCGCCAACCGCAAGCGGCAGCAGGCTCGCGTGCGGCGGTGGAAGCACGATCCAGATCGAGATGAAGCAGAGGGCGATCGAGGCGATCAGCAGCCCCACAGTCATGACAGGGAAGGTCGCGCGCGGCACTACTCAGCCACGCTGAAGCGCGTCAACGCGAACTTCGCATCCTGATCGATCCATTGCTCACCGCCGCTGAACCCGGCGGCGATGCCTTCCTCCAGCACCTGCGCCGGCTCATACTTGTGCGAGCTCTCGGTCCAGATCGCTTCACCTTCACGCAAGTCGAACTCGATCGGTACTGCCGGGATGGTGACCCGCTGGGCTCTGACGCTCACCAGATGCACCTCGACACGTCGCTCCGAGGCATTCCATGTCGCGTGGTGGGTGAACCCGTCGAGATTGAAGTTTCCACCGAGCTCGTCGTTGATCCTCCGAAGCAGATTCCGGTTGAACGCCGCAGTGACCTTGAGCGGATCGTCGTACGCGAGCAGCAACTCACGCTCCGGTTTGACGAGGTCGGTGCCAAGGAGCAGCGCGTCACCAGGACGCAACGAACGCCGGATGCGCGCGAGCAAATCGCGCGACACGGTGGGCGTGAAATTCCCGATGTTGGATCCGAGAAACAGCATCACGAGCGATCCCTCGCGAGGCCGCTGCTGTGCCGCCAGGACGATTCCCTGTTCATAGGGCACATGGTGCGCGAGCACGGCGCGCATCCCGATCGCCTCGAGGCGATAGCGCGCCATATCGAGCGCGGCCTGCGAAATGTCGATCAGCTGAATGAGCGGGAACCGCTCACCTGCCGCGCTCGCCAGCAGCGCGATTTTTTCTCCGCTGCCGCACCCGAGCTCGGCGAGGCTGACCGGCCGCCGGAGCGGACGGACAATCTCGCGGGAGTAGCGAACGAGCATCGCCGATTCCGCGCGCGTGATCCGGTACCACGGCAATCGGCAGATCGCTTCGAACAGCGCTGAGCCGAGCTCGTCGTACAGATACTTGGACGGAATCTGCCGTGGCTGCCGGCGGAGCGTGTCGGCAAGGTCGGCGGCAAATACAGCGGTGAACGCGGCGCGATCGTCGAGAGCGGGCGTCGGCTGCATTAGGCGTCCTGCGCGCAGCGGAACGTGGCGTAGACGTAGGGATATCGCGGCCGGAACCAATTGCGAAAGCCGGGCCTCACGAGCCCCCGCGCAGTCATCGGTGACGCACCCTTGAGCACGAAATGCTGACCATCGAAGAAATCGGCAGAGTATTCAGGGTACGAGGGAAGGGGCGTGAAGCCATCGAACGGCGCGAAGACATCCGAGGTCCACTCCCATCCGTTGCCGACGAGGTCCTGGACACCGAATGCGCTGGCACCGCCCGGAAAGGCACCGACCGGCAGCGGATCAAAGCGGGCGAAGTCGAAGTTGCCGTGTTCCGCCGCGCGATCGAGCGTCTCGCCCCAGGGGAACCGGCGGTCGCGTCCCGCAGGGGTCGCGAATGCCGCGCGATGAAACTCCGCTTCGGTCATCAACCGCCTCTCACGCCATCGCGCGTAGGCGTGAGCCTCCGCCCACGTGACGTACACGGGCCAGTCTGGCGGCAACGGCACACGCTCGAACATGGCGAGCCAGTGCCACCCGGCGCTATCGCGCTCCCAGAACGCCGGGTGCATGACACGCTCCTCCTGCACCCAGGCCCAGTCTTCCTCACGCCACCAGCGGGGATCACCATAGCCGCCGGCGTCGACAAACGCCATGAAATCGGCATTGGTGACGTTGAGGACATCAACCTCAAATGCCCGAACGTCTACGCGATGCGCAGGGAGCTCGTTGTCCCAGGCGAATGTCCTGGCGTCGACGCGGGTCCCAAGCGGCGCGGTGCCCTCCGGGATCCTGACGCGCCCTGCTCGCGGCGAACCCGCCGACAGCCGTGGAGGGAGCGTGAGATAGTGCTCCGGTTTCGACTTCGATCGATACGGGAGCCGATGCCACATGTAGGCGAGCGTTTCCTGGTGCATCTCTTCGTGCTCGACGATCGCCCATACTGCCTGCGCGTCGCGCAGCAACGGATGATCGTCCCGCACCAGGTCGCCGCCGGCGATAGCGTCCTCGAGGAGTGCGTCCGCCGCGCGGGCGTACGCGAGGACGACATCGCGGCCGGGCCAGGCCGGGTTGCCGCGCGCGACGGCCGCCGCTTCCGCCTCGGGATCAATGCCGCGTGCGAAGATCGTTTCCAGGTGATCGTCCACACCGGGACGGCCAAGCCCCTTCTTGATCAATGTGTTGACCGCGAATGCGGGGAGATGGCCTTCGTAGAACACGATGGGATTGCGCAGCGCGATCGGCTTCTCGAAATAGGCCGCCGGATCGAGCAGGTCGAACAGCGCACGAGTCCGTGCGCGCGCGCGGCGGAACCGATCGAGGGCCGCGGACCGATTGAACGCTGAAGGTGCTGTCGAGATACTTCGGAGCATACGTCACTGAGACGCCAATTGCGTGCCGCGCGTCGCAGTGCCAGACTCAGGTACAATTCTGCGCGGCCACGCCGGTGCTCATCACGCTCAACGGGGAATCCTTCGAGCTCGACCAGCCGTTGTCGGTCGAAGAATTGCTGCAGAGGCTCGCGATCGATCCGCGGCGCGTCGCCGTCGAGCACAATCTCGTGATTCTCAAGCGCCACGCGTTCGCCGCCACGCTCGTCGGCGATGGCGACCGCGTGGAGATCGTGAACTTCGTCGGCGGCGGCTAGCGGAGACGGCCACCCAGACACAGAAACACAGAGGCGCGTTGTGGCAATTGATACCCCCTTCACGATCGCGGGCCGCACGTTCAGGTCGCGGCTGATCGTCGGCACCGGCAAGTACTCGTCGCACGCCGTCATGGCGCAGGCGCACGAGGCCTCGGGCGCCGACATGGTGACGGTCGCGGTGCGGCGCGTGAACATCTCCGATCGCACACGCGAGTCACTGCTCGACTACATCGACACGGCGCGGATGTTCATCCTCCCGAACACCGCAGGGTGCTATTCCGCCGACGAAGCCGTCCGCACCGCCCGGCTCGGGCGCGAGGCAGGCCTGTCGCACTGGGTCAAGCTCGAGGTCATCGGCGACGAGCGCACGCTCTTCCCCGACAACGAGGCGCTGATCGAAGCAACCCGCGTGCTCGTCAAAGAAGGCTTTGTCGTGCTGCCCTACACCAACGACGATCCGATCGCGTGCCGGAAGCTCGAGGATGCGGGCGCGGCGGCGGTCATGCCGCTCGGCGCGCCGATCGGCTCGGGCCTCGGCATCCAGAACGTCAACAACATCCGCATCATCCGCGAGTTCTCGCGCGTCCCGGTCATCGTCGACGCAGGGGTCGGCACGGCGTCGGATGCGGCGCTGGCCATGGAGCTCGG
>Ga0210380_10000772_pt1 | contig 13430 bp, 12 predicted proteins | sample PLM4_5_coexredo_FD_155476 | JGI IMG/M metagenome (GOLD analysis project Ga0210380, IMG submission 155476) | Groundwater sediment microbial communities from an aquifer in East River, Colorado, USA - PLM4_5_coex redo | ecosystem: Environmental > Terrestrial > Soil > Riparian zone | place: USA...
AGAGGACGGGGTTACGCTGGTCCTCGTCTCCCGGTTCCGCCAGATCGCGAGGAAACTCAGCGTGCCCGGCACGCTCTACGGTCAGGCCCGGCGGCTGCTGCGGGACCAGGTGAAGGCCCACGCGATTCACATCGGGGGCACCGGGCTCGACCTGGGCAGTCGGGAGGAAGCGGATGCGGTTTAGGGTGCGATGGTGCGAAGGTGCGACGTGCCGGGCCGTGCAGTTCTGTGCGCCCTGAACCGATAATAGAGTCCATATGCCTGCCCGCCCAACCTGGAAAGGGTTCCTCAAGGTCAGCCTGGTTACGATCCCGGTGAAGGTCTTCCCGGCGACCGAGTCGGCCGACACGATCTCCTTCAACCAGCTACACGCCGAGTGCCAGACGCGCATCCAGCAGAAGCGGTGGTGTCCCCACTGCGAGCGCGAGGTGCCCAATTCCGAGCTGGCGAAGGGCTACGAGTTCGAGAAGGGGCGGTACGTCGTCATTGGCGACGAGGACATCGAGAAGGTGCGCGTGGAATCGACGCGCGTCATCAACCTCGTGCAGTTCGCAGACGACTCGGAGATCGACCCGATCTACGTCGATCGCGCCTACTACTTGGCGCCGGACGGCCCGATGGCGGGCGAAGCGTTCGCCGTGATGCGCGACGGCATGGCGGGCAAGGCCGGCATCGGCAAGGTGGCGCTCTACGGTCGCGAGTACCTCGTCGCGATCCGCCCGCAGAAGAAGGGCCTCGTGATGTACACGCTGCACCACGACGCCGAGATCCGGAGCATCGATCAGATCGACGAGCTCAACTCGCTGCCGAGCAAGGTGAAGCCCGACGAGATGAAGCTGGCCAAGCAGGTGATCGCCACCTTCGACGCCGAGTTGAACCTCAAGGACTACAAGGACGAGTACAAGGCGGGGCTGCGCAAGATCATCGACGCCAAGATCGCGGGCGAAGAGATCGTCGTGCCCGAGGTGGAGGAGCCGGCGCGGGTGGTCGATCTGATGGAGGCGCTCAAGCGCAGCCTCGATTCGGTCAGCGCGCACAAGAAGAGGCCGGCGAAGGCCGACCTCGCGAAGGCCGCGGCGCCGAAAGCCGTGAAGGGCGCGGCACAGGGAGCACGAAAGCGGAAAGCGTCGTAAGATTCCTGCGCCCAACCGATGAGCCGTGTGCTGGTGACTGGCGGAGCCGGGTTCATCGGCTCCCACGTGACGGATGCGCTGATCGGCCGGGGTCATGCGGTTACGGTGCTCGACGACCTGAGCGGCGGCTTCCGCGACAACGTCCATCCCGATGCGACGTTTGTCCACGGCAGCATCACCGACGCCGCGCTGGTCGATCGCCTGTTCGGTGACGGCGGCTTCGATCACGTCTATCACCTCGCCGCGTACGCCGCCGAGGGGCTCAGCCACTTCATCAAGCGCTTCAACTACACGAACAATGTCATCGGAAGCGTCACCCTGCTGAATGCGGCCGTCAACGCGGGCGTGACGACGTTCGTCTTCGCCTCGTCTATCGCGGTCTACGGGGGCAGCACGCCACCGCCCATGACCGAAGACAGCCCCGTCGCTCCCGAGGATTCCTACGGGATCGCCAAGCACGCCGTGGAGCTCGAGCTGCGCGCGTGCCGCGAGATGTTCGACCTCAACTACGTGGTCTTCCGGCCGCACAACGTCTTCGGCCCGCGGCAGAATGTCGGTGACCGCTACCGCAACGTCGTCGGCATCTTCATGAATCAGATTCTTCAGGGGAAGCCGATGACGGTCTTCGGCGACGGGTCGCAGACGCGCGCCTTCAGCTACATCGACGACGTGGCGCCCGTGATGGCGTCGGCGATCGATCAGCCCGCCTGCTGGAATCAGACATTCAACATCGGCGCCGACCAGCCGTATTCGCTGCTGCAGCTCGCCTCGGCCGTGGCCGCGGCGATGGGCGTGCCTGCGCAGGTGGCGCACCTCGAGCCGCGACACGAGGTGCCGCACGCGCACTCGACTCACGACAAGGTGCGGCGCGTGTTTGGCGCGCACCGCCAGACGCCGCTCGACGAGGGGCTCGCGCGCATGGCCTCGTGGGTGCGCGAGCACGGCTCGCGCACGAGCGCGGCGTTCGACGGTATCGAGGTGACCAAACACCTGCCGGCGTCATGGCGGACGTCGTGAACGCCTCGCGAAGGACACTGTGAAGGACACTGTGAAGGGCACCGCGAAGGACACAGTGGCCGGGTATCACGCCGCGCACTTGCCAGAAGATCCCAACCGAGCGGTGGTATGGCGCGCGGTGGCCGAGCATCTGTCGGGGTGGATTCGGCCGTACTCACACGTGCTCGAGATTGGCGCCGGCTACTGCGACTGGATCAACAACGTGCAGGCCGAGCGACGCGTGGCGGTGGATATCTGGCCCCGGTTGGCCGCCCATGCTGATAGAGGCGTGCAGCCCGAGGTGCTCGACGTGTCGCGGGATCTGCGCACGCTGGGGACGTCCGTGTTCGACGTGGTCCTGGCGTCGAACGTGCTCGAGCACTTCGACCCCGACACCGTCGCCTCGGTCGTCGGAGACGTGCACGCCGTGCTCAAGCCGGGCGGCCTCTTTCTCATCGTCCAGCCGAACTTCCGCCTGGCGTCGCGCCGCTACTTCGACGATTACACGCACCGCGCCATCTTCACCGACGTCTCGTTGCCCGCGCTGCTGCGCGCCCACGACTTTCGCATCAATCTGGTGAAGGCACGATTTCTCCCGTACTCGATGCGGCGGGCCGTCGTGCCGATTCGTGAGTGGCTCGTGCGGGCCTATCTGCTGTCGCCGATCAAACCGATGGCCGGGCAGATGCTCGTCATCGCCCAGCGGCCCCACGGCGACTGACGCCGATGTGGAATTCGCAGACCGTCAGCATCGTGTTTCCGGCCTACAACGAGGAGAAGTACATCCGACCCGCCGTCGAAGACTTTTTCCTGGCCGGCATCGTGGACGAGGTGGTCGTCGTGAACAACAACTCGCGCGACCGCACGGCCGAGGAGGCCGGCGCCACGCAGGCGCGTGTGGTGCACGAGTCAGCCCAGGGCTACGGCCACGCGCTGCGCCGGGGGCTGCGCGAGGCGACGGGTGATCTGGTCATCATGGCCGAGCCGGACGGCACCTTCGTCGGGCGCGATGTGATGAAGCTGCTGGCCTACGCGGACGACTTCGAGATGGTGTGCGGCACGCGCACGACGCGCGAGCTGATCTGGGAGCAGGCCAACATGGGCTGGTTCCTCCGCGTCGGTAACTGGGCGGTGGCGAAGCTGATTCAGGTGCTGTACGACGGCCCGTCACTCACCGACTGCGGGTGCACGCTGCGGCTCACGCGGCGCGCGGCGCTCGCGCGCATCCAGGACGAGTTCACGGTCGGCGGCTCGCACTTCCTGCCCGAGATGGTGATCCTCGGCTTGAAGCGGGGCGTGAAGATCATCGAAGTGCCCGTGAACTATCGGGGACGGGTGGGGGAGTCGAAGATCACCGGCACGTTCACCGGCACTCTGCGCACCGGCTTCAGGATGATTGCGCTGATTCTGCGGCGACGGTTCACGTGAACACGGGGCGGCTGATTCCGGCGATCGCGGTCGTCGGCGTTGCCTTTGTGCTGTACGCCCCGACGATTCACGACTACTTCCTGCAGGACGATTTCGGCGTCGTCAGCCTGCTCTCACAGAAACCGGCGACGTTCTTTCCGCGCTGGTTCGTGATGCCGTGGACCGAGAACATCTGGGGATACGTGCCCGACGAGGTCCGGCCGTTTCCGGCGGTGTCGTACCAGATGGCGGCGGTGTTCGGCGCCAGCACCCCTGCGCCCAACCATGTGATGAACATCGCGCTGCACGCGATCAACGGCCTCCTCGTGCTCGCCATCGCGCGTGAGGCGGCCGGCCTGGCGCTGGCCCCCGCGACGGTCGCCGCGCTCGCGTTCACCGTGCTGCCCATCCAGGCCGAGAGCGTCGCCTGGGTCACCGGGCGCGTCGATTCGCTGCCGGCGTGCTTCTACTTCGCATCGTTTCTCCTCTTCGTACGATGGCGGTCGAACGGTCGCCGCGGCGTCTACCTCTGGTCGGTCACGCTGTTCTTCGCAGCGCTCTTCAGCAAGCAGAACACGATCACCATGGTGCCCGCCTTGATGCTGTACGACGTGCTGCCCGGCCGCCGCCACGTCGAGGCGACGTGGGCATGGCTGCGGCCGTACGTGCCGTTCATCGCGCTGACGCTGGGTTTCTTTCTGCTGCGCTACGTCCTCTTCCACGAGGTCGCGCGCGAGAGCACCCTGAACGCGGAACGGGTGCGGCTGTTTCTGTCGGACAGTTCGCGGCACATGGTCCGGCTCGTGTTCGGCGGCGACGGGATGCGCGCCTGGACGACGCGCGACACGCTCGTGGTAGCGCTCGGCGCGATCGGGCTGACGATGGGCATCGTGCGCGCCGCGACGTCTGAGGCCAGGTGGCTGTGGCGGCCGGCGGTCTACTTCGCTGTTGTCTGGATTGCCCTGGGCGTGGCGCCGATTCTGATGTCGGGCTACTACTCGCCGCGCCACATGTACCTGGCGTCGCTCGGTTGGGCCGTCGCCCTCGGCATCGCGTTCGACATTCTGCGCGGCCTGCGACCGACGCGTGCGGCGCGCCTCGTGTCGGTGATCGCGGCGGCGGGCGTGCTGGTCGTCTATGCCGGCCAGTCGCGGGATGTAGTGCGCGACTGGAATCGCCGAGCCGCGCTGTCGCGTCAGGCGCTCGACGACCTCGAGCGCGAGACGATGCGGGCGCGGGAGGGCACGCTGGTGGTCGTGGGCGTGCCGGCCGCGAGCTGGGCGTTTGCGGCGCCACACGCCTTTCGCCCGCCGTTTGCCGCGAGCGATCTGACACGCCGCGTGCGGATTGTCACCGACTCGACGCTCCACTGCTGCGCGGCGCCGCTCTGGAACGAGTACACGCGCACAGCGTTGCAGACGTGGCAGCAGGACCCGTCCCGCCCCCCGGTCGTCGCGATGTACTGGGATCCGCGGACGAGTCGCCTATCGCGCGTGAGCGACGAGGACGATCCTCAACTGCGAACGCTGATTGGGCTGCTCGCCGCCACCGACAGCCGCGAGACGCTGGATTCGGGCATTCGAGGCCTGCTGGTGAACTTCGTCGCGCTGCGCTGAGGTCCGTCACGGGCCACAGAGACACAGAGGCACAGAGACTCACACTCCAGATTGCAATAATGGTCGGCGCGGTGTGGCCTCCACAACGTGCGCGAGAAATCGTGTGGGAGGGAAATCTGACTACTCGAGGAGCGCCCACACGCCGAGGCCCTGCGCCGTCGGATCGTTGATCCAGACGGGCGGTGTGAGCCACACGAACGCCAGGATGGCGATGACCCAGAGATCGTAGGGCACGGTAGTCCGTTCGTCGGTCCAGAAGAACGCGCGCCAGAATGTCGCGCTGATCGGATTGCCGCCGCGCGGGACCGGTTTCGCGTTGAGCGCCAGGTAGGTGAAGTGAATGCGATTGATGACGCTGACGATCGAGAGGACGAGGATAACCCAGAGCACGGCGCCCATCCGATTCGTGAACGCGCCGATCATGAACAGGACGATGCGCTCGGGCCGTTCCATGAAGCCGACCTTGCACTTCTCGATGAGCGACTCGGCGCGCGCGCGCGCGTAGCTGGTCATGATCGAGAACATCATGGCGAGCGCGGAGATCATCACGTAGTCGGTGCGGCGCAGGTTGGCGTACAGATAGATCAGCCCGAGAAAGAGCGCGATGTCCGAAAACCGGTCCAGCGTCGAGTCCCAGAACGCGCCGAACCGCGACACGGTGTTGGTCTGCTGAGCTACCTTGCCGTCGATGAAGTCGAAGATGTTGGCCACGATCATGATGACGCCGGCCAGGACGAAGCGATTGACGCCGAGGGCGCACGCGGCGACGACGTTGATCAGCACTCCGATGAGCGTCAACGTGTTCGGATGAATACCGAGCGCGACGCTGGCGGCGATGATGGCCCGCAGCGGCCACATGCACACCTTCCCAACCAGTCCCGTGAACGTCATGCGTGCCTATAATTGAGGGTTGGCGAGTCCGGTCGCAAACTCGCCATGGTAGCCCATGCCCATCCGGGACCTCAAGGAACAGATCGCCCGGCTGCCCGAACAACCAGGTGTCTATCTCTGGATCGACGCCGCGGGCGAGACAGTCTACGTCGGCAAGGCCCGCTCGCTGCGCGATCGCGTCCGCAGTTACCTCGCCGCCGCCGGCATGAGCCCGCGCCATGACGCGCTACTCGACGAGATTGCCGCTCTCGAAGTCATCCTCACCGACTCGGTGATGGAGGCCCTGGCCCTCGAGAATCACCTCATCAAGCAGCGGTCGCCGAGGTTCAACATCCTGCTGCGCGATGACAAGAACTATCCGTACCTGCGCCTGACGACCAGCGAGGCCTTTCCGCGAATCGTCGTGGCGCGCCGCATCGAGCGTGACGGCGACTTCTATGCGGGTCCGTTTCTGCCCGCCAAGCTGGCGCGGCGGACGATGGGGCTGGCGCATCGGGCGTTCGGCATCCGGTCGTGCAACGAAGTCATCACCGGCCAGCGGGGCCGGCCGTGTCTCGAATACGACATCAAGCGGTGCATCGCACCGTGCGTGGCCGAGATCTGCAGCCAGGATCAGTACGCCGAGGCCGTCGCCAGCGCGAAGCTGCTGCTCGAGGGACGCAACGACGAGCTGATGGCGACGCTGGGGGCGCGCATGACCGACGCGTCGGCTGGCGAGCGGTTCGAGGAGGCGGCGCAGCTGCGCGATGCGCTGCGCACGGTGCAGACGCTGCGCGACCGCCAGCAGAAGGTCTCGACGACCGAGCTCGGCGATCGCGATGTGTTCGGCCTGAAGGTCGGCCCGAGCGGCGGAGCGGTGCAGGTCTTCGTCGTGCGCAGGGGCCGCGTCGTCGAGCGGATCGAGCTGGCGATCGACCCGGGCGGACTCGCTGCCCGCGACGCCGACGTGCTGCAGGCCGCGGTACAGCAGTTCTACGAGTCGCGCGTGCCGCCACGGGAGATCGACCTTCCCCTGGAGGTCGACGAGCGTGATGAGATCGAAGCCTGGCTGTCGGAGTCGTCTGGCCGCCGCGTCAGGATCCTCGTGCCGCAGCGTGGCGACAAGCGTGCCTTGGTGGAGCTGGCCACGCGTAACGCCGACCTGTCCTACCGCACACGCTTCAACGAGCACACGGCGGCGCACTTCGAGGCACTCGAAACCTTGCGGACCGTCCTCGGCCTGCCCGCCGCACCGCGGCGCATCGAGGCGTTCGACATCTCGACGATCCAGGGTCGCGAGACGGTGGCGTCTATGGTGGTGTGCGAAGACGGGCGGATGAAGAAGGCGGATTACAGGAAGTTTCGGATCCAGGGGCTCAAGACCCCGGGCTCGGGGCCCAGGGCGACAGGCCCGGATGATTTCGCGGCGATGCGAGAGGTGGTGCTTCGCCGCTACCGGAAGGTGCTGGAAGATGGCGGGCCGTTCCCGGATCTGATCCTCATCGATGGCGGCAAGGGACAGCTCTCGTCGGCATATGCGGCGCTCGAGGATGTTGGCCTGGGCACGCTGGTGGCCGTCGGTATCGCGAAGAAAGAGGAAGTGCTCTACACCCGCGACGACCAAGCGCCGATCGTACTGGCCGCGCACGATCCGGCGCTCCTGCTCCTGCAGCGGATTCGGGACGAGGCGCACCGGTTCGCCGTGACGTTCCATCGCGCGTCGAGAACGTCGCGCGACTTGCGGTCCGAGCTCGACTCGGTACCCGGCATTGGTCCCCGTCGTCGGCGCGCGCTGCTGACCGCGTTCGGCAGCGTCGCCGGCGTGCGGCGCGCGACGCGAGAGGAGCTCGAGGGCGTGATCGGGTCGAAGGCGGCGGGCGCTGTGCTCGACTACTTCGCCGCGTCGAGGTGACTTCCGGCCCCACTTGGTGGTTGGTGGTTGGTTGGTCGCTGACTACTGTCGACTGCCAATTGCGCTAGAGATCGTGCATCTGCTGTGGCGGAAATGCCGCGCGTACGGCGTTGAGCACCGCCACCACGTCGATCACTTCCTGTATGACCGCCCCTTGCACGGGGTCGAGTAGGCCGAAGGCCGCTGCGACCATGCCCATCAGGCTGAGCAGCATGCCACCCACGGCGCTCTGCAGGGCGATCGTGCGCATGCGACGGCTGATGTGGAAGAACTCGTCCACCTTGCTGAGCACGTTGTCCATGATGACCACGCCCGCCGCCTCGCTCGTCACGTCGCTGTTCTGTCCGATGGCGATGCCGACGGTGGCCGCCATCATGGCCGGCGCGTCGTTGATGCCGTCGCCGACGTAAAGCGTCTTGGCCGCTGCCGTTTCGCGGCGGACGATCGCGAGCTTCTCTTCCGGCTGCCTCGGCGCATGGATCTCGGTGATGCCGACCTGGTCGGCGAGGTAGCGCACCTCGGCCTCGCGATCGCCAGAGACGATCATCAGGCGCGTGAAGTGATGCTTGGGTGACAGGTGGCTGACAAACGACCGACTGTCGGACCGTGGGGCGTCGCGGAATCGATACGTGGCGGCATAACGGCCATCGATCGCCACCACGCACTCGAGGCCACCACCCGCAGGTGGGATCCGCTCGGCCCCCGACACGCGGTCTGACATCAGCCGGCTCCGGCTCGAGATCTCGACGCGATGGCCGGCCACATGGCCGATGAGGCCCGTCCCCGGAGGCTCGGTGGCGTCGGCGGCTTCCGTCAGCCCGATGCCCTCGCGCGCGGCGGCGGCCGTCACGGCTTGCGCAAGCGGGTGCTTGGAGTAGCGTTCTAGCGCTGCGGCAAGACCCAGTACCTCCGGCCCCGTGAATCCGGGGGCGACGATCTGATCGGTCAGCGTCGGCGTGCCATAGGTCAGCGTCCCGGTCTTGTCGAAGATGGCGGTGCGGCACGCGGTGATCTGCTCGAGCACGACGGGGTTGCGCACGATGATGGCGCGCCGCGCGCACAGCGAAATCGAGCCGATGATGGCGACCGGTATCGCGATGAGCAGCGGGCACGGCGTCGCAACGACGAGCACCGCGAGAAACCGGGTGGCATCGTGGCTCGCCGCCCACGCGACGAGGGCCAGGGTAATCGAGGCCGGTGTGTAGAGCGCGCCGAGCTGGTCGCCGAGACGCCGGAGGCGCGGCCGCGTCTCCTCGGACTCGCGCATGACCTCCATGATCTTGGCGTAGCGCGAATCGGCCGGGCGCCGCCTGGCCTCGATCGTCAGCGCAGTGTGACCGTTGATCGCGCCCGAGATGACGGCCGATCCTGCCGTCTTGGTCATCTCGAACGGCTCGCCCGTCAAGTACGACTCGTCCATCACGCCGTGCCCCTCGACGACGATCCCGTCCGCTGGGCACGTCTCGTGCGGATAGACCACGAGAATGTCGCCTGCAACGACGTCTTCGAGCGCGACGTCCTGGGTGTGTTCGTTGCGCTTCCGGTGGGCGACCGACGGCATGCGCGCCGCGAGCGCTGCCAGAACGGACGAGGCGCTGCGCAGCGCGTAGCTCTCGAGGGCGCCGCCGCCTGCGAGCATCAGGACGACGATGGCGCCGGCCAGGTATTGCCCGAGGATTGCGGACGTCACGATCGAAACGCCCGCGACGAGGTCGGAGCCGAACTCGCGCCGGAGCAGCTTTACGAGCAGCTCGAGTACGAGTGGCACCCCGCCAACGACGAGCACGGCCTGCAGCGGGATCTCGGCGGCCGCGGCAGTCGAATCGACGCTGAATCGAAGCACGAGGTGCAGCGCGATGGCCCCGGCCGAGAACGCCGCGATGCCCGTCTCCCTGCGATTCCAGACCGCCGCTGCGAACGCCAACGCGTAATCGTAGCCCCTCCACCTACCGCCAACCACCAACCACCAACCACCAACCGCTTTGGAGAACCCGCGTCGAGTCGAGTACGCTGGTGCGCTCGACGGTCGCGTCGCTCAATCTCCATGCCGGCCAACATCGACTTCGTTCAGGTCCTCGTCACCTTCGTCGTGCTGCTGTTTTCATTGACCGTGCACGAGACGGCCCACGCGTGGACTGCCGACCGGCTCGGCGACACGACGGCACGGATGCTGGGGAGGATTTCGCTCAACCCCGCCGTGCACGTCGATTTCATCGGCACCATCGTCTTTCCGCTCGTGGCGTTGATCGGCAACGTGCCGGTGCTTGGTTGGGCCAAGCCGGTGCCCGTCAACATCGGCCGCCTCGGCGGCAACTGGAAGCGCAAGTACATGCTGATTGCGGCGGCAGGTCCCGCCAGCAACCTCGTGCTGGCGGTAATCGCGGCGCTGGTGCTGCGACTGTTGCCGGCGGCGCTGCTCGAACCGACGGCCGAGGCCGCCCTCGCACCGGTCGAACTGTTCCTCCGCGTGGCGGTGTATCTGAACGTCCTGCTCGCGGTGTTCAACATGGTGCCGGTGCCGCCGCTCGACGGCGGCAACGTCCTGTCGGGTCTGCTCCACGGAGCGGCCGCGCATGCCTACGACCGTCTGCGCCCGTACGGGTTCGTCATTCTCTACGGCTTGATGTTCTCCGGCGCCCTGGCCACGATCATCTCTCCTCCAGCGCAAGCGCTCTTGTACTGGCTTCTCTGATCCGCATGACCAAATCGCGCGTCGTCAGTGGCATGAGGCCCACCGGCAAGCTGCACCTGGGCCACCTGGTGGGGGCGCTCCACAACTGGGTCGCGCTGCAGGAGCAATACGACTGCTTCTACTTCGTCGCCGACTGGCACGCGCTGACGAGCGAGTACGCCAGCACGTCGCCGATTACCGGTTACGCGATGGACAACATCGCCGACTGGCTGGCCGTTGGCCTCGATCCGGAACGCAGCACGATCTTCGTGCAGTCGCTCGTCCCCGAGCACGCCGAGCTGTTTCTGCTCCTGTCGATGATCATTCCGATTCCCTGGCTCGAGCGCGTGCCGACCTACAAGGAGCAGCAGGAGCAGCTCTCCGAGAAAGATCTCTCGACGGTGGGCTTCCTCAGCTACCCGCTGCTGCAGACGGCGGACGTCGTCATGTACGACGCGAGGTTCGTGCCGGTGGGAGAGGATCAGGTAGCGCATCTCGAGCTGTCGCGCGAGGTCGTCCGCCGCTTCCACCAGTTCTACGGCGAGGTCTTCGTCGAGCCGCAGCCGCTGCTGACCCCGGTGCCACGATTGCCGGGCCTCGACAACCGCAAGATGAGCAAGAGCTACGGCAATACCATCGACCTCACGGACGACGCCGCGGCCGTGACGAAGAAGGTGCGTCAGATGTACACCGATCCCAAGCGGGTCCGCGCCGACATTCCGGGCACCGTCGAGGGCAACCCGGTGTTCATGTACCATGACGCGTTCAATCCGAACACCGCCGAGGTCGACGATCTGAAGGCGCGGTATCGTGCCGGCACGGTCGGCGACGTCGAAGTGAAAACGAAACTCGCGGCGGCGATGAACGTGATGCTGGATCCGCTCCGCGAACGGCGCCGGCAGGTGCTGGCCAGGCCCGATCGCATCCGCGAGATTGCGGTCGAAGGATCGCGCAAGGCCCGCGTCATCGCGCAGGCGACCATGGAACGGGTTCGCGACGCCGTGAAGCTGCGCTACTGAGTGTGACCGAACATCCCCGGCCATCCGACTTCGAGTCCTCGCCCGACGCCTACAACGTCAGGCTCGACTCCTTCGAGGGTCCGCTCGACCTGCTGATTCACCTCATTCGCAAGAACGAGGTGAACATCTACGACATTCCGATCTCGCTCATCACCGAGCAGTACCTCGGGTACATCGCGTTGATGCAGGAAATGAACCTCGACGTGGCGGGCGAGTTCCTGGTGATGGCGGCGACGTTGATTCATATCAAGTCGCGCATGCTGCTGCCGCGTCCAGACCCCTCGCAGGACGAGACGGGAGTCGATGAGGATCCGCGCGAGGCGCTCGTGCGCCGGCTGCTCGAGCACGAGAGATTCCGGGCGGCGGCCGAACTGCTCCACGAGCGCGAGACCGTCCGCAGCGCGCAGTTCATGCGGCCCGACGCAAGCGTGATCGAGGCCGCGGGCGACGCCTACGAGCCCGAGCTCGAGGTGGATCTCTTCAGCCTGATCGCCGCGTTCAAGGGCGTACTCGAGCGGGCCAGCCGGCGCCCCAACATGGTGCTGCCGCCGGAGCAGATCTCGATCGAGACGCGCATCGCGCAGCTGCTCGCGCGACTATCCGACACCGACGCCTGCGGCTTCGAAGAGCTGTTCGCCGACGGCGACGGCTCGCGGCCCTTCATGATCGTGACGTTTCTGGCACTGTTGGAAATGATCCGCCTCAAGATGGTGCGCGTGTTCCAGTCGGGTGGAGACGGAGCGATCAGGGTGTATAAGCGGACAGCTGGCAGCGGGCAGCTCGCGGCAGGCAGCTAGCAACGAGCGGCACGCAGTAGGCCGGGTCTTGAGGACCTAGCGAGGACACGGATGGCAGAGGACACCACAGTTTCCGAACAGCCGCATGCCGAGGCGCCGTCGGCCGAGCTCAGGGCAATCGTCGAGGCGCTGATCTTCGCGTCTCCGGAGCCCCTCACGCCGAAGATGCTGTTCAAGCTGCTGGCCGACGAGCCCAAAGAGGACGTCGTGGCCACGATCGCCGCGCTCAAGGCCGACTACGATGCGCGCCCCGGCCTGCAGTGCGTCGAGGTGGCCGGCGGCTTCCAGATCGTCACGCGGCCAGAGCTGCACGAATGGGTGCGCCGCCTGTTCCACGAGCGGTCGTCACAGCGGCTTACGGTGCAGGGACTCGAGACGCTGGCGGTCATCGCCTACAAGCAGCCGATCACGGCGCTCGAGATCGGCGAGATTCGGGGCGTGAACACGTCGGGCGTGCTTGGCACGCTGCTCGAGCGCCACCTCGTCAAAATCGTCGGCCGCAAGAACGTGGTCGGCCGACCCTTCCTCTACGCGACGACGAAGGAGTTCCTGATTCGCTTCGGGCTGAAGGACCTCGGCGATCTGCCGAAGATCGAGGACATGGCCGAGGCGCTCGGCTTCGATCCGCCGGCGGGCCTCATCGAGGCGACGCCTTCCGACGAGGTTCTGCCGCTCGACGAGCCTGAGGCCGCGTCGGCGGATGCGGGCGCGGCGCAGGCTGGTGCGCCAGACCCTGAAGCGCGCTGACTTCGCCGGCGCGCAGGTCGCGCCATGCGCCCGGACGGAGGTGCCGGTCGGTGATCGGGCCGATGCGCGTGCGCTTGAGCGACTTCACGGGATGTCCCACCGCCTCGAGCATCCGGCGGACCTGCCGGTTGCGCCCCTCGCGGATCGTCATCCTCACGACGCCGTCTCGATCGCTGCGTCCCTTGTTCAGCAGCAGCACGTCGGCGGGTAGCGTCTTGTGGCCGTCGAGCGGGATGCCGGTGCGAAGGCGTTCGAGCGCCGC
>Ga0210380_10000775_pt1 | contig 13392 bp, 13 predicted proteins | sample PLM4_5_coexredo_FD_155476 | JGI IMG/M metagenome (GOLD analysis project Ga0210380, IMG submission 155476) | Groundwater sediment microbial communities from an aquifer in East River, Colorado, USA - PLM4_5_coex redo | ecosystem: Environmental > Terrestrial > Soil > Riparian zone | place: USA...
CGAAGCGCATCTGATGGCCGAACACGGACAGCGTGCCGGTGCCGGTGCGGTCGCACTTCTCGACACCGCCGGCAAGCACGTGTTCCATCAGTTCGAGATATTGCCGCATGGGCCCGTCCCAATCTGCGCGACTCAGAGCGTCGACAAGATTAGCGCCGGAGTTCGCCGCTGCGAAGCCGGTCGCTCATCCTCTATATAGTCGCGCCAATGCAAAGGGGCGGCTCACGCCGCCCCTCCGGGCTTTTTTGCACAGTCTCAACAGGTTCCATGCGGTTTCAGTTCAAGGGGCCGGCCGCCTTGATGACCGGTGTCCACTTGGCGATCTCGCTTTTGACCAGCGTCGTCAAGCCCGGCCCGCCGCGCCGATCCTTGCCCGGAATATCGCTGCCGAGATCAAGAAGCCGCTTGCGGGTGGGCTCGTCGTCGAGCGCCTTATCGAGCGCCGCCGAAAGCTTGTCCGTGATCGGCTTCTGCGTGCCCTTGGGCGGATCAGTGCGTTCCAAGCCAAGGCCTGGAACTCAGGTAGCCCGGCTTCCTTCGATGTCGGCACGTTCGGCAGCGACGGATTGCGTTCCTCGGTGCCGATCGCATACGCCTTGATCGTGCCGCCCTGGACCTGCGGCACGGCGTTGACGATCTGATCGCACATGTAATCGATCTGGCTGCCAATCAGCGCGTTCATCGACGGGCCGGTGCCCTGGACCGGGATCGAGGTCGGCTTCACCTTCAGGATGTCGTTCAGCAGCAGGCAGGTGGTGAACGACACCGAGCCGACCCCGGCATGCGCCATGTTGCCGTCTTCTCGTTCTTCTTCACGTAGTCGACAAATTCCTTGAGGTCCTCCGGCGGGAAGTCCTTCTTGGCAAGGATCAGGACCGGGTACCCGCCGCCATGCCGATCGGCTCGAAATCGTTCGCCGGATCGTATTGCAGATTGGGGTAGAGCGCCGGCGCGGCGGCCTGGGTGCCCAGATGGCCCATGGCGATGGTGTAGCCGTCGTTTTTGGCGCGCTTGGCCCGTGTGATGCCGGTGGTGCCGCCGGCGCCCACCACGTTCTCGATCACCAGCGTCTGGCCGAGCGTCCGCGACATGTTATCGCCGACGATGCGCGCGACCACATCCGTCGGCCCGCCGGCCGCAAAGGGCACGATTACGGTGATCGGCCGGGCCAGATAGTCCTACGCCACGGCTTGGGCGATGCCCAAGGTGAGCACGAAAAGGCCGGCTGCAGCACCGGCCAGAATTCTTGACGCGATAATTGTCGCCTCCCTGGTACGCCAGTGACCTATTTTTGCGGGCCCCTTACAAAGAAAAACCCCGAGGGAGGCGAAACGCGTCCCTCGGGGTTGAGCAAAATTCGTCGCAGCCGTTGCGGCCTACTCGGTGAACACCTCTTCGCGTTTGGCCCGAAGCGACGGCAGCACCGCCAGGACCAGCAGGAACAGCGCCAGGGCCAGCAGGGTCGCCGAGATCGGCCGAGTCAGGAACACCGTGGCATCGCCGCGGGCAATGAGCATGGCGCGGCGGAGGTTTTCCTCCATCAGCGGCCCAAGCACGAAGCCCAGGATCATCGGCGCCGGCTCGAAGTCGTGCTTCACGAGCCAGTAGCCGACGACACCAAAGATCGCGGTCATCGTCACGTCGAACGGCGCGTTGTTGAGCGAATACACGCCGATGCAGCAGAAGATGACGATCATCGGGAAAAGGTGGCGGTACGGCACCCGCAGCAGACGCACCCACATGCCGACCAGCGGCAGGTTGATGACGACCAGCATCAGGTTGCCGATCCACATCGAGGCGATCATGCCCCAGAACAGTTCCGGCTGCTTGGTCATGACCTGCGGGCCCGGCACGATGCCGTGGATGGTCATGGCGCCGACCATCAGCGCCATCACCGGGTTCGGCGGGATGCCGAGGGTGAGCAGCGGGATGAACGAGGTCTGCGCCGCTGCGTTGTTGGCGCTTTCCGGCGCTGCGACACCTTCGATGGCGCCACGGCCGAACTTCTGCGGGTTCTTCGACACTCTCTTTTCCAGAGTGTAGGCGGCGAAGGACGCGATGATGGCGCCGCCGCCCGGCAGGATGCCGAGCAGTGAGCCGATCACCGTGCCGCGGCCGATGGCGCCGGCCGCCGCCTTGAGATCCGGCAGAGTCGGCATCAGGCCGGTCACCTTGGCCTGGATGATCTCACGGCTGCCGGGCTGCTCCAGATTGCGGAGAATTTCGCCGAAGCCGAACATGCCCATACCGACGACGACGAAGCCGATGCCGTCGGACAATTCGGGGATGCCCCAGGTCATGCGTTCCGCGCCGGTCTCGAGATCCGAGCCGATCATCGACAGCAGCAGACCCGTCAGGATCATGGTGAGCGCCTTGAGCACCGAACCCTTCGCCAGCACGACGGCGAAGATCAGGCCGAGGCACATCAGCGAGAAGTATTCGGCTGGGCCGAACAGCAGCGCGAGGCTGGTCAGCGGCGCACCGAGCGCCGCCACCAGCACGGTGGCGACGCAGCCGGCAAAGAACGAGCCGATGGCGGCGATGGCGAGCGCGGGGCCGGCGCGACCCTGCTTGGCCATTTCGTGGCCGTCGAGGCAGGTGACTACCGACGACGATTCACCTGGAATGTTGACCAGGATCGACGTGGTCGAGCCGCCGTACTGCGCGCCGTAGTAAATGCCGGCGAGCATGATCAGCGCGCCGACCGGCGGCAGACCGAAGGTGATCGGCAGCAGCATGGCGATGGTGGCGAGCGAGCCGATGCCCGGCAGCACGCCAATCAGCGTGCCGACCAGCGCACCGATCAGGCAGAGTAAGACATTCATCGGCGTGACTGCCACGCCCATGCCAAGCCAGAGATTGGAAATCAGGTCATACATGATCGTTCTCGCCGATTACCAGAACCGGGGCCAAAGCTGGAACGGCAGGTTCAAGCCATAGGGAAACAGGATTGAACAGAAGGTCGTCACGACAATCGCGACGATCAGCGTCTCTCGCCATTTCACGTCTTCAGCCGCCGCCGCGCAGATGATCATCGTGCAGAAGCTCGCGATCACGAGGCCAAGCGGCCGGATCGTCGCAGCGAATGCGAGGATGGATCCTATGATGAAGATGACGCCGCGTATCTTGTAACTGGAAACATGGGGCCCGGCGATCAGAAAGCCGCCGACCACGACGCCGAGTGACAGGATTCCGAGCGTGAACGCAAACAAGCGCGGCGCGGTGCCAGGGCCGAACGCAAACCCGCGCATGCCCGGCAGATCGTTCGACGCAACGAATGCGACCAATGACAGCAGGATCAGCGCCATGCCGCCGTAGACGTCCTGCGGATTCTGCACCCGCAACAGACCCATGGAGATCGCGATGCCGACGGCCGTGAAGATGACGACCGAGCCGCGAACTGTCAGCGGAACGGGATTCTGGACAAGGAACGACGTGGCAAGAAGGATCAATCCCGCTACGGCCAAAATCGCGCCACCAACCAGATTATACTGCCGATGTGCTGCAGCCGAACGCGCCCAATCCCCTGATGGCGTTGCATCAGACATTACGCACTCCCCTCCCTCAATGACCTACGGTGTTTCCCCCACGGTAGCAGACAGCTTTCCGCCAAAAAAAGCAACCACGACTTCTCCGGCTGAAATACAGCCGATCAAACGAGCCCGGTGAGTCCGGCCAGACCCGCGACGCCAATCAGCCAGAGCGGGTTCCAGCGCGACCAGAATGCGGTCGCTGCGGTGGCCACGGTAATGACCGCAGCAACCCAGCTACGATCGGCCGCTTGGGTCAAAACAATCGCGCTAGCTCCAACAAGACCGACCGAAATGGGCACAACGCCCGCCTGCACCGCCACTCGCCAGGGTGCATCTTTGAATAGATCCCAGGTCCTGCCTAGAAAATGGGCCAGCATCGCTGTCGGACCGCACATGGCCAAGGTCGTAACGAGAGCGCCGGCGACTCCTGCGACATGATAGCCGATCAGCGTCACCAGCATGACGTTCGGCCCCGGCGCGGCCTGCGATATCGCGAACATATCGGTGAATTGGCTTTCGCTCATCCAGCCGCGCAATTCGACCGCTTGACGGTGCATCTCCGGCACCACGGCATTGGCGCCGCCCAGCGCGAGCAGCGACATGATCGCAAACTGCACCGCGAGCGTGATCAGGATGTCGCCATCCGCTTTCATGGCGTAGTCCTTGCCCGCATCGTCCAGGCCAGCCCGATACTGACCGGGATAATCACCAGCAGCACCAGCAGCAACGGCCAGCGCATCAGACCGATCGCGAAGGCAGTGGCCAGCATCACAAAAGGCGCGGGTTCGAAGCGCCGGAACATCGGCGCGGCCATCTTCACCGCGGTCGCAATGAGCAGGCCAGCGGCGGCGGGCGCGACTCCGCTGAGCACCCGGCGCACGATCTCGACGTCGCCGTAACGTTCATAAAGCATGCCGGCCGCGAGCATCACGCAGAACGGCAGGATCAAAAAGCCTGACCAGGCGGCGATGGCTCCGGTCGGTCCGCGCATCCGCGAACCGAACACTGCTGTCAGATTGACAACATTGGGGCCGGGCAGAAACTGGCAGAGTGCATAGACGTCGTTGAATTCCTCCGCCGTCATCCAGCGCTTTCGCTCGACGAACATGCGCCGAGTCCACATCAAAGTGCCGCCGAAACCCATCAGCGTGATCTTGAAGAAAGCGAGGAAAAGTTCGGTGTGGCTTGGAATCGGCGGCAAAGTCGAAAGCGGAGCGGCGGGTTCGGACATGACCGAAATATCTAGCCTCAGGCCGCCGCTTCGACCAATCGATTTATCGCATCACGGCCAATTCAATCACCATGATTTTCGCCGCGGCCGGCGATGTCAGAACCATGGGCTCAAGCCCGATGCCCGGCTCGATCTGCTTTGCCTTGGCGATATCGCACTCCGCCGCCTCGTCTTGGCCGAGCGCGCGCATGGTCAGGCCGCGGCTGTAGAGCGAATAGGCGTCCTTCGGATCCAACTCCACCTCTGCGTTGTAGTCGGCCAGCGCGAGATCGTATTGTTGCGTGCCCTGGTGAATATTGCCGCGATGGACGAACGCCTTGGCGAAGCCCGGATCAATCCGGATCGCCAGGTCGAAGTCCTGGAGCGAACGACGGGTCTCACCGATCGCCGCGTAGGCCAAACCACTAGAATTGAATGCTGGCGCCTAGTCCGGCTTGGCGTTGATGGCGTGATCGAATTCGCGGATCGCGCGGTCATATTGACGCATGTCGTAGAGCACAAGCCCGTTCGATCTGGATCATCCGCGTGAAGTCGTCGAGGGCACGATCGAGCTCCTGCAACTCCCGCTCGGCGAGGCCGCGAAGATCGAACGCCCGCGCATTCCTGGGATTGAGTTGGATCAGCAGCGCGTAATCCGAGACCGCACGTTTGAGATCACCGGCGGCGAAATACGACTGCGGCCGGCTTCGGATGGCAACGGCATGGCGCGGGCTGAGATTGAGCACCTCGGTGAAATCGCGGATCGCGAGATCGCTATTTCCCATCTCGAGATAGGCGAGACCGCGGCGGAGCAGGCTATCGATCTTCTTCGGTTCGACCCTGATCGGGCGATCGAAATCGGCAATGGCGGCGTTGACATCGCCCTGCAGGCGATAGGCCCCCGCGCGGCGGCGGAAATCCGGGGCCAGCACATCGTAGCGCGGAGCGATCCCCTGAATGGGCGACGGAGCGGGTTGCAGCGTTTCATCGCTCAAGTTGTGCAGCGAGGTCGCCACGCCGTGTGGCTGCAAAGCTTTTTTTTGAGGGTCTGCGAATGCGCTGAACCGTTCAGCGCCAACAGGATGACAGCGGCGGCATTGACGTGCGGGGGAGTCCGGTCCGTCCCGGACACGGCGAGGTTGCGCGAAGCTTCGGCATTTGCGCCCCCCTTCAAAAGCCGCCTGCCCTCCTACTTCCATCTCCGCCGCGCGTTGGAATTAACGATCAATGGCAAGGAAGCGGGTTCCAATTCAAGTGCCTGGTACCCAGCTCGTTAACCATTGTTCCGATTTTGGTTAACGCCGGCGTTCCATAGGCCCCTGGCGGGGCCCGGTAAGACGCCTCTTCTTTCCTCAACCTTCCGCGCTTATATTCATCCTGCCGGCGCAAGCCGGATATGGCGATAAATGGCCATCGTAATAAGCCTTTCGGACCCGGGGGCAGTACCCGGCGGCTCCACCCGAACCCGGCGACGACGGGTTTCGGCGGGGCCGAACTAGGATCGACGAGGGTGTAAAGGATGCGCTTTTGCCCGGAATGGGTCCGACGTTATTGGGCCACAACCATAGTTGCAAACGACAACTATGCTCCGGTTGCTCAGGCCGCGTAAGCGGTTTGAAAAACCAAGCCTAAAGTCCTGACGGGTTAAGCTCCGTCGGGCGGGGTCCGGAGGCACCTGGCAACAGAAGCCTCCACCTTCTTCCCGGATTATCGAGCACGCCTTCCCGGATTATCGAGCACGCCTATATTCGAATGGTTCTGCCGTTCAGCGGGTGCCATTTGGCGGTTGCCGCGTTAGCATCATCTCTGGGCGAGTCTTCCATATCTTTAGGATTGCCATGCCGGTCGATCACATCCGCTACGACATTCTGGTCCAGCAGGCGCTGCGCAGCATGGTCCGCGACTTGCTGGCCGAATCCGGCAAGAACAAGGGCATGCCCGGCGAGCACCATTTCTTCATCACCTTCGACACAACCGCCGAGGACGTCCGGCTGTCGGACCGGCTGCGCGCGCAATATCCGGAAGAGATGACGATCGTCCTGCAGCATCAGTTCTGGGACCTCAAGGTGACCGACGAGGCCTTCGAGGTCGGCCTTTCGTTCGGCGGCGTGGCTGAGCGGCTGGTCGTGCCGTTCGAGGCGATCAAGGCTTTCGCTGACCCGTCCGTGCAATTCACGCTGCAATTCGAGACGCTGGCGGAGGCGCCGGATGAGAACGCCGACGCCGAGGAGGCCGAGACGGAAAAGCCGCCGAAAGCCAAGCGGCGGACGCCGGCAACCAGTGTTCCGCCGAGCCCGCTTCCGGCGACCGCCGCATCCGACGGATCGCCCGAGCAGCCGGAAGAAAAACCGGCCGACAAGGGTGGCGCCGAGGTGGTGCGGCTCGACCGCTTCCGCAAGAAGTGATGCCTGCGGCTCGGACCACGAAGCCCACCAAAACTCGCACCCGGATGGAGACCGACAGCCTCGGCCCCATCGCGGTGCCAGCCAACCGCTACTGGGGCGCGCAGACCCAGCGCTCAATCGAAAACTTCCGCATCGGCACCGAGCGCATGCCGCGGCCCTTGATCCGCGTGCTCGGCATCGTCAAGCGCGCCGCCGCCGAGGTCAATCATTCGCTCAAGCTGCTCGACGCGCGCCGTGTGCGCGCCATCGTCACCGCAGCCCAGGAGGTGATCGACGGCAAGCTCGACGATCATTTCCCGCTGGTGGTCTGGCAGACCGGCTCCGGCACCCAGACCAACATGAACGTCAACGAGGTGATCGCCAACCGCGCCAACGAGCTGCTCGGCGGCAAGCTCGGCGCGAAGTCGCCGGTGCATCCGAACGATCACGTCAACATGAGCCAATCGTCGAACGATTGTTTCCCGACCGCGATGCACATCGCCGCGGCCGAGGAGATCGCGCGAAGGCTCGATCCGGCGCTGACGCATCTGCATGACGCGCTGCAAGTAAAGACCAGGGCATTCGCCCGGATCGTCAAGATCGGCCGCACCCATACCCAGGACGCAACGCCGCTCACGCTCGGCCAGGAATTCTCCGGCTACGCCGCGCAGGTCGAGAGCGGAATCCGTCGCAACCGCCTCGCGCTCCGGGAGCTCTATCCGCTGGCGCAGGGCGGCACCGCCGTCGGCACCGGGTTGAACGCGCATCCGCGCTTTGCGGCGCTGTTCGCCAAGAGGGTGGCGGCGATCACCAAGCTGCCGTTCACCAGCGCCAAGAACAAGTTCGAGGCGCTGGCTTCGCATGGCGCCTACGCCTTTGCCCACGGCGCATTGAACGCACTCGCCACCGACCTGTTCAAGATCGCCAACGATATCCGCCTGCTCGGCTCCGGACCGCGCTCGGGCCTCGGCGAATTGATTTTGCCGGAGAACGAACCCGGCTCCTCGATCATGCCGGGCAAGGTCAACCCGACGCAGGCCGAGGCGCTGACGATGGTTTGCAGCCGGGTGTTCGGCAACCACACGACGATCACCGTCGGCGCCAGCCAGGGCCACTTCGAGCTCAACGTCTACAAGCCGGTGCTCGCCGCCAACATGCTGCAATCGATCCGGCTCCTCGCCGACGCCGCGCGCTCGTTCACCGACAATTGCGTTGTCGGCATCAAGGCCGACGAGAAGCGCATCCGCGAGTTGATGGAGCGGTCACTGATGCTGGTGACGGCGCTCGCGCCCAAGATCGGCTACGACAAGGCGGCCGAAATCGCCAAGACCGCCCACAAGAACGGCACGACGTTGCGCGAAGAGGCGGTCCGCCTTGGCCATCTCACCGGCGCAGAATTCGACCGTCTGGTACGCCCCCAGCGCATGACGCGGCCGGGCTGACGCAGCAGCGGCCGCCACAATTCAAAGCCATTTCATTCACTCACCGAACTGTGTCTTGCCCAAATCACTGCAGTTTGGCTTCTGGTCGGGTCAGATACCCAATACGCCTCGCCACCGTATCGGCGTAATTGGCGCGGAACACTCTGAGGCTCGCTATCGTGCATTCGGCAAAGGTCGAGCTCTGACATGGCCGAGATCTTTAACCTGCGGATCGCGCGCAAGCGCGCCGCCCGCAGCAACGCCGAACGCAGCGCTGCCGAACAGCGGCTCGCCCATGGCGCTTCCAAATCGGAGCGCAATCAAACGGCGGCGGACCGTGACAATGCCCGCCAAACTCTCGATCAGCATCGAATCGAACCAGGAGACCGTCGATGAAGTCGCCGGTTATCAAACGCTCCATCGTTATCGCTGGGCACAAAACGAGCGTCAGTCTCGAAGATGCGTTTTGGAAGGGTCTGAAGGAAATCGCCGACGACCGGAATGTGACCCTCTCAGACCTTTGCTCATCAATCGACACCGATCGCCACCACGGCAATCTCTCGTCGGCGATCCGGTTGTTCGTGCTCGACCACTATCGCAATCAAACCGTTCCGGCTCGCGAGGCGGCGGTGAGTCGCGACCTGATCGGGCTGCGGGCGGCGAGCTCAGTTCTTCGCGCCGAGTAGAGTCTAATCCAGTCTGTAAGTTCAGTGGATAGGGCGCTCGAGCGCGCTAGCTGCGCGTACCGGTTTAAGCGCAAAGCCGAACGGCGACACTGGCAACCGGCCAGCTGTCCCTTCGCTGATTGATCGCCGCACTTCAGGCTTCCGTCCTTCGCTCTGACCGGGCGGCGCGTGGAGGCTATGGCGTGGGTATCCCGAGCCGTTCTAACATTTAAGTTTATCAATGGTGGTGGGCAATTGAGTCCATCTGGATTCCATTTGGGGACCATCATGAAGCTTCAACGTCGCGAATTTTTGCGTTTGGCATCCGCGGCCACCACGATGCCGGCTGTCTCGCGCAGTGCAGATGCAACGACGAACCCGCTGGTTCTCGTTGGCAAGAATGCGATCACGGCAAAAAACTTTGCAGGAGCTGGTACAGTGGATGAAAGCCAAGCCTGAGAGCGCGCTTCTAGGCACCGCGGGCATCGGCAGCCCGGCCCATATCGCTGGCGCGTTTCTGCAGAAGCTCACCGATACGAAACTCCAGTTCGTACATTATCGAGGCGGAGCCCCCTCGATGCAGGGCCTCCTGGGCGGAGAGATCGAACTGCTGTGCCCTCAGCCTCCGATCGTGCTGCCGCTCGCCCGTGACGGAAAGATCAGAGCCTACGCGGTGACGGCAAAGAAACGCATGGCCATCGCGCCGGAAATTCCAACCGCAGGAGAAGCCGCCGAACCCGGATTTGATGTCTCCGTCTGGCACGGGTTCTGGGCACCCAAGGGAACGCCAAAGCCGATCGTCGCCAGCCTGAATGCCGCGATCGTCGATGCCCTGGCCGATCCGGCAGTGATGAAATCGCTCGGAGACGCCGGCCAGGATATACCACCGCTCGACGAGCAGACGCCGGAAGCCTTCGGCGCATTTCAAAAGGCTGAAGTGGAGAAGTGGTGGCCCATCATCAAAGCGGCGAATATTAAAGCAGAGTAGCCTCGCCAAGACGCCGGCTAAGGAGTACCGCCCGTCGGCGCCACATTGTCGGTTCGTGGCCCTGCGCGCGGCTTCGGCACCGTTGGGATCGTGATCGGCGGCGGCAGCGCCGGCGCTTGAGCGCCCTCCGAAATTCCATCGATCGCCTTGGGCGCCGGCACGGTTGGCGCGCTCTCCGGGACAACCAATCGCGTCCCGGATTCGGCAGGCTTCGGAAGCGCGTTGCCTGCGCCGGCCGCCGACTCGCGAGCAGCTTTCTCCATCACTTCGAGCTGCCTGGATTGCTGCTCAAGCTCCCGCAATGTCAGCCAGCTCGTCAGCAGGGTGGTATCGACCGTACGCTTGGGCGCCGGCAGCGCCCCCTTGAGCGCAACCATCAAGGCTGGAGGCGCCGCGCCCGCAGCCTGCGGCGGGGCATTAAGTGTAAGCAGCGCATCGAGCATGGCGTCGCCGAGATCGACGTTGACGGCGGCCTGCAGATCGGCGCCGTCGGTCCGCATGACGATGTCGCGCAGGCGCGCCTGCCCCGCGTTGACGCTGATCGCAGCGGATGCCTTCGATACCGACAGGCCAGCATTGTCGAGCGCGCCGGCGACGAATTCCCGAACGCGATTGCCGCTGGTCGGAATGCCAAGCTCGACGGCGCGAGCCACCGCGTTGAACACGTCGGGATTGAGCCCGACCAGCCTCGCCTGTTCGAGCGTGATAGAGCCGAAGCCGGCCAATGAGCCGATAAACGATGCGGGGCTCCGGCCGGCGCCTTCGATCTCGGTTTCAAGCGTCAGGCGGCCTGACATCGCCGGCCGTCCGGCGCTGGCGAAGATCGTACCAAGTTCGGCCCCGGTGATACCGAGCCAAAGCCGCGCCGTGAGACCGGCGGCAGCGTTCGAAACCGCGAGCCGGCCGTCGAGGCGGCCCTGGCTGAATTTCCCTGCAACGTCCTCGAACACGACCTCAGAACCGTTCAACCGCGCCACTCCGGACAGATGCTCCGCCACCAGCCACGGCGCGAACACGGCGCGCTGCGTGTTGAAAGCGATGCGGCCGTTGAGGGCGGTCGCGTTCCTGGCAATCGGTTCGGTGGACCAGCCGGCCCCACCCGCGCCGCGCTTTGCCGGCATGCCGATCGCTGCCGCAATGACCGCCGGCGCATCGAGCGTTTCCGCCTCGATCGATCCGTCGAACCGCGGCACCTCGTCAAAGCGGACCGAGCCCCGCCCCTGCACCTTGCTGCCGCCAATCGTTCCGGCAAACCGATCGAAATCGAGCGTCGCCGGCTGATCGGACGCGAACCGCAGCGTGCCGCTGCCGCCGGCATCGATCGGCCCGGCGGCCAGCTTGCCTTCAAAGCGGAGTTCGCGGCCCAGCGGTCCGTTTGCTGACAAATCGAGACGTGCCGGCTTCTGCTCGGCGGCGACAAGGCGATCCAGGCCAAGCAGACCGAGCAGCGGATCGGGTCCATCGGCCTCGAACTGGCCGTCAGCACGGACATCCGCGCCGGCGAGCGCGCCCAGATCCGTCACCAGGAACGCCTCGCGCTTTCCCGTGGCGCTGGCCGTGACGTTGACGCGGATCGCGCCGATTTTTCCAGTCAGGCCGATCTTGCCGCTGGCGCCGTCGGCACCGCTGCTTTCCATCCTGACGCTGGCTTGCAGCGTCGCGGTCTTCTGGCGCGCCGCGATTTTGCGGAGCGGGCCGGCCAGCGCCGGTGCAAACTTTTCCGTCAGCGCCGCGATGCCGTTGAGATCGCGGGAATCGAGGTTGACCGTGATGCTGCCGCCCGGTGGCGACTGCGTCTGGATTCGTCCGGTCGCCACGAAGCTCGTATCGCCCAGATCACCGACCGACAGCCGTTCGACCGCAAGCCCGCTCGCATCGAGCTTGAGACGCGTGGCGATGTTACGCGCGTCGAAGCCGGCAATCCTGGCGCGGCCGATGTCCATGGCCAGCACGATTTCTCCAGGCCGCTCCAGCCCCAGGCCGGACAGTGCGGACTCGCTAAAGCCGATCACGCCGTCGATATCGAGCTCGGCCGCGCGAAGCTCGCCTTCCACGCGGGCCGGGCGATCGCCTGCCGGCCAGGCGTAGGACAGGCTGCCCTCGATCACGCCGCGATCGATTTCGGTGCGCAGCCGCTCGATCGCGATCCGGTCCGCCCGGAGCGTCACGTCACCCTTGGCGTGCCACGGCTTGAACTGCGCCGCTGAGGTGGCGCGGCCGGCGAGCCAGGTCATCAAATTCTTCGGATCGTTGGAATCGACGCTGGCCCCGCCGGCGAAGCCAAGACCCTTGCCCAGCGGATAGAGCCGCCCGTCGACCTTGACCTGGGTAAAGCCGGGCGCTCGAAGCTCCAACCTGTCGACCGTCCATGTGGTGCCATCGGAGCGAAGATCGCTGCCTACATTCTGCACTGCCGCCCCACCGAGCATCATCGAATCGACGTTGAGCGCAACCTTCACAGGCCACGACGGCCGCAGCGCATTGCCGAGCATCTCGCCGAACGCCTGTACCGCCGCGAGCGGCAGCCGGCGCGGCGCCTCGGGTGTCGCCAGCAGCCGGTCGAGGTCGACCTGCCGCGCCGAGAGCGTACCCTGCAGCTGAGGCTGTGCACCGAACCTGAACTCGCCCGAACCGGCCAAGGTCAACGCCCGCCCGTCCGGGCCGTACTGAAAGGACACCTCGTCCAGCGCGGCGGCGGAAACGTCAGCCTTGACCTTGCTGGCCAGCCGCCACGGCTCGAACGCAACGGCTTTGCCGCCGGCCAGCACCGCGCCCGCCGGCCGCGACAGCGCCAGCGCGCCCTCGAAGCGAGGCCCGCCGCGATCAAGTGCCAAAAGGCCGTCGGCCTCGATCGTCAGCGGACGCTCGTCGGTCTTTAGACTGAGGTTCAGCCGCACTCCTTCAGGACCGGCTCGTCCGGCCGAAATCTCGTAGCCGTAGAGTCCGCCGCCGGTGACGAACTCACCCTTGCCCCGGATCGGACCGGTGAGCGAGCGAACGTCGCCGGTGAACCACAACTGATCGAGCACCAGCCTCGACTTGCTGGCCACGTCGGTCAGCGTCGCGCGGCCGTCTTCGATCCGTAGACGGTCGATCGACAGCGTCTCGTTGGCGAGAGTGATCGGGGGCCAGTCGATCTGGCCATTGCCGTCGAGGCCGATGTTGAACTGCGGGGCGACGAGCCTCATCTC
>Ga0210380_10000778_pt1 | contig 13367 bp, 13 predicted proteins | sample PLM4_5_coexredo_FD_155476 | JGI IMG/M metagenome (GOLD analysis project Ga0210380, IMG submission 155476) | Groundwater sediment microbial communities from an aquifer in East River, Colorado, USA - PLM4_5_coex redo | ecosystem: Environmental > Terrestrial > Soil > Riparian zone | place: USA...
ACGCACGCCTGCGGCGGGCGCGAGCGCGAGGCAACCGCAGCCGAGCAGGAACGGCCGGCGCTGCATGGCCTCAGAGCGGAAAACCGGTGAGCAGCGCGTTGAGCGTCTCCGCCGCCGGCTCGGCTTCGCGCAGGTCCCCGGTGCCGCGCACCATGCGGTTGAACCACACGATTTGACCGGTCCGCAGATCTATCAACGACGCGTAGGCCTGCTGCACGCCACCGCCCATCCCTACGCCGAGCAGCGCGCCGACCACCATCATCGCCTTGCGCTCCGCCGAGGCGTAGCTGTCGCGTATCCAGGTGAACAGCGCGTAGTCGGCGCCGGACTTCTCGCGCAGCTTTGCGGCGTCCGGTCCGAGCGTCCAGTCGAGCTTGCCGTCCTTGGTCGGCAGCTTGAGCTGGCCGAAGTGATGCACGACGATCGCGCGGCTCACTGCGCCGTGCAGGTTGTTCAGCGCTTCGACCGTCTCGTCCTGCTCGCCGGCAATCTCGGTGGCGCGCGCGCCGAGCTTCGCCTTGCGCGCCCTGAGGTCGGCCATGATGTTCTTGCTGGCGGCCGTGGTCCAATCCGCGCGCGGCTCGGTGACGCCCCCCGCGCTGATCTCGAACAGCTCGACGTCCACTGGCATCAGGGCGATCGTCGAGTTCGGCGGCAGCTTGGCAAAGCCGGGCGCAAGGTTCGTCTGGGCCAGAACAACGCCGGCCCCGAACCAAAGAAGAAGCACGCTGAGCAGGGCACGCCGCATGCCCGCTATCATGGCATAGTTGCTTTTCCTGTGAAGAGTTCCCTCCGCCTGCGCTCGGTTGCCGTGCGCGCCGTTGCCGCGCCGATGAAGCGGCCGCTCGCCACCAGCACCGGGGCGCTGAGCGTCGCCCCCTTGCTGCTCATCGACCTGCATACCGACGCAGGGGTCACGGGCAGGTCGTATCTGTTCGGCATCGGCCCGCACAACCTCAAGCCGATCGCCGCGCTGGTCGAGGCGATGGCCGGGATGCTGCAGGGGGATGCGGTCGTGCCCTTCGACCTCGAGGCGAAGCTGCGCAAGCGCTATACCCTGCTCGGAGTGCACAACATCGTGCTCTTCGCCATGTCGGGAATCGACATGGCGGCCTGGGACGCGCTGGGGCAGGCGATGCAGCAGCCTTTGGTGCGACTGCTGGGCGGCGCGCCGCGCCCGGTGCTCGCCTACAACTCCAAGGGCCTGGGGATCATGCCGCTGAAGCCGTTGGTCAAGGAGGCCGTGGAGCTTGTGGAAGAGGGTTTTGCCGCAGTCAAGCTGCGCCTCGGTCGCCCCGAAGCGAAGGACGACCTCGAAGCCCTGCGAGCCGTGAAGAAGGCCATCGGGCCGAAAATCACCCTGATGGTGGATTTCAACCAGGGCCTGACCGTGGCCGAGGCGTTGAAGCGCGGCCGCATGATCGACGAGGAGGGCGGCGTCCACTGGATCGAGGAGCCGGTGCGCGCGGACGATTTCGCGGGCAACGCGCGCATCGCGCGCGAGGTGGCCACGCCGATCCAGATCGGCGAGAACTTCATGGGCCCGGAGCAGATGGCGCAGGCGCTCGCCGCCGGGGCCTGCGATTTCGCAATGCCCGACGCGCAACGCATCGGCGGCGTCACCGGCTGGATGCGGGCCGCGGCGCTGGCGCAGGGCGCCGGCATGGCGATGTCGAGCCACCTGTTCCCGGAGGTGAGCAGTCACCTGCTCGCCGTGACGCCGACCTGCCACTGGCTTGAATACGTGGACTGGGCCGACCCAATCCTCGAGGAACCCGCGCGGCTGAAGGATGGCCACGTGCAGATCTCCGAGCAGCCCGGCATCGGCATGCAGTGGGATGAGAAAGCGGTAAAGCGCTACTCGCTGTGATGTTCACCCGCCACTACGCGCACTGGCCGCCCGGCGTGCCGAAGTCGCTGCCGGTGCCGCGCACCAGCCTGTACTACAACCTCGAAGTGAGCGCGCGCCGCTACCCGGACAAGGGCGCCATCCACTACTACGGCACGTCGATTACCTATGCCGAGCTGCAGCGCTCGGCCGACGCACTTGCCGGGTACCTGCAGCGCGTCTGCGGCGTGCGCAAGGGCGATCGCGTGCTGCTCTACACGCAGAACAGTCCGCAGTTCGTGATCGGCTACTACGCCGTCCTGCGCGCCGACGCGGTGGTGGTGCCGGTCAATCCGATGAACAAGCGCGACGAGCTGGCGTACTACATCGAAGACTCCGACGCGCGTAGCGTGATCAGCACGCAGGAGCTGTTCCCCGAAGTCGCTCCACATCTGGGCAAGGGACTCACGCACTGCGTGCTGGGCGCCTACTCGGACTACCTGCGCGAGGCGACCGACCTCAATGTGCCGGACTTGGTTCGCGCGCCGCGCACGGCGGCCACCTCATGGAACGAGGCGCTGGCAGCCGGCCATGCGCCCGGGCTGCACACGGCGGGCCCCGACGATCTCGCGGTGCTGCCCTACACCTCCGGCACCACCGGCCACCCCAAGGGCACCATGCTGACGCACTCGAACCTGCTCTCGACCAGCACCGGCGCTTGCGCCTGGATCCAGTCCTCGAGCGAGGCGGTGGTGCTCGGCGTGCTGCCGCTGTTTCACCTCACCGGCATGCAGGCGAACATGAACGTGCCGATCCAGCTCGGCGGCACCTCGGTGCTGATGTCGCGCTGGGACCGCGATACGGCGGCCGAGCTGATCCAGCGCTGCCGCGTCACCGGCGTCACGGGGATCACCACCATGATCGTGGACTTCCTCGCCAACCCCAACCTGGGCAAGTACGACCTGTCGTCGCTGGTTCGCATCGGCGGCGGTGGCGCGTCGATGCCGGAAGCGGTGGCGGCCAAGCTGCAGGAGCGTATCGGCCTGCCGTTCCTCGAGGGCTACGGGCTCACCGAGACCTCCGCGCCCTCGCACGCCAATCCGCCGCACCGGCCCAAGCGCCAGTGCGCGGGCATTCCCTACTTCGACACGGACTCGCGCGTCATCGACCCCGTGACGTTCAAGGAGCTGGGGCCGATGGAGGTGGGCGAGATCATCACGCACGGACCGCAGGTGTTCCAGGGCTACTGGAAGCAGCCCAAGGCCACTGCCGACGCGTTCATCGAGCTCGACGGCAAGAAGTTCTTCCGCACCGGCGACCTCGGCTACTACGACGAGGAAGGCTATTTCTTCATCACCGACCGCCTGAAGCGCATGATCAACGCCTCGGGCTTCAAGGTGTGGCCGGCGGAAGTGGAGGCGATGCTCTACGCGCACCCCGACATCCAGGAGGCCTGCGTCATCGGCACGCGCGATGCGCATCGCGGGGAAACCGTGAAGGCGATGGTGGTGCTGAAGGCCGCCTCGCGCGGACGAGTGCGCGAGGAGGACGTGATTTCCTGGGCGAAAGAGCACATGGCCGCGTTCAAGTATCCGCGGGTCGTGGAGTTCGTCGAGCAGTTGCCCAAGACCGCCACCGGGAAGGTGTTCTGGCGGAAACTGCAGGAAGAGGAGAACAAGCGATGCGCCGCTGGTTGATTGCGTTGATGTTCATTGCGCTGCCCGCCTGGGCGCAGGTGAGCGTGGAGCAGCCCTGGACGCGCGCCACTCCGCCGGGGGCCAAGGTGGGTGCGGGATTCATGCGGTTGCGCAATGCGGGCGCCGCCGACCGCGTCGTCGGCGCTTCCTCGCCGGTGGCAAGGCGCGTCGAGATGCACGTCACGCTGCGCGAGGGCGACGTGATGAAAATGCGCGAGGTGAAGTCGTTCGAGGTTCCGGCGGGCGGCAGCTTCGAGCTGAAGCCGGGAGGCGCGCACCTGATGCTGCTGGACCTCAAGCGTCCACTGAAGAAGGGTGAGAAGGTGCCGCTGACGCTGAAGCTGGAGAAGGGCGGCGAAGTGAAGGCCGAGCTAACGGTCGAGGAGCTGGGTGCGCGCCAACCGGCGCACAATCACTAGAAAACCTGGCGCCCCAGCCACCAGGCGATGGCGGCGATGAAGGCCGAGCAGGGGATGGTGAGCACCCAGGCCCAGACGATGTTGCCGGCCACCCCCCAGCGAACCGCGGAGGTCGATTGCGCCGCGCCGACACCGACAATGGCGCCGGTGATGGTGTGCGTGGTGGACACCGGGATGCCGAACCCGGTGGCGATGAACAGCATTGCCGCGCCGCCGGTCTCGGCGCAAAAGCCGCCCACCGGCTTGAGCTTGGTGATCCGCTGCCCCATGGTCTTGACGATGCGCCAGCCGCCAAAGGCGGTGCCGAGCGCGATCGTCACGTAGCAGGCGATTACCACCCAGATCGGGATCGGATCCTTCGCGGCGAGGTAGCCTGCGGCGATCAACAGCATCCAGATGATGCCGGCGGTCTTCTGCGCGTCGTTGCCGCCGTGGCCCAGGCTGTAAAGGGACGCCGACACCAGCTGCAGCCGCCGGAACCAGCGGTCCACGCGCGAGGGCGTCGAGCGCACGAACAGCCAGCTCACCAGCAGCATGAGCAGCGCGCCGAACAGCATGCCCAACAGTGGCGCGACCAGGATGAAGGCGCAGGTCTTGAGGATCCCGGCGGGCAGCAGCGCCCAGGCGCCCGCCTTGGCCACCGCCGCGCCGACCAGCCCCCCGATCAGCGCGTGCGAGGAAGAGGACGGGATGCCGTAGTACCAGGTGATCAGGTTCCAGGCGATCGCGCCGATCAGCGCGCCGAACACCAGGTAGTGGTCGACGATGCCCTGGTCGACGATGCCCTTGCCGACGGTGGTCGCGACACTGAACTGGAACACGAACAGCGCGGCGAAATTGAAGAACGCCGCCAGCACCACGGCCTGGTAGGGCTTGAGCACGCGCGTCGAGACCACTGTGGCGATGGCGTTGGCCGCGTCGTGGAAGCCGTTCAGGAAATCGAAGGCGAGCGCCACCGCGACGAGCGCAATCACGACCCACAGCGAGACCGACAGCGCCTCCACCTGCTAGGAGTTCTCCAGCACGATGCCTTCGATCACGTTGGCCACGTCCTCGCAGCGGTCGGTGATCGTTTCCAGCAGGTCGTAGATGACGCGCAGCTTCATCACCTGCTTGAGGTCGTTCTCCTCGCGAAAGAGCTTCGACAGGGCCGAGCGCATCACGCGATCGGCATCGGATTCCAACCGGTCGATTTCCTCGCACAGCTTGAGGATGGCCTCCGGGCGCTTGACATTGGTGAGCAGGCCAACCACGGTCTGCACCCGGTCGCAGCACATCTGGCAGATCTCGGCGAGCTGCTTTGCCTCCGGCGTGACGCGGCGCAGGTCGTAGAGCGCCACCGACTCGGCCACGTCCTGGATCAGGTCCAGGATGTCGTCCATCGTCGTGATGAGCTGGTGGATCTGGTCGCGATCGAACGGCGTGATGAAGGTCTTGTGCAGCAGCGTGATGCACTCGTGGGTGAGCTTGTCCGCGGCGCGCTCGGCGGTGTCGATGCGCTGCGCGTGCGCTTCCAGCTCGCTGAACTCGCCGATCATCGCGGCAAGCTCGCGGCTGCCCTCGACGATGCGCTCGGCGTGGGCGTTGAACAGGTCGAAGAACTTGCCCTCGCGGGGCATCAGGCGTCCGAGCATGCGAGTTCCCTAGTCGGTGGTACCGAGACCGGCTTGCTTCAGCCGCTCGATGTCGGCGGGCGAAAACCCCCAGTCCTTGAGCGCCGCGCGCCCGAGCGCGCCGCGCTCCGGCGGCACGCGGCTCACCTGCGCCGGCGTAACCGAAAAACGCGGCGCCGGCGCCGGCTGCTCGAGCCGCGCGACGCTGATGGTGCCGCGGCGCGCGAGGTTGTGCGGATGGCGCCGCGCTTCCGCGAAGCCGAGCACCGGCGCGAAGCAGGCGTCGGAGCCCTCGAACACCTTGACCCATTCCTCGCGCGTCTTCTGCCTGAACGCGTTGCCGAAGGCTTCGCGCATTTCGGGCCAGCGCGCGCGGTCATTCTGTGGCGGCAGGCCCGACAGGCCCAGCCGCTGCACAAGTTCCTCGAAGAACTTGGCCTCGATCGCGCCTATGGCGACGTACTTGGCGTCTTTGGTCTCGTAGCAGTCGTACCACGGCGCGCCGGTGTCGAGGATGTTCGCGCCGCGCTCCTCCGTCCAGCGGCCCGCGGCGAGAAGGCCGGAGAACATCGCGGCAAGGAGCGACGCACCGTCGACCATCGCCGCGTCCACCACCTGGCCCTGCCCGGTCTTGCGCGCATGCAGCAGCGCGCAGGCAATGCCGAAGCCGAGCAGCATGCCGCCGCCGCCGAAGTCGCCGACGAGGTTGAGCGGCGGCACCGGCGCCTGGCCCTTGCGGCCGAAGGCGTTGAGCACGCCGGCGAGCGCGATGTAGTTGATGTCGTGGCCGGCGCGCGGCGCGAGCGGCCCGTCCTGGCCCCAGCCGGTCATGCGGCCGTAGACCAGCATTGGATTGAGTTTGAGGCAGGCCTCGGGCCCCAGGCCGAGGCGCTCCATGACCCCGGGGCGGAATCCCTCGATCAGCGCGTCCGCGCGCGCGACCAGCTCCAACGCCGCGGCCGCCCCGTCCTTGGTCTTGAGGTCGAGCGTGACCGAGCGCCGGCCGCGCAGCATCACATCCATCCAGCGCTCGCGCGCGATGCCGAGATCGGAGGACGCGGGACGGTCCACCAGCAGCACGTCCGCGCCCATGTCGGCGAGCAGCATGCCGGCGAAGGGCCCTGGGCCGATCGCTTCGAACTCGAGAACCTTGACGCCGGAAAGTGGGCCCGGCACGGATCCCCCTCAGTGCATTCCGAGGGAAGCTTCGATGTTGCGCACCATCGCCACCAGGCGCGGGCCGATGTCGTCCTCGAGCTGGCCCTTCTTCAGGATGAACGCGGGCACGGTGCAGTTGAAGGCCACCACCTCGCCGTCCACCGTGCGCCGCATCGGCGCGCCGACCGCGTGCACCTCGCGCCGGATCTCGCCCAGCGACACGCAAAAGCCGCGGCCGCGGATGTCCTCGAGCGCCTTGTCGATCTGCGGCCGGTACTTGCGGTTCATCTCCGGCTCCTTGACCTTCATCTGGTTGAGCACCGCCTCACGCTCCGGCGGCGTGCAGGAGGCGATGAAGGCGCGGCCGATCACCGACTGGGCGATCGGCACCGTGGTGCCGATGTCGGGCAGCGTCGCGATGCCGTTGCCGCTGCGGCAGGATTCCACGTACACCATGCTCAGGCGGTCGCGCATGCCCATCGACACCGAGCCGTTGCAGTAGTCGGCGAGCTCCTTCATCAGCGGGCGCGCGATCTGGCGCACGCTCATCGACGCGAGCAGCGGATAGCCGATCGACAGCACGGCCGAGCCGAGCTGGTACTTGCCCAACCGCATGTTGTGGCGCAGGTAGCCCAGCTTGGTGAGGGTGTAGGTGAGGCGCGACACGGTCGGTTTGGGTAGTCCCGTGCGCACCGAGATTTCCTTGTTGCCCAGCATCGGCTCGAGCGGCGTGAAGCAGCGCAGGACTTCGAGGCCGCGCGCCAGGGTGGTGGCAAACTGGCGGTCGCCCTCATGCTCGTAGCTGAATTGCGGCTCAGCGGGGGAAAGCGGTGCGGTGGACTCGGGTGCGCCCATGAGGCGTCTCCTCTGATTGTTGTCGCTGCGCCGGGGTGCAGCAGAATGGTTCGCGTTTCGATATTCGGTCGGCGGTTGCCTGCTGTCAACTTAGTCATATTATATTTCGCATGGCGAAAACACCAAAGGATTCATGGCCAATTCTCCCTTCGATTTGACCGGCAAGGTCGCCCTGGTCACCGGCTCGACGCGCGGCATCGGCAAGTCCATCGCCGAGGAGATGGCGCGTGCCGGCGCCAGGGTGGTGGTCTCCAGCCGCAAAGCGGAAGCCTGCGAGAAGGTGCGGGCCGAGTTCGAAAAGCAGGGCTACGAAGTCCTGGCGCAGGCCTGCAACGTGTCGAGGAAGGAGGAGCTGCAGGCGTTGGTGGACGCAACGCTGAAGCGCTGGGGCCGCATCGACATCGCCGTTTCAAACGCAGCCTCCAATCCCTACTACGGGCCGCTCGCAGCGATCCCGGAAGAGGCTTTCGACAAGATATTCAACAACAACGTGAAGAGCGTGCTGTGGCTCGCGGCGATGACGCTGCCCGGCATGGCCGAGCGCGGCGGCGGCAGCTACATCAGCGTGGGCTCGATCGGCGGCATCATCGCCAGCACCGTGATCGGCGCCTACGGCATGTCCAAGGCCGCCGACCACATGCTGGTGAAGAACCTGGCCGCCGAATGGGGGCCGAAGAACGTGCGCGTCAACGCCATCGCCCCGGGGCTGATCAAGACCGACTTCGCCAAGGCTTTGTGGGAAGACCCGGTGCGGCGCAAGGAACGCGAATCCGCCACGCCGCTCAGACGCCTGGGCGAGCCGCGGGACATTGGCGGTGTGGCCGCATTCCTCGCCTCCGACGCGGCGGCGTTCATTACCGGGCAGGTAATCGTCGCGGACGGTGGTGTGACGATCCTCTGATCTACGCCGCGTCGCGCAGCGCCGGATTGGAGAAGCGCAGCACGCCGTCTTCGAGCGGCGCCTCGCGGATCATCTTCCTGTCGCGCACGTAGTCCTGCGGATTGATCCAGGGTTCGCGGTCGCCCTGCCGGGGGAAGAGGTGCATCGCCCGGCGCATGTAGCCCGAGGAAAAATTCTCGATCCAAGCTCGCTCGGGCATGGCTGCGTCCCCGGGGCGCAGGCGCGGCGTGGCCTGCCGCGCGCCGCACTGGTCCATGTGATTGAGCACCCGGCAAACGTACTCCGCCGTCAGGTCGGCCCTGAGCGTCCAGGATGCGTTGATATAGCCGAAGGTCGAGACCAGGTTCGGCACGTCGGACACCATCAGCCCCTTGTAGGTCCAGGTCTTCGCGAAATCGACCGGCTTGCCGTCGACGCTGAACTGCATCTCGCCAAGCAGCACCAGATTCAATCCCGTGGCGGTGACGATGATGTCGGCCTCGAGTTCGCTGCCGGATCGAAGCATGACGCCCTTCTCCGTAAACGTATCCACCTGGTCGGTCACGACCGATACTTTCCCGGCGCGGATCGCCTCGAACAGGTCGCCGTTCGGGATGAGGCAGAGGCGCTGGTCCCAGGGGTTGTAGCGCGGCGTGAAATGGGTCTCCACGTCGAAATCGGGCCCGAGCTCCTGGCGCACCATGTCGAGGAGTCTCTGCTTCACGAAGAGCGGATCGGTCCGCGTGCGCCGGTACACGCGCTGCTGGAATGCGACGTTCTTCCAGCGCGTGATCGCGTAGGCCCAGCGCTCGGGCAGGACTCTGCGCAGGAAATTCGCGATCGCGTCCCGGTCCGGCCGGGAGACGACGTAGGTCGGCGAGCGCTGCAGCATCGCCACATGCCCGGCAGTCTTCGCCATGGCGGGCACCAGGGTCATTGCCGTGGCGCCCGAGCCGATCACGAGGACGCGCTTGCCCGCGTAGTCGAGGTCCTCCGGCCATTGCTGCGGGTGGACGATCCGCCCCTTGAACCGTTCGCGGCCCGCAAACTCGGGCATGTGGCCCTGCCGGTAGCTGTAATAGCCTGCGCACAGGTAGAGGAAGTTGCAGCTGATGCGGACCTTCTCGCCCGACTCCCCGCGCTCGGCCTCCAGAGTCCACGCCGCCTCCGCGCTCGACCACGCGGCCTTGGTGACCCTGTGCCGGTACCGGATGCGGCCCTCCACATCGTGCTCGCGCGCCGCTTCCTTCACGTATTCGAGAATCGACGGCCCGTCGGCGATCGCCTTGGCTTCGCGCCAGGGCTTGAAGCTGTAGCCCAGCGTGTGCATGTCGCTGTCGGAGCGCACACCCGGAAAGCGGAACAGGTCCCAGGTGCCGCCGATGGCGTCTCGACCCTCGAGGATGACCCAGGTCTTGTCCGGACACTCTTGGCGGAGGTGCACGCCGGCCCCGACGCCGGACAGGCCGGCGCCTACGATCACCACGTCGAAATGTTCGATTCCCATGTTGGCTGTCGCTGCCTGTCGATCTTACAATGGCGCCATCCACCGGAGGGCGACCATGGACCTCAACTATTCGCAGGAAGAGCTGGCGTTTCGCGACCAGGTGCGCGGCTGGCTGCAGGCCAACCTGCCTGCCGACCTGCGCGAGAAGATTGCCAACTACGACGAACTGACGCGCGAGGACCTGCTGCGCTGGCACAAGATCCTTGCCAAGCAAGGCTGGGTGGCGCCCTCGTGGCCCAAGGAGTGGGGCGGCACCGGCTGGAGCGTGGTGCAGCGCTACCTCTTCGAGGAGGAATGCGGCTACGCCGGCACGCCGCCGCTGATTCCCTTCGGCCTGTCCATGTGCGGACCGGTGCTCTTGCGCTTCGGCAGCGACGCACAGAAGAAGCGATTCCTGCCGCGCATCTACAACGGCGAGGATTTCTGGTGCCAGGGCTATTCCGAGCCGGGCTCGGGTTCCGACCTCGCCTCGCTCAAGACGAAAGCCGTGCGCAACGGCGAGCACTATGTCGTCAACGGCCAGAAGACCTGGACCACGCTCGGGCACTACGCCGACTGGATCTTCTGCCTGGTGCGCACCGACTCCGGCGCCGCGAAGCGCCAGGAGGGCATCTCGTTCCTGCTCATCGACATGAAGGCGCCCGGCATCACCGTGCGGCCGCTGATCCTGATGGACGGCGGGCACGAGGTGAACGAGGTGTTCTTCGATGACGTCAAGGTCCCGGTAGAGAACCTCGTGCACAAGGAAGGCGAGGGCTGGACGGTGGCCAAGTACCTGCTCGGCCACGAGCGCATGAACACCGGGCGCATCGGCGCCTCGAAGCGGGAGCTTGCCAAACTGAAGGAGTTCGCCGCACAGCAGCCCGGCGACGGCAACTCGCTGATGGACGACCCGCGTTTCCGCGACAAGCTCTCGCGCCTGGAGGTCGAGCTGATGGCGCTGGAGATCACCAACCTGAGGTTCCTCGACCGCATGCGCCGCACCGGCCAGCCGCCGGGCGCCGACGTGTCGATGCTCAAGATCAAGGGCACCGAGATCCAGCAGGGCCTGACCGAGCTCATGATGCAGGCGGTCGGACCGCTCGCGCAACCGTTCAAGGCAGTCAACGGGGATGCCGGTTTCGACGAGTTCACCGCCGCCATCGCGCCGCGCTACTGCAATTTCCGCAAGACGACGATCTACGCCGGGTCGAACGAGATCCAGCGCAACATCATCGCCAAGATGACCTTGGGGCTCTAGCCATGAATTTCGACTACAACGAAGAACAGCAGCTGCTTGCCGACTCCGTCCGGCGCTTCATGCAGAAGGACTACGAGTTCGAGGCGCGCAGGAAGATCGTCGCCTCGGCCGAGGGCTACAGCGAGTCCGTGTGGGGCACGTTCGCGGAGATGGGCCTCACGGGGATTCCGTTCTCGCCCGACCACGGTGGCTTCGGCGGCGGCGCCATCGACCTGCTGAGCGTGATGGAAGCCTTCGGCGAGGGGTTGGTGGTGGAGCCCTTCCTCGCGACGCTGATGGGCGCGCAATGCGTGGCGCGCGCCGGTAGCGACGCGCAGAAGAAAGCGATCCTGCCGTCGGTGGTCGAGGGGAAACTCAAGATGGCTTTCGCCTTCTCGGAGAAGGGCGCCCGATACGACCTCGCGCACGTGAAGACTACGGCGCAAAAGTCGGGCGGCGGCTGGACGCTGCAGGGCGAGAAAGTCGTTGTGCTGGGCGCGCCGGCGGCGGGGAAGATCGTGGTGTCGGCGAAGACGCCGGCGGGGCTGGGCTTGTTCCTCGTGGACGCCAAGGCGGCGAAGCTGAAGCCCTATCGCACGCTCGATGAGTTGCGCGCGGCGGACGTGATGCTCGCCAACACGCCCGGCGAGCTGCTCGGGGCGGAAGGCAAGGCGCTGCCGGTGATCGAGGCAGTGGTGGATTTCGCCACCGCACTCGTGTGCGCCGAAGCCGTGGGCGCGATGAAGTTTTCCTGCGACACCACGCTCGAGTACCTGAAGACGAGGAAGCAGTTCGGCGTGCCGATCGGCACCTTCCAGGCGCTGCAGCATCGCATCGTGGATATGTACGTAGCCTACGAGCAGGCGAAATCCATGGCTTTCCTCGCCTGCAGCCAGGCCGACTCCTCGACGGATGCGAAAGAGCGCGCGCGCGCCATTTCCGCGGCGAAGATCAAGATCGCGGACAACGCGCGCCTCATCAGCCAGGAAGCGATCCAGCTGCACGGCGGCATGGGGATGTCCGAGGAGCTGAAGGTGAGCCACAGCTTCCGGCGCCTGACCATGATCGCGCAGCAGTTCGGCGACGCCGACCACCACCTCGGGCGCTTCGTCAGGTCGGGCTGAACCGCCCCGCGAAATTCCAGCAGCGCGAGGTCACCATCCTGATGGGCGACCTGCGGGGCTTCACGTCCTTTTCCGAAGCCCACCCGGCCGAGGTGGTGCTGGAGGTCCTCAACAGCTACCTGATCGAGATGAGCCGCGTGGTCGTGCGCCACGGCGGCATGGTCGACAAGTTCATGGGCGACTCGATCATGGCGCTGTTCGGCGCGGAGAAGACCGGCCAGGACGACGTCAGGGGCGCGGTGACCTGCGCGGTGGAGATGCAGATCGCCATGATGGCGCTGAACGCGCGGCACAAGAAATCCGGCATGCCGCCCGTGTTCATGGGCATCGGCATCAACACCGGATTGGTGACGGCCGGGCTGTTCGGCTCGGAACTGTACTCTGTGTTCACGGTGGTCGGCGACGAGGTGAACCTCGCCTCGCGCATCGAGGCGGTCAGCCTGCGCGGCCAGGTGCTGATCAGCGACGGAACCTATGAGCACTGCAGCGACTATGTGACCGCCGCCAGGCCGATGACTGTGTTCGTCAAGGGCAAGGCGCTGCCCATCAGCTTTCGCGAGGTGCTCGGCATCCCCTCGCTCAACCTCACCGTGCCGCGGCAGGAACTGCGCCGCAGCCCGCGGGTCGCTGCGAAACTGCCCTTCAGCTACCGCCCGGTCGAGAACGACGTCGTCGGCGGGCAGCACCAGGCCAGCACGCTGGATGTCAGCTACCACGGCCTGCTGGCGCGAGTGCCGTACCGCCTCGCGGAGCATGCGGAAATCCAGCTCGACCTGCCGCTGCCGCTGGTCGAGCACGTCGCCAAGGGGATATACGCGCGGGTCGTCAAGGCGACGGAGCGCGACGGCATGCACCTGGTGGCGATCGAGTTCACCGCCATCGGCGACGCCGACGCGGCGGCGGTGCGCCGCCTCGTGCAGATGCTGGTGTAGGGTGGGCCGGCGGCCCGTGTACGGTGGGCCAGCGGCCCACCCTACGGGCGCCGCAAAAGAAAGCGCGCCGCCTCCTCGGCAATCTCGTCGAGCGACTTGCGCCCGCCGGCGCGGTACCAGCGCGCCGTCCAGTTG
>Ga0210380_10000779_pt1 | contig 13365 bp, 13 predicted proteins | sample PLM4_5_coexredo_FD_155476 | JGI IMG/M metagenome (GOLD analysis project Ga0210380, IMG submission 155476) | Groundwater sediment microbial communities from an aquifer in East River, Colorado, USA - PLM4_5_coex redo | ecosystem: Environmental > Terrestrial > Soil > Riparian zone | place: USA...
ATATTCAACGAAGCTGTCGTATAGATCTTCACCCAGATGCAGGTCCATACCCGATTCCCAATAGTTGAAGCCATCACCCTGGACCACACGTGTGATGAGTTCGTCAATGTTGACGCGGAGATAGACGACGATATCGGGCTTTAAAGCGAAATCGTGGACCTGGCGAACCCATTCGGGGTCGGCGCCTCGGACCAGCGCTCGCGCCATCAGAGAATAGATATAACGGTCCGTGAGCACAATGAAGCCGGCGCGGAGAGCGGGAATCATTTCATTCTCAAGCCGGTCGGCAAAATCGGTGGCGTAAAACAGAGTCATCGTGACTCCGCCGAGCGTGTGTCCTGTCTTTGCGGCTTTGAGACCTTCGCCTGCAAGGGCAGATCGTGTCATCCCCGTATCCAATACGGCATGACCGTTGTTTTCCAGCCACTGCTTGAGAAGGCCGGTATGCGTCGAGCGTCCGACACCATCGGTTCCTTCAATGACAATCAGCTTGCCTTTCAGCTCGCTGAGATCTACGTCGGGGAACCCTTTTTCACCATAGTACTCAAATCGACCCATTTGCGAATCCTTGTCTTCTTCGTGCCGGCCAGCGCGCCCACCACGATCTGGCGCATCTGCGCCTGCTGTTCTTCAATGGAGAGGCTGGCGTCGATGACAACGAGGCCATATTCGCTCACCATCTTTTCGTATTCTTTAATAATCCGCCCCTGGAAGATTCGAAAACTCTCTTCAATGTCATCGCTGAGCTTCATATCCATGCCGGCTTCGTAAAACTTGATGGCATCCCGACCGCCCAGAATGCGTTTCATGGCTTCATCCAGCGAGATGCGGAAATAGAACCCAAGTGTCGGTTTCACCGCAAACTGATACAGACCCCGCACCCAGTTGGGATCGACACCGCGAGCCACGTCCCGGGCGAATGCCGTATAGATGTAGCGGTCGGCCAGTACCAGGGCGCCGGCCTTGAGAGGAGGAATAATGTGGTGTTCGGTTCGATCTCCGAAGTCCGTGGCATGAATCAGGCTGAACGTCATCGGCGTCAGCATCTGTTTCTTCTTGCCGCGTCGGGTCACTTCACGAACCAGAGGAGAGGAGTTCCACTCGCTGAAGAAGGTTACGTATCCTTCGGACTCAAGCCATTTCTGCAGCAGTGCGACCTGTGTGCTCTTTCCGGAGCCATCGATGCCCTCGACGATAAACAGCTTTCCCGGGAAGCGGTGCTTTCCGTACATCTTCATCGTCGGCGTCATGTCCTTGCTGGATACTCCTTTGGCGCGGAATTCTACCTGCCCAGTCATTAAGGATACATTACTCAACCTTTAACAAACTGTTACAAGTGCGTCTAAATCGGCGTGATATGAGTAATAATGGGGAAAATTTATGAAGTCATCTATCGGGAATCCGATAAGATTTACGTTATGAAACCCAAGCAGTTCCGGAACTTCCGGATAATCCCGTTGTCTGGAATGATTCTGGCATCGGTGGGTCTTGCCTTCGCTCAGGCCCCGCAGCTGCCGTCGCAGGTTCCTTCGGTACCGCCGGTGGGAGCGCCAAGGGGGCAGGGTCCTGCTCCGATTTCCGCATGCACTCAGAATCGCCTAACGGTACAGGAACAGATTCAAAATGGCGCCAGCATTTCGGAGATTATCCAGCAGGAAAACCGCATCGTTTCCTGCAAGGTCGATCCGGCGGTTGTGGAAGTCAGCGCATCCGGTTTTGGTGCAGTGCCCGGCCAGGAGTACGACACTCCGGCAAGTGCCGCACCCGGGCCGACGAACGGATCGGGTGTCATTATTTCCGCCGACGGCTTCATTATTACCAACCGCCATGTGATTCGGAATGCGCCAAAGCTTACCGTCGTTCTGCATTCCCCAGGCAAGCAGGATGAACCGGTTTCTGCGGCTCTGGTGGGGCAGGATGAGACAACCGATCTCGCGGTGTTGAAGATCGCAAAGACAGGGCTGCCCTTCCTGGAATTCAATCCCTATCCGGTCCGGCAGGGTGACACGGTGTTTGCTTTTGGAAGTCCTCACGGATATCGGATTTCGATGACGAAAGGCGTCGTCAGCGCTCCTGTACGTCAGGTGAGGGAAGAGGATGAGATTGACTACATCCAGACCGACGCGCCGATTAATCCCGGCAACAGTGGCGGGGCGCTGGTCGATATCAACGGCAGGCTCGTTGGCATCAATACTTTTATTTTTTCCTCGTCCGGTGGCAACGAAGGAATTAATTTTGCGCTTCCGTCGGATGTTGTCAGACAGGTTTACAACCAGATCAAGGAAAACGGCTACGTCGTACGAGGCACTATTGGAATCACCACAAAAAATCTTACTCCCGAGCTTATTCGGGCTTTGAGGTTGAATATCGAAGTCGGCGTTTACATTGAAGATGTCGAACCCAAGGGCCCGGCCGAGTTTGCAGGAATTCAGGTTGGAGACATAGTCGTTGGCTATGACAACAAGCCTCTACGGATCGATCTAAGAAGTCCGGATCCCGCACTGGACCTTCGGCGCGCGATCACCCGAGGGATCAAGGGCGCTAAGATCAAGTTGGATGTATTGCGAGGGGGAACAGAAAGGACTTTTGAAGTCGAGGTCAAACAGGCCAACGGAGAGCGCTCCGGGGATCCTCTTCAGTTGTCCAACGACTTCCTGATTGAATCGCTGGGAATCTATGGACTGAAGATGACCATGAACCTCGCCGCGAGCCGCAACCTTCGCAATCGTCAGGGGGTGATTGTGGCCGCCAAGGTCCAGAGTATGCAGTCGGATTCCTGGAATCTGCAGTTCGATGACCTGATCTTTCAGATCAACGGCGAGCCGGTGACCGAACTTGATGACCTTCGGAGGGTGATGGACCAGGCCGAATCCGGATCGACCATATTTCTCAATATCGAGCGAAACCGGAAGATTATTCTCGTCCCAATTGAGCTCAAGTAAACTTTTCCAGCGTCACTAAGTCTAAAACGGCACTCGACTTGAAGAGGAGATGCCACATGACCAGGCTTTCTGCACGGATTCTCGCTGGCGCGTTATTTAGTCTGCCGTTTATTGCTCCTGCATTCGGTCAGGCTCCCATACCGGTTCCAGTGCCAACCCCCGTGCCCGCTTATGGGTCCTACCCGGCTCCCGTGCCGGTAACGATTCAACAGGTCCCGCCAACACTGACGATTCCCCTCGGTACCTACATCACGGTTGAGGTGGCCGACCGGCTGAGTTCCGACCGGTCCCGTCCGGACGATGCATTCACCGCGATTCTTCATCAACCCATCGTTGTCGACGGCTGGGTTGTCGCACGAGTCGGCCAGCCTGTGATGGGTCGCGTTGTCTCGGTACAGAAATCCGGACAGGCGAAGGGCAAGTCCAATATTGGGATCGAGCTCGGCGAACTCATTCTGGTCGACGGACAACAAATCCCAATTCTTACCCAGACCATCAGGGATCAGGCGAACTCATCGACGGGACGGGATTTTGCTGCGATCGCAGCCACAACTGGAATTGGTGCGCTCATTGGCGCCAGCATCAGCGGCGGATCCGGAGCAGCAATTGGCGCGGGCATCGGCGCCGGTGCTGGAACAGCCGGAGTGCTCGCAACGCCTGGCGATTCCGCAAAAATCCATCCTGAAAGAGTCCTGGCATTTCGCATCGACGACCCCGTGACCATCACGACGGTTCGCAGCCAGCATGCGTTTCTTCCTGCTACTCCCGCAGACTACAGCCCCGCGCCGGTCCCCGGACCTCCGGTGATGCAACAGCCGGTCTATTATGCCGCCCCAACTCCCGCAGTGGTTGTGGTTCCATACGGGTATCCTCGGTACTACCGGCGGTACTAAGGTATCCCCACGCTTCCGACGGGTGAGGGTGGGCATCAATAGACGCGGCGCCGGCGTGAGGGGTACCATTATTCTTCTATGGCCACTCCTAAACGCAGCTACCGATCCAATGCGCCCGGCACGTTCTTCGTCGATGACACCTGCATCGATTGTGACCTCTGTCGCCAGATCGCACCGAGTGTGTACACCGAAGAGTCGGATCACTCGATCGTGCACCATGAACCGACAAGTGATGCCGAGGTTCACCGTGCCGCAATGGCGCTGGTGGCATGTCCAACCGGGTCCATTGGGACGCACACCAAGGTCGATATACACACGGCGGCCACCGCATTTCCCGAACACATTAACGACAACGTTTATTTCTGCGGTTACGCGTCGCCGAATTCCTACGGCGCCGCGAGCTATCTGATCGTTCGGCCCGAAGGAAACGTGCTGATCGACTCGCCGCGATTTGCAAAGGTACTGGTCCGGCGGCTTGAAGAACTGGGCGGCGTCTCAACCATGTTCTTCACGCATCAGGATGACGTTGCCGATCACGAACAGTTCCATAAACACTTCGGCTGCCGTCGCATCATTCATCGGGCCGATTCGCGCCACGTCGAAGCCGAACAACTCCTCGAAGGCGAAGACCCGATCCAGCTCGACCCAGACCTGCTCGCGATTCCCGTGCCGGGTCACACGCGTGGTCACGTCGTCCTGCTTGATCGCTGCCGATACCTGTTTACGGGAGACCATCTGGCCTGGTCCGAACATCGCAGCAAGGGCGGCAAGGGCGGTGGGCTCATCGCCTTCCGTGAAGTCTCATGGTACTCTTGGCCGGAACAAACCCGATCCATGCGGCGGCTGCTGGACTACCGGTTTGAATGGGTACTGCCGGGCCACGGCCGTCGTGCTCACCTGCCGGCCGAAGTCATGCAACAAAAACTCAAAGACTGTGTCGAATGGATGTCATCATGAAAACTTCAAAAGTAGTCCTGTCGTCCCTCCTCCTGTTTATCTGGATCCAGCCCGGCATCGCGCAGAGCATCGTCTTCAAACAGTTCACGCTGAAGAATGGGCTCCGCGTCATTCTTTCCGAAGACCACGCTGCGCCAACATACTCGGTTGCGGTCACGTACAATGCGGGATCTCGTGACGAACGCAAAGGCAAAACCGGGTTCGCGCATCTCTTCGAACACATGATGTTCCAGGGCTCAGAGAATGTCGGCAAGGGCGAACACATGATCATCGTGGAGAACAATGGAGGCGAGGCCAACGGCAATACGACAAACGATCGTACCGCCTACTTCGAAACCCTGCCTTCCAACCAGCTCGATCTCGGACTGTACATTGAAGCGGATCGAATGCGGTCACTGGTCATTAATCAGGCGAACCTCGATAACCAGCGGAAGACCGTGCAGGAAGAACGGCGCGAACGCTATGACAATCAGCCGTACGGCAAGACCTTCGAGGCGGTTATCGACCTGGCGTACGACAATTTCGCGTACAAGCATTCGACGATCGGGTCCATGGAGGATCTCGAAAAGGGAACGGTTAAGGATGCTTCTGACTTCTTTCGTACCTACTACGCGCCCAACAACGCCGTGCTGACCATGGTGGGCGATTTCAAAACGGATGAAGTCCTGGCAAAAATTCAGAAATACTTTGAAGACATTCCAAAACAAACGCCGCCTCCGGTTCCGAACATGACCGAACCCAAGCAGTCTTCTGAACGCCGGAAGACTATCGACGATCCTCTGGCGGACGCGGATGAGGTGGACATCGTTTATAAGATTCCGGCGGGGAACACTCCAGACTGGTATGCCTTGTCTGTGGCGGGATTGATACTTTCCCAGGGAACGTCTTCCCGGCTCTATCAGGAACTCGTGAAGGATAAACGCATCGTACAGAGTGTATCTGCGGACGCGGAAGAGAAACGCGGTCCATCACTTTTCTGGATCAGCGCGACACTGAATCCGGACAAGGATCCGAAAGAAATCGAAAAGATCATTTACGCCAATCTGGAGCGGCTGAAAAACGAACCCGTCACAGACATCGAGCTTGAAAAAGTTCGCATGCTGGTGCGCCGTGCCGGTGTGGAACAGCTTCAAAGCACTCAGGGACGAGCAACGAATCTTGGCGAATCAGCCGTGTTTTATAACGATCCGAACCTTGTGAATACATGGCCGGAAAAGTACCTGGCGGTGACCAAGGCCAAAATTCAGGAAGTTGCGAAGAAATACTTCGTTGCCGCCAACCGCACGGTGGTGACAACGGTTCCAAAAGAGACGCCGGAGCCTGCAGGAAGGGGAGGACGATAACGATGCTTGTACATACCCGGCTGAAACTGGCCACTTTGCTTCTGCTTGTAACCGCATCGCTTGTCTCCGCCCAACAGCAGCTCGGTCCCGAACAGCCGAGTACGCCTCGCAACCAGGTCGATCTGAAAAACAAGGCCCCGGTTTCCAAAGACATCCTGAAAGTGAAACTGCCGCGCGCAACCGAAGCAACATTATCGAACGGACTCACGGTATTGATCATTGAAGATCATCGACTGCCACTGGTTTCGATTCAATACAGCATCGGCGCCAGCGGCCCGATTTTCGAACCTGCGAATATGGTGGGGTTGGCGCGCATCACCGCTCAGATGATGACCGAAGGTACAAAGACCAGATCGAGCCTGAAGATTTCGGAAGATGTGGAACGCCTCGGCGCTGCGCTTTCCGTCTCTTCGTCCTATGGATCGACAGTGTCGTTGTTGAGCGCATCCGGATTGAGCGACAACTTCGACAAATGGTTCGAGCTCGCAAACGATGTGCTCCTGAATCCGACTTTTCCGGCCAACGAACTGGACCGCCGCAAACAGCAACTCTCAGTCGCGCTTCGTCAACAGCGAACTTCGGCAGAGTTCCTGATGGGCGAACGCTTCAACCGCGCCATCTATGGGGATCATCCTGCCGGAAACGTGACGACGAATCAGGGAACCGTAGATGCTTTGACTCCTGCAATCCTCTCCAAATGGCACGATGACCAGTACGCTCCCCAGAACACTCTCCTTGGAATTGCAGGAGATGTGAAGCCGGCGGAACTTGTGCCAAAGCTGGAGAGGCTGCTCGCTGCGTGGAAGAAGAGCGACCTGAAGGAAGCGCTTCCCCCAAACCCTAAATCGTCCACCGCACGGAAGGTTTATCTGGTCGATCGGCCGGATTCTGTACAAACCAGCATCGTGATGGGAAACATCGCGATCGACCGCCGCGATCCCGATTACTTTGTCATGGTCGCCCTGAACCAGGTGCTCGGTGGCGGAGGCGCAGGCCGTCTCTTCAAGAACCTCCGTGAGGAAAAGGGATATACGTACGGAGCATACAGTTCATTTTCTGCACGGAAGTTCCCAGGTCCGTGGAACGCCAGTGCGGAAGTCCGCACCGAAGTAACCGACGGCGCCCTGGCCGAGTTCATTAAGGAATTGCAAAGGATGCGCGATCAGCCCGTCACCGAACAGGAGTTAGATGATGCGAAGCGCGCCATTGTGGCCAGCTTCGCGCTCTCTCTGGAGAATCCCGATGACCTGCTGAATTACGCGCTGACTCGCAAGATCTATGATCTCCCCGAGGATTATTGGGATTCGTATCCGGCCAAACTCCTGGCCGTGACCGCCACAGATATCCAACGCGTCGCACGGAAGTACATCGACCCCCAGACCATGCAGATCATCGCAGTCGGCGACGGATCCAAGATCCGTACGGTCCTTGAAAAATACGGCCCGGTTGAACGCTACGACGTTCAAGGCAAGAAACTCACCAATTAGTTATGGTGACAGACCCCTCAATCCCCTAATTCCGTTTTTTGTAATTCGGGGATTGAGGCGTCTGTCACCATATTTATGACTGAAACCCATGCAAACGATTATCGTTGCCGACTACGACCCGGCATGGCCGTTGCTGTTTCTTCAGCTTCGAACGGTACGAGGGGTCGGCCCCCGTATTTTATGACGTTCAAATACAATGAGGCGGTTCCGTGGGGCCGTTCGTTCGATGAATATTGTCGAATGTTCGGGTTATCTGAGGTGGATCTGCAACTTCGCATCATTGGGTGTGGAGACGGCCCGGCAAGTTTCAACTCCGAGATGCTTAAACTCGGACACCGCGTTGTTTCCTGCGATCCCCTCTATCAATTAAGTACGACTCAGATTCAGGAACGCATCGATGAGACTTACGAAAACGTCATGCGGCAGACGTATGAGAACCGGCACAGGTTTGTGTGGACGAGAATTAAATCACCCGAGGAGCTTGGAAAAGTTCGACTGGCCGCGATGAAAAAGTTCCTTGCGGATTTTGACGACGGTAAGCGCGACGCGAGATATGTCACGGCTGAGTTGCCGGTTCTTCCATTTGCATCGAATGCTTTTGACCTGGCCGTTTGTTCGCACTTCCTGTTTTTGTATTCGGACATTCTCACCTTCGAGTTTCATCAACTTGCAATTGAAGAGATGTGCCGCGTGGCGCAGGAGGTCAGAGTCTTTCCGCTGCTGAATTACAATGCACAGACCTCGCCGTTTTTGGAACCGCTGTTGAAAGTACTGGCGGATGCGAGGTACAACACATCCATTGAAGTTGTTCCTTACGAGTTTCAGCGAGGTGGAAACCAGATGCTTCGAGTACGGAGAGTGACCAGCTCATGACCCGATGGATGCGATTTGCCGCAATCGTCTCGGCGGCGGCGCTGATACTTCCGCTTTTGTCCGCGCCTGCGCCGGCCTACGTCGACATGACGTGGATGTCGATCGCGAATATCTACTACGAAATCGGTTCGCTCAGGATCCTGACGGACGGCTACATCAGCCGGGTTCCTCAAAGCGGGTTCTACGGTGGCGGAGGCGGGCTCGCACGCACACGGGATACATTCAAGCCGGATGTTGCGGCCGTCTCTCGCGTGATGCAGGCGATTGGTGGAACATCGTCTGTCAACTTGCTGCTCACCGGGCACAGCCATTTCGATCATTCCTTCGATACGGCGACCTGGGCCAGACTGACAGGTGCTCGCATCATTGGTCCAATGACCACCTGCTATCAGGTAATGGCGGAGGAGATTTCCGCCGGCCGATGTACTGCTGTTTACGGCGGCGAAAAACTGATGCTGGCCGAGGGCGTGACCATGCGCGTGGTGCGCTGGAATCACAGTGGCGATTCGGTCACGAATCCCGAACAGCACAATCCTGTCGAGCTCACCGCTGCTCCAATTCCAGACGCCGCCACCGGAGGATTTCACGCCGGCGTCGCGGAAGATTTTCCAAATGGCGGAGGAGCACGCGGCTTCCTGTTCACCGTCGATGGACCGCAGGGCCGCTTCAGCTGGTACTACCAGAATTCTGCGAGTCCTTCAGACCTCTCAATTCCCATCGTGATCGACGGCAAGAACTACGGTGCGCCCCTCGATAACTTGACGGCGGCTATGAAGGATGCCGGATTGGATTCTGTCGATCTCTGGATTGGCACCGGTGGCGCGGCGATCGCTCAGCTGGTGGCGCCTGTCATCAAACCAAAGGCATACCTTCCAGTGCACTGGGACGGGTTGTGGGGCGCATTCAACACTGGAGTTCCGAATCCCTATTCCGATCCGGCACTGGAGCGGTTTCTCACGCAATCGAACATCGCGTTGATTCGCCCCGGCCAGTACATGGATAAATGGCGACTTGATCGCGACGGAATACGGCCTGTCGCAAACATGGAAGTGAAACGCGCTCTCGGGCTTGCCGAAGTAGCAGCGACAACACGATGAGCAAATCCCGCATGGAGGCATTCAGCGATGGTGTGATCGCCATTCTCATCACCATCATGGTGTTGGAATTGAACGGTCCTCATGAGGCGACGCTGGACGCACTGCGTCCGTTGATTCCCACGTTTCTAAGTTACGTGCTGAGCTTCATCTATCTGGGTATTTACTGGAACAACCATCATCATCTGATTCAGGCGGTCCAGCACGTCAACGGAAGGGTGCTCTGGGCCAACCTCCATCTGCTGTTCTGGTTATCGCTGATCCCGTTCGTCACCAGCTGGATGGGTGAAAATCATTTTGCCCCCGCGCCAGTAGCGCTCTATGGCACGGTTCTGCTGTTCTGCGGTATCGCATACTACATTCTCACTCGTGCTCTGATCGGACTGCATGGTCGCCAATCCACGATCGCCACTGCATTGGGCAATGACTTCAAAGGTAAGATTTCTGTGGTGCTTTACCTCGTGGCAATTCCCATGGCCTTCGGCAGTGCAGGGATCGCCTGCGGGGTATACTTTTCTGTCGCGATCATCTGGTTGATTCCCGACCGGCGTATCGAGAACACTCTGACATCAGGTAATTGAACATGGAACACAAGTCGATGGAGCTGCTGGAAGCAGGGCTGGATGAAGTCCGGAAGTCGCCGCGGGATTCGGGACCCTTGAAGCTGATCGTGTCCCGGCCCGGTGTGGGATTGCGCAACATTTCCGAGTCAGCCGAACTTGATCCTGCCCACGGACTGATTGGTGATGGCTGGAAAGCACGGGGAAGCCGTCATACTCCCGATGGAAGTCCGGAGCCAGACAAGCAACTCAACATCATGAATTCCCGTGCAATTCGTCTGGTGGCGGGCAATCCCGAACAATGGCCATTGGCGGGAGATCAGCTCTATGTCGATCTGGACCTGGGGCCGGAAAACCTGCCCGCCGGGACAAGTTTGGAGATTGGGACTGCGGTGGTTCAGGTCACGAGCCCGCCTCATCTGGGTTGCAGCAAATTTGCCGCACACTTTGGCAATGATGCCGTGAAGTTTGTGAACTCTCCTGTGGGACGCGAACTCAATCTGCGCGGCATCAATGCCCGTGTCATCAAGCATGGAGTGATACGAGTCGGTGATTTCGTGAAGAAGTTGTAGTTTCATGAATCCGGCCAGGTCATTGCGGGTGGACAGTTTCCTGTTCGAATTCAAGAGATGGGCGGCCACCGAAGCCAGCATTCTCGCTGTCGCTTTCATTGGTTCCCACGCGCGCGGGACCTCAACGACAGAGTCGGATGTGGATTTAGTCGTCGTTGTTTCTTTTCCAAACATCTACCTCAAACACAGACAGTGGACGTCGCTGTTCGGTAATGTGGAACGCGACCGGATTGAGGACTACGGTAATTGCACATCCCTTCGTGTCTGGTACTCCGACGGGCTTGAAGTGGAATACGGATTCGTCGACGAAAGCTGTGCCGCGCTGCCGCTGGGCGAAGGCACCCGGAAGATCGTTACAGACGGGATGAAAGTAATCTTCGAACGAAAACCCCTGCTGAGTCTCCTGGATTGAACGCATGCGATTATGGTCACTGCATCCCCGATATCTCGACGCGCGCGGCCTTGTCGCGCTATGGCGTGAAGCGCTGCTGGCGCAGGCTGTGCTCAGGGGCCGAACACTCGGATATACCCGCCATCCTCAACTTCTGCGATTCAAAGCGACACGGAATCCGACACATTCCATAGCTGCATACCTGCGAGTTGTCCACGACGAAGCGACAAGCCGTGGCTACAGCTTCGACCGACGAAAAATTGGCCGACCTGGCAGCGATGTGGATCCAATTCCCGTGACCCGTGGGCAGATTCGCTACGAATGGAAGCACCTGCACCTGAAACTGGCCCGTCGCGCGCCGAAGTGGCTCAAGTCAATCAAAACAGAGCGCTTCATGCGAGCGAGTCCAGTTTTTCAGATAGTTCCCGGAGCCGTGGAGACGTGGGAAAAGAAGTTATTGTGATATCGTTACTGGACCAACGATGAAGGTCTCAAATAAGTTCAAATTGAGGCTGCGCGAACTTCAGATGATTGCCCGCGGACTCCTGTCGACAGAACACGTCCTGCTGGCTCACATCATCCCCACTCGGAAATGCAATCTCTCCTGTGGATATTGCAACGAGTACGACGATTTCTCGCCGCCTATCCCGACTGAAACCATGCTGCGTCGCATTGACCTGCTGGCCGGCCTGAAGACTGCAATTGTCACCATCAGCGGTGGAGAGCCTTTGCTGCATCCCGAGATCGAAAAGATTATTCAGCGCATTCGTCACCACGGAATGATCGCCGGAATGATCACCAACGGGTATCTGCTCACTCCGAAAAAGATCCAGTCTCTGAACGATGCCGGCCTCGAACATCTTCAGATCAGCATCGACAACCTTGAGCCCGATGAGGTGTCCATGAAAAGTCTCAAGGTGCTCGACAAGAAACTGGAATACCTCGCCGAGTACGCGGAGTTTGCCGTCAATATCAATTCCGTGGTGGGCGGAGGAATCAAGAATCCGGAAGATGCCAAGAAAGTCACCCATCGTGCACTCGAACTCGGCTTTGCCAGTTCGATGGGAATCATCCACGACCACACGGGAGCGCTGAAGCCGCTCACCGACAAAGAAGCCGACGTCTACCGAGAGATTAAGGATCTGGGCACGCGCAGCTACTCACGATTCAACTGGTTTCAGGAAAATCTGGCACTGGGGAAACCGAACGACTGGAAATGCCGCGCGGGCGGCCGCTACCTTTATATCTGTGAGGACGGTCTGGTTCACTACTGTTCGCAGCAGCGCGGCTATCCGGGCGTCGCGCTCGAGAAATACACGTTCGCCGATGTTGCTCGCGAATATAAAACCGCAAAGACCTGCGCTCCCACCTGCACGGTCGGGTGCGTCCTGAAGATTTCCGTTATCGATCACTGGCGCGACAAGCAGACTCTGAGGATCTGATCAGCGTTCAATTCCCCGTTCTTCCTAAACCCCGAGAATGTGGTACCCACCATCCACGTAAATCACTTCGCCTGTAATCCCACGCGACATTGGACTCACAAGAAACAGTGCGGTATCGCCAACTTCGTCGAGCTCCACGGCCTTACGCAATGGAGCACGTTCCGCATGCAACCGGATCATATTTGAAATTCCACCTACTGCCGATGATGCAAGCGTCTTGATCGGCCCTGCAGAGATCGCATTCACGCGAATTCCATGGGGACCGAGATCGTTGGCCAGGTATCGCACGGAGGCTTCCAGCGCGGCCTTTGCAACGCCCATGACGTTATAGTTCTGAACGACGCGTTCGCTACCGAGATACGTCAGGGTTAAGATGCTCGACTGGCGGCCCTGCATCAGCGGCATCAATGCCCGCGACACTGTAACCAGAGAGTAAGCGCTGACATCAAGGGCAATCTTGAAATCCTCACGCTTCGTATCGGCGTACATGCCATCCAGAGCTTCGCGTGGAGCGAATGCGAGAGCGTGAACGAGAAAATCCAGACCCCCGACCTCGGCGGTCACCCGCTCGACCATCGTTTGAATCTGTTCGTCGCTGGATACATCGCACTGAACCAGGAGCGGATTATTGAGACTGGGCGCAAGATCTCGAACGTTTTCGCCAAGCCGTTCGCTTTGATATGTGAGTACGAGGCGAGCGCCCGCCTGGTTCAGCGCGTTGGCAATGCCCCACGCAATGGACCGCTTGTTGGCCACACCCATGATGAGTCCGGTTTTTCCTTCGAGTAACATGGCGGTTATTCTAACCCAC
>Ga0210380_10000780_pt1 | contig 13356 bp, 11 predicted proteins | sample PLM4_5_coexredo_FD_155476 | JGI IMG/M metagenome (GOLD analysis project Ga0210380, IMG submission 155476) | Groundwater sediment microbial communities from an aquifer in East River, Colorado, USA - PLM4_5_coex redo | ecosystem: Environmental > Terrestrial > Soil > Riparian zone | place: USA...
ATCGTCGACGACACCTTCGGGGCGCAGTTGCTGCACCGCTTCGATGAAATGGTTAAGGCCGGCTATATGTCCCTCGGACAACAGGCCGCCGTGGGTGTTGACCGGCAGCGAGCCGTCGAGGCGATTATTTCCGGCGCGAATCCATGGGCCGATCTCGCCTTTGGTCACCACGCCTAAGTCTTCGAGATGAGTCATGCACATAAACGTGAACGGATCGTAAATCTCGGCGAAGCTGACATCCCGCGGCGTGATCCCCGCGCCTTCGTATAGCCGCGGCGCGGTGTTGACGCCATTGGTCTCCCACCAACCGGCGGGCTGGCTGGTGCCGCCGACGCCGGCCATGATGTAGACCGGCGCGTGTTTCAGGTCGCGCGCGCGCTCGGCGGAAGTCACCACCAACGCCACGGCGCCGTCGGTTTCCTGGCAGCAGTCGAACAGGCGAAATGGATAAATGATCCAACGCGACGCCTGATGTTCTTCAATGGTCATCGGTTTGCGCATCATCGCCTTCTTGTTGAGCGCGGCATGACTGCGCTCGGTGACGGCGAGGTGGGCGAAGTCTAAAGATGTCGTGCCATAGCGCGCCATATGGGCGGTGGCGTGGGGGCCGAACTGGGCCGCGGCATGGTGCTGGCCGAAGGGCATCGTAAACTGATCGAGACCGCTCACGTCATGGGCGCGCTCGGTGCGCGCGGCGCGGCCTTCGCTGTAACGATTTTGCGCTTTGAACACCAGAACGTTCTTACAGACGCCCGAGTGCACCAGCATGGCCGCGGATAATACCGCGGCGCAGTTCCAACCGCCGCCGCCGTCGCTGAAGAGCTGAAAGTTGCAATTCTTGATGCCCAACATCTGCGTCAGCTCGGACACCTCTTTAGACTCAGGCCGCTTATGAAAATACGAAACGACGCCGTCGATATTCTGCACCGCAAGTCCGGCATCGGCGATGGCGTTGAGGCTCGCCTCTGCGGCGAGCGTCAACGTGCGCACACCCGACTTGCGTGTGAACGCCGTCCAGCCGATACCGGCGATGGCGGTTTTATCTTTGATGGCTTGTTCCGGCATAAAACGGCTCCTGAAAAAACTGGCCGCGAGTCTAAGTCTCTGCAGCGTGCGGCGTCGTGATTCCGGCGTAGGATGGGTGGAGCGTTAGCGATACCCATCGTTTCCCAAGGTGGGTATCGGCGCTTTGCGCCTCCACCCACCCTACAATTTCCACTGAGAAATGGTTGTCCTGCCAATCTGGCCGGACCTTACCATGAATCGGCGGACTGGCAAGAGAAATTCAGCTCGCACGTTTTCGCTCTACCGGGCAACCCATCCTTGACAGCGAGGCGACAGCAGGTCTAGCTTGCGCCATGAAGTTGTTGGCAACTGATTTGGCAAGATGATCGCCTCAACCGCGGTCCGAGGAGGAACGATGATGTCTGGCAATCTGGTCATGCGCTTACTCTTGGCTTTGGCTTCCGCCGGGGTAACGGTGCCCGTTACCCCGGCGCGCGCGGCGACGGTGGAAGAAATCGCCATGATGAAATCGCCCAATCGCGAAAAGATCCTCATCGAAGGCGCGAAAAAAGAAGGTAAGATAACCTTCTACACCGGACTGATCGTCGACCAGGTGGTGCGGCCGGTGAAGGATGCCTTCGAGAAAGAATATCCGTTTCTCCAAATCGAGTTTTTTCGCGCCAACGCCGACCGCCTGGCCCAGCGGGTGTTGGCTGAGCACCAAGCTAAACGCTATGAGGTCGATGTTGTCAGCGGCAGCGCCGCCGCGACCATGTTGCAGCGCGCCGGGCTGATGCAGCGTTTCTACTCGCCGCCCATCGCCGAGTATCCGCGCGAACTGAAAGACGCCAACGGTTTTTGGGGCAGCACCAACGTTTACTTTATGACGCTGGGCTACAACACGCGCAATGTGAAAGCCGCCGAGCTGCCGAAGAGCTATGAAGACTTGCTCAATCCACGCTGGAAAGGCCAAATGATGTGGTCCACCAGCCGGGGCTCGGGCGCGCCGCAATTCGTCGGCAACATTTTCACCACCATGGGTCAGGAAGCCGGCAAGGCTTATCTACAAAAACTGCGACAGCAAAACATCGCCAAGAGCACCGCCAGCGCGCGCCAGATACTCGACCTAGTCATCGCCGGCGAGTATCCGCTGTCGATCCAAATCTTCAATCACCATGCTTTCATCAGCAAGGTCGCCGGCGCCCCGGTGGAGTGGCACCCCTTGGAGCCAGTGACCGCGACCAACAATTCCATCGGCATTGCCAAGACCGCGCCCCATCCGCATGCGTCGATGCTGTTTCTCGACTTCGTCCTTTCGCGCAGAGGCCAGCGGGTGTTTCAAGCCGCCAATTACTTGCCGGCCCATCCCGAAGTCCCAGCGTTGCAAGCCGACCTAAAACCCGGCGTGCGCTTCAAGAAAGCGAATTATCTCAGCCCGGAGCTGCTCTACGACAAGAGCAATGAATGGGCGGATTATTTTGAAAAGGAGTTTTTGCGCTGAGGGCGGGTGGTTTGACGACTCGATCATGGTTCAATTCATACGGTATGAAGACAAATCATTACGCTCCTGACATAGTCTTTGTACCGGAGACCAGGATTGGCTTTTGGTTTCTCGGCACCCAGACTTGGACCACCCATGTGCTAAGCGTCGCACTTGACGATTTGGAGCGGCTGATGCCGCAACGCCAGCTATCCTATCCGCTCGTGCTCGATGCGGGATGCGGTCAAGGCAAGGCGTTCCGGCTATTGATCGAGCATTTCTCGCCGCAGCGCTTGATTGGAGTCGATGCTGAAGTGAAATGTCTGCAACATGCCCAGGCTGAGGCGTTGAAAGAAGAAATTCCGATAGAACTGCGTCATTGCGATATCGCGGCGCTCGATGTCGCCGATGCCAGCGTGGACCTGGTCTTTTGCCATCAAACCTTTCACCATCTACCGCGACAGCAAATGGCATTGGCGCAAATGTTTCGCGTGCTCAAGCCCGGCGGGCTATTGCTGTTCGCCGAGTCGACTCGCGCCTATATCCACTCATGGATCATTCGCCTGTTGTTTCGCCATCCGATGCATGCGCAGCGTAGCGCGGACGAATACCTGGCGATGATTCGCGATCAGGGTTTTAATTTTGGCTCCCAGAATGTGTCGCTACCCTACCTGTGGTGGAGTCGGTCGGATCTCGGCGCCTTCGAGTGGTTTGGTTTCGGCGTCCCGGCGCAGCGGGAAGAAACGCTGGTCAACCTCGTCGCTGTGAAACCTGGCTAAGTGCAAACTCGCTGCCGGGTGGGCAGGAACCGAGATTTTCCATCGCAAGGGCATCGCGTGGTGGGGTCAATTCGGCCAAGAGTAATTACGCTGAGGGTACGCAGATGATTCAGGCTAAGTTGAATTGCGCGTTGCGAAGAATATTGATTGATGGGATATCTCGCTGTAGCCATGCTGTTTTCACAAATCACACTTGTCGTGGCTACTGCTGCCTTGTTACCCGCATGTATGTCACTGCGCCAGGAAATTTGTCGGAGCGAGGAGCAATTTGCCATTCATGATTCGCTCTACTTCGGCACCGCCAAACCAGATGGCGTGGTTACGGGAGAGGAATGGAATCAATTCCTTGGAGATGTCATCACTCCTCGGTTTCCGCAGGGGCTCACCGTGTTTCGAGCGTCGGGGCAGTGGAATATGGAAAATGGCACGATGGCTCGAGAGGCAACCTACGTGGTGCAAATTATTCATCCCAACGAGGAACGCTTCGAAAAGAATGTTCGAGAGCTCGTCGCCGCGTACAAGGAACAATTTCAACAAGAGTCGGTGCTTCGAGTGACGGCCCGTTCGTGCGTGTCGTTCTAATCGCCATGTGGCCGCGGACGGATCAAAACCTCGATCAGCGTAATGGAAGCGTAATGAAAATGGATCGCGAGATGGCCTTGCGGCAAGTCTGCTATCTAGCGATTCGCAAAGCGGCGGGAGTTGGAAGTCGGGGAGATCAAGATCTTGCACATTCGTTCAGGACAAGTTTTGCATTCGAATCAAGAAGCACCAATACAAAACGGCATAGCCAGCGGGCGTAAATGAACGCGATCGCGCTAGGCTAGAAGGAGAGAGAAATGAATTCAGACAATGAAGATGTAAAACGCGAGGTGGCTGCGGCGAACCGAGTGCTCGCCAATCTTGGCTTGGCCACCGGGTTTGCCGCGGCCTTTGGCCACGCGAGCATGCGCATTCCCACTGAGCCCAATCATTTTTTCGTCAAAGGACGCGAGTACGAATACGACGCGCTGGCGGTGATGGAGGCCGATGACATGGTCATGTGCGACACCGAGGGTTTCAAAATCGGCGGGCGTCCCGGGCTGACGCAGTGCTCGGAAGTCAAAATCCATGCCTGCATTTACAAGACGCATCCGAATGTGCAGGCGGTGGTGCACGTGCATCCGCGTTATACGATACTCATGAGCATCCTGACCGGCGGGCTCAAGCCGATGTGTCAGGAAGGCGCGCAGCTGGTGCAGCAGGCGTTGCCGATCTATCCCCACGTCAAGACGATTCAGAGCGACGCCGAAGGCATGGATGTGGCCAATCTGTTGGGTGAGAGCCAAGCGATGCTGCTTTATGGCCACGGCGCGGTGACGACGGGAAAAAATCCGTCCGAAGCGGTCATGGGCATGGCGTTCTTGGAAGAACAGGCGCGGATGAATTACCTGGCCTATTGCGCCGAGGGCAAGGATTATAAAAGCTTGCCGAGCAACTTAATCGACGAGATGTCCAATCGCACACCGCTGTACGAACAACCGCATTTCAAAGATGTCCTCAAAGGCCGCGCGCCGCAACGCGACGGCACGTGGAATTATCAAAAGCTCGCCGCGACCCGGAAACCATAAAGCGTTCAATAAAAAACGCGGTGGGTCGGTTCCCTGGGATGGGCTACAGTCCGTAGAACGTCTTGGCGTTGTCGTAAAGAATCTTCTGCACCGCGGTTTTCGAGATCTCGCCGGCATCGGCGCGTTCTTTGAGCAGGCGCGGGAATTCATACTCCATCGAAGAGTCGCGGTGGGTGTAGTCGGAGCCGACCATCAGGCTGTCTTCGCCGGCGACTCTTAAAATATACGGTAAATCTTCGTCGACCTGGCAGGTGACGTACATGCGGTTGGCTTTGAGCAAGTCGGATGACAACGAATAGCGGGCGAACTGGCTAAACGTGCCGGAGCCGTCGGCGGCTTTTTCCATGCGCCGTTTCAGTTCCCAGGCGATAAACGGGATCCACGAGCAGCCGGCTTCGATAATACCGAAGCGCAGCTTGGGATACTTCACCGGCAGTTGATGGCGGATGATGGTGTGAAACGCATGAACGGTCGGCAACTGCGAGCGCATGAACGAACCGAGGGAAAATTCTCGCGCCGGCACGAAGTCCGGGGTGCCCGAGCCGATGTGCACACAGATCGGCAAGTCCAAACGATTGGCTTCCTCGTATAGCGGGGTGAAATACTGGTCGGCGGGCCATTTGCCGGCTTCCAAATCGCCTTTCTTGAGAATACCGCAGGCGCCGTGGTCCTTGGCGAACTGTAGTTCTTTGATGGTCTCATCGATGTTCATCAGCGGCGGCAAACAGACCCAGCGCAAGCGGCCATGGGACTCGGCGCAGCGATCGGCGAGCCAGCGGTTATAGCTGCGCCGCAGCGCGGTGGACACTTCCGGGCGCTCGGTGGCTTCCATCAAGAATAGCGTCGGATAAAGCACCTGGACTTCCGTGCCCATGGCATCCATGTCGCGCAGCCGCGCCGGCACGTCGAGCAATTCGCGGGTCTCCACCGTGGTGCGGGTATTGCCGTCATCGCGCACGAAGCGCATCTGGCGATGGCCGTCGACCAGCCAATAGCGCGCCGGTGTCTTCGAGGGATCGACGCGGCTGGGATGCTGGGTGATCGGTTTGAAGTCCTGCTCGAAGTCGCGGAGATACTCCCAAGTGGCTTCGGTCTCGTCGATATGAGTGTCGGCATCGATGATCGGCATGGCATTTCTCCTTGGCAGATTCGCTTTTCTCGATTTTAACCACAAACCGGTTATGGTTGGCAAAGGGACAACCGAGAGAGAAAGTCGGTCTTTAGCAGGAAGACCGCCAACGACAAGAAGGTTTCAGAAAGCGCGCTCTTAGTACTACTATCACTGATAGTTTGCGCAACTTGGATAATTTTCTCGATGCGCCAAAGCCGAGAGGGCGGGTTTCAAACCCGCCACTACAACTTCCGATTCTATTTTGCGCCCTTTGCGTTATTTGGGCCATTCTTTTTTCGGTTGCGTCTTCGCCGCGCTATGCCGCGGTTATTCATGGCAAATATTGTGCTACTTGATGAAAATCTTATCCTGCAGCGCGAGCCACTTGTCGCTCTGTTCCATGACTGTTTCCGGATGAAAATAGTTGGCTTTGGCAAATCTGCCGCCGCCTGGTTTGAGCATGGGAGATTTTGCCAAAACCTTGGGATGGGCCGGCAAATAATCGGCGCGTTGAAACACCTTTTGACCTTCTTCGGATAGGAGAAAGTCGGTGAATAGCATCGCCGCGTGGGGCCGCGGCGCGGTTTTCGCCACGCCGGTTGTTCCCATCGGCGACGGCACCGGCTCCAAGGGTTGCCAGTCTACCGGCGCGCCGGCATCTTTGCTGATCTCGGCATGGTTGTTAAAAATATTGATGGCGATGTCGTATTCGCCGGCGACCACCAGATCGACGATGCCGCGGGCGCTTGCCGTTGCAGAGATAACGCCTTGCTTAGCCAAATTCTGCAAATATACGGTACCGGCTTTTTCTCCCAGGGCCGAAAGTATGTTGCCGATAAACAGCGGCGTGCCGGTGTTGGAGCCCATGTGCCAGGCCATGCGACCTTTCCACTTGAGGTTCAATAGGTCTTCATAGGTTTTCGGCGCTTCATTGAGCTTGATGCGCCGTGTATTATAGGCGAGCGTCATGAAATAAAGATTGGTCGCGCTCCAAAGACCTTGGGAGTCTCTCAGTTCCATCGGGTAGTCGCGCAAGGATGGCGACGAAAAGCGCAGTAGCAGGCCGGCTTTCTTGCCGAGCATGGTCACTTCACTGCCACCGACTACGTCGACTTCGTAACGTTTTGCGGAATTTTCCGCGAGCCATTTCTGCACCAAACCGCGCGAGTTGGCGCGATGGAAGTCGATTTTGATGAACGGATACTTTTTCTCGAAAACTTCTTTGAGTGGGCGCACCGCCTGGTTGACGATCAGCGGTGTGTACCAAACCACTTTACCTTCTTTCTTGGCGCCTTCTTCGAGAATCTTTTGGCGGTCCGGTTTGTTTAGCTGAGCGATCTCCTCAGCGGTCAACGCGTGGGCGGAGCTGATGCCATAGGTGGCGACGCAGACGATTGCGATCAAGACTATCCATTGCTTCATCGAGTTCTCCTTGCTCAGTTGCCCATGATCTGTTTCATCCGTTCGATGACGTCGGCTGGCTGAGCGATGACTTCCTGGGCTAGGGTGTTAAGTTCGTCGCCGTAGATCGGATTGAGTTCGAGTTGGCGCCGTTTCGCCTCGGCGACGAACTCCGGATCGCTGGTCGCCTTGGCAAAGGCGCTCTGTAAGATTTTCGCCCGCTCCGGCGGCAGTCCCGGCGACGACACGTAGGGGCGGCCAAATTGCGCGACGGCGAGGACAATCGTCGCCAGGCGCCGGCCCGACTCCGGCGTTTTGAACTCATCCATGAGCTCGTAGATGGTCGGCGCATCGGGCAGCCTGGGGTCGCGCTTTCTGCCGGTCTGCATGAGCGCGCGAACGTAACCGCTCTTGAGCCAACCGACGAGCGGCTCGCGGGCGAAGCCGGTTTCCAAGGAAATGCCGCGGCAATGGATTTCTTCCCGCTCCACCGCCAGGTCGACCTCGGGCCCGTCTTTGTAGCCGGTGATCGAAATAAATTTAGCGCCGATGGTTTGTTCTAAGAGAGTGGTCAGATAGTGGCCGGGGGATGCGGTGCCGGAGGCGCCGCATTTGGGCGGGTCGGCGGCCTTGCGCACGTCGTGAATGTTTTTGTACGGCGAATTGGCGCGGATATAGATCATCTGATCGGGCTGCGACGGACTACCGAGCCAGGTGAACTTGCGCCAGTCGAAATGCACTTGCTTGCGCCGCACCAACTGGTCGAAGTAGAGCCCGGCGCGAATGCCGGCCAAGGTGAGTCCATCAGGTTTGGCGACGCTATAAACATAATTAGCCGCGATCATCGCGCCGGCGCCGGGCATGTTCTGCACGAGAAAGTTCGGCGTGCCGGCGATGTGTTTGCCCATGAAGCGGGCGAGCATGCGCGACCAAGCATCGTCGACGCTGCCGGCGCCGAAGCCGGCGATGATCTTGGCGGTCTTGCCTTCGAAGAATTGCCCTTGGGCATGCAAGCGGGGAGTGCAGAACAAAACGAGTGAAAGAGCCAGAACTACTTTTTTCATAGCAACCCTCACAGGACTGGCGCCCACGCGCCCTAAGAATGACGTTCGCTATGAGCATTACTGAACTCAGCGGCGGGCTGTCAAACTCGCTTGATGGGAATGTTGTGAGCGCTCATCATTCTAAATCTGCACATCTGTCATTCCCGCGCACGCGGGAATCCAGGTTCGTATCCGTTCGAATTCGATAAACCTGGATTCCCGTTTCCACGGGAATGACGAAAAAGCGACCGAGGTTGTGTTTATCGAAAAAAAAAGCCGCCCATTTTGAGCGGCCTTTTATAGCTTCTGTTGGAAGTCTTTCTTGATTTCGACTGCTTAACCCGCGGCTTCGGCGAAAAACTTGCCGATCATCTCGATGGGCGGTTTGTTGCGGTTCTCCGGTGTGCCGCTGACAAGTGGTTTGCCGTCGGCGCCGAGGCGCGTTTCCTTACCCGCCTGCTGTTGTCCCTTCACGCCGGCGCCGACACGGATCACTACCAGGTTGCCGTTGCCGGTATTCAAATAGCGATAGTAAGCGCCTTTGGGAATCATCACGCCCTGATACTGCTTCACTTCGATCTCGCCGCCCTGTTCATCGAAGACGCTCATCTGTCCTTCCAGAACGATGAAGGCATGGTCTTCGCCCAAGTGCTTGTGGATTTCGTTCTCGCCGCCTTCGGCGTTGACCTTGGTGTGAATCCACATATTCGGTGTCTCGGCGACGAGCTGGGTTACTCGGCCCTGTTCCATGTACGGTGTCTTGAGTGAAAAGAGCCGGGTTTTCGGTTGATCGTAGTTTTTATAAACCGCGGCGGTGGCGCTTTTCTGCATGGCGTTTCTCCGTGTTATTTTGTCATTTCGAGCCCTTCGGCAGCGCTCAGGATAGACTCCGCGAGAAATCTAGATCCCTCACCTTCGTTCGGGATGACCCGCTTGGGGGCAAGCGGGTCAATTGTTGATGCCGTCGATCTTCAAGGCGTAGAGCTTGATGACGTTCTCGCGCACGACTTTGCGCAGCACGTCTTTAGGCAAGTGGCCTAATTCTTCGGCGATCACTTTGCGCGAGTGCGGCCAGGGCGAGGCGGCGTGCGGGTAGTCGTTGGACCACATGAAGGTGTCTTGGCCGAAACGATTCATCAGCTGGCCGCCGCAAGGGTCGCTAAAAAAGGTTGCGTACACTTGTTCGTCGATATATTCGCCGGGGAGTTTCTTCATGAACGGCAGCGGCACTTTGGTTTTGAAGCGGGTGTAGTATTTGTCCCACTCGTGGGAGTAGAAGGGCAGCCAGGCGCATTCATTCTCGACGTAGACCAGTTTGAGTTTGGGGAAACGCGACAGCACGCCGGTGAAGATCAGATCGAATAACGTATTCGCCGCGTCGTTGACCTTATCGTTGACGGCGGTCTTGTAGGTGTCGAGTCCTTTGCGCTCGAAGCGGCTGTAGTTGAATCCGGTGAGAATGTGCAAGTTCACCGGCATATTCATCTCGCCGGCGGCTTCCCAGAACGGATCGTAGTAATCGCTGGAGAACGGCAGATGGTCCGGCGGTACTTGCCAGATCAGGCAGCCGACCATGCCGGCGTTCTTGCAACGCTCGAGTTCCTTGATGGCGTTCTTGATATTGTAGAGCGAAATCATCGGGATGCCGATCAAGCGGCCCGGTGTGACTTTGCAGTAGTCGATCATCCAATCGTTGGCGATCTGGAAGCAGGCTTCCTGGCATTCGGCGTCTTCCATGGCAAACAAGCGCAGCCCCAGCGTCGGATAGAGCACTTCGGCCGACACGCCGTCGGTTTCCATCTCGCTAATGCGCGCCTTGGGGTCCCAACCGCCGGGTTTTTCGCCGGGCGAATTGCGCTTGGGAAATTTTGGGTAGCGATCTTTCATCGCCGCCGGCAGTTGATTGACCCACAGATCTTCCGGTTCGTTGATATGGGAGTCGGCGGAAATGATTTTCTCGCCGGCCAAGACCACTTCAGGGGTGTATGCTGAGACGGGTGCGTTCATGAGATTTTCCCTCGCTTTCGATCTAGGTATATTTTTTCTTGTTTTTGCTTCAGTCGAATCACCATCATCGCCCGAAGGATTTAGACAACTTCCCTTTCCCTACGAAACCCCAGCCAAGATGTCAAACTCACTTTTCCGGCGGCATCTTGGCGGCGCTCCACGGGGTCGGTTTGCCGCCTGCGCCGGTGACGGCGTTGCCGCTCATGCGGTCGCCCTGAACTTTGCCGGTGAAGCGGTAATTGTTCGCGCCGACGGTGAGGAAAAAGTCGATATCGTCGCCTTTGAGCGTGGCGTTGGCGATCTTCATCTCGCCGTCTTTGTTGGCGGCGGAAGCATTTATGATCTGATATCTTTGATTGAATGCCAGGACGATCAACTGCGGTTTGCCATCGCCGAAATCCCAATTGATGCGCCAGTCGCCTTGCACGGTTGCCGGGACGGTCCACAGATAGAGATAGGCCTTCTCCGTGCCGTTGGCGGCTTTTTTCTCCGGCACGTCCATTTCCGCGAAGCGATCGGGAGGCCACTCGCTCATATAATAATCATGGGCGACGATACGCGCGCCGGGTTTCAACTCGCGGAGAAGTTTGGGCCGGAGCTTTTCCATGAAATCGGGCAGGACATAGAGCGTCACCACCGTGGCTTTGCTGATGTCGGCCTTGAACATATCTTGCTCGATGAACTTGGCGCGGTCGCTGACGGCTTCGTTGCGCGCGTGGCTGGTGGCGAGATCGACGAGTTTGGCATCAATGTCGACGCCGAGACCGTTGGCTTTGAAGCTGCGCGCCGCGGTGATGATCATACGGCCATCGCCGGAGCCCAAGTCGATGACAAAGTCTTTGTCGCTGACGCCAGCCATTTTCAGCATCTCGTCGACGACGACCTGCGGTGTCGGCACGTAGGGCAGTTTCACAAGTTCTTGAGCCTGGGCCGCGGCGGACGCGGCCATCCAAAGAAGGGCTAACAGCAGACGGCCGGCGGTCGGGATTCGATTCATGCGAGTCTCCTTAGCATCGATACCGCTCTATAATCCCAATTTACCGCGCGATTGCAAATAGAAGCGACTATGCGCAGGTGTAGCCGGGACGCTGCCAGATGACAACCTGCAATCTTTGCTTGACCCCCGGGCAAATTCCCCATATTTTCGGTGCACGTGACAAAGAGAGGTCGATGTGAAATTCGGTTATTACATTCTCAATACTTATGTTCCCGAGTTGGATGGCGGTAGCCGGGAGATTTATTCCAAGTGGCTCGAGCAGATGGACGCCGCGGAAGCGCTGGGTTTCGATTCCTTGTGGGTGACCGAGCATCACTTTCGCCACTTCGGCGGGCAGATGCCGAGTCCGTCGGTGATTCTCGCGGCGGCGGCGCAGCGCACCAAGAAGATGCGTTTGGGCGCGGCGGTGTCGCTGCTGCCGATGCACAACCCGCTGCGCATCGCCGAAGAGTTCGCCATGGTCGACCAGCTGTCCGAAGGGCGGCTCTGTTTCGGCGCCGGGCGCGGCATGCATCCCACCGAATACGCGGTGTTCGGCGCCGATTGGAGCAACGCGCAGAAGCGTTTGCCCGAAGCTCTCGATATCGTCATGCGGGCGTGGAGCGGCGAAGAATTCGAGTGGCTGAGCGAGCACTACAAGTTCCCCAAACTCAAAGTCTATCCTCAGCCCTACCAGCGGCCTCATCCGCCGATCTACATCACTGCCAACCGCGATCCGGAAAGTTTCCATCTGGTCGGCTCGCGCGGCCACCACTTGATGACGCTGCCGTGGATCGCCACCAACGAGGAGCAGGGGCCGCGGGTGGAATCGTACAAAGCGGCGCTGCGCGGGGCGGGCCATGCCGTCGACGATAAAGATGTTTTCACCATGTATCCCGTCTATGTCGGCGACAGCGACGAACAAGCCAAAGCCGATGTCGTCGACCACTGGCACCGCTGGCGCGGCTTCGCCCTGGACGCGGTTGGCGCCACGCCCGGCACGCCTGCCCATGAGCGTGTTTTCCCTCACCTCGCCTATGATGCCATGGTACGCGACAGTCGGGGCGTGTTCGGCGGGCCGGCAAGCTGCGTGCGCATTCTCAAACGCATCGTCGAGACCGTCGGCACGACGCATATCGGACTGACGTTTCACTTCGGCGGCTTGAGCCAGGACAAAGTGCTCAAGTCGATGGAGCGCTGCGCCGAGTCGGTGTTGCCGGCGCTGCGCTAGAATCTCGGAAAGTTAGCCGCAAAGAACGCAAAGAATTTCAATTCTGATTGGGGGCGGGTTTACAACCCGCCCTCTTTGCTAGGGGCATTTGAAGAACATGAAAGCTGCAATGAAACATTCCGCCAAAACGCTACAATTCGAAGAACTCAAGTCCCTCGATCTACAAAAGTGTCAAACTGTCGGTGACATCGTCGACGCCATGCGCTACTGCGCCTTCGGCGCGCGCATGCTCGGTGAAGTGGCCACGACCATTTGCGAGATGGCGACGGCTCAAGACAAGCCGCTGCTGATCTACGACGGTCTGGAGAATACACCGCTGGGACGGCTGCTCAAGAAGTTTGTTAAAAATCGCTGGTGCCGGCGCATCGTGACGCCAACGGCCTACGCCAAGATGCAGGCTCGCGGCGGCAATATCATCGTCGTCGGCGCATTCTCCGAGCGCGATGCCGAGCCGATTTATAAGAAGCCCAAGCGCGCCATCTTTATTAACCCCTTCGACATGGCGCGGCCCGGCCAGGTGCGCGACGGGTTTTTCCCCGACGCGGTGTTCGCCGATCCGCGCTTCATCATGCCGGTTATTTACGCCGCTCTCGACGAATGGTTGAACGGCAAGCGCAGCTCGGTCAGTTCTTTCATCTCCGGCTTGGCTGCCAATGGCGGCCTGGCGGCGCAGGTGGCGCGCGGCGCAAACGCTCTTGAAGCAATGACCGGCG
>Ga0210380_10000781_pt1 | contig 13328 bp, 14 predicted proteins | sample PLM4_5_coexredo_FD_155476 | JGI IMG/M metagenome (GOLD analysis project Ga0210380, IMG submission 155476) | Groundwater sediment microbial communities from an aquifer in East River, Colorado, USA - PLM4_5_coex redo | ecosystem: Environmental > Terrestrial > Soil > Riparian zone | place: USA...
CGAGCGCCGTCCGGGCCAGCGCCGCCTCGGGCGACGTGGGATCGACGGCGACGACGTCGGTCATGTGACGGGCGGCGGCGGCGCTGTCGCCGCTCTTTATCGCGATCAGGCCGAGCTTGTAGCGCGGCTTGCCCCACGACGGGTCGGCTCCAGCCGCTTTCTCGTAGAGCTGTGCAGCCTCCGCGGCGTCGCCTTTCGACGACTTGATCTCCGCGAGGGTGAAGTACACGTCGCGGCCCGCGTCCGCATTCTGCGCCGCCGCGCTCAATGTCGCCTCGGCCTTCGCGGCATCGCCCCTCTCCATGCTGACCGCGGCGATGCCGACCCTGGCCTTCTGGTTGGCCGGATCGGTGGCGAGCAGCGCTTCGTAGGCGGCGACGGCGTTGTCGTAGTCCTTCTTGTTGCGGTACGACGCGGCGATTTGCAGGTTGACGACGCTGAGGGCGGGCGTCTTCGCGACGATCCCCTTGTAGGCCGCGATCGCCTCGTCCCACTTCTGCTGGTTGAACAGCGCATCGGCGGCGGTGAGCTGCGCCTGCAGGTCACGCGCGGTCACGCTGCCGAGCGGCGCCGTCGCCAGCGGACCATTTTTCCGCAGGGTGAAGGCAAGGGCGGGGTTCGGCGATCCGAAGCGAACGGTCAAATTGCCGATGTCGCCGGCATGTCCAGGTGCGATCGCGGTGAAGCGCCACTGGCCGGCGCGCAGGCCGATGATCGTGAACCGGCCCTTTTCGTCGGTCGTCGCCGTGTAGGTGGTCGGGCCGACATTCGGGTTGTCGGCGGTGACGGTCGCACCCTTGATCGCATTGCCGCCATCGTCTTTGACGATGCCGCTGACGCGGCCGACCTGGGCGGCAGCTTCGCCGGCGAACAAGGCGCTGAGGACGGCGGCGACTACGACATGCACGAATTTCGCACGCATCGTCAACACTCCTGAGGCCGCTTCGAGCGGGCGTTGCCAGTATATATGAGTCGTCGGGCGGCCGACCCGCTCAGAGCAGCCAGGCCGGCTGATAGAGAAGGACGTAGACGAGCACGCCGGTTACAGAAACGTAGAGCCAGATCGGCAGCGTCCAGCGGGCAATCGCGCGATGGGCCGGGAAACGGCCCTTCAACCCGCGGGTGAGGGTGACGATCGCGAGCGGCAGCACCGTCGCGGCGAGCGCAACGTGGGTGATGAGAATGGTGAAGTACAGGGGCCGGACGAAACCCTGCCGCGTGAACCTCACCGACCCGACCTGTGCGTGGTAGACGATGTAAGAGACCAGGAACAGCGCGGAGGCGATGAACGCGGCGATCATGAAGCGGCGGTGCAGGTCGATCTTCCGCGAGCGGATCAGCAGGAACCCGATCAGCAGAAGCACGCCGGCGACGCCGTTGAGCGTCGCGTTCACGGCCGGCAGATCGTGGACGGACACTAATGGTCCAGGATCATCACCGCCCAGATGAGCGGCAGGTAAAGCAGCGATCCGTAGAACAGCGCGCGGGCCCGGCCCTCCGATCGTACTGCCGCGAATCGCGCCGTCAGCGCGAGGAACATCACGCCAAGCACGAGCGCACACCAGAAGTAGACCAGCCCTGAGACGCCGACGAGGGCGGGCAGCAGGCTGACTGGAACCAGCGCCAGCGCATACAGCAGCGCCTGCCGGCCGGTCCGCGCGCCGTCGGGCTCGACGACCGGGAGCATCGGGAAACCCGCACGACGGTAATCGTCGCGGTAGATCCAGGCAATCGCCATGAAGTGCGGAATCTGCCAGAGGAACACGATCGCGAAGAGCGTCCATCCGCCGGTGTCGAGCGCGCCGCGCCCGGCGGTCCAGCCAATGAGCGGCGGCAGGGCGCCAGGCACGGCGCCGACCAGGGTCGAGAGCGCCGAGCGCCGCTTCAACGGCGTGTAGACGGCAAGGTAGATCACCAGCGTGGCGGCGGCGACCAGCGCGGCGAGCAGGTTGGCTGACAGGCTCAGCACGGCGATGCCGGCCGCCGCGAGCGCGATGCCGAACGCCCGCGCTTCGTCGATCCCGACTCGATGATCGGGCAGCGGCCGCCGCCTCGTCCGCATCATCAAGGCGTCGGTGTCGCGCTCGTAGACCTGGTTCAGGACCGCTGCGCCGCCGGCGACGAGCGCCGTACCGCCGACGGCCAGCGCCATCGGCGTCAACTGGGGAGTGGACGGGGAGCCGAGGTAGTAGCCGGCCGCGCTCGACGCCACGACCAAAACGTTCAGCCTGGGCTTCGCCAGCGCGACGTAATCGGCGAGGCGTCCCGCGGGACGGCGAGCCACCTGGATCGGCGCCGCCGCGGCCTCGGCATGCGCATTCTTCATACAGGCCTGCCTTCGCCCGCCGCTACCCTCCGGAAGCCGGAAGCCGCGTTCGTTCGTACATTCGTGGTGTCCGGCCTCAGCCGGACCTCTGCGAACCGGACGCGCCACGATCGCAATGTGATCACGAGCGAAGACGCCAGCACGAGCGCGCCGCAGACAACGTGCGCGCTGTTGATGGCGACGTCGCGGCGGCTGAGCACCGTCAGCGCGCCGAGCGTGACCTGAACCGCCACGAGGCCGACGATGAGCAGCGCCGGCCGCATCAGCTCGCGCTGCCCGCGGTGGTGGTACCAGACGTGAGCCGTGGTGGCCAGCACCGCGGCCGTGACGATCAGCGCCCCGACGCGGTGGGCGAAATGGATCGCGATCGCGCTGCTCCAGTGATCCGGCACGAGGCCGCCGAACATCAGCGGGAAGTCGGGGATGGCGAGTCCGGCGCCGCTGTGGCGCATGACCGCCCCGACGATGATCTGCGTGTAAACGAGCGCCGTCGTCAGGGTCGCCACGGCGCGCAGCATCCGGTCGTCGGCGCCGCCGGCCGCTTCGATCCAGCCGCGCGACGTGAACAGGGCGATCGCCACGGTCAGGCAGAAGAAGATTTCCGCCAGGCCGGCGTGCGCGGTCGAGATCGCGTCGGGCAGGAAGAACAGGACCGTGAGGCCGCCGAGCACGCCCTGCGCGATGACGGCAGCCAGCGCCGCCACGCCGAGGCGTTTCATCCAGCGGCGCGGATCGGCAAGCCAGAGCCAGGCGGCGAGGATGATGGTGAGGAACCCGACGCTGCTGGCGATCAGCCGATGGCCGTGCTCGTAGAAGATGCCGCCGACCCACTTCGAGGGCGGGAACGTGAACATGTTCCAGCCGTAGGTGGTCGGCCAGTCGGGCACGGCAAGGCCGGAGCCGGTGCTCGTCACCAGGCTGCCGGCAAGCACCAGCAATACCGTGCATCCGACGACGAACTGCGAGAAACGGTGAAGCATGTATCAGGCAGGAACGGCGGGAGACGCGGGAAGGGCAGGACACGTCCTGCCCTTCCCGCCGGGGTTTAGTCCGCGGCCTTCGCCGCGTCGAACGTGAAGCTGACGTCCTTCGAGTCCTTCGCGGCGATGGTGACCTTCTGCGTCATCGCGCCGAGCTTCTCGTGCCACGCCTCGATCGTGTAGTCGCCCGGCGGCAGGCCCTTGATCTCGAACGAGCCGTCTTCCTTCGACACCGCGAAGAACGGGTGGTCGAGCACGCCGACGTAGGCGTTCATCCAGCCGTGCACATCGCACTTGAAGGGGACCATCACTTCCTTCGCCTTGAAGGTGTGGTTCATCTTCATGCCCTGGATCGGCTGGCCGTTGTTGAACTCGGGATTGGCCTTCGGCATCGCGTGGATGTTGTGGAGCGTCGGGTCGCTGTTGACGATCTCAATCGGCTGGCCGACGCGGACGCCGAACACGTGCGGCGTGTAGCGGCAGCCGTGCTGATCGAGCTTGATGCCCGCCGCCGGCGGATCGTAGACGTAGTTGCCGAGGCCGTCCTTCACGTAGACGAACACGTTGGCGAGCTTGCCGTCGCCGCTGACCGTGTAGGTTTCCTGCGACTGGGGCCCATTGGTCTGCTTGATGCAGATCGGATCGGCGTTCATCCTGATCGGCTCGTTCTTGGGCGCGGTGCCCGTGAGCGTCACCGTTCCCTTGATGTCGCCGGCTGTCGACGGGTCGATTTTCGAGGCTCCCGCCGCGGGCTTGGCCGTCGCTGCCGGCGCCGAAGATTCCTGACCGCCGCCGCCGCAGGCGGCGACCGACGCACTGAGGGCCACCCCCAGAACATGGACCCAGACGTTTCGTAGACGCATTTATCTCTCTCCTGACGAAAACCTAATCATACCTTACCGACCCGCCTTACCGACCCGCGTCGCGAAGCTTCCGGTCGACCCGATCGGTAATCCAGTGCGGGTCCCACCACTCGACCGGATTCACCGCGCGGCCATGGACGAGCATCGTGAAATGCAGATGATCGCCGCCGGCGAGGCCGGTCATGCCGCTCCGGCCGATCTGCTGGCCGCGCTTGACCGCGTCGCCGGCCTTCACCTCGATCGAGGACAGGTGCCCGTAGAGCGAGGCCACGCCCATCCCGTGGTCGATGATCACGCAGTTGCCGTAGATGCCGAGCCAGCCGGCGTGGAGCACTTTGCCTGAATTGGCCGCGACCAGCGGCGACGCGGCCGTCGACGCCAGATCGAAGCCGAGATGCACCTGGCGGTCGACTTCCTTGCCGCGGTAGACGTAGGTCCGGTAGTCGGCGAAATTCGCCTCGACCTGCGAGTTCCCCATCTGGATGAAGGGGCCGTCCCACAGCCGCGCAGGATCCGTCGCCTTGGTGATGGCGATGATGCGTTCGGCATTCGCGCGCCGCAGGTCGCCGTTGATCTTGAGGAACGCCGGCAGCGGATCGGCGCCGCGCGGATCGAGGCCGAGTTCAGGCGCCTGCGTGAGGATGTCGGGCACCACGCGTTGCAGGAAGCGATCGTCGAGCTCGATCCGGCTCTTCCTGAACGGCTTCGGGAACACGCGATCGACGAAGCCGATGCTCGCCTCGTTGCCGGCCTCGTCGCGCGCCAGGATCGCCACCGGCGTCGCCAGGTCGTCGTCGTGTCCGAGCGCGAAGAAGGCCACTCTGAGCGTATCGTCCGCGCCAGCCACGCCGGCACCGGCGGCCGGATAGCCCTGGAACTCGGCCGAGCCGACGCGGACGCCCGACCACGCGTCGGGCGGACTGACGCGATAGACGACCATCTCGGATCCGCCGTGGTTCAGGTAGTGGTGGGTCGAGATGAGCGACAGGCGCGGCGGCTCGAGACGCACCTGGAAGTCCTTTGCCGCGGATGACGACAGGATTCGCAGATCGAGAAAGGAGCGCCGTGTCGCCGTGACGACGATCCGGGCGGCGCCGGCCTGCAGCTCAGGCACCTGCGCCTTGCCGATTGGCCGCGTGATGCGGATGCGATCACCGTCGACTTGCTCCACCTTGGCCGACCCGGGGGCCGACCCGGGGGCCGACTCGGGGGCCGACTCGGGCGCGTCGAGCGAGAAGAGCGGAATCGTCTTGCCGTTTTGTTCGAGCGAGATCGAAAGCGACGCGAGCCGGGCGCCCGGCGCCGCGGCCACGACCGCAAGGTCGCCGGTCCGTCCGACCAGCCGATCCGGTTTTTCGATGGTGAGGCCGGGCCCTTCACCGCGGCCGGCGAACCAGTAGGCGCCGCCGGCGACCAGTGCCGCGACGACCAGTAAGAAGATGAGTCCGCGCAAGAGCCGGCGCATGGACTGACATCATACAAGTTTGCTAGGATCGATAATTCCTGTCGCGCCCAGGGGGCCGGTATCGTCTAGGGGTCAGGACACGTGGTTCTCAGCCACGGGACCGGGGTTCGATTCCCCGTACCGGTACCACATTTCGTTGGTCAGCCCGCCGACTAGCAAACTCTACGATTCATCGGACAGCTCGAGCGCGATGACGTAACCGTCCGCGTCGATGTCGTCCGTCACCTCGAAGTGGCGGTGAGTACCGTCCTTTGCCTGCCGGACGATCATCTTGACCGCGGCGTCGATCGGCACGCGCGTCGCTTCCACCGTCCCGTCGTCCCAATACAGCCGTACTCGCAGCGCCTCGGCCACCCCCGCATTCTCCTCGATCTCCGGGCGCGCGTCTTGCTAGCGGTTCGGCCGTGGACGATACCGAACAGACCGACCGGCGGCATGGCGAGCGCCGCCAGCCGGAACGACGAAGCACGGAACGCCGAAAGAATTGGGACGATCGAAATCGCGACCGGATCGCCGAGCTGGAACGGCAGTGGCGCGATCGGAAACCAACCGAGCCCGAGCGTTAACCCCCCGGCCAAGGGCCAAGGACATTTCAGGCGACTCAGGCGACCTGAATCAGCCGGGGAACGAACGGCTGTAAAGCTGTTCGATCGCTGCGCGGCCGTTCGCCTGCAGGTTGCGCGTCCCGGTTCCGGTGAAGTGCTGATGCGTGATGGTGGGGCCCGCGTCCGCATGGAGCGGCTGCCATTCGGCGCCGGTCCATTTGAACCACCGGTCTTTGTCCTGGTCGAAGACGTGGAGCGGCTTGTTGCACAGCTTGGCGAACTCCGCGCCCCAGCCTGTGCCGCCTCGCACGGTGTGGTCCGGCAGGACCGTCCCGATGACGTAGATCTCCTGGCCGGAGTTCACCTGATACCACAGGGTCTGCAGCACCTTCCGGATGGTGTTGGCCTCGGCGTACCGCCGGTTCATGAGCCGGGACACGTACTCGAGGCTGACATCGCCCGCTTGCAGCTCCTCATGATTCAGCACGCGGACGCCGCGCCGCCGAACCTCCTGATGGCCTTCAAAGGTGAAGTTCACTTCTTCGACGCCGTGGCGTTCGGCGCATGCGCCGAACTCGGCTTCGGCGCCGGCCGCGCCGCCGCTGAACAGGATGCAGTCTGCTGGTTTCATAAAGACCTGTCTGATCAGGCACGGGCTGCGAACGGGTTCTCGTCGGCGCTCGGCCCGTAGATTGGCGGCACGGCGACGTCAAGCAGGCGGAGGTAGACCGATAACTGGCCGCGGTGATGAATCCAGTGGTTCATTACGAGCGAGCGGACCAGCGCCGCCTTGGGCATCGCCATCAGGGTGTTACCGCCGGCCTTGCCCGCCCACATTTTCTTCATCCCTTCGTCGCCGAGGCCGCCGAGAATCTCGACGCTCTTCTTGACACTCTGATCGTGCGCCGCGAGGATCTCGTCGATCGATGCGGGGACCGGAGGCGGCTCACCCTTGAACTGGGTTTCGTCCTGGGCGGCCCAGCCGCAGATGGCAGCAGGACTGCCCGCCACGTGCAGCGCCAGCACGCCGAGCGACATCGACTTCGGGTGCGGCTTCCATGCGAGCTTGTCGTTCGGGACCCGTTCGAGCACGCGCCGGGTCGTCTTGGCTTCGTTGTCGAATTCCTGGAGCAGTGCCGTCGTCAGGGACATGAGCTTCCTCCTTAGGGGGTCGCCGGAAAGAACGATTCTATGACCGATCTGTCGTAGAAGGTTCATGTGTGAGCCCCTGGACCCATGCTTTGCGCATTACCGATCGGGGACATCTGACCAACGCCTACGAGGCGGAATCGCTCCCGGTCGGCGCAGCCCCGTCGAGGACGCCTTGAGAGCACGGCTCACAGCATTTGCAACGGTCGCGGCCGGCGGCTTCCTGCTTCAGGTTGCGACGCTGGCCGCCCTCACCATGACTCTCGCCTGGCCGTATGTGCCAGCGACGGCCGTGGCGGTCGAGGTGGCCGTGCTGCACAACTTCTGGTGGCACGAGCGCTGGACGTGGAGCGACCGTTCGCTGCCGGCGGGAAGTGGCCGTCAGCGTCTCCTGCGGTACCACCTCACGACCGCCACAACCTCCATTGCCGGGAACCTGCTGCTGACGGCGGGGTTCGTCGAGTTGGCGCACGTGCCGGTCGTCGCGGCCAACATCGCAGCCGTCGGCGCGATGGCCGCCGCAAACTTCTTCGTGGCGGACCGCTGGGTGTTCGCCCGGTAGCGGACTCGACGTTATCTCGGCGGCGCGATTATCACCCGTGCCATCCAGTCTTGGATGACCTCGCGCTCGCGAGCCGTCAGGGTAGCCGCCACGCGCACATCTTCCTTCACGCCGTTGGGATTGGGATCGTGCAGATTCTGGCGGCTGCGCTGTCGCCTGTATAGCGATTCTGTCGGGGTCTGTCTGACATCGATGACCCTCCCGCTCCGCGGATCGCCCCGGCGCGCTGAAAACCCCTCGTGTAAGCTTCCGCACCACAACCACACTCAAGGAGGGACGATGAGGAAAACGCTGTCAGTCGTTGCGAGTCTTGCTATCGGCATTGCCGCATCCACGCCGGCAAGCGCCCAGGGACCCTGTGCGAACCTGCCCGACCATGCGGCGCTCAAGACCGCGCTGACTGCGGCACGGAATGCCGCCAATGGCGGATTCAATCTCGATATGTGGGCCACGGTGGTGAACCGTGACGGCGTCGTGTGCGCCGTTGCGTTTACTGGCGGCGATCGCGGTGATCAGTGGCCAGGCAGCCGGGTCATTTCCGCTCAGAAGGCGAATACGACGAACGCCTTCAGTCTGCCGACGCTGGCACTCTCAACAGCGAATCTCTACAGCGCCGTCCAGCCCGGTGGCGCGACCCACCTGGACAACATCATCTTCGACATCACGCCCCAGCCCGGACAGATGCCGGGCAACAGCGCGTCGGGATTCGGCCATCCGCATTGTGGGCCGGGCGCCCCCGCTGGAGAGACGGCATTAGCCGCGGCTCTCCCGCCAACAAAGTAACGGATTCATGGACTGTCGGCATGCGGTGGCGATCCGCCGCCGGCAGTCCCTTTCAGTGGCGATCGAAGCGCGGATAGTTATTCCGTCCACACGAGCAGTTTGAGCCCGCTTCCCTCGGCGTGATCCAGAACCAGCCCCGGGCCGAGGCCTTCGAGCGCCGTGAGGTTGGTTCAGGCGCTCGGCGCCGAAGAGTCGATGCCGCTGTTGGCATCGAGCGAGATGCGGCCGTTCGGGACGAGGCGCAGCAGCCAGAACGGGACACTGATATCGACGAGTTTTTGCGCACCGGGATCGTATGCGAGTGCGTGGAGCGTCGCCAGCGCCTCGTGTGAGCTGCCGGCATCTTCCCGCCCGTTCACGACCGCCCCCCCGTTGGCGTCAACGCGCAGGAACGCCTCACTCGAGCCGAACCGCGCGCGCGCCGCGGCGATGCGGTCTTCTGCCGTGTCCGCCGCGACGAACTCCGCTCGGATGTGCCGGTAGATGAAGACTGCCGTGCCGCCGACGATCGCGATCGCCGCGATGGCGAGCACGACGACCGCGGCCACGGCGACCTGCAGCCATTTCCGTCGTTTCGGCTCCTGCATGATGGTGCGTGTTGCGCAGAAAAGTATATCGGGATCAGCACGCGGGCCGGCGTCCTATCGCAGCAGGAGGCGCGCCTCGGCGGCGCACGGCTGATCGTTGTCGGATTCGCACAGCGAGATCGCCGTCTTGAGCTCGGTTTCGGCGCCGCTGCGGTCGTTCGCTTTCAACGCCAGCCGTCCGAGGTCGAGCCGCGCCTGGCCGTGCACCCACCGGCGCCCCTCGGCGGCCAGCGCCTTGTGCAGATCACCGCGCGCTTCAGCGGCGAGGCCGAGGGTCGTGCGCGCCGCGCCCCGCTTCTGATACCAGAGCGCTTCCTCGCCGAACATCCGCAAGCGCGTGTCGCCGGCGAAGCGATCGATGCCTTCTGTCAGCACCCGGTTCGCTTCTGCGTGGCGTCCGGCGCGGAGCAGCGTGCCGCCGCTCTCGAGCCAGAACAGCCGGTTGCGCGGATGTTCCGCGCGAAGGCGATCGAGCTGCTGCAGCGCCTCGTCGTAGCGCCGCTCGCGGTTGTACAGGAGCACGAGCGCGATGCGAGCGTCGATGTGATTGTCGCCGCCGTAGTCGGCGGCATCCTTGATGAGGGTGAGGCCTTTTTCGCGGCCGCCCCCGAATCCGGCGGCGTAGGCCATCCACCGCATCGGCAGCGACATGGCCGCGACCAGGTACCGGTAGGTGCCGACGATCAGGCCGGCATCGCGGCGGCGCAGGTCGAGCTCCATCACACGCTCGTGGGCGCTGTAGGCTTCGCGGGCCGATCCGAACGCCGCGCGCACGCTGCCCTGGATCGTCGCCGCGAACGACGCGCGCAGTCCGACCGCAGCCCCGAGCTCGTAATAGGCGTCCGGGTCGCGCGGGTTCGCCGCGATCTTCTGGCGCGCGAGATCGATCGAGCGGCCGGTGCTCGCGTCGAATTCCTTCAACAGCTCGGGCGGGGGTGGCGGCAGCTTGACGTTCGAGCGGGACACGCCGCCGAGATAGCTGTCGACGGTCATCGTGCCGCGGCGGAACGACTCCTCGAGCCAGAGCGCGCCGGCAAGACCCCGCTGCGCCGCGGCGTCGTCTGGATCGGCCGCCACGGCCTCGCGGTAAGTGGCGATCGCGCGTTCACGGTCGAGGCTGTAGAGCGCCGACGCGGCGCGGACGCGAAGCGTCTCCGACTGCGGGCTTGCCGCGGCTGCGGCCGGAACGGCGGCGAGGGCGAGGAGCGTAGCGGCCAGCGCCCGCACGTGACGGCTCATGCCTCCAGTTTACGACCCGCCGGAGGTTGCGCCGCTTGTGCCTTCTGCATACAATCGCACCCTGCTATCAAGGAAAGTCCGGGGTTTCTGGAAGGGAAGGGAGTCGGCGTGGACAAGGTGTCGACGGTCGAAACGCATGGCCACGCACACGGGCATGCGCACGATCACGCGCATGAAGAGCTCGGGTTCTGGCGCAAATACGTTTTCTCGCAAGATCACAAAGTCATCGGGATTCAGTACGCCATAACCGCCCTCCTTTTCCTGCTGTTCGGCTTCGGCCTGATGATGCTGATGCGGTGGCAGCTGGCCTACCCGGGCAGGCCGATTCCGGTCATCGGCGGGCTGTTCGGCGCCGCCAATGCGCCCGGCGGCATCATGCTCCCCGAGTTCTACAACCAGCTCGGGGCGATGCACGGCACGATCATGGTCTTCCTCGGCGTCGTGCCGCTCGCCGTCGGCGGCTTCGGTAACTTCGTGATGCCGCTGCAGATCGGCGCGCCCGACATGGCCTTCCCCAAGCTCAACATGATGAGCTACTGGGTGTACTTCGTCGGCGGCGTCGTGATGCTGGCGAGCTTCTTCATGCCGCAGGGCGCCGCGCGCTCCGGCTGGACGTCCTATCCGCCGCTGTCGATTGTCGAGCTCGGCGGCCAGACCTGGTGGCTGACCGGGATGATCTTCCTGATCACCTCGTCGCTCCTCGGCTCGGTCAACTTCATCGTCACGATCGTCCAGCTGCGCGCCAAGGGCTTGAGCTGGATGCGGCTGCCGTTCTTCGTGTGGGCGCAGCTCGTCACCGCGTTCCTGCTCCTGCTCGCCTTCCCGCCGCTCGAGGCGGCCGGTGTGCTGCAACTGATGGATCGCCTCGCCGGAACCAGTTTCTTCATGCCGAGCGGTCTCGTCGTCGGCGGCCAGGTCGTGAACGTGGCCGGCGGCGGCAACCCGCTCCTCTGGCAGCACCTGTTCTGGTTCCTCGCGCACCCGGAGGTCTACGTCCTGATCCTCCCGGCGATGGGCATCGTGTCGGAGGTCATCGCCAACAACACGCGCAAGCCGCTGTGGGGCTATCGCGCCCTGGTCTACTCCATCGTCTTCCTCGGGTTCATGTCGTTCATCGTGTGGGCGCACCACATGTTCATGACCGGCATGGGGACGGTGATGAACTCGTTCTTCCAGGTGACGACGATGATCATCTCGATCCCGTCGGTCGTCATCCTGACAGCTCTGCTGCTGTCGCTGTGGGGCGCCTCCATCCGCTTCACGACGCCGATGCTGTTCGCGCTGGCGTTCCTGCCGATGTTCGGCATCGGCGGGCTGACCGGTCTGCCGCTCGGCCTCGCGCCCCCCGACATCCACCTGCACGACACCTACTACGTCATCGGCCACTTCCACTACGTGGTCGCGCCCGGAACCATCTTCGCGCTGTTCGCGGGAATCTATTACTGGTTCCCGAAGGCGACCGGCCGGCGGATGAACGACATCCTGGGGCGGATCCACTTCTGGGGCTCGTTCGTCTGCATCAACATCGTCTTCATGCCGATGTTCATCCAGGGCCTCGCCGGCATGAACCGCCGGATGTATGACGGCGGCGCGCAGTACGCCCACAACGCGGGGTTACCGGTTCAGCTGCACATCTGGATCGGCATGGCAGCGTGGACCCTCGGCCTGTTCCAGATTCCGTTCATCTTCAACTTCTTCTGGAGCATCTGGAAGGGCAAGAGGGTGTCGGACAACCCGTGGGAGGCGACCACCCTCGAATGGTCGGCGCCGTCGCCGCCCGGACACGGCAACTTCCTCACCGAGCCGGTCGTGTATCGCGGTCCGTATGAATACAGCGTCCCTGGCGCCGCCAAGGACTTCACGCCGCAGTTCGAGCCGGAGCGCGCGTAATGAACATTCCCTACACCGTCGAAACGCGCCCCGACACCGGGCTCAATAACGGCAAGCTGGGCATCTGGCTGTTCCTCGCGTCGGAAGTGATGCTCTTCGGAGCGCTCTTCTCGACCTACATCATCCTGCGCACCAGCGCGCCGGTCTGGCCGCACGGCGAGCTGAGCATCCTGCTCGGCGCGATCAACACCGTTATCCTGATCAGTTCGTCGGTCACGATGGTGATGGCGTGGGCGTCGCTCAAGATGAACGAATGGGCGAAGCACCGGCTGTATCTGATCGCGACGTTCCTGCTGGCCGCGGTCTTCCTCGTCAACAAGTACTTCGAGTACGCCGAGCACTTGACCCACGGCGAAGGCCCGTGGCACAGCACGTTCCTGGCGATTTATTTCACCCTCACCGGACTGCACGGCCTCCACATCATCGGCGGCATGATCGTGATGGCCTACTTCATCGGTCCGGGCGCCTCGCTGTGGAAGAGAAACCCCGAACAGTTCGCCAACCGGATCGAGTTGACCGGGCTCTACTGGCACTTCGTCGACCTGGTTTGGATTTTCCTGTTCCCGGTGTTGTACTTGCTCTAGGAATTGCGTAATCGGGTGATTGGATAATCTGGTAATTGAATCTGTCGATTACCCGATTACCAAATCACTCGATTACCAGATGGAGTCTCTGATGCACGTCGATGCGGAAGCGGTCAGGAAGAGCGTTCGCACATACTTCATGATCGGCGGGGCGCTGCTCGTGTTCACGGCCATTACCGTGGCGGCGAACCTCCTGCACCTGCCGGTGCCGGCCGCGATCACGCTTGCGCTCATCATCGCCAGCATCAAGGCCTCGATGGTCGCCGCGGTGTTCATGCACCTGAACCACGAGAAGCAGTGGATCTACGGCTCGCTGATTCTCACGGTGGTGTTCTTCATCGTGCTGATGTCCGTG
>Ga0210380_10000783_pt1 | contig 13313 bp, 22 predicted proteins | sample PLM4_5_coexredo_FD_155476 | JGI IMG/M metagenome (GOLD analysis project Ga0210380, IMG submission 155476) | Groundwater sediment microbial communities from an aquifer in East River, Colorado, USA - PLM4_5_coex redo | ecosystem: Environmental > Terrestrial > Soil > Riparian zone | place: USA...
CTGGAGCGGACTTGAATTTGTGGAACAGCGCCAAGGCCTCGGCGCGCGCTTCGTCCTTCGGGATTTTCGCGCGCCTGAGCTTTTTGTATAGCGTGACGCTGGGCCCGTGGCCGTACCATTTATTCTCCGGGCCATACTTATTGAAACCGGGCTTGTTGTGACGCTCCAGCGCGTACTTGCGGTCCCGCGCCTTCGTGCGCTCGTTGCGATATGACGGGAGGGCCTTGCGTTCTTTGTTCAGGCACGCCGGACATTTGCGCTGCCAGTACCATCGCTTAGTGTGCCAGTATTGCTTGCTGATAAATGAAGCGCCGCATTTCGAGCAATGTCGGATCGCTGGGATCACTTCGCCAGATGTTCCCCACCCAACGGTGGTTGGAAGTCGAGCACTTCCCCGGGATGCTCGCGCAGCGTGCGCACCAGCCGCATGCCGAATTTCTTCGCCGAGTCCCAATCGTCCACTTGGTCGGTCTGCTTCTCCAGCCAGCGCGCGATATCTTCGATTGCTTTTCTGCGGCCGGCTTGTTGGGCAAGGACGCGTTCTTCCTCCACTCCCATCATTCGACCTGCCTCAAAAAATCCGGCATTGCTGGTGCCGGTGTCTCTCCCTCCACATCCGCGCAGGCCTCGGCATATGCGCGCGCCTCTGTGATCTGTTCAATCCCCCACTGTGCGATGTCCGTTTCGGTGAACCAATCCACGCCCACATTCACCAGCGCGATCCAGCAGCCGTTAACCGCTTCGGCTTTTTCTTCTTGCGCTTTCAATTCGGCGTCGGTGAATGCTTTCTCGGCTTCGGTGAAGGCGGTTTCAACCGCGTTCGCTAGCGCAAGGTCCTGTTGCTGCGGCTCGGCGTGCGGCTTTTCTCCCTGCAGGTACGGCTCGTAGTCGATGGGGATCAGCAGCACGGTGCGCCCGGCTGAGTCCGCCAGATAATGGCGTAATTCGTCATTCGCGCTCATCGTCACCGCACCCTTTACCGCATCCTGCGTGAACTCGATTTTCTTCAGCGTCACCTTCACCGCCGGTCGCTCGTCGATGGCAACCAAGTCGACCACCTTGCGCACCGCGTCTCTGAGCATTTCATCCAGCTGCGCCAGCATGACATCCTGATCCGGCTCCGACATATGGCGCCACGCCTTCTGCTGCGATTTGATCGGAACCAGCACCGACTTGACCAATCCTTCGTAGACTGTCCTCGTCATGCGGCCTTGCTTTTCTTCGGTGTTCATTCGATGCTCCCTTTTGCCGCCGGTGCGGCTTTTAGTAACCCACGATAGGAGACGCCGCGGCAATCACGGCTGATCTAAATCCACATTTCTCTTCGCGAACAGCATCCGTTGTTTCGGATCTGTCTCAAGCGCGCATTCTAATAGCCCGCCCTTCGTGATCTTTACGACCCTGCACCGCATCCCGATAAAAGCTCTAGCCGCCGTGTCCATCATTAGATCCCCGCTATCATTTATCCTACAGAGCTTGCCGACGTATTGAATGGCTTCTGGTCTCATGCCTCCCCTCCCGTCTCTGCGCGCTGGAGGGCGGCGCGGGCTCGGCTGAGAATCCAATCGACCATAGCCGTATCGTCGTCAAAAACGCTGCGGTCAAAGCGCTTAGCCGCAACAAAGTGCTTCAGTTCACTCTCCGCCTCCTCGCACCGCTTGAGGAGGGCGGCGTTCTGTTCCTTTACGCTAACCATTTCTTGGGCCGTATTAAAAACTATCTCTAGTTCCTCAGCCAGCGCGGCTTTGGTCTGGGCGAGTTCGGCTTGAGTTTTCTGCAACTTCCATAAGCATTGCACGGCCTCGTTGACTAGAACGGGGGCTTGATACTGAATCGTCGTATTAAACAGATCAGCAAAGCGCTCAATAGTCGGAAAGTCCGCCACGCCTTCGGCTTTCGGTTCGGTCATGGCTTTCCCACTGCCCCCGGTCCCAGCCGTTCCTCTGGCTTTTGCTTGATCCACGGCCCCGGCGGATCGCCGGCACCGTCCCATGACTCCAATGCGTCGAGCGCATCGGTCAGGTTCTCGTAGCAGTATCTTGTCCGCCAGCCGTCCAAGGCCACGTCCATATATAGCCAGGTCGTGAAGTTCATTACCATCAAACAGGCCACGCAACCATTGGGCAGTCGCCGCGGGCGCAGATAGCCCTCGGCTTTCAGGAGGGCGAATAGTTGGTCGTCGGTCACTTGCGCCTCGGCGTTTTGGTATTCACCGCTCGCACACCCGGCACGTTGAAGCCCTGCTTCAGCGCCACAGCCGAGCGGCGCAGCGCTACCTTGTCCAGGGAGACGTAGGCCAGCAGTTCGGGGCGGGTGATCTCTATCCGTTCAGGTAGGGCAGCCATCGAATCAGCTTTTTGATACTTGATAGCCGCCAGCACCAGCTTTTCAATCACCTGCGCCTCGGTACCCTCCAGCTCAATGCCCCAGCTGTCCGAGAAACCGATGCCGGCGGTCGGCCGGACGGCAGCCACCGGTGGCAAGTTCAACGGCGCGCTGCTCAACTCCAGCTGTGCTTGCGCCAGGTCCGAGCCTCTGGCTTCGGCCGCCTCCGCTTCAGATTCAGCCGCAGCGGCCGCAGCGGCGCTCTCCGCTGTCTTGGTAGCCGCCGCTTCCTGCGCCGCCTGTGCGGCCTTCTGAGCGGCTTCCCGGGCCTGCGCTTCCGCTCGTGCTCGTTCGCCTGCCAAACGACGTTCCTCGGCCTGTCTTGCTTCGCGTGCTAGTTGCTCGGCGGCACGCCGACGGGACTCGGCAAGACTCTCCTGTTCCGCTTGCCATACCGACAGTCGCCGCCCAACAAAAGCATCCGCCGCCTCGTTGGATTTGATGCCCGGCTGAAACCACGACAAGGCCGTATTGATCACATCGCGGGCTGGCCGCGTGAGCTTTTCTTTCATGGCCTCCAGCAGCTGCTTGCGCTTGCGCAGTTCCACCAAGTGCATGCCGGCGAGGTCCGCTTGGTCCTGGCCGGTGAGCGGTGCTGGGAATAATTCCTCAGCCAGCACCAGTTCGTCGCCGCTGGTGCGAATCAGTCGGTGCGCATCGGGCGCCATGGTAATCTCGGCGCGCAGCACTTGGGGGGATTCAATCGTTTCAGAGTTTTCCATGGGCCTCTAAGTATTTGTACGTCACGCACATGGCGTGGAACGTCGGGAAGTCGTTCGCGTCGGTGAAATGCAGCGTGGCATAGGGCGGAGACATCTCCGGGCGGAAGCGCAGCGCGAAGCGATTCTGGATCCGCCCTTGCCCTTCGTCGAGAATGTGACCGGCGACGAATCGATCATGCAATGTCGCGTTGTACGCCGATGCGTAGGCCGCGAGCTGCAGACCGATGGCATCGCCCGCGGCGAAGCTGCGCTTCAAGTCAATGAGGACATGGCGGCGCCCGAGCTTGGCGTAGTTCATCCAGCCAACAAGGTCCAGCGTGCCTGCATACTGTTGAAGGGGATGCCACAGGCGCTGCTCGCTCGCTTCAAGCTCGAAGCCCGTGTCGGTGCGGAACTGCTCAAAGGCCTCGATGTACGGGTGCAGCCACGCCGGCAGGTTCTCATGGTCCAGTGTGCCGCGCAGGTAGTATTCGATGGTGCGGTGGACGGCCTGGCCTTCCTGGCGGGCATTCTCGAGCACGGTCGGCGCCACGTGATCGAAGCTGTGGCAAAAATAGTCCAGCACGCGCGTGACGTTTGGAACAGGCGCGCCGTCGAAATGGTAGCGGTGCGTGGCTTCATCGAAGGTCAGCATTTTGGAAATCTGGCGCTTGCGGGCTTTTTCGAATGCGGCACAGAGTTTTCTCATACATAGGTTTGTTTATAGCGAAGGTCGGCTCATCTAGCTTTGGCCGCCCTTTCTTGCTGCCAGCATTGCGTCGGCGTAGTAATAGGCTGTGCGCGCGTAGACTTCGTGTTCGGGGGGCGGGTTCGATCTTGCCACCAGCCCGGATAAAGCCGCCGCAGCGAAGTAATCGCGCAAGGAGATACCAGCGCCAATGGCTTTCTCCAGCGCGCGCGCTTCGATCTCTGCGACGAGCTTCGGATGCGTAACGTCGACGCGATGCAGTTCTGATTTGCTCATTTATGAGCCCGCACAAAAAAGACCCATAACGCCAACGACGACGAAGAACGCCACCGCAAGCGTGATAGGTGCGAGCACGAAGATGGCAAAGGCGACACTCATAAGCTTTGCATCCATGCCCTGATTTCCTTGTAGCAATCGTCACAAATGATTGCCATGTCGTCTTGTGCAATGTCGCCCCAACCATTGGCTTTCGCCTCGGCGCGGGCCTCGGCATCGGTCCATCCTGTCGGGAACGTCTTGCCGCAGGCTTCGCATGTAAATTTGGGTGTCGTCAAAACGGATTGCTGATCCACTTAATGACATCGTTGACGGACGCCTTCGGCAGCCCGCTCAAATCGAAGCCGAACTTCTCCAGCATCTCCCTATCGCCCAGCGAGGCGCGATCCATTTGCACCTTGATGTAGCGGCGCTGCTCCGCCGTGGCGAGGTCCGCAGCCGACGCGGCCGGCTCTGTTATCGAGGCAGAGGGATTGCCGGTCTGCGGGGCTGCGGATTCTTGAGTAGGGGCCAGTGCACCAGGAACGACGTTGGAGAGCGGCGACTCTCTCGCGTCGTGAGACCCCTGGGCACTGGCTTTGGGGGCCGATGCCAGCGGCGCGGATGGGTCCGAGGATGCAGGCACTATAGAAACCATCCTGGGGTCACGAGTTTCTGCCGCTCCCCTGGTGCGGTGGTTTGGGTAGCCATCTTCCGTCGAAGGCTTGCGAGCTACTTGCCCCCCATCTGCCTGCCCCTCGGATTCTGTTTTGCGCTCGCCTGGCATCTCGCCGCCGAACGGCAGCGGCGCCTCGTTCACTTGCTTGCGCTCGCGTGGTTGTTCTACTTCGATGCGCTCGCCGCGGATCTCGCGCTCGGGCGGAATATCGCGCGCTTCCTCGGCCGAGCTGAATCCCTTCAACGCTTCTGGCACCGCATCACGGGCGCAGAAACCCCGGGCGCGCATCTGCAACATGCGTTTGGGATACCCCTGCCATGGGCCTTCCTTACCCCAAAGCTTGGCCTTCTCGGCGTCCGCCTTGCTAAACGTGCGGGTCACTGCTTCCTCGCCGCGTCGCTTGATGACGCAGGTGGCAGTCATGGTCGCATCGTCGAATGTCTCTTTTGTGGATTCGCACAGCGGGCTGGATTTCACCAGCGCCCACAGCGCGTCTCCGTACAGCGAAGGGCGACCATTGATCACCGCAATGTTCTGCACGGCCTGGATGGGTTTGAGCCCGATCTCGAGGCCCATCTGCACGGCGACTAGAATGTTGGCCGGCTTGCCTCGGTAGTCTTTCGGCATCAGATCGGAGTCGGCCATGATCTTCGCCAACTCCATCGCTTCGTTCAGCGTTTTGGGAATGAGACTGAAGACCATGGCGGCGACTTGATGCGTCGGTTCCTGGGTGTGGTTGGCAAGTTGCGTGCGGTCGTTCATATACTTTCTCCTAGCTGGTGGCGGTGTGGGTGGTGGTGGAGGCCTCATGCTCGCCGGTGGTGGATTTGGTTGTTTCTGTGCCATAGCTGGGCCTCGACCATGCGGAAGGTGTATGGGCATACAGTGTCAGTTCGCTCACCAGAATGCCTCCACCAACACGGTGATCACGATCAGCGCCAGCAGCACCAGCGCAATGCCGAAGATCAGGTTCAGGCCTTCCTCGCGCTCGTCTTTGGTCATGCGCGCAGACTCCAGTCGTGCAGCCATAGGGCCGGGAGAAAGATCGAGAGTGCAACCCATGTCTGCCAGTGCCAGGGTCCGCCGTAATTGTCTGCAATGTAGAAGCCCACCACGGCGTAGACGAAAAGATGAGCAACGATTCTCACGGGGGATGTTCCTTGCATCATGAAATAATCACCACTAGTGCGAAAAAAAGTACGAGGCCCAAAATCACCAGCGAAGCGGCGAATAGGAACTTGATGACATCTTCGCGGTCCCCACGAAGCTGTTCGCGTGTCAGCCGTTTCCGAGTGAGCGCGGTGTGCGCGGCGTGCACGATCCCTAAAATCACCAGCGCGGCGCCGAACAGGAGCTTGGCTATGATGTTCAAAGCGGCCTAACCGTGTTTTCGAGTTGAACGGCGGAGCGCAACGTGCGCGGCGTGGCGAACAGATCGCGCACACGTAGATGCACGCAACTGGAGATGGCCACACGCGGTAGGCAGTCGCACTGGATACGCGCGCGCACCCAGCGCCAGCGCATGTCGCGCGACCAGTGGGGGAACAGGCGGCGAGCCTTGCGGTATAGTCGGCGCTGTTGCAGTGTCATAATCCCTCCGGGGTGGGCATCACTTACCCGATGTGGGCAACTTACCCCGATGGGTTAACCGTGTCAATAGGAAAGTGAACCAGGCGAGGCAACGAAATGTGATGGGCTCGCAATTGCGGAGCAATGTCAGCGGCGGCGGCAGCCTCCGCGCGCATTGCGAGCTGTTCTAAAGGGCTACCATCCATAACCCCGAAAGTACGCTGCCGCCTACGTGTGTTTCTAAAAATCAGGCGGCCACCTGCGCCGGCTGTTCTTCAGCGATGAATCCCCACCAAGCGCGGATCGCTCGCATCATGCTGGGATAATTTTCTGATCCTGTCGCCTCGCCCAGCATTGCGCCAAAAGCCTTTTCGATTTCGGATACCTTGAGTTCCAGGCACTGCATGGCCAACTCGTTACCGATGGCCAGATAGATACCGGGATACTTTGGTTGTCTCGATAGCGCGTCGAGTTTCGGGCAATCTCTATTCAGCGTCACGGTCACTTGCAACCCCTTCATCCTGACCATTCCGAGCGTATCGTTACCAAGATGACCCCACTCGAGCTTGATGCCAGTAACCGGCGCCACATCGTCTCTAGTCTTGGACGCATCCTTTAACACCGACCTCTTCCGTGCGTCTTCGCTGTCGTCGGCAGGGACGGTTTCCGGGTCCTTCGGCGTCATTGACGGCCGTTGCCGTGGGGGTACCAGACGTAAATGACCCTCGGCACTTCTGATAGCGGCGGCTGACACGGACTCGATCTCAAGGGCGATCTTATCCAGGCGAATGTCTTCCGTGTATTCGTCGGCCAGATCTAGAATGCGCTTTGCATGGGTCTCGATATCCAACAGTAGCGACTCGCGATCCTCGATCACCGCATCCTTGTAATTGGACAAGGCGTGGCGCCAGTCCCCGGATAGTTCGATTTGCCCGTGAACGCGAGGCGGCACCGATCGGTTTGGGAGAGACTTCTCGACACAGATATTGCGAAACAAAAACCCGACGAACAGCCCGGAGTAGGCGCCGACGTTCTCGCTCAGAATGCCAATGGTGGCTTTGTAGCGGCGACCGTTGACGCTGGACTCGAAGGTCATCTTGTCGCTCCAGCTTGGCGGGGCCAGCGCGGTTACGCTGGTTTCGCTGAATGGGCGCCGCCGGTTGTCCTTGATAGTGATGCGGCGACCGTCGAGCAATCCCGGCCAGTAGCTTTTCTGCAGCTCATTGACCAGAGCCGGCGTCACGATGACGCCTGAATCGGATTTGAAATCCCGCAATGTCAGGCGCGTGTAGCTGGGCGTGTCGGTAGGCCGACCCTTGCCAGAATAGGCGTTGAGCCAGGTTGGAGTCCGCTTGTCTTTCAAAGCCCGAAGGATGGGCACTAGATTGAAGGTATGCTGATGTTTGCGCCCTGCATGCACTGTCTCCACATCCAGCTTCTTCGCCTTGCACAGCCACGCCTTGGCACCAACGCCGTATTGGCCGATGTTGCCTTCGTGGTGATACGAGGCGCTCGCTCCAAGCGTGCCGAGCCGATTGAGATCCTCGATGCCGTTTCCATGGTCGGTGATGGATACGGAGCCGTTTTGCAGTTCGATCAGGACCTCGCTGGAATTCCCGGCGGCGTCGTCGAATCCGTTGTCAACGAACTCGGAGACGACCTTCGACCAGGGCAATCCGCGGTTGATGAACGAAAGCAATAAGTGCGCGTCGGGTGGAAGTTGGGTACTCATTTTTTTGATTCCTGTAGTTGCTGCAGACTGATACCGCAGTCACGCATGAGATGAAGGAACTCGGACACTCGACGCTCGGGGTTGTCGATCTTGAGCAGCAGGCGTTTGGCGGCGCTGTAGGCGCGCTTCTCGACTGCTGGTTTGGTGGGCTTCTTTTTGCTGGCGCCAGCCAGAGAGACGGCCTCAGACCGCGTCATCATCGGATGCACCGCACCCGACTCGATCAGCTTCGTGAGGCGCGCTGCTGACAGGGCGCACAGTTCGTACAACGTGCCCCAGGACGGAGGCAGGGACTCGGTTTTGACACAGTGTGTCAAAGTCTCCGCAATGGTCATGAGACGATAGCCAGTCCGCTGCGAAAACGGATACAACTTCGCGTCCGCTCGTGTGGCTGCGCTTTGGGCAAACAACCCGGCGAACACCTTCGGGCCGTCCTTCTCGGCGGCCTCCTTGGTGTCCATCAACTCGCCGCCGATGTGAATCCAGGTCTTCGCGCTGATGCGTGCATGCTCTGCCAGGCGCCGCCGTACTGCATCGACGCTGGCATTACGCAAGGCGGCGCGCAGCTCTGGTGTGCTTTCGCGGGGGCCCAAAGGCACCCGAATATGAACCACGTTATGATCGGTCATGTTGTCTCCCGTTGTTTACCCTGAAAGGGCAACATTACCCAATGCGGATATCTTTGTCAATGGCAAATTGACCATGCCGAGCAACTACAGGGGAAGAGAAAGAACTACGAGAGGGCTACGGATGTGTTCTATAACCTGCTGATTCTACGGACTGTGCGATTCCGGCTCCGGGTACTAAAGCAATACCACTAGGAATCTCACAAGCCCTCTTTTCATGGACTTAGCGAAAAAATCCGTAACCGTTCACCGCCTAAAACCACCGTTTATTGGTATCATTTACGGGAATTTTACGGGAGAAATTACGGGAGTCCGAAAACATGGCCAGCATCAAGACGACCAAGCATGGCACACACGAGGTGCAGGTAGCGATTAAAGGCGTGCGCGAGTCGCGCAGCTTCGTAACCAAAGCCGAGGCGCGAGCGTGGGCCGCGATGCGAGAAACCGAACTGCGCACGCAGGCGCGTACCGGCATCGCCATGGACAAGACGTGCGCCGATGCGTTCATACGCTACCAGGAGGAAGTTTCACCCAAGAAGCGCGGGGCCGACTGGGAAGCCGCGCGCCTCACGGCACTACGCGAGATGCCGCTGGCTAAGGTGAAGTTGTCGGACCTCAACAGCACGCACATTGCCAAGCATCGGGATATGCGGCTGCAAAGCGTGAAGCCGGCCACGGTGAACCGGGAGATGAATCTGCTCTCGCATTGCTTCAACGTCGCACGCAAGGAATGGCGCTGGATCCAGGTGAGCCCGACGTCAGGTGTCACGCGGCCGAAGGAACCGCCGCCGCGGTGCCGGCGCATCAGCGCCGACGAGATCGAGCGCATGTGCTGGGCGCTCGGATTTGTCGAAGGCGAACTGGCGCAAAGCAAGTCGCAGTGTATCGGCGTGGCGTTCCTGTTCGCGATCGAGACGGCGATGCGGCTGGGAGAAATCTGCGCGCTACAAAGGGGCGATCGCTCGAAGGACAAGACGGCGAGCTATCTTAAGAGCCCAAACTTGGCGCACCTGGGAATGACGAAGAACGGAGACGGGCGCGACGTGCCGCTGTCAGGCAGAGCGGTGGAACTGCTCAAGCTGCTGCCAATGACCGGCGCCCTCTACTTCGGGCTGGAATCCAAGCGCGTCGATCCGCTGTTCCGGCGGGCGCGCCTGCGGGCCGGGATTGAGGACTTGCACTTCCATGATACGCGGCACGAAGCGATCAGCCGCATGGTGCGAGACAAGAAAATCCAGGTGACCACGCTGGCGCGGCTGGTCGGACACCGCAACATCAACGAGCTATTGACCTATTACAATCCTACCGAGGGCGAACTCGAGGAACTGGCCAAGACGCTCTAGCGCAGCGCCGCGCGTAGTTGATCGCGCGCTGATGGTTGCGGATGCACTCGCCCCAGGTGCAGGCGCGCCAGCACTCGCGGCTCTCGCCTTGGACGAATGTCATGGTTTCGAATAGCACCGGCGGGCCGTTGCCTCCGAAGCGGTGATTCAACCCAAGGAACACGCTGGAAATCCATACGTGCGGGAACAGCTGCGTGGAGGCTACGCGGCGATGATCGCGTGCGCGGCGCCCGCACAGGTAACGCGCCCAGCCGTTTGTCGTTGTGACAACCGGCCGCTTGCCGATCAGGCGATACTTGTTGTGGTCGAAGAAGTCACCACCGCCGCCTTCGCGTGGTGGCCACGGCCGATCATCGCGGGCGGGCAGGCGCGGGCGGATCATTTCAGCAGCGCCAGCAGGATCAGAAGGATCAGCAGCGCGAACGCGTCGACATCAATGTCCATGTCATCACCAGTAGCAGACCAACAGCAAGCAGCACCCACGTGCCGGGCTCTGGCGTGGGCGTGGGCGTGGTGGAGTACAGCAGCAGGGCCGGGCCAGGATTGGGATCGAGCACCAACCATGTGCCGCTCGGGGATCCACGTATCGGGGTGCCATCCGTGGGCGTGAACACTTCCATGGGCGTGGAGGCGGTCCAGCTGGAGGAGTGAAAGGACCATACCTGCGTGTTGCGGGTGAAGTTCCAATCCAGCACATCGCCGGCGGCGTCGACCACCAGCTGCAGCGAATAGGATGCCGCACTGGTGACGTCATAAGCATTGGTGCTGGCGATCTGCCCGGGCTGTGGTGTGTCTATAAAGACGAAGTCAAAGGCGCTCGGTTCGTCGGGCGACAGACTCTGTGCGGGCTGGTATTCGTAGATGGTTGCACTGGCTGATACGGACAGCAGCAGCGCCAAGGCTGTGAATGCGGTTTTCATGGTGGGTTGTCCTTTTCAATGTCGTCGGCGAGCAGGCGCAAGATGCACGGTAGATCGAGCGTGAGCGCAGCGGGTCCTTGAACGGAGAACCCGCTGCCGTGCTCGCCGTCGATGATGATCACGACGGCAGCTAATGCCTTGGCGCGCTCGCGTGCCAATGTGCATAGCTCGTCGTATTTACCGGGTCCGAGTGCCATGGTTAGGCAATCACCGAACGTTTGCGCCGCACCCGCCGGCTGGGCTCTTGATGCGACTCGGCCCACGCGATGACTTCAGAGGCGCGAAACAACGGATGCGCCGCGCGCTCGCCGCTGGCGATTGGCAGTCGGATGGCCTTTGGGAACGTCGGCAGACAGGCGACGCGTTCGCGCACCTGTTGTTGACTGCGCTTCAGATACAGCGCGATGGTTTCGAAGTCCCATAGGTCGATGGACAAAGGGATGATGCGGCGCTGATGCGCCAACGCTTCGACCGATGCGGCAATGCGCTCGATCAGGGCTTGCTCGTGCTGGTCGACTTCCATGCGGCCTCCCGTGGGTCATGGAGGGTAACTTACCCCGTATGGGTAATGCTTGTCAACCAGTCTGGTAAACTTTTTTAAGCGATCACGGTAGTACCGGCGAAGACCTGGAACTTGCACAGCACCTTGCCGACGACCCAGTCCTGATCCGGCAGAAAGCGGATCACGCGATCGGGCCAGTGCGGGTTGAGTGCCTGCAGAAGTTGATCGCCATTGGAGTCGAGAAAATATTGTCGCAGCATCGCCGCCTGTTCTTCCCCAGCAAAGGCGATGACGAAATCCCCTGATTGTGGCAGCACATTGGCGTCGACCATGATGTGCTCGCCACGCTGGAACGTTGGTTCCATGCTCGCGTCGATGACTTCTAATACAAATGAATGCGCACTTGGGGAAAAATCGAACGTGATTCTTTTCCCTGCGCGGGCTATTTGCGCTGGTTCTCGCATTTTTCTAAAGCTCCGCAATTCCGACCATGTGAGTAGGTACGGAAAAGCATCGGAGTTTGGCAGCCCCGCATCATCGTCGGGCTCGGCCTGAGTGGATGGTGTTTGTTTGTTTTGTTCACTACCGCTATGGTCGTTGTCCAGCCAATACCGAGGCCTATCCGCGACGGTTTCGAAGGCGCGGGCGAGCGTGTCGCCAATGTTTTTTCCGCTCAGAACCCTCGAAATAAAACTGGGCGGCGCTCCGTAGGCCTCACACAAACGGCGTTGTGAGTTGTCGAACTTCTCCCGGAGAATCGTGCGAAGGTTCTCCCTGCGAATCTCATGGATGCTTCTGAAATCGTCGGCGGTAGGCATGCCGGCATATGATAGTTTCTTTCCCATACAGGGCAATGTACGCGTGAGGCAATTATCTTGTCAAGTACTTTTAACCGCTGGGCAACAAATGTAAGAATTTCAGGTATCTATGCAGTAAGTTAACCACGCAGGTTATTTTTCGCTTGCATCCGTTGACCAGACGGGTTTACTGTGACTGGCTCATGGATACACAAACGAGCCAGAGCTTTGAAGATTTCTACCGCGCGCTGGAACCGGCAACGCGCGATGCCTTTGCTAAGGCGGCGAACTCTTCGGCCCACTACATCACGTACAAATTGATCACCGGCAAGCGCGTGGCCAGGATGGCCAAGTGCGAGGAACTGGTCAAGGCGGCGAAAGTCTTCGGCGCCACGTTCGATGCGATGGATTTGTTCCGCTATTTCTACGAGCTGAATAAAAAAGAGCAGTTGGATGCTCTGCGCAGGGAACGGGCCAAGACCGCGAGGGAGTACCGGCAGAGAAGTCGATCCACCAACGGGGCGTGATATATGCGCCGGATCGTTTTACTTCATGCGGTCTCCTCCCCTGATGGGCGCAAGCCCAGAGGGTTTGATCCTGGGCGCAAACACCTTTGCGTTCGGGATTTTTTTCGGCTGTGCCACTGAGCACCCATGATGCCAAATCGCGTCCTTCGCGAGAGTCTGCTCGACTCCACGCGCTACCTAGCCGTCGACGAAGGCGCGCAGCTGCTGTTCACGCATTTGATCCTGTTAGCCGATGACTTCGGCTGCCTATCTTTAGCCTATTCGTTTGTCGGTCGGCGCTGTTTCAACAATCGCCCAACGGATGAGCGATTGGACCGACTTATACACCAGCTCGTCGACGCCGATCTCCTGCGTATTTATGAACATAGCGGTCAGCGCTTCGGATTTATCCCCAGGTTTCGGCAGCGTTTGAAGCGCGAGACGCTGAAGAACCCGCAGCCGCCGGCGGAGTTTTTGGCCGACGACGAAGAGGCCCGGGAAAAGTTCAGCAAATTGAACGGGGCAAAGCTCAAAGGGGCGGGAACCGGGCGGCCCTCAGTTGCCGTCGGGCCGCCTGCTGGCATCAGTT
>Ga0210380_10000784_pt1 | contig 13309 bp, 13 predicted proteins | sample PLM4_5_coexredo_FD_155476 | JGI IMG/M metagenome (GOLD analysis project Ga0210380, IMG submission 155476) | Groundwater sediment microbial communities from an aquifer in East River, Colorado, USA - PLM4_5_coex redo | ecosystem: Environmental > Terrestrial > Soil > Riparian zone | place: USA...
ATCCGTGACGAGGCTGCCGGTCTCGTCGTCGGCATAGATGTAGCTCTCGAGGAATACCTCGAGCCGCGCCGCGTCGATCGCCGCGACCAGGGCGGGAAAGTACTGCTCGCCGTTCCTGAGCAGCGTGAGACGGTTGTCGCCGATGTACTGCATCGTCTCAGCCGCGCCGGATCTCGGCGCTCACCGCGAGATGATCCGAAAGCAGCGACCAAGGCTTGCCCTTGTGCACCTGCGATGTGACGACCTTGAATCCGCGCACGTAGATACGGTCGAGGCGCAACAGCGGCAGCACGCTGGGGAAGGTGCGCGCTGCGCGGCCGTGGCGCGCGAGCGACACTTCGGTCATGCCGAGGCGCTTCTCGAGGATCGACGACGCGCGATGGCGCCAGTCGTTGAAGTCGCCGGCGACGATGATCGGCAGGCCGCGCGAGGCGAGCTCCTCGAGGCGGCCCGAGATCGCCTCGAGCTGCCGGTTGCGCCCGCGCTCGTGCAGCGAAAGATGCACGCACACGCAGTGCAGGTTGCGCCGCCAGCCCGGGATCGAGACCACGGTGTGCAGCAGGCCGCGCCGCTCGAAGCGGTGGTCGGAGACGTCCTCGTTTTCGAACGAGACGAAAGGGAAGCGCGACAGGATGGCATTGCCGTGGTGCCCGTGGTCGTAGACGGCGTTGCAGCCGTAGACGTGCCGCCAGCGGTCGCCGGCGAGGAACTCGTGCTGCGCGCCGGGCCAGGCGCCGAAGCGCAGCGCGAAGCGGTCGTTCAGGCCCTGCACCTCCTGCAGGAAGACGAGATCGGGGTCGAGCGCGCTCAGGCCGTCGCGCAGCTCGTGGATCACCATGCGGCGGTTGAACTGCGACAGCCCCTTGTGGATGTTGAGCGTGACCACGCGCAGCGTCTCGCTCACTTCGTCTCCCCCGCGAGGTCGAGCGCGAAGCGCTTTTCGATCAGATCGGCGTCGTCGAAATGCCGGCGGCCGACGAATGCGGTCGCGTGCCGTCCCCACTGCCGCATCGCGCCGGCGGAGGCGATTCCCATCGGCCAATAGAGGAGGCGCTCGCCGCGCTCGGTGCCGGCGATCAGGCCGTCGGGGCCGAAAACGCTGCGCCGGCTGCCGTCCATGCGCGAAAGCGAGCGCAGCTCGTCGTAGCGGCGCAGGCTGTAGTGCACCAGGCTGTCGGGACCGCTGACCGCGCCGATGCGCTCGACGAAATGCGTCGCCGACGCAATGCTCACCACCGGGCGCTCGCCTTCGCGCAGCCGCGGCATGCCTTGCGGCGCGAATGCCCATTCTTCGCTCGCATCGGGCGCGGCGCGCGGCCTGGCGCGCGGCGAGGGGAAGAACCAGTGGTAGCAGCCGCAGGGATGCATCGAGTCATGCATGATCGGCTCGCCATCCGGCGCCAGCGTCACGCGCCAGACGACACCGTCGAGGCGGCCCGCGAGGATATCGAACGACGACGACGCCGGGCGCTCCGCGAACCACAGCGTGTAGACGATCTGCAGCAGCACGGTATCACCGTAGCGGGCGTAGGCCGGTTGCGCGTACGCGACCGGCTCAGTGGCGTCAATCGCCGGCGCAGACTCGCCGCGGCGCCAGCGCAGCGCGCCAAAGCGGTCGTAGTCGCCGGCGACCGCGATGTCGAAGCTCGGCGCGTAGGTCGCGGCGAGCGCGTCGAACTCGCGCTCGGAGACGAGCGGCTGGCCAAGCGGATCGAACTGCCCGCGCGCCAGCAGGCTCTTCACGACCTCGCGCGATAACGGCCGTCCGGCCGGCGGTGCGTAGCGCACGCGGTTCGACGCGGCCGAAGGCTCGGCGGCAAATGTGCCGCGGATCTCGTCCTCGAAGCGCCGCACGCCCGAGGAAAAAGGGATGCGGGCCAGCGGGTAGAGGCCGAACGTGCGCATCGCGTTCGAATAGTCGTCGGGGACCTGTGCTGCCGCGACCAGCGCGGCGCGCCCCGGTGCCTCGAGGAGGTCGGCGGCGACGAGCTGCATGCCGCAATCCTGGGTGCGATGCAGCGCATCGGCCCGGGTGCGATCGAGCGCTTCGTCGGGCAGGTTGTCGACCTCGTGGCGCCGCGCGTCGTAGTCGAGCGCGCGCATGCGCCCGGCGAGCGTAGCGAGGGTGTGCGAACGCTCGGCCGCCCGCTCGCGAAGCGACGCAAGCAGGCGGTCGACGCGCAGGTACGGAAAGCCGGCGACGCGCGCGTGCTGCGCATCGCGCACGCCGGCGGCGTCGACACGCGCGTCGAGCGTGACGAACCATTGCGCGCACTCGCGCAGCGACGGCGACTGGAGGTGGCCCGCGAGCCGGTCTTCGAAGGTCGCGCAACCCGCCGCGAGCAGGAGCGCGGCTGCACCGAGAATTCCCCGCACCCGGCTAAGCTATCACAGCGCTTTTTCGCCTAGCATCAGGATAGCGTCGCGGTTCGACCAGGAGAAGCATTTCCGCGCCGCCTCCCGCCAGGGCAGCCACGCGAACGCCGTGTGCTCCTGCGGCGACATCCGGACCGCCAGCGGCGCGGCGAGCGCGAGGCCGAAGACGTGCTCCGTGTTGTGCGTCACGCCCGGCGCGAAGCGGTGGCGCCAGCGGGCGTAGATCTCGAAGGTATTGGCGACCGGCCAGCGCGTCAGCGTACCCGCCGCGGCGGCGATCCCCGTCTCCTCGGTGACCTCGCGCGCTGCCGCGACGGCGAGCGGCTCGTCCACGCGGTCGAGCGAACCGGTCACCGACTGCCAGAAGCCGGCGCGCGATACGCGCTCGAGGAGCAGCACCTCAAGCGACACCGTGTGCACGACCACCAGCACCGACAGGGGGAGCTTCACTCGCGATGCAGCGGCGCCAGCGCGAGCCGCGCCTGCGGGTCGATCAGCACGGCGAAGAACGGCTTGCCGCGCCCGGACCAGTACTCGGCGCTCGAGCGCAGCACGTCGATCAGCACGCCGAGGTCATCGCTGCTCAGCGCCTGCCAGTTGCGAAAGACCAGCACGTGACCGTTGCCCGGGCGCCACGACAGGTCGCCGAGGCAGTCTTCCAACGCGTCCCAGTTGCCGCCGAACCAGTCGGGAAAGCGCAGCGCCTTGGCAATGGCGCGCAAGGCATCGCCGTCCTTCAGGTCGATCTGCGCCGCGTCACGCATGACCTCGTCGATCGCATCGCTGCGCGTCACGCGATAGACACCGGAGCGCACCGGGTCCTGCAGTCGCTCGAGGAGCTTGCTCATGGCTGGATGATGCGCCGGAAGCTGCGGTAGTGGTCGTCGGTGTAGTAGTACTCGCCGGCGCGTCCGGCGACGATGCGCCGCGCGCCGCGATCATGCGCGCCGGGAGTCTTCACCGTGTACTCGCGGTAGTAGCCGCGCTCACGCTTTGGCAGCAGGCCTTCGCGGTTACCGAACACGGCGCCGTCGCGCGGATAGGGAAATGGCCCGTGCTTCTCGATGAGGGCCAGCGTCTGCCGCGCTTCGCCCGGCAGGTTCTGGACAGCGATGTCCCCCTGGAAAGCAACCGCCGTTGCCAGGAGAAACGCCGCGAGGCTCACGACTGCGGCGAGTTCCTCAGCCGGATGTGCAGCTCGCGAAGCTGCTTCTCGGTCACCGGCGTCGGCGCGCCGGTGAGCAGGTCCTGGCCGCGTTGCGTCTTGGGAAAGGCGATCACGTCGCGGATCGCCTCGGTGCCGGCCATCAGCGCGACCATGCGGTCGAGGCCGAAAGCGATGCCGCCGTGCGGCGGCGCGCCGTACTGCAGCGCATCGAGCAGGAAGCCGAACTTGGCGCGCTGGTCCTCCTTCGAGATCTTCAGCGCACGGAACACCTTCTCCTGCACCTCCGACCGGTGGATGCGCACCGAGCCGCCGCCGATCTCCCAGCCGTTCAGCACCACGTCATACGCCTTGGCGTAGGCCTTCTCCGGCGCCGACTCGATGTAGTCCTCGTGCCCGTCCTTGGGGCTGGTGAATGGGTGATGGCGCGCCTTCCATTCCGCGCCATCGCGCTCGAACATCGGGAAGTCCACGACCCAAAGCGGACGCCAGCCCTTTTCGGCGAGGCCCATCTCGTGGCCGAGCTTCTGCCGCAGCGCGCCCATCACCTCGTTGGCGATGGCGGCCTGGTCGGCGCCGAAGAGGATCAGGTCGCCGTCGCGCGCTTCGCTCCGCCGCAGAATCTCCGCGATCGCTTTCTCGTGCAGGTTCTTCACGATCGGCGACTGCAGGCCGGCGGCGCCCTTCGCCCGCTCGTTGACCTTGATCCACGCCAAGCCCTTGGCGCCCAGCGTCTTCGCGTGCTCGCCGTAGCCGTCGACCTGGCTGCGCGGCAGCGAGCCGCCGCCTGGAAGACGCAGCGCGCAGACACGCCCGCCCGCGGCGTTGGCCGGGCCGGCGAACACCTTGAAATCGACGTCCTTCATCACATCGGTCAGCTCGACCAGCTTCAACGGCACGCGCAGGTCGGGCTTGTCGATGCCGTAGTCGCGGATCGCATCGTCGTAGCGCACGACGGGGAACGGATCGGCGAGCTCGATGCTGGCGGCGGCGCGGAACACTTCGCGCAGCATCGCCTCCATCAGCGCGCGGATCGCCGCCTCGTCGAGGAACGAGGTCTCGATGTCGATCTGCGTGAACTCGGGCTGCCGGTCGGCGCGCAGGTCCTCGTCGCGGAAGCACTTGACGATCTGGTAGTAGCGGTCGAAGCCCGCCGCCATCAGCATCTGCTTGAAGAGCTGCGGCGATTGCGGCAGCGCGTAGAAATGCCCTTCGTGCAGACGCGAGGGAACGAGGAATTCACGCGCACCCTCGGGCGTCGACTTGTAGAGGAAGGGCGTCTCGATATCGATGAAACCGCGCCCGTCGAGGAAGCGACGCGCTGCCATCGCCGCGCGATGCCGCAGGCGCAGGTTGGCCTGCATCGGCGCGCGTCGCAGGTCGAGGACGCGGTTGGCGAGGCGCACTTCCTCGGAAAGGTTGTCGTCGTCGATCTGGAAGGGCGGCGTCGCCGAGGCGTTGAGGATCTCGACTTCCTGCGCCACGAGCTCGACTTCTCCGGACTTCAATTCAGCGTTGGTGCTGCCCTCCGGTCGCTTGCGCAGCGTGCCGGTGACGCGCAGGACGTACTCGTTGCGCACCTTCTCGGCGATTCCGAACGCGTCGCGCCGCTCCGGGTTGAAGACCACCTGCGCGAGCCCTTCGCGGTCGCGCAGGTCGATGAAGATCACCCCGCCGTGGTCGCGCCGCCGGTGCGCCCAGCCGCACAAGGTGACGCTCTTCCCGACCAGGGAGGCGCTCAATTCGCCGCAGTAGTGGGTGCGCATCTACTTCTGGGGCGGCACCACGCCCATCGAAATGATGTATTTCAGCGCCTGGTCGACCGTCATGTCGAGCTCGATCACGTCCGAGCGCTTGACGATGACGAAGTAGCCGCCGGTCGGGTTCGGTGTGGTCGGGACGTACACCGACAGGCAATCCGGCGGCACATGGTTCACGACGTCGCCGCCCGGCGTGCCGGTGAGGAAGGCGATGGTCCACGCGCCCTCGTGCGGCCACCGCACGAGCAGCGCCTTGCGGAACGCCTGGCCGCTGGACGAGAACAGCGTGTCGGAGATCTGCTTCACGCTCGAGTAGATCGAGTTGACCACCGGGATGCGGTGCAGCAGGTTGTTGCCGAACCGCAAGAGTTGCGCGCCGACGAAGTTGGTGGCGAGGAAGCCGGTGCCGAACACCACCGCCACGGTCAGGATGGCGCCAAGGCCGGGAATGTGCACGCCGAGCCAGCTCTCGGTCTGGAACGCGACCGGCAGCAGCAGCAGCGACTGGTCGAGGAAGTCGAAGATGAACTTCAGCACCCAGATCGTCACCACGATCGGGATCCAGATCAGCAGGCCGGTGATGAAGTACTTCTTCATGCGATAGAAACGAAAAAGCCCGGCTCACGCCGGGCTGATCGAGTTGGGCTGGCCATCAGTCGGTGGTGGCCGGCGCGGACGCTTTCTTGGTCTCGGGCTTGGCTTCCGTCTTCGCTTCCGACTTGGCTTCGGTCTTCAGGTCGACCTTCTTCTCCGCCGGCTTCTTGCCGGCGGTCTTGAAATCGGTGGCATACCAGCCGCTGCCCTTCAGGTGGAAGCCGGCGGCGCTGAGCAGCTTCTTGTAGGCCTTCTTGCCGCAGGCCGGGCACTTGGAGAGCGGCTTCTCGGAGACCTTCTGCAGGTGGTCCTCCTGGTGGCCGCACTCCTCGCAGCGGTATTCGTAGATCGGCATGAAGCGATTATATGCCTGATTTCAGAACGGAATATCGTCTTCCATGTCGTTGAACTTGCCCGCCGGCTTCTTCGCCGGCGCGGCCGGTTTCGCCTCGCCGCGCGGCTCGCCGCGTTCCGGGAGAGCGCGCGCTTCGCCGCCGCCTTCGCGCCGGCCGAGCATCTGCATCACATCGCCGCGAATCTCGGTCGAGTAGCGGTCCTGGCCGTCCTTGTCCTGCCACTTGCGCGTGCGCAGGCTGCCCTCGACGTAGACCTGCGAGCCCTTCTTCAGGTACTCGCCGGCGATCTCCGCCAGTCGGCCGAAGAAGGCGATGCGGTGCCACTCGGTGGCTTCCTTCTTCTCGCCGCTCGCCTTGTCCTTCCACGTGTCGGTGGTGGCGACGCGGATGTTGGTGACGGCGTCACCGCTCGGCAGGTATTTGGTTTCCGGGTCGGCGCCGAGATTGCCGACGATGATCACCTTGTTCACCGAAGCCATGTCACACCTCTCGATTGAATCGTTCCCGCGCTCAACGTCCCGATTCGAAGGCCGGTTGACTTCAGTCTAACGAAAACGTGGAGGCGGGAATGCGAAGCGAGCTATAGTAGCAAGTTTATCTTTTTCGCCGGAAATTCTTGGACTCGATACGCATCCGCGGCGCGCGGACCCACAACCTCAAGAACCTCAACCTCGAGCTGCCGCGCAACCGGCTGGTGGTGATCACCGGCCTCTCCGGCTCGGGCAAGAGCTCGCTCGCCTTCGACACGCTCTACGCTGAAGGGCAGCGCCGCTACGTCGAGAGCCTTTCCGCGTACGCGCGCCAGTTCCTGCAGCTCATGGAAAAGCCCGACGTCGACCTGATCGAGGGTCTCTCGCCCGCGATCGCGATCGAGCAGAAGGCGGCGAGCCACAACCCGCGCTCCACTGTCGGCACCGTGACCGAGATCCACGATTACCTGCGCCTGCTCTTCGCGCGCGCCGGCACTCCCTACTGCCCGGAGCATGGCCAGGCGCTGCAGGCGCAGTCGGTCGCGCAAATGGTCGAGCAGCTGCTCGCGCTGCCCGAAGAGACCAAGCTGATGATCCTCGCCCCGGTGGTGGCGGCGCGCAAAGGCGAGCAGGCGGATCTGCTGGAAGAGCTGCGGGCGCAGGGCTTCACGCGCGTGCGCATCGATGGGCGGGTGCACGAGCTCGACGCCGCGCCGCGCCTCGCCAAGAACGCCAGGCACTCGATCGACGTCGTGGTCGACCGGGTCAAGGTGCGCGCCGACGCCAAGCAGCGCCTTGCCGAATCGCTCGAGACGGCGCTGCGCCACGCCGACGGCAAGGCCGTGGTCCAGGAAACCGACAACCGCAAGGAGCATCTTTTCTCGGCGAAGTTCGCCTGCCCGCTGTGCGACTACGCGATCGCCGAGCTCGAGCCGCGGCTTTTCTCGTTCAACAATCCGATGGGCGCCTGCCCGCGCTGCGACGGCCTGGGCAGCATCGAGTTCTTCGACCCGAAGCGCATCGTCGCGCACCCCAACCTGTCGCTCGCCGCCGGCGCGATCCGCGGCTGGGACCGCCGCAACCACTTCTACTACACGATGCTGCAGTCGCTGGCGCGGCACTACGCGTTCGACGTCGAGGCGCCGTGGGAGGTGCTCGACGAGCGCGTGCAGAACCTCGTGCTCTACGGCTCGGGCAAGGAAGCGATCGCGTTCCAGTATCCGGGCGAGCGCGGCCGCACCGCGGTCAAGTCGCATCCCTTCGAGGGCGTGGTGCCCAACCTCGAGCGGCGCTACAAGGAAACCGACTCGCTGGTGGTGCGCGAGGAGCTCGCCAAGCTCGTCAACCAGCGCGCCTGCCCGGAATGCGGCGGCACGCGCCTGCGGCGCGAGGCGCGCCATGTGAAGGTTGCCGACAAGACGATTTTCGAGATTTCAGCCTTTCCCTTGCGCCTTTGCCATGAGTTCTTCTCTTCACTGAAACTGGCAGGCGCAAAGGGGCAAGTCGCCGAACGCATCGTGCGCGAGATCGCCAACCGCCTCGAGTTCCTGGTCAACGTCGGTCTCGACTATCTCGCGCTCGACCGTGCGGCAACCTCGCTCTCCGGCGGCGAATCGCAACGCATTCGTCTCGCCAGCCAGATCGGCTCGGGCCTCACCGGCGTGATGTACGTATTGGACGAGCCTTCCATCGGCCTGCACCAGCGCGACAACGCGCGCCTGATCGAGACGCTGCAGCGGCTGCGCGACCTCGGCAACTCGGTAATCGTCGTCGAGCACGACGAGGAGGCGATCCGCGCCGCCGATCACGTCGTCGACATGGGTCCCGGCGCGGGAGATGCCGGCGGCAAGATCGTCGCCGAGGGCTCTCCTGCGCAGATCATCTCGAATCCGGAATCGCTCACCGGCCGCTACCTCGCGCGCGAGCTGACGATTCCCGTGCCGGCGCGGCGCAACCGCCCGAAGCAGAAGATCCTTCTCAAAGGCGCGACCGGCAACAACCTGAAGGCGGTCGACCTCGAGCTACCGCTCGGCCTGCTGGTCTGCGTCACCGGTGTCTCGGGCTCGGGCAAGTCGACCCTGGTCAACGACACGCTTTATGCCGCGGTGGCGCGCCACCTGTACGGCAGCGCCACCGAGCCGGCGCCGCACGAGACGATCGAGGGCCTCGAGCACCTCGACAAGGTCGTCAGCGTCGACCAGAGCCCGATCGGCCGCACGCCGCGCTCCAATCCCGCGACGTACACCGGCCTGTTCACGCCGATCCGCGAGCTCTTCGCCGGCGTTCCGGAAGCACGCCAGCGCGGCTACGACGCCGGACGCTTCTCCTTCAACGTCAAGGGCGGGCGCTGCGAGGCCTGCCAGGGCGACGGCGTCACCAAGGTCGAGATGCACTTCCTGCCCGACATCTACGTCGCCTGCGACGTCTGCCACGGCAAGCGCTACAACCGCGAGACGCTGGAAGTGCGCTACAAGGGCCGCAACATCCAGGAAGTGCTCGAGATGACCGTGCTCCAGGCAGCCGAGTTCTTCTCCGCGGTGCCGGCGATCGCGCGCAAGCTCGCGACGCTGCTCGACGTCGGCCTGGGCTACGTGCGCCTCGGCCAGTCGGCGACCACCCTCTCGGGCGGCGAGGCGCAGCGCGTCAAGCTCTCGCTCGAACTCTCCAAGCGCGACACCGGACGCACGCTCTATATCCTCGACGAGCCGACCACGGGCCTGCACTTCCACGACATCCAGATGCTGCTGCACGTCCTGCATCGCCTGCGCGACGCCGGCAACACGGTGCTGGTCATCGAGCACAACCTCGACGTGGTGAAGACCGCCGACTGGGTGATCGACCTCGGCCCCGAGGGCGGCGACGGCGGCGGGCGCATCATCGCCGCCGGCACGCCGGAGAAGATTTCCCAGACCGGAGAAGGCTTTACCGGGCGGTACCTGGCCGGGGTCTTGACAAAACCGAACGTTCGTACTATTTTTCTCCCTCATGAGCCCGGCCCTGCCGAACAGTCCGACCCCGACCAAGGGCGAGCAAACCCGCGCCGCCATCCTCGACGCGGCGCTCAAGGTCGCTAGCAAGCTCGGCCTGGAAGGCCTCACCATCGGCACGCTCGCCGACGAGACCGGGATGTCGAAGTCCGGCCTGTTCGCCCACTTCGGCTCGCGCGAAGGGCTGCAGCTCGCGGTGCTCGAGCACGCGGCGCAGATCTACGGCCAGCGGGTGTTCCTGCCGGCGCTGAAGATCGCGCGCGGATTGCCGCGGCTGCGCGCGCTCTTCGAGCGCTGGCTCGACTGGACCATCGCCTCCGGGCTGCCCGGCGGCTGCATCATGATCTCCGCCGCCGCCGAGTACGACGACCGCCCGGGACCGATCCGCGACGCGGTGATCGCCAATCAGCGCCGCGGCATGGCGATTTCGGAGAAGGCGGTCCGCCTCGCCATCGAGGAAGGTCACCTGAAATCCGACACCGATCCGGAGCAGATCGCCTTCGAGATGCTCGGCATCGTGCTCGCCAGCCACAATCACCGCCGCCTGCTCGGCGACAGCGCGGCGCGCACGCGCGCGCTGACCGCGTTCGAACAGCTGGTCGAGCGCCACGCCGCGACCCGCCACGCGCCCAAGGGCGCGTTCAAGCCCTCGCTGAAGTCCGTTTCCCGCTAGGAGAAGCCGCCATGCCCCACGCCAATACCCTGCCTCAAATAAGCACGAACGTTCGATTCGCCGCCGCCCGCTGGCTCGCGCCCGAGCTCGCCGGCGCCTGGGCCGAGCGGCTGTTCCTCACGCCGCCACGCCCCCGCTACGCCGGACAGAGCGCGCTCGATTTCATCGACGCGCGCAGCCGGCTGATCGAGCACAAGGGGCGGGCCATCGCCGCCTGGCAATGGGGAGCGAACGACGCGCCGGCGGTGATGCTCGCGCACGGATGGGGAGGCAACGCCGCGCAGATGCGCGGCTTCGTCTATCCCCTGCTCTCCGCGGGCTTGCGCGTCATCGCCTACGACCAGCCGGCGCACGGCGTCTCCGGCGGCAAGCTCACCGGCCTTCCCGACTTCGCCGAAGTCTTCGCCGAGCTCGCCTGGCACCACGGCGGCGTGAAGGCCGTGATCGCCCATTCGCTCGGCGCGGCCGGCGCGGCGCTCGCGCACGCGCGCGGCCTGCCGCTCGAGAGCGTCGTGCTGGTCAGCCCGCCAGCCGACATCGTCGGCTACTCGCGGCGCTTCGCGCGCTGGCACTGGATTCCGGAAGGCATCCGCCGCTCGATGCAGACCGCCATCGAAGAGCGCTACGGCGTCACCTGGGACGAGCTCGAAGTCGCGCGGCTAGCACCGCGCGTCGCTGCGCGCGCTCTGGTGATCCACGACCGCGACGATCGAATCGTGCCCTGGACTCAAGGCGCCCGCGTCGCCAGCCTGTGGCCGAACGCGCGGCTCTTCAGCACCGACGGCCTCGGCCACGGCCGCATCCTCGCCAACGAGGACGTGGCGCGCGCCGCGGCGGCGTTCATCTCGGGACGCTCGCAGGTCACGAACCCGACGCGTCCTGCCCTGCCCTGCCCGGCGCCGCTTTACTGATGAACCGCACCGTCTCCGTCACCTGGCAGGACCCGGCGCCGCTCGCGCAGGCGGGCCGCTCGATGGCCGGCATCGAGTTCCTGCGCGCCATCCGCGACCGCAAGCTGCCCTCGCCGCCGATCGCCATGCTGCTCGGCTTCGACCTGGTCGAAGTCGAGCCCGGTCATGCGGTGTTCGAGATCACGCCGGGCGAGCGGCACTACAACCCGATCGGCGTGGTCCACGGCGGCCTCGCCATGACGCTCCTCGACTCTTGCATGGGCTGCGCGGTGCAGACGCACATGCCGGCCGGCTCGGGCTACACGACGCTCGAAGCGAAGACCAACCTGGTGCGAGCGATTACTTCAGAAACAGGGAAGCTGCGCGCCATCGGCCGCACGCTCCATGTCGGCAAGCGCATGGCGACCGCCGAAGGGCGTCTCGAGGATGCCGCCGGCAAGCTTTACGCGCACGCGACGACGACCTGCATCGTCCTAAACGGGAACTAGCGCCGCGCCACGCCACTGCAGCTGGCGCGCGTGGTGCGCGGCGAGGCTGGCGCGGTGGCCGATCGAAACCAGCGTCGTCTGCGGCAGCTTCTCCTTCAGCAGCCGGTAGAGCGCTTGCTGCGCGTCCTCAGGCAGCGACGAGGTCGCTTCGTCCAGGAACAGCCAGTCGGGCTTGTTGAGCAGCGCGCGCGCGAACGCCAGCCGCTGCTGCTCGCCGCCGGAAAGCACCTGCGCCCAGTTCTCGCTGCGCGCCAGGTCCGGGGCGAGTTGCGGCAGGCCAACCCCGTTCAACGCTTCCTTCAACTCTTCGTCCGAGTACCGCCCGGCCTCCTCGGGATAGCTGACGGCATGCTTCAGCGTGCCGATCGGCAGGTACGGCTTCTGCGGCAGGAAGAAGAGCCGCGCGCCCTTCGGCAGGTTGATGCGTCCTTTCCAGTAGGGCCAGATGCCGGCGAGCGCGCGGAAGAGCGTCGACTTGCCCGCGCCGGAGGGGCCGCTGACCAGCACATCTTCGCCGCGCTTCAGCTCGAGCGAGGTCGCGGCGAGCAGCGGCTTGCCTAGCGGCAGGTCGATGCTCAGCTCCTGGAGCGACAGCGACTCCGCGACGCCATCGTCGCGCTCTCCCTCGACCTTCAGCTGCCGGACACGGTCGAGCGACTCGGTGAAGCCGACCAGCCGATCCACGGTCGCCTTCCAGTTCGCGAAGCTGGTGTAGGCGTCGACGAACCAGGACAGCGCGCCCTGCACCTGGCCGAAGGCGGAGGCAATCTGGAAGATGCCGCCGAGCGGCATCGAGCCGGAGAAGAAACGCGGCGAAGCGACCAGGAACGGGAAGATGATCGCCACCTGGCCGTAGAACGACTGGAACCAGCCGAGCTGCTTCGTCTTCACCATCTTGGTCCACCAGATGGTGATCACGTCGCGGAAGCCGGAGCGGAAGTTCGCCAGCTCGGCCGCCTCGCCGCGGTAGAGCGCCACCCCTTCGGTGTTCTCGCGCAGCCGTACCAGCGAGAAGCGGAAGTTGGCTTCATAGCGCTGCTGGTCGAAGCCGATGCGGATCAGCGGCCGCCCGATGAAGTGCGTGAGCAAGGTGCCGACAATTGCGTAGACCAGCGCCACCCACACCATGTAGCCCGGGATCGTGACGCCGAACATGGTCAGCGCGCCGGAAATCGACCAGAGGATGGCGACGAACGAGACCAGCGTCACGACGGCCGACAGCAACCCCAGCGTGAGCGACAGCGTCAGGTCGACGAAGATGTTGAGGTCGTCCGCGATGCGCTGGTCGGGGTTGTCCGTGCCCTTGTCGAGGAGCTGCAGGCGGTAGTAGGCGCGCTCCTGCATCCAGGCGGTGAGGAAACGCTCGGTCATCCAGGAACGCCACTCGATCATCAGCATTTGCCGGAAGTACTGCCGGTACACGCCGTTGACGATGTAGATCACCGCCAGCAGCGTAAAGGTGCCGAGCTGGCGGAAGAATTCCGCCTGGTCCTTGGACTCGAAGGTGTTGTAGAACTCGCGGTTCCAGG
>Ga0210380_10000785_pt1 | contig 13288 bp, 22 predicted proteins | sample PLM4_5_coexredo_FD_155476 | JGI IMG/M metagenome (GOLD analysis project Ga0210380, IMG submission 155476) | Groundwater sediment microbial communities from an aquifer in East River, Colorado, USA - PLM4_5_coex redo | ecosystem: Environmental > Terrestrial > Soil > Riparian zone | place: USA...
ACACCTGCGTTCCCGACGATGGGTACGGCCACGGTCTACCTCCTCAGTTCCAAACCCAGGCGACGGTCCACTTGCCGTAGGTCTTGGCTCGTTCTGCTCCGCCGAAGTTCTGCGCTCCCGTGGAAGTGGCCGGTTGGATCGGCTTGCGCAAGTGGTCATGCTGCGGGAGCAGCGGCCGTACGCAGATGCGAATGTTGCCGTCCGATAGGTAGCGCCCCTGCACGCTCAGGGAATCGCTCATCGCGATGTGCTCGTCCACGGTGTGGTCGGTCGTGGCATCAGGGTGAAGCCAAGCCTCCACCAGCGAGGTAGCTACCAGCCCGGCGGCCACAACGTCGACTTCCTTCTCGATCGCTCCGGGGTGCGCTCCGAAGTCCACTTCCACCTGTCCCTGCGCGCCCATCAGTTCAACAGGCGTACCGTCGGCGTGACCTTGATCACATCGTTGGTCATGAGCGGCACGGCCGTCACGTCGTCGAAGTTCGCCTGAGCGATGGCCTTCACGGGCGGTGTCGCATCCCCGATGAAGAAGCCATTGATCGTCGCGCCGGATGCGCCCACGGTCGGGAACGTGACCTGCGGATAGGTGGCCTGGCGCCCGCCTCCGCCGGCGCCCTGCGCTCCCCAGGTCGCTGCCGCGAGAGCCTGCCGAGCGTAGTTCGTGTAGCTGGTCTCGGTGATGTTCGTGAGCGTCTGGCCGGACGTGATCACGGTCGAGGCTGTCTGCGACGTGAACAGGCAGAGGTAGGTCGTGGCGAGCCTCGTCGTGTCCTTCGGCCACTGGCCCAGCAGAATGTCCAGGCCCTCGTCGGGGAAGATCTCGGCGTTCATGCCTCGTCCTCCACGTACTCGTGCTCGCCCTCGCGCTCCCCTGCGCTGCCGCAGTTCGGGCAGACGCCGGGCCCGTAGTCCTCGCCCTCGACCATGCTCTCGACGGGCTTGCCGGTGATCACGTTGGCGAGCTCGGCGGTGGCCCCTCCGGTGAAGTAGCCCGGGTTGAACAGCCCTCCGAGCGAACAGTGATCGTTGTCGCAGCGGTACAGCGGGATCGCTTCGCTCACGAGATCACCCCCGTGGGCTCCGCCGGCGGGCCCGCGAGCGCGTGGACGGGTGCGCCCCGGCACACGTGACAGAACTTCGGCTCGTCGTCGTTGGCCACGAAGAGATTCTGACAGCAGGCGCAGTCGAACAACTTGTGCTGCCGCGGGTCGTACTCAACGCCGACCTCGCGGCCCAGCTCTGCGACCTGCGCCTCCGTGCGGACCTGCCGCTTCTCGCGGTCGTGCACGCAACACACCACGGCCACGCCGCTGAGGGTTGCCTTGATGGTGCCGCTAGTTTCCATCACTCGACCTCCTGGGCGCCCACGATCTTGCCGCGCCGGTCGCGGTCGAACTCGATCCTGCGTGGTGCCGGCGGCTCGATGTGTACGTTCACGACGGGCGGCTCCTGCTCGGGGACATTCACGTTCACGACCGGCGCCGGCTGCTCCTGCAAGACGACCAGCGGTTCCGGGACAGTAACGACCGGGGCGGCTTGCTCGGGCACGTTCACGATGATCTCGGGCGCTCTCTGCCCCGCCGCGACCACGGCGGCCAGCTTGTCGCCCATGCGGTCGATGGCCGCCGTGAGGCTCTGCATGTCCTCCGCCCTGCTTGCCAGCGCGGAAGCGAGCAGCAGCTTCTCCTGGTCGGGCTCGGGCACGCCCGGCAGCTCGGGCTCGTGCTCCACCTTCACGAGCGCCGTCGTGGGGAGCGCCATCGCCAGCGCACTCGTGGGCAAGGTCACGGCCAGCGCGCGGGTCGCGGCCGTCAGCCCGTCGCCGGCGTCAGCTCGGACCACCTTGCCGCCCGGCTCGTCGCCGTAGATCTGCGTGCAACGGCAGTTGATCACCATCTCGTCCGTGCCCTGGGGGTCGCCCGGGAACATCAGGGGCTCGCCGCCGACCGTGTAGTACTCGTTCAACGGCACGCTCTGCCCGTGCGCTTCCAGGTGCTCGGGCCGGGTGCGCGGGTCCATCGTCGCCACCCAGGTCTTGTGCACGTCGTCGCGCGCCGCGAACGCGCGCGCGCTCGCGCGCTGCCCGCCGGCGTTCGCCAGTCCGATCAGGTCGGTGCGCGCCAGCGCCTCGGCTCGGTACCCGGCCAGGCTCGCCACGCTCTCGCGGATCGCCTGCGTGGTCGTGGGCACGCTCCACCCCTCGTCCATCGCCTGGGCGATCACGGCCCGGAACGCGTCCCGCAACTCGCGATCTGCGGCGAACGTCGCGCGGTGTCCGACGGCCTCCAGCAGCTCCTCGCTGAACAGCCCGCCCACGTCGAAGCTCACGCCCGCCGCCTCCAACTCCGCCTGGAGGGCGTCCGCGATCTGTGCGTGCGTGCGCCCCGCTCGGCGTTTCACGTCCGCTGCCAGCTCGTCCGCGTTCAGGATCTCGTCCGGGTCGGGCGCGATGAAGTGCGGGGGCTCGTCCGCGGCCGCCGTGATCGGCAGGGGCGTGGCGAGCGCCTGGAACGCTCGGACCATCAGCTTGCCCGCTCGGCCGAACACGAGCTCGTACTTCCGCGTCAGCTTGGCGAGATAGGCCTCCTCCAGTCGCTCCGCGGCGGCCGAGAGCGTCCGGTTCAGGTCGCGCGGCTGCATCACTCCTCCTCGATGCGGGCCCGCGGGATGGGCGTCAGCTTGCCGCACTTCGGGCACCCGATGGCGTCGGGGATCCTCCCCACCACCGCGAAGTTGTGCCCGCACTCGCTGCAACGCACGGCCGTACCCGGCCCGTCCAGGCTGGGGCGCTCTTTGACCCGCGCGACCCTCACAGGTGCAGCGCCTTCACTCGCCCGGTGAAGCCGATGGGCAGCGCCGGCGGCGCCTCGTCGTACAGCGTCTTGCCGGCGTGGATCTGCATGATTTCGCCCAGCGCCTCGGCCTGCGCGTGGCTGACCCCCCACCGTCGCTCCAGCGTGGAGACGAAGCTCAGCGCGGTGTCCTCGACCAGCCGGCTCGCCGTGGGCGCTCCGATCTCCGCGAGCTGCGCCGCGCCCAGCGTGGCGGCCACCTGCCCGTTGGGCACGGGCTTGATCGCCGCCACGCACTCCGGGCAGGAGCTCTGCACGTAGCTGCGGATCTTCGCGCCGGCGCGGTCGCGGATGCGCTCCAGCTCGCTCTCGGCCGCGCCCAGCACGCGGTGGGCGGCCGCGTTCAGCCCGCTCTCGTCCTCCTCGGGCTCGGGTGGCATGCCCGGTAGCTCCTCCTCTCCGACGGGCTCCTCCTCGCCCGGGAACGGCTCGGGCTCCTCGCCCTCCTGGATCACGCCGTCCACGACCTCGACCTGCTGGCGGGTCTGCACGAACAGCATCTCGGCCAGCTCCTCGTCGGTCGGCTCGTCCTCGTCGTTCGCGTCGCCGGCGGCTTCGCGCAGGTAGGCCTTGCCGACCGCGCGCGCGTTGTACAGTTCCATCGCGTCCTTGAAGCCGTCGGGATTGGTCAGCAGCTCGCTCGGGTCGTACGCGATCACGAACCTGCTCCAGTTCTCCACGTCCTTGCCGCGCAAGTAGGGCCGCAGGTAGACGCTCGCCATGTCGTCCGCGAACGCCTGAGCGTCCGGGTCGATGTGCCCCCAGCTGTCTTTGTCGATGGCGAACGCGTTCCAGTGGTTCGTGCCGCCCAGCCCCTCGACCTTCTCGCTCGGCATGTCCACGCCGATGCTGAAACGGTGGATCGCCTTGTCGCGCAGCTCCAGCTCGCGGATGACCTCGTTGGGCTCCCAGATCTTGTACAGGTGCGCCCCGTCGGTCGAGCCGTCGGGCACGCGAATGATGATCGGCACCACGCTGTCGGCGCTGCCCGGGTTGCTGATCGCGGCCATCATCGCGTCCGCGAGCTCGCGCATGAACACGTCCAGGTTGGGATCCTCGGGCGCGACCAGCTCGCCCTCCGCGTTGGCCGTCGCGCCGGCCAGCTTGCTCCAGCTCTCCGGGATCGCCAGGATGCCGGGCCCGCTCAGGCGGCTAATGAGCCGCGCGTTGATCGTCTGCGTGGCCCGGACCATCTCCTCGCACTCCGCCAGCACGCTGCGCATGGGCGCGTCGGCCATCATCGAGTACGCCGGGTGCCGGCGCCACAGCCGGTACACGAGCACGTCCTTGCCCACGGGCTCGAAATCGTCGTCCGCGGCCTCGACCAGCTCCTCGGGCGTCAGCCCCGGGGCTCGCAACCGGCGGTAGGTCGCCCGCCCGCGTCGGTTGCTCGTCTGGCGCAGCTCCAACACGGAAAGGATCTCCCACTGCTCGGCCTCGTTCCGCGTGGGCTGCTGCCAGGTCAGGTACTTCTCGCCGTTCAGGAAGCGCAACCGCGCGTACGTCTCCAACAGCACGCTGCGTCCGCCGCCCGGATCCTGCACGCGCTCCCACGCGTCCAGTGCCACTTCGTTCGTGGTCTCTTTGACCTCGCCCTGGTCGTCGATCTCCCCGACGTACCAGCGGATCTTCGGGAACGCGCGGGCTCGGAAGTCGCTCGCGTAACGCACGACGCCCAGCTGGTCGTAGTACGCGAGCGAGTCGATCTGCCACTGCGCGGCGTGCTTGGTCGCCTGCGTGGCCTGCTTCTCGCTGGCCTTGCTCGCGCTCGCGAGCAGCGCGCTGGGCACGCGGTCGGTTGTGTGCTGGCCCGCGCGATGCACGAAGCGCGGGGCGTCGACGGTCGTGGCCGAACCGCGCCGGCTGAGTACCGTGGACAAGCTCAGCTACCGGTGCCGGCGCCGACTGCCACCTTCGTCTCGCCACGCGCCTTCGCGCGTCGTTCCTCCCGCGCTGCGATGCGTGCCGCGCGTCGGGCCTCTAGCGCGTCGCGGTACTGCTGCCGCTCCGCCAGCCGCTGCTCCGCCGTCTTTCCACAACCGCACATTCTCGTCTCCTCGTGTTGGCTCCCCGGGCTGCGCGGAAGGATAGAACGCCGCGCGGTCGGCGCGCTAGTGCGGATCGGTCGCCGGCAGCTTGCCCAGTAGCCCCACGACGGCCATCGCGGCGAGCGGCGCCGCAACGAAGGTGGCCGCTCCCGGTGCGATCAGCCACGCCCCCCAGGCCGCCAGCGTGACGTAGGTGCCCGCGCACCAGTAGCACGTGATCAGCTCGTCGAAGCGGTCGCCCAGGCGCTCCACGAGCCAGTCGCGGGGGCGGTCGATGATCGTGTCCTCGGCCAGGAAGTGCGTCGCTCGGTAGATGGCGAGCGCGCCGAGAATGAACTCCCAGGGCTCGGGCGTCATGCCGCGCAGAGTAGACGAGGGACGGGCCGACAGTGGCCCGTCCCTCGTCGCGCGTCAGGAGAGCGTGATCGTGCCCTCGGCGTAGACGGCGCCCTCTGGATCCTGGTCGCCCTCTCGGACCTTGATCTCCGAGCTGCCTGTGAAGCCTTCGGGGTAGAAGACGCCCGCGCGGCCGGTGTTCGGCTGGGCGGCCTTGTTGTGCACGTCGCCCTCCTCGCCGGTGGCGTAGACGGTGACGGTCTTGCCCTCGTCGCCCGCGGCCACGTCCCACACGACTGCGTAGCCGTCGCGTGCGTTGTCGTTCAGTCGTACTGTCATGTTCGCTCCTTCGATAGCTGTCCCCACCAGGATACCCGGCTCAGGCCAAAGACAACCGCTCCGCGAGCTGGGCGCCTACGGTCGGTGCGCCGTGCGTGTAGTCCGTGTGATGCGCGAGATCGTGCCCGATCAGCGGAACCGCGTTGATGCCGAGATGCGTGTGCGCGCGGGCCATGGACGCGATGCGCCCCACGGGCTCGCCTCGGCGGAAGGTCTTGCCCGTCCAGGGCACCGGCGAGGCCAGGTGCCCGTGCCAGTAGCGCAACTTCGACTCGCCCTTCGCGAAGAAGGCGTCGCCGCCCAGGGAGCTGGACTGCTCGTAGACCTCGATGTTCTCCACGGCCAAGATGGTGCGGCCGATGATCCAGCCGTCGTCGTAGGCCGGCCACACTGAGCCCTCGACGCCCTCTAGCCCATCCGTGCGATGAGTGAGATCGTTCGCCAGCGCGCTCGCCCCGCCCACGTAGAGCGGCCCGAGCTGAGGGATGGGGGTCGGGGGCGGTGCCGGCGTAGGCGGCGTCCAGCGCCGGTACTGCTGCCGGCGGTAATCGTCCAGGTATTCCCAGATCACGTCGAAGGTCGCCTGCCCGATGGAGCCCGTCGCCTGGATGCCCTCGGCCGGCTGGATCACCACCTTGACGGCCTCCTTCAGCGCCATGCCGAAGTCGACGGTGAAACCGTCCTCGGGTCGCGGCAGCACGCCCGTCTCGTAGCGGTGAACCCCCCACTTCATGATCTGCACGTCCTTGCCCGCAGTCGGGCCCTTCGGGTGACCGGGTGGGTACATCGGGCGCTTGAGCGGCGGAGCCATCAGAACTGCTCCCCAGCATCCCACACCGACCACCCGGCGCACGTGTCGCGTCCGTTAAACGGCGTCGAGGTCAAGTCGAAGCAGCCATGCGGGCCGCAGTAGGTGCCGAGCACGGGCTCCTCGTGGCCCTTCCAAGCCGGGTAGTGCTGGGCGTAGGCCTTGGCGCCGGCAACCGTGTGCGTCTGAGTCTCGGCCGGGTAGACGTACGGCAGCACGTACCAGCCGTCGTCGGTGAGGGGCTTGGCGAACTCAGGCGCTGGGACGAGTTTCAGCTCGGGCAACTGCTCGCCGCCAGGAGTCGACCACACGTATTTCTTGAACGGCGACCAGCTCGTGCCTACGGCGCAGTCGATGCCGAGATCGCTGAGGTGGAACGCGAGGTCGGCCCAGTCCTGCGCCTGCGGGTTGGGCACGGGGTTGCCGTCGACGAGCATCTGCGCGGGGATCTCGCCCTCCGCGATGAACAGTTGGGCGCCGGTCTGCACGACCGCCGCGCGCGCCTGGATCGCTGAGAAGTCACGGGTCATCCAGCAGCCCGCCGCGATCGTGCCGTCGCGCTCGCACTCGGTGACCAGCTGCGGGAGCAGCGCCCGGTTCACGGCGTCCACCATCGGGTCGTTCAGCTCGACGGCCACCCACCCGTAGGGCTTCTCCAGCGCGTCCAGCCACGCGCGGAACTTGCGCACAAACTCGGGCACCGATCCGTAGTGCCCGTTGGCGAACTCCTCGTTCAGCCAGAGCCCGACCCGAAAGGGCGATGCGCCGCCTCCAGGGCGTCGAGTCGCGCGTCCTGCGCGGCGTGGTGGGCGAGCTCGCGGGCGTCGATGCGGTCGATGTGCGGCTTCAGCCCGTCGGCCCCGTTCAGCTGCGCCTCGTGACGCTCGACCACGTCCTGCTGCCCGCGCAGGCCGACCACGAACTTGTCGAAGCTGGCCGCGCCGGCGGGATCGAAGGCCACGTAGCGCCCGCTCGTGTTGACCACGGGGTACTTCTTCAGCGCCCCGGTCGCGTCGGGTACCTCGACGTAGCCCTCGCCCTTCAGCACGCGCTCGTGCAGGCGCTGCGTGAAGGTGCGGGCGTCGAAGGGTGGGAGCTCGGGGACCTCGGGCATCAGGCGGCCCGCGTGTTGAAGTAGGGGTCGAGCGCCATCTCGCGGAAGCCGGCGAGCCCGTCGCCTGGCCGATCGAGCGTCCACGTCTCGCCGTTCGGGTCGGCCTCCTTGCCGTAGTCGGAGTACAGCAGCCCGAGCACGTTGGGGAAGCCGCCGTTCTGCTTCGTGGGCTGGAAGGTTCCGAGCAGGTTGGCCTTGGCGTCGCGCAGCCAGCGCCCCTTGCGCGAGTCCTCGAAGTGGCCCATCTCGCCGATCATGTGCGGCTTGCCGAACACGTCCACGAGCGGGACGTACTGCAAGTCGCTGTAGCGGCTGGGATCGCTCACCTTGTACTCGCGTGCCCACCCGAGCAGCTGCCATAGATCGGCGTAGTCCTGGTAGAAGCCCACCCACTGCGAGTTGGCGTAGGCGTAGTTCGAGTTCGCCGTCCAGTCGACCCACTCGTCGCCGGGGTAGCGAACCTTCGCGTTCAGCCCGTTGGAGTTGGCGTAGTGCCAGATGAACGAGGCGAGATCCGTCTCCTGCCTCCAGATGGCGACGATGCGCTGCCAAGCGGTGATGAACGCCTGCCCGGCCGCGGCCGTGTCGCCCGGCGTGTAGTAGGCCATCCACGAGCCGTTGAACTCGTGCAACAGACGCACGAAGCACGGCACGCCCAGCGCAGCGACCGCCTTGGCCGCGGCTCGGTGCCACATGTCCTCGGCCCCAGCGTTGATCTCCGCGATGGCCTTGTTCGAGTGCATCGAGCAGACCGGGATGCGCCCCTCGTTCTTGATAAGCGTGAGCTTGCCGTCGAAGTTGGGCGTCGCGCCCGTGTCGTAGGACGCGGCTCCCAGGTCGAACAGCCTGCCGACCTGCACTTCGCGGGTCTTGATCTTGTCGGTGCCCGAGCCGCCCGAGTCCCAGATGCCCGTGAGCACGCCCTGATGCGGCGGCAGGATGATCCCCTGACCAGCGGGGCCGGTGAAATACTTGTCCGGCCACTCGCCGGGTGGAGATGCCCCACGCCGCTCGTCCTCGACTTCGAGCAGGCCGAGTCCCATCTCGGTCGCCACGCCGGTCGGCCGCGAGCCACCCGTGAGGTACGCCTTGACCTTGGCCCACTCGGCCGGGTTGTCCTTGGCGTACGACTGCGATGGGGCGCTGATGCGCTTGGCCGCGAGCAGATGGCCGACGGCGGTGTCGAGGCTCATGGTGTCTCCCTTCGTGGGTTCCCACTGTAGAACGGGGCTCGGATCGTCACCGGCACGTCAGCTCCAGCCGGCGGGTGAGCGGGTTGTACTGGGCGGCCACCACGGCCAGCAGGTGCACGCGCCCGCGGTAGGTCAGCCCGAAGGTCTGGCCGACCATCTCCTCGGCCGCCTTGGCGTTCCAGTGCTTCCGGCGGGGCGCGAAGACCTCGATCACGATGGGCGGTGCCTCCTCTGGCGTCCGCAGCAGCCTGTACCGCAGGTGCCCCTCGTCGAACTTCCCCTCGCGCTCGTCCTTCATTCCGCGCACCGTCCACATGGGAGCTAGCTGAGGAACCACCCGATCACGGCTCCGATTGTGCCTGCCGCGGCCGCGATGGCGACCCCCAGCACGCAGCCCCTCGCCGGCGGGTCGGTCGGCGTCGGGATGGGCTCGACGGGCGGTGCCGGCCACTCGGGCTCCTCGGGACCGGGCGGCGTGTCCGGTTCTGTGTCCGGCTCCTCCGTGCCGCTGATCTCGAACACGCCGTCTCCGACGATCATCGGTTCTACCTCCCTCGCTTGTCGCGGACAGTTTGCGTGACGGGCTCGGACGCGTGCTCCGTAGTCGCCGTGCCAGTTCCTCGGCTGCGGGCAAGTCTCGATCCCCAGTACGCCGCAGTGCGTCTCCTCGAAGGCGGGCTCGTCCTCGTCCACGCGGTACACGGGCACGTCATAGGCGCCGCCGGCGATGCCCTGCTGATAGTTGATCCCTCGGGCGTCCCAGTCCACCCCCGTCTTGGCCGCGTCGTCCACGTCCTGCCAGTACGGCCGCCAGTACCCCAGCATGGCGCGCGGGCTCCCGTCCGGCTTGGTGTTCTGGAACGTCGTGCCGCTCACGCCGGCGGTGCCTCCGCCTGCGTGTCCACCTGTCGGGCGATGGTCAGGCCCAGCTCGTTCGCCGCGATCACCAGGCAGCGGCGGGGATCCTTGCCGCTGGCGGCCAGCATCTCCCCGAACGCCTCGGCCAGCGCCGTGCGCGCGTCCACGTCGAAGTCGCTCGGGTCCACCACGACCACGAGCGCGTCGCCGGGCTCCAGGCTCACGACGTGCGTCTCGGCCTCCAGCAGCTCGACCTGGAGCTTCAGCGTCGGTGGTGTCCTGCGGTGCCTCATGTCTCGGACCTCCTGAGAGGGGATCAGCCGTGGCGGACTATACGCTCCGCCTCGGCGGTCAGGTGTCGCGGGATCAGCCGTCTCGGCGACGTGCCCTGGCCGCCGCTACTTTGCGACTCGGCCGGCCAGTGGCCCACGCAGGTTCGTGGGCAGGCTCGTCCGCTCGATCCCCAGCTCGTCCAGCGCGCGCGTGTAGCGGAGGCTGTGCTCCTTCATGGCGCGCGCCTCGCTCCCCAGGCCGAAGCCCCGCCCCGCCCTCAGGTGCAGGTGGCGGATCCGCGAGCTCGGCACGGCCACGCACTCGATCCCGGCCTGACGCAGCTTGACCGCGATCAGGTTGTCCGCGTAGTAGCTCAGGTCGTCGGGCAGGGGGAACACGGCGTCGCCCCACCCGCCCAGGATGATCGGGAACGTGCTCATCAGGGAGGGTGTGCCGTCCGCGACCTTCGTGCGGTGCCCGCCGTAGTTGGTCCAGCGGGGATCTATCACCGCCGGCGCCGGGTACGCGCCCCTCGCCAGCGCGTCCAGCAGGGGCGGGAGCCAGTTGTCGTCCTCGGGGTACATGTCGTCGCTCCCGCACACGAACGCGTCGGGCGGGTCGTGCTTGACCTGCTCCCAGACCTCGTTCAGCCCCGCGGCCCACCCTCCTGGCGCCCAGGAGGGGATCACGGTCACGGGCTGGCAAGTGTGCTTCGCGAAGCGCGTCATGACCTCGTGCCACGCGTTGCCGCGCGCGTTGATGGTCGGCACGGCCACCACCACGCTCGGGCTCGGGCGGCGCAGCTTCGTCGTCACAGCCATGTCCTCCACCCGTGGAGGGAGAACGCGAGCGACTCCCGGTGCGTGTGCCCGTTCCGCCGTGCATGGAGGTACCGGCGTACCCATCTCATCGCGCCCTCCGGTAGATCAGGTTGTTAGGGGTCTCCGCGACCAGCTGGAAGGGCGGCACCAGGTGCGTCGCGCCGGCGTGGCGGAAGTCCTCGCGCTCGTAGCAGATCACGTCGACTTGCTCCCAGGCGGGGTGCTGCGAGTAGGCCCGCACGATCTCGTTCGTGCGCCCCTCGGCGTCGATGCTCACCACGCTGGCACCCAGCTCGAACCAGTCGAGCAGCTGGGCGACGGTGAACGCGGCGGCCGTCGTGGTCTTGAACGGCACGCCCGACCAGACCTCCGCGTGCTCGGGCTCGACCGTGCTCAGATGGTCGTCCTGCGTGTAGAGGAAGGTCATGGGCCCGCAGGTCTCGGCGGTCACGACCGCGCTGCAACAGCGCACGTCCGTCCCATCGTAGAGATCCAGCAGCTTGGCGAACGCCCACGCCGCGGGCTCCACGCACACGCCCTGCCAGCCGGCGAGCGCGAGCGCGCGGGTGTTGGAGTAGGTCTCCCCATCGCCGGCGCCGATGTCGAGGAAGCGCCCCTCGCTGACCCCCGCCTCTGCGAGCGCGCCGAAGATCGCGGCCTGCTCGTCCGACTGCGAGTAGTCGATCCCCATGTAGTCGAGGCTCATGCCCGCGCCCAGAACTCGTCGCTCTGGAGGAGCACCTTGGTCTTGGGGTGCGCGAGCTCGTCCACCCGTGCCTGGTGCGTGAAGCCCGCGCCCTGGAGCGCGGCTGCCAGCTCCTCGGGAGTGGGCGCCCCGTGGTAGAGCTCGGCGTGGCTGACCTCCAACACCACGCCGTCGAAGCGCCAGAGTGCCGCGCCGGCGCCGCGCATGACTTCCAGCTCGTACCCCTGCACGTCGATCTTCAGCAGCGCGGGCTCGCGGATCAGCGCCGCGAACTCGTCCAGCCGGGCCATGCCGACCTCGACCTCCGTGCCGCCCTTCGTGTACGGGAACGCCTGTTCGTGCAGCGCCGCCATCGGCAGCACGCTGGACGACGGGACGAACGTGCACCGCGTCATGGTCGCGAGCCCGGCGCTCGCTCCCAGCGCGCAACGGTGCCACGCCCAGCGCGGGTCGCCGGGCCCCTTGCGCTCCTCCAAGGGCTCGAAGCTCTCCACGCCGGCGTCGGGCCACTCCGCCAGGCAGGCCCGGGCGAAGTCGCCTCGGAACGCGCCCACGTCGAACACGCTCGCGTACGGGCCTCCGAGGTCTGCGGGGTTCACGCTCATCGTGGCTTCCCCAGCACACACGAGCGGGGTTCGTCGTCGCTCGGCGTATCCTGCCACTCCAGCACCACGACGCCGTCCGGCAGCCAGTCCTCCGCGTGCTCGACCATGGTGATGTCCGCCACGAGGTAGTCGGGCCACTCGGCGCTGTCGTGCCAGTGCTGGATGCCTCGGATCAGCGCCACGAACGAGGTGGCTCCCTGGTAATCAATCTCCATCGTCACCGTGTCATCCCTCTACCCGCGGCCACGCGCGCCAGTCGCTCGTCCGCCCCGCTCAGCTCCTGCTCCATCGGCACGGCGTCGGCCTCGTCTCCGAAGCGGTCGCAGCGGTAGAGGTAGTCGATCCCGCCGTGCTTGTGGACCTCCACCGTCTGATCGTAGAACCGTCGCTCGTCCATGTACTCCTCGCATGTCGTCGCGTGGTAGTGGATCACTCTGAGATCGGGGCACGTTACCGCTCCCACGCCCGGGGCGGGGACGCTCCCACAGTGCAGCCCGTCCGCGTCGCTGCGGTAGCGGTAGCCGCTCGTGCGCTTGTCCAGTCGGAAGGCCCGGAAGGGCTTGATCGCCCCCCGCGGGAGGATCCACCCGGGCCGGTGGTGGGACGCGTAGGACAGGATCACGCGCACGAGCCGCGTGCGCTGGGCCGGTCGGCTCAGCAGGTACGCCCGCAGTGCGGCTCCTCCTCCGGGCTCGATCACTTCGTCCGCGTCGAAGCACGCCACCCACTCGGCACCGGCTGCGCTGGCGAGCAGCGCCTGGCGCTCGGCGTCCTCCTGGAAGCGTCCGTAGTGCTCGTACTGCCGTGCGAGCTCCGTCTTGGCCGCGATGGGGTGCTGGGCGAGCAACGCCGTGATGGGCTCGTAGGTGCTCGCGTCTGCGCGCAGGTACAGCCGATCTACCAGCTCGTTCAGGCTGGTCAGGTGCTCGGGCCACCACTGGTCGAAGCTCTCCCGGTCGCGCTTGACCAGCTCTACGCCGACGATCTCGCCCACTACCGCAACCTGGGCGCGAGTCGCGTGCTGCGCGGTGAGCTGGGCCGCAGGAAGCGGGGCGCCTGCACCTGCCCCTGGGCCCGGGCGATCTGCATGTCGCCCTTGCCGGCGGGCGGGTGCGTCTCCACGGCCCAGTACCGGAACGCCGCGTTCGCGTGCCCGTGCAGGTTGTCCAGCGGCACGGTGCTGCCCAGCCGGCGGTTGCCCTGGGGATCCATCGGCCAGACGTGGTTCTTCATCCTCGTGGCGAACGTGCGCCCGTTCACGCCGCAGATCACCAGCCGCTTGGGCGTCCCGGCCAGCAGCAGCTTCACGGAGGTGATGCCCGTGTCCACCAGCGC
>Ga0210380_10000786_pt1 | contig 13270 bp, 12 predicted proteins | sample PLM4_5_coexredo_FD_155476 | JGI IMG/M metagenome (GOLD analysis project Ga0210380, IMG submission 155476) | Groundwater sediment microbial communities from an aquifer in East River, Colorado, USA - PLM4_5_coex redo | ecosystem: Environmental > Terrestrial > Soil > Riparian zone | place: USA...
GGCGGATATTTCTTCGGCTCGTCGCTGACCACAACGACGCGCTTGGCGCCTTCGGCGGCGACCTGCGCGGCGATCTTCGGCACCGAGAGATTGCCGTCGTTCATCTGGCCGCCGGTCATGGCGACCGCGTCGTTGTAGAGGATCTTGTAGGTGACGTTCACGCCGGAGGCGATCGAGGCCCGCAGCGCCATGTAGCCGGAATGGTTGTAGGTGCCGTCGCCGATGTTCTGGAACACATGCGGCGTTTTCGAGAACGGCGCCTCGCCGATCCAGTTGGCGCCCTCGCCGCCCATCTGCGTAAAGCCGAGCGTCGAGCGGTCCATCCACTGCGCCATGTAATGGCAGCCGATGCCGGCGTAGGCGCGCGAGCCTTGCGGCACGACGGTGGATGAATTGTGCGGACAGCCGGAGCAGAAATACGGAATGCGGACGGCAACGTCCTGCGTCACGGCAAGGCGCGCCTGCGCCTCCTTCAGCCGCGCGACCCGGCCCTTCAGGTTCTCGTCGGTGACGTATTTCAGCAACCGGTCGCCGATACAGATCGCAACGTCATTGGAGTCGAGCGCGCCCTTGACCGGGAACAGCCAGTTGCCCTGCTCGTCCTTCTTGCCGATGACGGTGGGCTGGTTCGCGGTGCCGTACAGTTCCTCGCGCACCTGGACCTCGATCAGCGAACGCTTCTCCTCGACCACGATGATGAGGTCGAGGCCCTTGGCGAACTCCATCAGTTCCGGCTTACCGATCGGCCAGGGGCAGGCGATCTTGTCGATGCGCAGGCCCCAGTCGTTGCACTTCACCTCATCGATGCCGATCTCGTCGAGCGCCTGGCGCACGTCGAGATAGCTCTTGCCGGTGGTGATGACGCCGATCTTCGGGTTGCGGCCGCCCGAGGTGATGACGCGGTTGAGTTCGTTGGCGCGAACGAAGGCCAGCATGGCGTCGCGCTTGTAGTCGTGCAGCCGCGCCTCCATGCCGAGCACGGTGTCGTTGAGGCGGATGTTCAGCCCGCCCTCCGGCATGCGGAATTCGTCCGGCCCGGGGATGATGATGTTGAGCCGGTCCAGGCTGCCGTCGACCACGGCGGTTGCCTCCACCGTCTCGTGCATGCACTTGAGCCCCACCCAGGTACCGGTGAAGCGCGACATGGCGAAACCGTAGAGGCCGTAGTCGATGATCTCCTGGACGCCCGCCGGGTTGAGAATCGGGATCATAACGTCGACGAAGTTGAACTCGGACTGGTGCGCCGTGGTGGAGGATTCGGCGGTGTGGTCGTCGCCCATCAGCGCCAGCACGCCGCCGAATTTCGAGGTGCCGGCGAAGTTGGCATGGCGGAACGCGTCGCCCGAGCGGTCGACGCCCGGCCCCTTGCCGTACCAGATGCCGAACACGCCGTCGTACTTGCCTTCGCCGCGGAGTTCCGCCTGCTGCGAGCCCCACAGCGCGGTGGCGGCCAAGTCCTCGTTGATGGCAGTCTGGAATAGCGTGTTGCGCGGCGCCAAATGCGAAGCCGCCCGCTGGAACTGGTAGTCGAGGCCGCCGAGCGGCGAGCCGCGATAGCCGGTGACGTAGCCCGCCGTGTTCAGCCCGGCGCGGCGGTCGCGCTCGTGCTGCATCAGCGTCAACCGCACCAGCGCCTGATAGCCGGTGACAAAGACGCGGCTCTTGGTCAGGTCGTATTTGTCGTCGAGCGTGACGTGATTGAGCGACATTGCGCGGACCAGTGTGCCCCGGCGGAAGCGAGCGGGCCAGAGGGCTGTGAATATGAGGCAGAGATAGAGCGGTTGCGCCGGGGCAGCAATGCCGCGCGGCGCGATAGACCGGTCATTTCATGGGCACGGGGAGCGCCGCAACGAAATGTCGGGGCGATGGGGGAGAAAGCATTTTGGCGCAATGCAGCATCCGCCTGCTTATCAGGCGAAGTCGGCATCGAGCGATTGGTCGCTTCGCCCAGCGCGGGCCAAGCCGAGTCGGGGCGAATAACGGCGAGGTTCACCAAACTGTCAGTAGCAGTCGCGGCGGCTGGTCGATCGGATGTGGTGGCACACCGTCGGCGGGCGGCTGCGGTCCACATAGCATTCGCGGCGGCTGGTCCAGAAACGATGGCGGCAGACACGAAAGACCTTCTCGACCGCGCTGGTCTCGGCAAGGCCCTGCTGGATGCCTGACGCGGAGCCAACCGTCATCGCGTTGGCCCCTGCAGCGGGCAAGCGCATGGGAGCAACCTCTGAGGTTGTGGTCTTGCGCCACTTGGGTCCGGTTGCCGAAGCCGCGCAACAAATTCAGCAAAGCAGCCTTAATGGTGCCCCCTCACGTTGATTTCGCAGCCCGTTTCACTCCGCCTTGATGTTGGCTTCGCGAACGATACGGCCATATTTCTCATGCTCCTTGCGGAGATGTGCGGCGAAATCTGCGCCACATAACCCAACCGGATAGAGTTCCTGGAGCGCCAGCTTCGATTTCACTTCGGGCGCTTGCACCGCCGTGGAAAACCAATTTGCAAGCTGGGAGAGCGCCGGTTGCGGGGTCATGGCCGGCGCGACGACGCCGAACCAGACGTCCTCCTCGTAGTCCTTGTAACCGGACTCAGCGACGGTCGGCAGGTTCGGCATCGGCTCGATCCGCTCGCGCGAGCCGACCGCCAGCGCACGCAGCTTGCCAGCCCTGATCTGCTCCGACGCCGACGGATAACTGGAATAGATCGATTCAACATGCTGGCCGAGCAACGCGTTCACGGCGGGTGCACCACCCTGGAATGGGATGTAGGCCAGATCGACCCCGGCCACGCGCTTGAGCATCTCAAAGCCGATTTGCTGGGACGTTGCCGGCCCGTTGACGGCGGCGGTCACCTGTCCCGGCTTGGCGCGGGCCGCGTCGATCAGGTCGGCGAGCGTCTGGTAGCGTGACACCGAATGGACCGCGACGACGTTCGGCGATTGAGTCAGATGACAAATTGGCTCGAAGCTCGTCAGCGGGTCATAGTTGAGCTTCTTCAGGTTGGGATTGATCACGAACGAATTGCCCACGATCAGCAAGCTGTTGCCATCTGGCGCAGCCCGCGAAATCGCTTCGGTCGCGATCACAGTGCCACCGCCCGGGCGATTCTCGACCACCATGGTCACGCCGCGGGTGCGGCTGATCTGATCCGCCAGCAGTCGGGCCAGGATGTCGGTGCCTCCGCCAGCCGCGAACGGGCTGGTCAGCCGGACCGTTCTCGACGCCTGCGCCCGGGCGGCGTCGGCCAACACGGCGAGCGATACGCCGGTGAACACCGCGGCCGTCACCGCCAGATGAGAGAATTGCCTACCGGAATGCTTCACGGTATCCCCTTGAGGATTGCAGACAGACGGTTGAATTCGGTCGCCATGCACCGGCGGCGAAATGATTTCACCCTGCGAAGGCCGGAACAAGCCCTGCAACGTGCCCGCCCTCGTGCTACATTCGATTTCCCAATGGAGGCTCGGCCATGAACCAGCACGCGAAAATCGAAACCGCCGTCCCGACCGGCATCTCGCCCGAGGAGTGGCAGGCCCGAACCGATCTGGCCGCCGTCTACCGGCTGTGCGCGCACTACGGCTGGGGTGACGTGATCTACAATCATTGTTCGATGCGGGTGCCGGGCGAGCCAAGCAAATTCCTGATGAAGCAGCACGAACTGCTCTGGACCGAGGTCACGGCCACGAACCTCCGCAAGGTCGACATAAACGACGACCTCGACGAGAAGTCAGGCGTCAACCGGCCGGGCTTCACCCTGCACGGCGGCGTGCTCAAAGGCCGCGCGGACGTTAATTGCGCAGTCCATGTCCACACCGAGATCGGCATGGCGATCGCCGGGCTGAAGCACGGGCTGCGGATGGTGTCGCAGCAGGCGATCCGGTTTTACAATCGCACGGGCTACCACGCTTACGAAGGCATCACGGAGGACTTCGAGGAACGCGCCCGCATCAACCGGGATCTCGGCCAGAACCGCGCGCTGATCATGCACAATCATGGGCTGGTCACCGTCGGCAAGACCGCGCGCGAGGCCTTCGTGCTGATGAAGACGCTGATCGAGGCGGCCAACATCCAGCTCAAGATGGAGGCGACCGGCGGCGAGCTGATCGAAATCCCCTCGCAGATTTGCGAGAGTACGGCCGCCCAGTATGAAAAGCACGATAGCGGCCGCGGCTCGGCCGATTGGCCGGCCTTCCTGCGGATCGCAGACCAGATCGATCCGGGATACCGGAACTGAGGCGTCCGGCTAACGGAACGTCCGTGGCCACAACGAGTTATGTCACGTTGGGCTGCGCTTGCAGGTCGCCCTTACGCTGCCGATCTAAATGAAGTGTCGCCGCTGGATAGAGTGCAGCCCCTAGCCGGAAGCGCATCCGCCCTCAGGAGCGAGCCCTGGAAGTTTCCCACAAAGGCTGGAGTATCCGTCATCGCCTGATGCTGCTCGCGCTCGCGGTGGCGCTGCCGTTCGTGCTGCTGACTGCCGGCATCATGTGGCAGCTCGCCAACAACGAACGTGAGACCCGGCGCGAAGCCATCCTGTTCTCGACGCGCACCCTGATGAACGCCGTCGACACGGTGCTGAGCAAGCAGATTGCGGTCGCACAGATGCTGGCGACCTCACCGGCTCTGGCAGCCGACGATCTGCTGGCGTTTCGCGAGGAGGCCCAACGCGCGATGTCCGGCCTGTCCGGCGGCTGGATCGTGCTGGCAAACGAGGGCGGGCAGCAGCTCATCAACCTGGCGCCGGGCGCCACCGAGCCGCTGCCCCGCCGGGCGGAAGCTGGAATGAAGATTCAGCGCCGCGCCCTCGAGACAGGCCAGGTGCAGATCTCAGGCATTTTCAATGGTGCGGTTCTGCAGTCGCCGACGGTGGCGGTCGAGCTGCCGGTGTTCCGCAAGGAAAAGCCGCCCGTGGAAATCATCATCGGCATGGAGCCTAACGTGTTCCTGTCGCTGTTCGAGCAATGGAACCTGCCGGACGGCTGGCTTGCCGGCCTGATCGACCGCGATGGCAACTTCATCGCGCGCTCGCGCAACCATACACAGACGGTCGGCAAGCCTGCATCCGACGGTCTCCGCGCGGCCGCGCTGACGGCCGCCCAGGGCTGGAATGAAATGGTGTCACTGGAGGGCGCCACCATCGCCAACGCCCATGTCACCTCGCCCTTGAGTGGCTGGGTGATGGGGCTGGCCGCGGAAAAGTCCCTGTTCGAGGCACCGATCCAGGACACGATCCTGATCGCGGGGCTTGCTGGCGGCGGCACAACACTGCTCAGCCTGCTGCTGGCGATATGGTCGGCGCGGCGGATTTCCAGACCGATCGAACAGATCGAACAGGGCACCCACGCGCTGATGCTGCGGCGGGCGATCTCGTTCTCGAACACCGGCCTGCCGGAGGCCGACCGCACGCTGGATGCGCTGGCTTCCACGGCGCGTGTGTTCGAGCAGCACGACAAGGAGCGCGACGAACGCGAGGCCCACGTCCGCCTCATCATGCGGGAGCTGTCGCACCGCTCCAAGAACCTGCTCGCCATCGTGCTGGCGATCGCGCGGCAGACGTCCCGTCACACCACCTCGTTCAGCGATTTCGAGTCGCGGTTCAATTCGCGCATCCAGGCGCTGGCCGACGCGCACGACCTCCTGGTCGAGCAGCAATGGAGTGGCGCGCGAATCGACGACCTCGTGCGGGCGCAGCTTGCGGCCTTCGGCATGGAAAAGGTGAACTGCTGCGGCGAGCCCATCCTGCTCAAGGCGGAAGCGGTGCAGAATGTCGCGCTGGCGCTGCACGAGCTCGCCACCAACGCGTCGAAATATGGCGCGCTGTCGGCGCCGGCCGGCAAGGTGAACATCGACTGGACGCGGGAGGCGGGAGCACCGGGCGAACGCGATCTCCGCCTGACCTGGCGCGAGAGCGGCGGGCCGCCAGTCACGGCGCCGAGCCAGAAGGGTTTCGGCTGTTTCGTGCTGGAACGGGTGACGGTCAATGCGCTCGGCGAGGGCAAGCTCGAATTCAATCCGGATGGGCTGGTCTGGACCTGCGTCATCCGGCAGGAACATCTGGTCGACGATGCCGCCGGCGACGCCGCGCCAAAGCAACAGGCTGCGGCAGCTAATCCGCCGGTGCGGCGGGTCAGTTAGCAAGTCGTTGCCGTCATTCCGGGGTGCCGCGAAGCGGCGAACCCGGGATCCATAACCCCTGTGTTTCCATAATAGCAAGACAGGGGTTAGGGATTCCGGCGTTCGCTTTGCTCGGCCGGAATGACGTTGCACCCTTTACACCCTATTCCCCGCGCTCCAGCTCCAGAAGTCGCGGCCTTCCTCGCGCATGAATTTCGCCAGCACCATCTTGTGCACCTCGTCGGCGCCGTCGACCAGGCGCGCGGCGCGGGCGGCGCGATAGACCCATTGCACGATGGTGTCCTTGGAATAGCCGCGCGCACCCTGGAGCTGGATCGCCACATCGGCCGCCTGATGCAGCGTATTGGCCATGTGGACCTTGGCCATAGAGACTTCCTTGCGCGCGAAATCGCCCTGATCGAGTTTCCAGGCCGCGTGCATGGTGAGCAGCCGCCCGATCTGGATGTTGTGGCCGACCTCGCCGAGCTTCATCTGCACGCTCTCGCGGTCAGCGAGCTTGATGCCGAATCCCTCGCGGTTATTGACGTAATCCTGGGCAATCTCCATGCAGCGTTTGGCCCAGCCGGCCCAGCGCATGCAATGCGTCAATCGCGCCGGACCAAGCCGCACCTGCACGACCTTGAGCCCGTTGCCGAGGCCGCCGAACACGTCGTCGTCGTGCACCTCGAGGCCATCGAACTCGAGCTCGCAATGGCCGCCGTGCTCCTCCGGCCCCATGATCTCGATGCGGCGCACGATTTTCCAGCCGGGCTGATCCTTGTGATAGAGGAACGTCGTGATGCCCTTGCGCTTGCCGTCGGAGGTGCGCGCTGCCAGGATGAAATGCGATGCCGCCGCGGCGCCGGTGATGAACCACTTCCGGCCGTAGATTTTCCACGTGTCGCCGTGCTTCTCGGCGTAGGTCTTGATCATGCTCGGGTCGGAGCCGCCGCCGGGCGCGGGCTCGGTCATCGCAAACGACGAGCGCACCTTGCCGTCGATGATCGGCCGCAGCCATTTTTCCTTCTGCGCCGGGGTGCCGAGCTTTTTCAGCACGTTCATGTTGCCGTCGTCCGGCGCCATGCAGTTGAACACCAGCGGACCGAACAGCGAGCGCGCCGCCTCCTCGTACATCACCGCCCAGGCCACCATCGGCAAGTCCATGCCGCCATATTCCTTCGGCGACTGCGGCGCCCAGAGCCCGGCCTTCTTCGCCTTCTCGCGCACCGGATTGAGCCGCTCGTCCGGGATGTTCTCGTGCTCGGAGAAATTCATCGGGTCGGATTCGAGCGGCAGCACGTGCTCCTCGACGAAGGCGCGGGTGCGGACGCGAAGGTCTTCAATTTCCGGAGAGAGCGTGAAGTCCATGAGTTCCCCCTACCCGCGCAATGCGACCATCTGGCCGCCGTCGCACACGATCGTCGCCCCGGCGATATAGCTACCTGCGTCGGACGCCAGCAGCAGCAGCGCACCGTCGAGATCGCCGTCCTGGCCGAAACGGCCAACCGGAATATCGCGGGTGAGCTTCTTCCCGGCCTCGCTCGACAAGTAGTCGCGGTTGATGTCGGTGACGAACCAGCCGGGCGCGATGGCGTTTACGCGCACGCCCTTGAAGGCGAGCTCGTTGCCGAGCGCCTTGGTCATCTGGATGACGCCGGCCTTGGCGGTGGCATAGGCGATGGTGCCCTTCGAGACGCCGAAGCCCAGCACCGAGGCGATGTTGACGATCGCGCCTTTCTTGTTGGCGACGAGCATCCGGCGCGCACCCTCCTGCGCCCAGAAGAAGACTGCGTCGAGATTGGTGCGGACGACGTGGTTCCATTCGTCTTCGGTGACGTCGATGGCGCGGGTCGAATGCGCGACACCGGCATTGTTCACCAGGATGGTGACGGTGCCGAGCGCCTGCTCGGCCTTATCGAAGGCGCGTTTCATGGCGGCGCGGTCGAGCACGTCGGCCTCGACGGCAATGGCCTTACCGCCGGCCTTTTCGATCTGCGCCTTGGCTGCCTGCAATTTGTCGGCCCGCCGCGCCACCAGCGCCACCGCGGCGCCGTTGGCCGCCAGCACCTCGGCAAAGCGCAGGCCAAGGCCGCCGGACGCGCCGGTCACCAGCGCCACGCGGCCCCTGAGGTCGAACAGTTCGGCGGCTTTCATGCTCATCGCCCCCCATAAAGCGTATGCGGTAGCGCGGTCGCAAGCCCCGGCACATACCAAAGCACCACCAGGGCAAAGAGCTGGATCACCACGAACGGGATGATGCCGATATAGATGTCCCGGGTGGTGATCTCCGGCGGCGCCACGCCGCGGAGGAAAAACAAGGTCGGCCCGAGCGGCGGGTGCATGTACGAGGTTTGCAAGTTCATTGCCATCATGATGCCGAGCCAGACCGGATCGATCTTGTGCAGAGCCAGAAGCGGGACCGCGACGATCGGCACCACCACGAAGATGATCTCGAAGGCGTCCATCACGAAGCCCAACAGGAACATCGCCAGCATGACGACGAGAATGGCGCCGGCGGCCCCCCCCGGCAGGTGGCCCAGCGCGCGATGCACCATGTCGTCGCCGCCGAGGCCGCGGAACACCAGGCTGAACATGGTGGCGCCGATCAGGATGACGAAAATCATGCAGGTGACCTGGGTGGTCCGCTGTACCACCGGGGCGAGCGCCGCGCCGAGCGTGCCTTTGACCGCAGCCAGCAGGATTGCGCCGACCGCGCCGACCGACGCGGCTTCCGTCGGCGTGGCGATGCCGCCAAGGATCGAGCCTAGCACGGCGAGGATGAGGAGAAGCGGCGCGACCAGCACCGCGATCAGGCGGCCCGCCAGCGCAAGGCCCTTCGGCGCGCCGGGCTCGGGCGCGATCGCCGGCGAGGTTTTCGGAAAGAACACAGCCATGAAGATCAGATAGAGAATGTACATCGCCACCAGCGAGAAGGCCGGCACGATGGCGCCGGCGAACAGGTCGCTGACCGTCACCGACGAGGGCGCGAAGTTGCCCTGCTGGAGCTGGGCGGCCTGATAGGCGGTCGAGAGCTGGTCGCCGAGCAAGACGAGAACCGTCGCGGGCGGAAAAATCTGCGCGAGCGTCGCGGTTGCCGCGACCGTGCCGGCGGCGAGCCGCTTGTCGTAGCCGTAGCGCAGCATGGTCGGCAGCACGATCAGGCCCATCGTCACGGTGGTGGCGCCGACCACACCTTTTGCGGCAGCGAGCAGCGTGCCGACGATCGCGACCGAAATTCCCAGGCCGCCTCGCAGCGTGCCGAACAGTCGGCCCATGGTCTCGAGCAGCTCCTCGGCGATGCGCGAGCGTTCCAGCATCACGCCCATGAAGATGAACAGCGGGATCGCCAGCAGCACCTCGTTGGTCATCACGCCGTAGACGCGCTGCGGGAGCGCGCCGATGAACGAGAAGCTCATCGCGCCGGTGAGGTGACCCAGCCCGGCGAAGGCGAGGGACACCCCGCCGAGCGTAAGCGCCACCGGATAGCCGAAGAACAGGAAGCCGCAGACCGCGACGACCATGAGGATGGCGAGAGTTTCCGGAAGCATCAGCATAAAAGGGACCGTCATTGCCGGATTTGATCCGGCAATCCATCGTGCGAAGTGGAATGGACCCCAGAGTCAAGCCCGGGGGTGACGGGTGGGGTGTGCAGCACGTGTGCAGCCCGAATGGCCTGCGCGATACCCTGCAATGCCATCAGCACGGCGAACGCAGGAACCAGCGTCTTGAGCAGGTATACCCATGGCAGGCCGCTGGTTTCGCGCGAGGTTTCCATGATGCTCCAGGAGCGCGCGACATAGGGGAGCGCGAACCACAACAGCACCAGCATGAACGGCAGCAGCAGGAGAAGCGCGCCGCCGAGGTCGATCAGCGCCCGCCGCCGCGGCCCGGCATCGGAATAGAAGATGTCAACCCGCACATGGCCGCCCTCGCGCAAGGTCCAGGCCGAGGCCAGCATGAACAACGCCGCGTGGCCGTAGATGATCGCCTCGGTCAGCCAGATCGAGCCAAGCCCGAACACATAGCGCATCACCACAACGGTGAATTGCACCACAACCACCAAAAGGCAGGCCCACGTTACGGTGCGCCCGATCGCCGCATTCAGGCGGTCGATGCAGTCGGCCAAAGCAATGGTGCGCGAGGTTTGCGGCATTGCTATATTGTAGCGCAAATCAGAAGCCGGAGGCCCCCATGGCCAACAACGACCACGATCATGACCACCACCACGATCACGAGCACCGCTCGGAGCTGTCGGAGACGCAGCTTCGCGTCCGCGCCCTGGAAACCGTGCTGACCGAAAAGGGCTATATCGACCCGTCTGCGCTCGACGCCATCATCGAGGCCTACGAGACCAAGATCGGCCCCCGGAACGGTGCGGTCGTGGTCGCCAGGGCCTGGACCGACCCCAGCTTTAAGAAGTCCCTGCTGGAGGACGCCACCAAGGCGGTGGCCTCGATGGGTCACATGAGCCGCGTCGGCGACCATCTGGTGGCGGTCGAGAACACCCCGAAGCGCCACAACATGATCGTCTGCACGCTGTGCTCCTGCTACCCGTGGGAGGTCCTCGGCCTGCCACCGGTCTGGTACAAGTCGGCGCCGTACCGCTCGCGCGCCGTCAAGGACCCGCGCGGCGTGCTCAACGATTTCGGCATCGCGCTGCCGAAGGACACCGAAGTCCGCGTGTGGGATTCCACCGCCGAGACGCGCTTCATCGTGCTGCCGATGCGGCCCGCGGGGACCGAAGACTGGAGCGAGGACAAACTTGCCGACCTCGTCACGCGCGATTCGATGATCGGCACCGGCCTGCCGCTCAATCCGGGCGAGGTGAAGTGATGGACGGCATTCACGACATGGGCGGCATGGACGGCTTCGGCAAGGTCGAGGCCGAACAGAACGAACCGCCGTTCCACGCGCCGTGGGAGGGCCGCGTGCTCGCCATGCAGCGCGCCATGGGCTACGCCGGCGCCTGGCACATCGACCATTCGCGCTTCGCGCAGGAGAAGCTGCCGCCGGCGACCTATCTCACCGCGTCGTACTATCAGCGCTGGGCGCTGGCGATGGAAAGCAATGTGCTGGAACGCGGCTATGTCACGCGGGAAGAACTGAAGGCCGGCCATGCGCTGACGCCGGGCAAGCCGTTGCCGCGCAAGCTCACGCCCGACGTCATTTCGGCGGGCATGTCGCGCTCGTCGTTCTACCGCCAGCAGCAGGGCCCGCAACGTTTCAAGCCGGGCGACCGGGTGCGGACCAAGAACATTCATCCGAAGACGCACACGCGGCTGCCGCGCTACACCCGCGGCAAGGTCGGCGTGGTCGAGATGTGCCACGGCTGCCACATGTATCCGGACTCGGTCGCAACCGATCAGGGCGACAATCCGCAGTGGCTCTATACGGTAGTGTTCGACAGCCGCGAGTTGTGGGGTCCGGATGCCGACCCGACGCTGAAGATCTCGATCGATGCGTTCGAGCCGTATCTCGATCCGGAGTGAGTCTTGAGCGTGCAGTCATGACCTCCGTCGATCCCGCCGCGGCGCGCCGCGCCACCCAGGCTGTGCCGAGCATTCCCTGCGACGCCGAAGGGCCGGTGTTCCGCGAGCCGTGGGAGGCGCAGGCGTTTGCGCTAACATTATCGCTCTACGACCGCGGGCTGTTCGTCTGGCCTGAGTGGGCCGCGATCCTCGGCGACGAGATCAAGAAGGCCCAGGCCGCCGGCGATCCCGACACCGGCGAGACCTACTACCGGCACTGGCTCGCGGCGTTGGAGCGGATCGTCTCCGAGAAGGGCGTCACCGATGCGGGCACGCTGCGGAAGTATTACGACGCCTGGGACCATGCCGCCGACCGCACGCCGCACGGCAAGGCGATCGAATTGAAGCCGGAAGACTTCCGCTAGATTCTTTCGGGCGTGCGGATGTGCTCGGGCCGGACGCCGAGGCCGAGGACGCGCGCGGGAATGCGGCGGAGCGCCGGAATCCATTTGATCAGCCGCATGACGAACGGCGGTTTCGGCCGCTCATTGCTCTTGAGCGCCGGCGACAGCAGGTTGTTCTGCACGATCACCTGCATGCGCTGAATGACCTTCATCGGGAAGGAGCGCCGCGCATGCACTGCGGCGAGATGCTTGGTAGAAACAGTTCCGGTGCGCAGCGGCTCAGCCAGGATGTTGGCCGCGGCGACCGCGTCCTGAACCGCGAGATTGACGCCGACGCCGCCGACCGGCGACATCGCATGCGCCGCATCTCCGATGCAGAGCAGGCCCGGCCGGTGCCATTGCCGCAGACGATCGATCGCCACCGTCAGAAGCTTGATGTCATCGAAGCTCTTCAATTCTCCGACGCGGTCGCTGAGGAATGGCGACAGCGCAAGCACGCGCTCGCGGAACGCAGGCAGGCCCTCGCGCTGGACCGCTTCGATGCCGCCCTTCGGGATCACGTAGGCGCACTGCCAATAATCGCCGCGGTTGAGCATGACCATCATCTGGCCGGCCTCGATGTGGCCGGAGGTTTCCTCGGTGTCGCCGTTCTTCCGCGATACCCGGAACCACAGCACGTCGATCGGCGCGCCGATGTCCTCGACCGTGAACCCCGCGCGCTCGCGCACGGTCGAATGGCGGCCGTCACAGCCGATCACGAGATCGGCGCGGATTTCCAGTTCGCCGTCCGGAATCTTCGCGCGCAGGCCAACGACGCGGCCACCGTCGGAGATCAGGTCTGTGGCTTCGGTTTCCATCAGCAGGTGAAAGGCCGCATAGCCCCGGCCCTGCCGGGCGAGGAAATTGAGGAAATCCCACTGCGGCATCAGCGCTATGAATTTGCAGCGCACTGGCAGATGGCGAAAGTCCACCATTGGGATTCGCTCAGCGCCAACTTGAAAGCTTAGGCGCGAGACTTCCTGGTGCGGCAGCTTTAGGAATTCGTCGAGCATCCCAAGCTCGTGCATCAGCTCGAGCGTCGAGGGATGGATGGTGTCGCCGCGGAAGTCACGCAGGAAATCGGCGTGCTTCTCCAGCACGATGACGTCGATGCCGGCGCGGGCGAGCAGAAAACCCAGCATCATGCCGGCCGGCCCGCCACCGGCGACGCAGCAGCGGGTGGTTAGGGTTTCGGCCATGACGTGTGAGAATCAGAAGCAGGCGCCACGCTCGGCAACCATATAGCCCGCG
>Ga0210380_10000787_pt1 | contig 13270 bp, 27 predicted proteins | sample PLM4_5_coexredo_FD_155476 | JGI IMG/M metagenome (GOLD analysis project Ga0210380, IMG submission 155476) | Groundwater sediment microbial communities from an aquifer in East River, Colorado, USA - PLM4_5_coex redo | ecosystem: Environmental > Terrestrial > Soil > Riparian zone | place: USA...
CGCGTCGGTTTTTGCGCCATCACTGGCATACATGGTGGGCCTGCCGACGATCAGCGCGGGATCCATCGCACGAGCGCCGACGCTGGCCTACGCGATCACGCTTTCGACCATCGGGAGCGGATCCGTGGCGAATGCGCCGGCTTTGCAATATGCCGTGACACTGCCGACCATTACGAGTGGGAACAGCCGGTTTGCTCCGTCATTGGCCTACGTCGTGAACTTGCCGACAATTGGGAGTGGTTCCTCGGTTGCGGCTCCGGCTCTGGCCTACGCAGTTCAGATGCCGGCAATTGCAAGCACAACAAGTGTCAACGCTCCGACGGTAACCGGGGCGAACGGAGTGGCATTACCGACCATCGCATCAAGTGCGACGCTGAACGCTCCAACGCTCGCGCAGACGATGACACTTCCGGCGATCGCCAGCGGGGCAGTGGCAAACGCGCCGACGCTGGCCTACACGATCACGCTGGGGACGATTGGATCGGCGGCACAGGTCTACGCACCAACGATATCGGTGGGGTCGTCCTTGGCGCTGCCAGCCATTGCAGGCGGCGCGCTGGTTTTCAGCCCGGCGCTGGCACCTGAAATTCAATTGCCAGCGATTGCCTCTGGATCGGCGCTGGCTGCTCCGGCGCTGGCCTACGGGTTGACGATGGCGTTTATTCCGGCCAAGACCAACAACGTGTACGGGATGAAGGTCGCGAACTTTGTCGCGGAACTAAACTACGCGGACAAAAAGTCAGGCAAGGCGCTGGCTGTCGATGAGCAAGGCCCACGGATAGTGGCGATCGACACGTCGATGCGATCGGTGAGCACAGGACCACAGGTCACCCGTAAGATGAAGACAAAGAAAGGGCAGGAGGCGCGGGCGGTCAGCGGCGGAAAAGAAACCCGCGACATCAAGGTGTAAATTGCAGCATTCACGGTTAGAATGCAGAGGATTTTGGAGCTGATTTTATGGCAAGACTCGACTCAGACACTTCGCGATTGGTAGTAGGTGACGACTACGACGTCATCCGGGATCTGACGAACTTTGTTGCTGTGGAGATTGAAACAGCATGGCTGACCATCAAGAGTAGCCCATTCGATGCGGACGCTGCGGCGGTCATTCAGAAGGAGATCACGCAGACCCCTGTCGACGGGGAGGGCTCGATTACGATGGTGGACGACGACAGTTCTGCAGGCGCGGAGCTGACATTTCAGCTGACGGCCGACGAGACTGCGACAATGAGCGCATACGAGCAATATTCATACGACATCCAGATCAAATCGACAGCGGGGAAGATATCGACGATAGAGTCTGGAGTCGTGACACCGGTTCGACAGATCACAGAAAGCACAACCTAAGAGCTGAAGGGGGAAAACGGTTGATGGGTATCAAGGATCCGGTGTTTTGGGCGGCAGTAGGCTTCGCCCTCGCATTCATCGCGAATCTGGTTATCGTTGTGAAGAGCTATACGACAATGGGAAACAAGATTGATTTTCTCAGTCAGCTGCAAAAAACCGCAGCGGACGAACGCCAGAAGGCATTCGACAAATTCGACAAGATGCACGGCGAGCATTATGGCCACGCCAGAGAAACCCCGATCCATCAGGTTGCGCTGAGCAGGGAAACGACGCTGGCCTATTTTGAGAAGGGCTCGCAACAAATGGACAACCTGCACGGCATGATTAAGAGTCACACCGAGGACGACATGCGGGAACTGAAAAAGATCGGGGACGGCCTCGAACGGCTCAACGAAAGATTCGACGAGGAGAGGAGAGTGCGGAGTGGGGTTTAAGGAAGCATGGTCCGACACATCGGCCGTTGAAAAGGGTTACGCGAATCTTCCGGGAGACACGCCCACAAACCACGGGGTCACCGAGGCCGTAGCGCGTGAGAATGGGTACACCGGAGATATGAAGGATTATCCGCTCGCCGAGGCGGACCGTGTCGCGAAGCTGAAATATTGGGATCCGCTGAAGCTCGATGATGTCACAGCGCTTTCACCGAAGATCGCGAACGAGCTGTTCGATAGCGGCTTCCTCTGCGGGATCGGAACGTCTGCTGAGTTCCTGCAGCAATCGCTGACGTCGTTGAACCGGCAGGAGAAAGATTATCCGGATGTGGCAATCGACGGGGCGATCGGTGCGAAAACGGTTGCGGCGCTGAAGGCATATCTGGACTTCCGGAAGAAAGACGGCGAGCTGGTCATGCTTCTGACGCTCAATGGCCTGCAGATCGCGTATCTGGTCGAAGTGGCGAAGAAGAACAAAAAGAAAGAAGATTTTCTGTTCGGTTGGGTTTTGAAGCGCACAAGGGTCTAACGTAGAACACCGATCAGAGGAACCGATGGAGAATAAGGAAGTGAAGATTGCATGGCTTGTGCTTTTGATTAGCGCTGGGAGCGATTTCATCATCGCGGCCGGTGGCTGTCTCACGACGGCCATAGTGGCGCACGGTACGGCAGAAATGCCGTCATGGGCCGTGTTACTCTTGTGCGTCAGCACAGGACTTGTCTCGGGAGCCCGAACCATTGGACAGGCTCTAAAGGCGACGGATGAAGGATCAGCCGCATTGAAAGGGAATGTCATCCCATTCCAACAGCCAGCCAAACCGGGCAAAGAGACGATCGTCACGGCCACGGCAAGCGTGGCAACCGCACCAACAGGAACATAAGAGGAGAATCAATGAGAATACGAATCGCGAGAACCCGGCTGCTTGCTGCAGCCGTCATCATGATGCTGGTCGTTGTGGCCTGCACCGACGACCAACTCGTCCGGCTTTCGAACGCGCTCGATGACACCACGGCCGCGCTGACCGCGCTCCACACTGGAGTGGCTGCAGCGGCTGCAGCAAATCCGCCACTGATGTCGGATGCGCTAATCGTAAAAATCGGCGGGCTCGAACTGAAAATGAACAAGGCGCTGCAGGATGCACTGAACGCGACGGAGAAGGTCGCGAAGCTGAGCCCGGCGGATCGAACAAACCTGAGTAATATTCTGACGCCGGTCATATCGGCAGTGAATGACGCCGTGAAGGATCCGGATATTGCCGGGATCAAGAACGAAAAGACACGCGCCACGATCCAGACGTCGCTGGTGCTGATTCAGACAACGCTCACCACAAGCCAGCTGATGCTGGTAAAGAAATAGGAGGACGCCTTGGATTTAGAAAAAATCGTCGAAGCGGTGAACCTGTTCAACACGACAGCGCCGGCAATCGCTCAGATTTTCATGTCGATCAAACACGCCGATGGAACGGAGACCGTGCTGACGCACGTCCATTCCAATCAGGAACAGGTCGCGAAAAACATCGCCGATATTCAAGCGATGATTGACGCCCACCAGCCGAAGGGGTAAGATTCCGGAGTCTGCTCTGACCTTGATCCTGACTGAAGCAGCGAAGCCGCCCAGCCAACCGGGCGGCTTTGTTGTGTCTGCTCGCTGAAATTCCACTCCGACCACATAAAATAAAGCGCGTGCTATAAAATAATAGTTGACATAACTGCTATAGTTTGGTAGACTTATCTCAAGTTGGAAGTTTCAGACAACACCACTGAGACAGAAAAGAAAGAGGAGGATACGAAGATGATTAACTCAAACAAGGTCAACAAATACGAAGTGTTCGAAGGCGGAATCTACGTGGGAATTTTGGAGCTGACATTGGATCAGGTCAAGAAATTCACGGCGCAAGCGGTCTATGTGCTCAAGGCGGTGCGTTAATGGCTGTCAGCTATGAGTGGGACGCTGAAATCGTAGATACGGCCGCAATCGATCCGGAGACCAACGAGCCATACAATGACGTGCTGGACCATCTTTTCGGCGACATCGATTACGTGCTGGAGCAGACTCCGGAGGACGAAGGAACGCGAATCGACGTCGTACTGGTCTATAACGAAGGCGACGACTTCGACGGGCTCCGTGATCGCGCATGGGCTTACGTCGACGACGGAAAGCTGCCGGAATGGTTCGAGGACGCGATGGGCGCGAAAATCCGGAAGGTGCCACAGAAATATCACAACGAGCTTCGGCGGGCGCTGGCCCGGAAGGCCGCGAAGGAGGGCGCTTAGATGCAATTCAATTTCAACGACGGTGGCCGCGCTGCGGCCGGATTCAAAGGAAAGGCTGGCGACTGCGTCACGCGAGCGATTGCGATTGGAACCGGGCTTCCATACAAACAGGTCTACGACCTTGTGAACACGGAGGCGATCAGTGAGCGTTCAAAAGGGAAGATCGGAAAACGATCCTCCGCCAGAACCGGAGTGTTTAAGCCGACGTCGAAAAAGATCCTGCGAGACATGGGCTGGACATGGACGGCAACAATGGGTATCGGCACCGGCTGTCGTGTGCATTTACGCGCTGACGAGCTTCCGGCGGGAGTCCTCATAGTTTCATTGTCCCGGCACTGGACGACTGTTGTCGACGGCGTGGTGCATGACACCTACGATCCGTCGCGGGACGGAAAGCGCTGCGTCTACGGATTTTGGAGGAAAGACGCATGAGGCTCAAAGTCACGTGGATGGATCGGCGCGGAGCCGGCTGCGTCCGTTACTTCGATACGGAGGTAGATCTGGAGCGATTCGTCCATCGCCTGCATTGTGAAGCGACAATCTTTCGCGGCGATCGAGAGATTGGATCGGTCTATCGGGCATCCGGAGAGGTTGCGGACAAGAGAGTGAAATGGCTCTGGAGCTTCGAGACGTGCCATGGCCCTAAAATAAATGCGAGCGTGCAAAATAAACAGTTGACATAACCAGCATAATTGCTATAATGAGAATACACCACATGTGGGCAACCACATGAAATTCGAGGAGGATAAGATGCTGAGGCAGACACAGGTTTTCGGAAAAGTGCGCGACCAACGCACGGGCAAAGTTTCGACCACATTCCAACACGGCAAACCGGCAGAGCTGAAATCGATGGACGGCGGGAAGACATGGTTCATGGATCCGGTGGCGATGATCGCGTTCTCGCGACGCAAGGCGGACATTGCATACCTGAACGAGGACCAGAAGCGCTGGCTGGATCTGGTAGAGCTTCCGGGCGGGACCAATCTTCAACACGCGATGCGAATGGCAGGTGGCCGATGAGTGCCGAACAGATCATCGACAACCGTGAAGAGACCAAAGTAATCGCGGACACCATCATCGACCATCTGGGTAGCCGCCGATTCATGATGATGACGGGCGCGTGCCATTTTACTTACGACTCGACGCGGCCCGGCTTCCTGAGCTTCAAGGTTCCCAGCCGCTACTCGAAATACAATCATGTGGAAGTGCAGCTGAACGGCAACGATCTTTACGACGTTTGCTTTTTCAATGTCTCGGTCCGAAAATTCCAATTGAACAAAAAGCTTGGCGAGACGCACACCGATATTCACTGCGAAGATTTGCGCGGTGTCTTCGAGAGAGCGACCGGGCTCTGGACATCCTTATGATTATCGCGATTGACATCGACGGGAACGTCGAACACAAGAGCGGGCCATTGACCGATACGATGGTGCAGGAGATCGTGGGCGGGAACTTCAGGCGACTGGTTATCAGTTCCTTCCCGGCACAGCGCGAGTGGCCGACGTTCATCAAGGACGAGTGGGCGGATCTATTCGTGAACGCTCGGGCGGTTGCGCTGTTCCTGCCGACAAACGACCGCGTTTCGAAAATGGCTGGACAGCCGATCGCGGGAAACGCGGTGCTCGTGACAGGAGACGACCGATGGAAGTGAAAATCATCAGCGACGAAAAGAAGTACACGCCGCGAATGACCAAATTCAGCAACGGCTGGAGCGTCGAGACGTGGCGCAACCACGAAGCGAAAGCGTGGGTCGTGCAGATCAAAAATTCCGAAGGGTATCAGGTCGGCACACACGACTTGGATCCGACAGGCGAGACGTCCTACGAATATCGGTCCTCATTCGCGAAGAAGGTTCACGAGGGCGCGATCCATCTGGTGCTTACAAAATCGGAGGCAGCATGCGAGAAGTAAAACAGCAGTTCAAAATCAAGGGCGCGTGTGGTTGCGATCTGAAGATCGAGCTGCCGGCCAATTCAACGCGGGAGGAAATGGAAAACGCCTTCGCGATTGTCGAGACGCTTCACTGCGCGGCACATCAGCCGAGGCCACTGGTTCAAGAGAGGACCGTGCTTGCCCGCACGTGGAAGGTGAAGGCGTGAATTTCTTTGCGGACAACACCGACTACCGACGGGCGACCGCACACCGGCCAACGACCACCGGAAAGAAAGCAGAGAGGGTTCTGGGCTGCACCTGCGGGGAAGAGATACCACTCTCAGACCGCGACGCCGTGAATGAGCACATCGCCACCTGCAATGGCTGGCCAAAGGAAGACGACGATGAACCATCACACTGACATTGCGATTCCGCCGAAGCTGCAGGGCCGGCCGCTTTACCACGGATTCCCGATCCCTTATTCCGTGGTCGTGGTCGACGGCGTGCCAGACTTCCGGATCAGCGACGAGAAGAAACGGACAGCCTGTGTACGCGATAAACTTTGCGGCCTTTGTGGCCAGCCGATGACGAGCAACTTTTGTTTCATGGGCGGGCCGTCAGCAGCGCAGTACAAAATCTTTTTCGATCCGGCGATGCACCGGGAGTGCGCGAGCTACGCCATGAAGGTCTGCCCCTACTTTGCGTTCAAGAATCATCAGTTCGCAGAGCTGGAAGGAATCCACCAAAAACACGAAGGAGGAGAGTTCAAGATTGTCGACTTGGAGCACCGAGAGGAAAAGCCGGATCGGCTCATGATCCTCACCACCGACAGTTTTGACGCTGCAATACATGCGGAGGATAAAAACAGGACCGTCTACGCCAGAGCGAATCGAGTTAAGAGCATCGATTGGTTCCGATGGAATTCAGACGGCCGAAGCGAATACGACCACACGGATAGTTTCTAACGCTCGCGCTCATATTGAGCTGCTGCAGGAAATGTTCCGCCGGTTCGACGACGACGCGACCAACAAGTATGGGAACGTCTGGGATCGAATGCTGAAAGAGGGCAAACACTACACCGAGATCGACGTCCCGTTATCGCTGCGGATCCGGGAGCAGAATAAATTCAAGAACCAGCAGTGCTTCCAAAACGCGCAGAAACTGGCTCAGGATGGCTACCAATACGTTGAGGGGTTTGCCGTCTGCATCATCCCGACCGAGCATGCGTGGTGCGTCGACCCGAAGCACCCGGACGTCATCATTGATCCGACATGGGCGGCGCTGGGCCACGACGACGCGCCAGACTATTTCGGAGTGTCGATTCCGCTGACTTTCATTCACAAGTGCCAGCTAGTAACCGAGCAGTACGCGCCGGTCATTAAACCGTGGATGTTCCGAGATCACCCGGACATCAACAAAAAGACGAAGCGCGGCCGGATGCTATACTGGCTCTAATTCGAGGGCACATGGCGAGCATCGATCCAAACAACCCAGCACAAATGAAGATCGCGATGGAGATCCTGACCGACCGGTTCACGGCGGGAATGAAGGAAACAACGCAGAAGCTGGCCGAGCTGGGAATGGCTACCGAGCGAGCGGCCCATGTAACACGGCAGCTTGTCGACCTGCTGAGACCACTGCCGGAACGTATTATGTTCTCGAAGGACGGCATCAATTGGAGGGTTCGTGAACTGAGCCTTGACGAGCGACGGTCGTTGGCGCGGCAGGATATGCCGGAATTTGGGTGGTGCGCTGCGATGGGAGGCTATGTTGCGCGTGCTACCGAAGGCGCTGTCAAAATTGTGAATCATGCCAACGCGTTGAAACATGACAAACAAAAACCGCCGGAGCCGAAAGGACCACGGCGGACATTCAGGCTGGAGGATTGAGACGTGAAGAAAACAAGTTTTGGAGTGATCTGGATTGCGTGGGTGTTGGTGGTCCTGCTGGGGCTGCTCTCAGGACCACAGCCGATTCTGGCCGCGATGAGCGACGCTGCAGCGTTGAAGAAAGCGAAAGACACATGGGGCACGTTCGGGTTCATCGGTATGGAGCGCGATACAAAGCAATCGGTCTGGACGAAGTTTGTGGGCTTCAAATCGCCGGGCTGCAAGGCTGACGTCACGCGGATCGGAATCGGTCAGAACACGTGGGACGCGGCTTACGTCGCGATGCCGGCCGACATGGGCATCGGTGGGACATTCGGCGGGACGACAACGCTGAAGATCGATTCGCCGGCAGCGCCGGGACCGCCTCCTCCGGTCACATCCGATCCAATTCCGGGAATCGTGCAGAGCATCCGGATCATGATCGACAACACGGTGATCGGAATGACCGTGCCAGACGGCACGCCGACCAGCTGGACGGCATCGCTGACATGGGACACGTCGATGGTGCCGGACGGGTTCCACGTGATTTGCGCGATGTTGGTTCATCCGGACGGCAGCTTTGCCTTGACGCATGCGAGCCTATTGAACATCAAGCAGCCGCCAGCCGGGACGACTCCGCAGGTTGCGGCGCTGCGTTTCAAGCTGGATCAGACCGAGGCATACGAGGCGCAGTTCATCCAACCGAGACCGAGCCCGATCATCTTCGGAGTCAACTCCGGCCCACGGCCTTCGCTGGTGCAGCCAGCGACGCCACAGCCGCCATTGCCGAACACCGTTTCCATGCCTATGACCGCTTGGCCACCGACGCCGTAATGGAAGAGCAGCCACCGAAAAAGAAAATGTCCGCACGCCGGTGGGAAGTTTTGGCGGATCTGTTGGAATTCGCAATCGAAGACCAGCCCAATTTGCTGAGCTTTAGGGCCTCACGCGATCTGGCTCGGGTGTTGGGCGGACTGGAAGATTTAGAGCGCGTGGTTCGCCTCCAAAAAGCGCGAGAACCGGATAGCAAAAAGCGGGGTATAGTGATCCCATGACGGAAAGCTGTAAGCGCCTCCTGTTTACGATTTTCGAGATTCTGTTCGACAACTTTGATATTGTCATCCGGAGCGATGGCGGCGAACTGATAATCCAATTTCGCTCAAGGCCGATCCCGGACCACCTGAGCTTCTTCGACGAAAACAACAAGGAGATTGACCACATGGACCCAATTGCAGCGGGCAAAAAGAGAGTTCTAAGTTTCAAGGTAGAGACGAAAAACAATACGGTCATCACGCCGGAGATTGTGGGTGTGCCGGAATGGTCGGTGCTGCCAGCCGATTCAGTCCAGCTGCTCCCGGCTCCCGACGGGCTGACCTGCGACGTCGCCAATATCAACGGCGTTGCGGTTGATTTTACGGTGACCTGCAAGACCACCGTGAAGCTCGCCAACGGATCGACGAAAGATCTGAGCGACGACGAGACTGGTAGCGCTCTGGCCGACGTGAGCCCGGACCACATCGAAGTCGTAGCCGGTCCCGAAGTCGACCTGTAGTCTACAGCCGGGGTTCGGCCTCCGATCCCCGGCAATCCTCCGCCCGACCACTTTCCTGTTGACATATCTGCTATACTTGCTATAATCCAAATAGACAGTTAAACACCACTGCAATTCAATTGCAGAAATTTGAGGAGGATACGATGAGCCCAAAAGAAAAACAGGCACTGGCTGCACAGCCGGTCAAAATGGAACCCACGACAATTAAGGATTACATCCGCTGCGGTTACCCGGCAGTCGCCGTGGAATCGAGCGAGGAGGACCGACTCATTCACGAGATTCTGCTTCTGAAGCAGTCGAAGTCTCTCGCGAAGATCACCGTCTATAAGATTTCGGCCGCGCAAAACTTCACCGAAATGGTTGGCGATGGCGACCCCGGATCCGTTCAGGGCGGCGTTAGCTTCGGGAAGGCGTTCTCAATGGTCGCCGAGAAAAAACAGGGCGTGCTGGTTGTGTTCGATTTCCAGCATGTGATTCAGAACCCGGCTGGCTATCGCCAGCTGAAAGAAAACTTCGCAGCGCTGAAGCGGAACGGCTCCTGCGTGATTCTGGTCGCTCCAAGCTGGAGCCTCCCACCGGAAATGACTCACGAAATGCCAGTGCTGGATTTCGCTCTTCCAACACGAGAGCAGCTTTCACGGGCTCTGGATTGGGTTATCGACGCCGGCAACCTTTCCGCACCGGACGAGGAACTGCGGTCGGCGTGTTTGGATTCATCGACGGGATTGACGCTGGCCGAAGCAGAAAACGCGTTCGCGCTTTCGCTGGGCAAAACGAAGACGCTTTCACCGGCCCACATTGCCGACGAGAAAATGAAGCTGGTCAAGGCCAGCGGCTTGCTCGAATTGAAGCCGATCCCGACGATAGAGCCGGGCGGTCTGGGCGAACTGAAAAGATACATCCGGCAGGAAGTGCTGCCGTCGCAGGACGACAACGAGCTGGCTCCTCGCGGAATCATCATGATCGGCGTTCCGGGAGTCGGAAAGTCGCTGGTTTCGCAGGTACTCGGTAAATGGATGAAGCGGCCGGTTCTGAGACTCGACGTCGCCAGCCTGAAGGGATCGCTGGTCGGACAGAGCGAGCAGAACATGCGGAAGACGCTGAAGCTGGCCGATGCGGTTGCGCCCTGCATCCTCTGGATTGACGAAATTGAGAAGGGCGTCGGTGGCGTATCTTCGAGCGCATCGAGCGACGGTGGGACGACGCTGGGAATGGTCGGAATCCTGCTGACATGGCTTCAGGAGCACAGTTCTCCGGTTTTCGTGGTGGCCACCTGCAACCGGTACGATTTGCTGCCGGCAGAGCTGACACGAGCGGGCCGATTTGATGAGCGGCTGTTTCTGGATCTGCCTATCGACATCGAGCGTGAGGAGATTGCACTGGTCCATTTGAATCGGTTTTCCAACGCGAAGAACAACGATCAACTGGCTTCGTTCTGCGTCGCCTTGACCGATCAGTTCACCGGAGCTGAGATCGAGCAGCTGATAAAATCGGCCGCACGACAGACCAAACGGAATATTACCGAGGAAGCGCTGCACGACGCCGTGAAAGATATCCGGCCCATCAGCCACGTGAAGGGTGACGAAATTTCGAAGCTGCGGACGTGGGCTAAAACGGCCTTCCGATCCGCGAACACACTTCCCGACGCGAACGGCAAAGTTCGGACCGTGCGTACGGAATAAGTTGTCTGAGCGGCTCCCGGAGTGGTGTCCGGGAGCTATCCTCCTCAGACGGTCGGCGGCGCTCTCCACGAGTGCCGCCGACCAAAAACCGCACCCGTAACTCAGCGGTAGAGTGTCCGGCTTTTAACCGGAGAGTCGCTGGTTCAATCCCAGCCGGGTGCATTGGAGGCAATCATGACAGAGAGCAATTTCTTCAATCCGGAACCGTTTAACGAATTGGTCTGTGACTTCTGCTGCATCCCGGAAATCGCTGAGGACTTTGAAGCGCCGGGAATCACCGCAGCGGCGATTGCTCCAGACGGAACGATCATGGGCGGTATAAACTACGAGCCCAAATGGGCCGCATGCAGGGAATGTGCGCGGTTGATTCACGCACACAACATGGACGCGCTGATCGAGAGGGTTATATCCACTCAGGAAATGCTGACGCCCGGACTGCCACGTGAGGCGTACGAGCGCGATCTGAGGATCATGTACACCGTCATCTTCACGGCGATGGACATAAGGGAGGGTCAAGCGATATGAGAGCAGCTGGCGAGTTTCTCTACGCGATCGGCTTCCATTATTGGTGGATCGTCGTTATTGTGGCGACGTTCCTGCTGTTCCACTTCACCAGAGACTGCCGGATCTGCAAGCGTCCGACGACGCGCCGGCAGACTGGCTATTGCCGTCGATGCGACGAAATGTTCGGTGCAATTTTGGGACACCGGGAGGAATAACAGCGCTCGTTTTTCAGTTTACATAACGGGCATATCTGCTATACTTGAAATATGGCGAACAAGATTTTAATCAAAGGCGGGACGGCGACAGCGGTATACGATGATCGCTTCCGACCACTGCTCGAAGCGCTGGGCGCTATGGAAATCGAGCGAGCAAGTGAAGTCGAATTCGATCACGAAAGCGGCGACTGGATCGCAACGGAAGTTTCACATGATGGGCCGCACGGTCGAGTGATCGCACGCGGAAAGAACAGGGCGGAAGTCATCGCGGCCGAGGTCGCATACCTCGAAGCGCGGCTATAGGAGAATCAATGAGTCATACAGTTACGACGAAGGTTGAATTCAAGGACAAGGGACCACTCGGCAAGGCGGTTCAACGCATGGGCGGGAGGGTTCTGGGCGAAGGGACTTTCCACTTCGGCGGAACAGCGAACGCAGGGTTCGGCTTCCATCTGAAGGGCTGGCAGCATCCCTGCGTTCTCACCGGCACAGGAGTGTTGAAGTTCGACGACTACCACGGCAGATGGGGAAACGTCGCCGATCTGGAAGTGCTGAAGAGCGAGTATGCAATCGAAATGGCCGCGCAGGTCTGCGAGGAAAAGGGCTGGATGTGCCAGCGTGAAGACAACGGCAGCTTGACGGTCTTCCATCCTTCCGGCGGATCGATAGTCGTGGAGCGGGACGGCACAGTCGATGCTTTGGGATTCCAAGGTAACGGCTGCGCGGCAGCGGTCGAAGCGATCGCCGAGAAGCTGGGAACGGAGACGTCGCGATTCTGCAAGCCGGAGAATTCGAAGTTGTCTCAGGAGTCCACAGTCAAAGCGAGCTGAACGATCAGCTGCAATTCAATTGCCCGGTTCTGCTCACGTGGGATCGGGCAGTTTCATTTGAGGAGGAATCATGGCGAGATTCAGGCACCGAATTGAGATACCGGCGACGGTCATTATTGAGGTCGACACCGATTCCGAGAAGCAGCCAGACCAATCCGATGTGATGGACGCGCTGGAAAATTACACGGACGAGGAAGACGGGATCACCATCAAGGACCATTCATCCGACAAGGAACTGCGCGTCTATCCGACGTTTCACCCGACCAAACCGAACGAGCTGAAGCGAATCACCCGCGTTCACTACGACGAGATCGAAGAGAATGTTACAGCTTGAAGAGCGCGATTATCCGCTGGACGACGATCTGTGGGAATGGGACTACAACGTCGGCGACTATGTGCGCCGGGTATTCCCCACGGTTGCTGAGATCGAAGCGGAGGTCATCAAGCGGCTCGACGCGACCGAGGCGTGCAAGAGTATCAGCTATCTGCTGAATTCATGGGTAACCGGCCACCGATGGGGTGTATATGGCGGAAGACTCGCGAAGTTATCCACCTACATGCAGGATCGGGAACGGCAATGGGATAGTGACGAACGGGAGCGGAAGCGCAACGAAAAGCTGGTCGAGAAAGGCCCGTGGTTTTCGGATCCGGCCAAGCTGGCATTCAACCCGCGAGAGTCGATGCTGAAAGACGAC
>Ga0210380_10000788_pt1 | contig 13267 bp, 5 predicted proteins | sample PLM4_5_coexredo_FD_155476 | JGI IMG/M metagenome (GOLD analysis project Ga0210380, IMG submission 155476) | Groundwater sediment microbial communities from an aquifer in East River, Colorado, USA - PLM4_5_coex redo | ecosystem: Environmental > Terrestrial > Soil > Riparian zone | place: USA...
GGTGGTCACGACAAGTGCTTGTTTTCAAGGGCAGCTCGCGTGTCGTGACCAGAAAAATGTTTTCGCGGCAAAAGGCCCCACTTCTTCGAGGAATGCGAGGGGGACCGGTCACGACTGGTCACGCTTCGGGCGGCACTTCCTTCGCGGTGAGCAGTTCGCTCTTGCCGGCCTTGCCCACGGAGTACTTGAAGTTGGTTCGCAGAGTGCAGGCGGCTCCGACGTTGCCCTTCGGGTCGAGGGCCAGGAACGCGACGGAGGCGGGATGCATGCCGCGGCGGGCGGCGTTGGCGTTGACGCGCTTGCAGGCGAGTTCGCACGCCTCCTGCGGGGTCTTGCCGGATCGCATCTGCTCGACGACGAACGAACTTCCGGCGATGCGGATGATCTCCTCGCCGACGCCGGTGCCGCCGGCTGCGCCGGCCAGGTCGTCCACGTAGAGGCCGGCCCCGATGATCGGCGAATCGCCCACGCGGCCGGGCAGTTTGTGGGCCAGCCCGCTCGTGGTACACACGCCGCCGAGGTTGCCCTTTTTGTCAAGGGCGAGCACTGTCACGGTGTCGTGGTTGTGTTCGTCCACGTTGATATCCGACGGCGACTCGTACTTCACCGGCTGCTTCGCGTCCTTCGGCTTCTTGTCCGGGTGCTTCTCCAACCACTCCTTGATGGACTCGGCCGTGTACGGGAATTCGAGGGGGAAGCCGTTCTGCAGGGCGAACCATTTGGCGCCTTCGCCGACGAGCAGGATGTGCGGCGTCTTCTCCATGACTTTGCGGGCGACGGCGGCGGGATGGCGGATGTGCTCGAGTCCGGCCACGGCGCCGCAGGAGAGTGTCTTGCCGTCCATGAGGCAGGCGTCGAGCGTGAGCCGGCCGATGCGGTCGGGCAGGCTGCCAAACCCGACGGAGTTGCGGATGCTGAGGTCATCTTCGACGGCTTCGGCGCCGGCGAGCGCGGCGTCGAGGGCCGCATCACCCTTGGCGAGCCGTGCGAGGGCGACGTCGGTGGCGGCTTTCCCGAACGGCCACGTGGCAATCACGACGGGCTCGGCCATGGGTCCACTCCGAAGGGTTTCCCAAGGTGTACCGGTGAGACGAAGCGGCAGCAAGTGGGACTACCCCGGCAGCGTGCGGAACTGGTAAAGTATCGAGTGGAGGTGCGCGATGGCCGACTCTGCCGGGGTCGCTTCAAGACCCGTGATGATCCAAGTTCCCGTGAGCATCACGGCGATCGTTACTCCCGAGCCGGAGGCGGGCGGCTACTCGGTGGAGGTGCCGGCGCTCCCCGGGTGTTACACGGAAGGCGAATCGCTGGAGGAAGTCCGAACCAATCTGCGGGAGGCCATTGAAGGCTGGCTGAACTCGGCACACGATGCAGCCGTTCGAGGCAAGGCGCCGTGAAGCCCGTACTCGAGAAGCGAGTCTAAGTGGATAGAAACCCGGTTTCCAAAGCAGAAACCGGGTTTCGGGCGATCACTTCCCGCCCAGTTTCTCCATCGTCAACTCGGGCTGCCACACGGAGAGGAATGTCGGCAGCTTCGATCGCTCCAAACCCGGAAGGTTCGGGAAGAGACCCGCTCCCTGAATCGGGATGTTTGGCGAGACGGCGTACACGGAGTTCGCCGGATCGTTATTGCGTCGATACAGGACGACCTGCGGTTTGGCAGTGGGCGCCGCGTTCGGGTAGGCCATTGAGATCGCCATCGTGATGGCGGCGTCCATGTCGCCGACCTGATCGATGAGCCCGCGGTCCTTAGCCTGCGTCGCGGTGAAGATGCGGCCGTCCGTGGTGGTTTCCCCGCCGCCGAGGTTCGGCCGCGCCTTCCGGATGTCCGCCAGGATCTGCGAGTTGAACTCGTCGGACATCGCCTGCAGGATCTGGCGGTCTTCCACTTTGAGGGCCTTGGCCGAGGTGCCGATGTCGATCTTCTCGCCGGACTTGATCGACTGCGGAATGATGTTGAACTGAGCCATCAGGTCCTGAAGGTTGAACAGGTTCAGGATCACGCCGATGGCGCCGGTGACGGTGGACTCGCCGGCGACGATCTGATCCGCCGCGGAGGCGATGTAGTACGCCCCGCCGGTGGCGATGTCCATCAGGCAGGCGACGACGGGCTTGCCGCTGCGGGCCTTGAACTTCTCGAGGTCGCGGCGCATTGCCTGGCAGGCCGCGACGCCGCCGCCGTGGCTGTTGATCCGGATCACCACGGCCTTCACACAGTAGTCATTCTCGATCGCGTCCAGTTTCTCGCGGAACAGGGCGACGGGGTTCTCGCCGAGAGAAATGGGCCCCACGAATGGGGTATTGAGGAGCAGGCCGTCCACGTCCAAAACCGCGACCCGTCCGGCATTTCCGTTCTGCACGACGACCGGCTTCACCGGCCCGGCGATGGGGCTGACCGGCGTGATGTCGGTGACGCGTGTGTCGATGGGCCCGTCCATGTTGACGCGGGTCCGGAGCATCATCCGGTTGCAGCCCGTGGCGAGGATCGTGATCAAGCCGATGAGGAGAAGCACCTTACGCATCGCAAATCCCACCAGGTTCCGCGGAACGCCCGTTCTCCGTTACCATCGGCCAATCGTCGCGTCGGGATTAATATTCCCAGCCTGTACATTGCATGCAATCCGCCCGACCTGTCGCTGAGCTCAGAGTTCCCCGAAATCTCCCCGCCCTTCGCGCTTCAACCGCGTCCAAAGGTGCCGTAAGTTTCTACACTACCTAAATTGACACTTGGGAGTGACCGGGCGGTCTTGAGGGGGCCGTTCTCGGAATTGTGCGCGAACCCGCCAAAATCACTCAAGTGCAACGCAAGGGGAACAGGGATGCCCCCGGCCGACAGGGACGCAGCCGTTCGGAAGCAGGTCGCCAGGAGGGACCGTTGGCGTCGTCGCCGACGCAGCGAACTGGAAGTGCGCGAGGAGCGTGATGGAACCGAACGATCTGATCATCCTGAGCCCCGCCGGTGCGCCCGACTCGGCTCCGGCGATCGCGGCCTGCCGCGCCGGCGCTCGCGGGTTTCTTGATCTCGAATTCGCCCACGACTCAGACCAGGCCCGGGACGCGATCGCTCGCCTTGCACAATTCGCCGGCCCGAAGCTCGGGATCAAGATCGTCGGAAGCAGCACGCTGCTGAAGATTTGCCCGGTTCGCCCCACTTGGATTATCCTTGCCGGCGGCGACTTCTCGCAGATGGAAGCCCTACGCCATGACGGCATCGAAGTCATTGCGGAGGCGGTCAGCCCCGCGGAAGCCATTCAGGCCGTCGAGCGGGGAGCGGATGGTCTCATTCTCAAGGGGCACGAATCGGGCGGCCGCGTCGGGGCCGACACTTCATTCGTTCTGATCCAGAAATGGCGGCAACACGCGGACCGGAACCATCTCACCGTCCCCTTCTGGGTGCAGGGCGGCATCGGAGTGCACACGGCGGCGGCGTGCCTCGCCGGCGGCGCCCGCGGCGTGGTTCTCGATTCGCAACTCCTTCTCGCGAAAGAATCCCCGCTCGGCGAAGCCGGGCGCAAACGCGTGGCCAGTCTCGACGGCAGCGAGAGCGCGATCCTCGGCGCGAAACTCGGCGAAGCGTACCGCGTCTACTCTCGCCCGGACAGCCCTGCGGCACAGCAACTCGCCAAAGACGAAGAGCGACTCCTCACGGCAAAACTCTCCGATAACGAGAAGCAGGCCGAATGGCGGATCGCGGTGCGGCGCGGCGTGGCGAACGGCCTGTGGTTGGTCGGCCAGGATGTCGCCGCTGCGGCCGGGCTCGCGGCCAAGGGCGCGACCATCGGCGGCATCGTCCAGCACATCTGCGAACAGACAAGAAGTCTGTTGAACGCGGTTCGCCGCACCAATCCACTCGCCGCGGGATCGCCGCTCGCCGAGTCGCATGGCACGAAGTACCCGATTCTGCAGGGGCCGATGACGCGGGTCAGTGATACGGCCGCGTTCGCGGACTCGGTCGCAACCGGCGGGGGCTTGCCGTTCCTCGCACTGGCCCTGCTTCGCAAGGCCGAGACGGAGCAGCTTCTTGCCGAGACCAAAAGCAAACTCGGCAAAAAGCCGTGGGGCGTCGGCATCCTCGGCTTCGTTCCAAACGAGATTCGCAGCGAACAGATTGCCGCGATCCGCAAGTTCAAGCCGCCGTTCGCGATCATCGCCGGCGGCCGACCCGACCAGGCCAGGGAGCTCGAAACGCAGGGTATCCCGACTTATCTCCACGTTCCGTCGCCGGGGCTGCTCCGCATGTTCCTCAAGGATGGTGCGAAGCGGTTTGTCTTCGAAGGGCAGGAGTGCGGCGGGCACATCGGCCCGCGGGCCAGCTTCGCACTGTGGGAATCGATGATTGAAGTGCTCGCCGAGCACAAACCGGCGGAGGGCCTGCACGTCGTCTTCGCGGGCGGCATCCACGATGCGCTCTCCGCCTCCATGGTCGCGGCGCTGAGTGCCGGCCTGGCCGAGAAGGGCGTGAAGGTAGGCGTACTCCTCGGCACCGCTTACTTGTTCACGAAGGAAGCCGTGGCCGGCGGCGCCATCACCGCGCGCTTCCAGAGCGAAGCCCTCGCCTGCGGCGAAACCCTGCTCCTCGAAACCGGACCGGGGCACGCCATCCGCGTCATCCCCACTCCGTATGCAGACACCTTCGAAGCCGAGAAGAGCAAGCTGAAGTCGGAGGGGAAGAGCCCGCTGGACGTCGGCATCGCCCTCGAGCGGATGAACCTCGGTCGGCTCCGCGTGGCCAGCAAGGGCGTCGATCGGTCCGCGGCGAACGGCAGCGGGCTCGCGGCGGTGCCTGAAGACGATCAGTTCCGCCGCGGCATGTACATGATCGGCCAGGTCGCGGCCCTCCGAAGCGAGATCACGACGATCGCGGAACTGCACGCGGATGTGTGCGGCGGGCCGGAACGGCTTGCCCGCACGCCGATGGTCGAGTTCGCTTCAACCGAACCGCCCGCGCCGCCGCCCTGCGACGTCGCCATCATCGGCCTCTCCTGCTTCTACCCGAATGCGACCAGTCTGTGGAACTACTGGGAGAACATCCTCGCGAAGGCGAACGCGGTGGTCGAGATCCCGCCCACCCACTGGGACTGGCGGCTGTACTACGACGCCGACCCGCGGGCGAAGGACAAGATGATCTCGAAGTGGGGCGGGTTCATGGGGGACATCCCCTTCGACCCGTTGAAGTACGGCATCACGCCGCGAAGCATCCCGAACATCGAGCCGCTGCAGCTTCTGTTACTCGAAGCGGTCAATCAGGCGCTCGGCGACGCGGGCTACCTGGACCGGCCGTTCAACCGCGAGCGCACCTGTGCCATTCTCGGCGTCGGCGGCGGCGGCATGCCCCTCTCCGTCGCCTACGGCTTCCGCGCCTGCATGCCCCTCCTCGAATCGATCCCCGGCGTGTCCATGACGGGCGCCGAGGTCATCGAACGCGGCAAAGACATGCTCCCCGAGTGGACCGAGGATTCGTTCCCCGGAATTCTGCTGAACGTCGCGGCGGGGCGGGTGGCGAACCGCTTCAACTTCGGCGGCCCGAACATGGCCATCGACGCCGCATGCGGCTCTTCGCTGGCGGCGCTCTACGCCGGCGTGCGGGAGTTGAACGACGGCACCAGCGACGTGGCGGTCGTGATGGGCGGCGACGCCGTGCAGACCCCGTACGCCTACGTCGCCTTCAGCAAGACGCACGCGCTCTCGCCGAAGGGCCGCTGCCGCCCGTTCGACGCCGAAGCCGACGGCATCGCGCTGGCCGAAGGCGTTGGCGTCGCGATCCTGAAGCGACTCGCCGACGCCGAGCGCGATGGCGACCGCGTTTACGCCGTGATCAAGGGCGTGGGCGCCTCCAGCGACGGCCGCGACAAGGGACTCACCGCGCCGCGGGCCGAGGGGCAACTTCGGGCGCTGCGCAGGGCGTACGCCCAGGCGCGGCTCAACCCCGCCCATGTGGCGCTCGTCGAAGCGCACGGCACCGGCACCGTCGTCGGCGACCAGACTGAAGCGCGGGCCATCGGCCAACTGTTCCGCGACGCCGGCGGCGAACTGCAATCCTGCGCCCTCGGTTCCGTAAAGTCCATGATCGGGCACAGCAAGTGCGCGGCCGGGCTCGCCGGACTCATCAAGACCGCGTTCGCCCTGCACCACAAGATCCTGCCGCCGACGCTGGTCGAAACGCCGAACCCGAAAGCGAACCTGGACGGCGGGCCGCTCTACCTCAACACCGAGCCGCGGCCGTGGATTCACGGTGAGGATTATCCTCGCACGGCGGGCGTCTCCGCCTTCGGCTTCGGCGGCACCAACTTCCACACCGTGCTCGAAGAGTACACCGGCGACTTCCTCAACCGGCCGAACACCGGCGTGCGAACGTGGCCCGCGGAACTCTTCGTCTGGCGTCGGCCCGATGTCGCGGCCATCACGACAAGCGTGAAGCAGGTCCGCGATGCGATTGCGGACGGTGCGACCCCCGCGCTGGCGGACCTCGCGGCCTCCGCCTGGAACGCGAGCAAGGCCGCGACCGGCCCCGTTCTGGCCGTCGTCGCCACGAGCCTCGACGATCTGAAGGAGAAGATCGACCTCTTCCTGGCGAGCGGGGGGCGTCAGCCCCCTGATGCAACCGCAAATGATCAGGGGGCTAACGCCCCCCGCTCGCCTGGAATCTACTTCTCGCCGAAGGCCGAGGTTCCGGGCAAGCTCGCGTTCCTCTTCCCGGGGCAGGGTTCGCAGTACCCGGACATGCTGGCCCAGCCGGCGATGGCGTTCTCCGAAGTGCGCGAGGTCATCGACCGGGCGGACCGCACCCTGGCGAACGATCTCGAGCGTTCCCTCGGTAAGTTGATTTATCCGCCCTCGTCGTTCACGCCGGAGCACGAAGCCGCGAACCGCGAAGCGATCCGCCGCACGGAGCACGCGCAGCCCGCGCTCGGGGCCGTCAGTCTCGGCATGTTCCGGTTGCTGACCGCGCTCGGCATCGAGCCGGACATGCTCGCAGGGCACAGCTACGGCGAATACGCGGCACTCGCCGCGGCCGGCTCGCTCGGCGAAGAAGACTTGATCCGCGTCTCGCATCGCCGCGGCAAGGCGGTGAAGGACGCGTCGGTCGGCGCGCCCGGCGGCATGCTCGCCCTCGACGCCACGCCCGACGCGCTCGCACCGATCCTGGCGGGGAGCATCGAAGCGTGGGTGGCGAACCACAACTCGCCGCGCCAGACCGTGATCGCCGGCACCGAGGCGGGATTGAAGATCGCGGAGGAACGGCTTCAGGCCGCGAACATCCGATCGCAGCGGATCCCGGTGGCCTGCGGGTTCCACTCGCCGCTCATCGCCGGCGCGAAGGGCGATCTCGAGAAGGCGCTCGGCGAAGCGAAGTTCTCCGCGCCGCGAAAGCCGGTCTATTCCAACACGAGTGCCGCGCCGCATCCCGCGGAGGGCGCCGCGATCGCGAAGCAGCTGGCCGAGCATCTCGTCTCATCGGTGCGGTTCGCGGATGAGATCGCGGCGATGCACGCGGCCGGCGCCCGCATCTTCGTGGAGGTCGGCCCGCAGGCCGTGCTCACCGGGCTCACGGACCAGATTCTCGCGGGGCAGCCGCACCTCGCGGTGGCCTCCGATGTGCGCTCGCGGCCGGGGCTCCTGCAACTGGCTCATCTCGTCGGCCAGTTGCTCGCCGCCGGCGTGCCCGCGAAACTCGACCGACTGTTCCAGGGCCGCAACGTTCAGCCGTTCGACCTGGCGAAGATCGGCCCAGACACCGGCAAGCCGAAACACACTCCGACGACGTGGGTGGTCAACGGCGTCCGCAGCCGGCCCATCAACGGCCCCGAACCGCGACTGCTCGGACAAGCGCTGCGGGAGGGCGATGCGAAACCGCAAGCGGTTCGCGAACCACTTCCGGCTTCGCCGAACGACCGCCCGCAAGCGATCCCGGCTGCGAACCCGACCAAGCCTGTTCCTGTACCCATCACGGCGCCCGTGAAACCCCCGCCCGTTGCCCCGCGAGTGATGATGAACACCAACGAGACCCAACCCGCTCCATATGCTCCATCCGCGAATGGAACCGCTTCGCACGCCCGCACCGCCCCCGTGCCCGAAGGGGCCGAGCAGGTGATGATGAAGTTCCAGGACGTGATGGCCCGGTTCCTGGACACGCAGAAGAGCGTGATGCTGAGCTATCTCGGCGCGGGCGGTGCGCTTCCCGCTCCGTCCGCGAATGGCCACGCGTACACGAACGGCACCGCCCACGTGCTGCCCGTTCCGCCGATGTCGGCCGTGACAAACCGGCTCGTCGTGGCGGAACCGGTGATGCCAAAACCGGCGCCGATGCCATCCGTAGTGCCCGTGGCCAAGGCGGCCCCAGTCTCGCCACCTGTCGAAGCGAACGGCAAACACGTGCACGTCGAAGCTCCAGCCAAGCCCTCCGATGCCGCGCGACTCGACCGCGACACGCTTCTCGCCCGGCTCCTCGACCTCGTCTCCGAGCGCACCGGCTACCCGAAGGAAGCCCTGAGCATCGACCTCGACCTCGAAGCGGATCTCGGCGTCGACTCGATCAAGCGCGTCGAGGTGCTCGGCGCGCTGGCCGAGTCCATCGAAGCCAGCGCGGACGGCGCGCAGCCCAACCTCGAAATGGAGAAGCTCTCCGTCATCAAGACGCTCCGAGGCATCGCGGACTACGTGATGGAAGCCCTCGACTCCGCGTCGCCGGCGCCGGCGCCTTCGCTGAACGGGAAGCACGACCGGGTCGATGCGAAGGGGCAGCACCCCGGCGCCCGCGAGGGGGAAGTGCAGCGGCTCGTGGTGCGGCTCATCGATGCCCCGCTGCCGCTGCGGCCCGTCTTCGCGCCGCCGTCCGGCACCGTGCTCATCACGGACGACCGCCAGGGCACGGCCCGCGAACTTGCCGACCGCCTCGGCGAACTCGACATCAAGACCGCGCTCGTTCAAATGGGCGACGCCGCCGATGCCGGCTTCGCCGCGGACCTCACCGACCCCGCCGCGGTCGCGGACCTGATCGCCCGCGTTCACGCCAGGTGTGGCCCGGTCTCCGCGCTGATTCACCTGCTGCCGCTGGCCGAGCCGCCGGAGGGTGAAACCGCCGAGCGCCGCATGCAGCGTGAAGTGAAGTCCCTCTATCTGCTGGCCCGCGGGCTTGAAGCGGACCTCCGCGAAGCGGGCAAGGCCGGTTCCGCGTCGCTGCTCGCCGTCACCGCGATGGGCGGCACGATGGGGTTCGGCGACGACCTGCCGGACGACTTTTTCCCCGGCCACGGCGGCGTCGCCGGGTTCGCCAAGTGCCTCGGCTACGAGTGGCCCGAAGTCGCCGTCCGCATCGTGGACGTGGACGGGCAGACCCCCGCGCCGCGCCTCGTCGAACTGCTGCTCTCCGAACTCGGCGACCCGAAGGGGCCGCTGGAAGTGGGCCGCACCGGCGACCGCCGCGTGACGTGGCAGGTCGAACCCGGCCCGCTCGACACCAGCGAAGCGCCGGCGGTGGAACTGAAGCCCGGCGAGACGGTGCTCATCACCGGCGGCGCCCGCGGCATCACCGCGAAGATCGCGCTCGAACTCGCCACGCGCTACCAGCCGAAACTCGTGCTCGTCGGCAGTTCACCGCTCCCCGCGGACGAAATCGCAGATACCGCGGGCCTCAACACGGCGGTCGAGATCAAGGCCGCACTCATGAAGCGGGCCGACGCCAAGCCCGCGACGGTCGAGACCGCGTACAAGCGGCTCATCAAGGACCGCGAGATTCGCGCGAACCTGGCAGCGCTCCGCGATGCCGGCGCGACCGTCGATTACCGCGCGATCGACGTCCGCGACTCCGTCGCGCTCGGCGCCCTCATCGACGAACTGAACGCGGCCGGCGGCATCGCCGGCGTCATCCACGGCGCCGGCGTCATCGAGGACAAATTGCTCCGCGACAAGACGCCGGAATCCTTCGACCGCGTGTTCGGCACGAAGGTCGAAAGCGCCCTCACGCTTTCCCGCAAACTCGACCCCGCCAGGCTGAAGTTCTTCTCGCTGTATGCCTCCATCACGAGCCGCTACGGCAACCGCGGCCAGTCCGACTACGCCTGCGCGAACGAAGTGCTCAGCAAACTGGCGTGCGATCTGGACCGCAAGTGGCCGGGCCGCGTGGTCGCCATCGCGTGGGGCCCGTGGTCCGGGGTCGGCATGGTGGCGGACCTGGAGAAGCACCTCACGGCCCGCGGATTGAAGCTGATCGAGCCGGCGGTCGGCGCGAACTTCGCGGTCGATGAAGTGATCTTCGGGGCGAAGGGCGAGCCGGAGGTGCTCGTCGCCGGCGGCAGCGAACGCACTGCGGCTGCCGCCACCGGCGCCAAGCACGAACCCGTCGCGGTCGGAGTGCAGTAACCGATGGTTGCCACGCTGCACGCACCCGCGGCGCGGATTGCCGCCCGGCCCGCATCCGCCTGGGATACCGAGGCGTTCGTTCTGCAGGCGAACGACCGCGAGCATCTCCGCCGCCGCGCGCTGACGCTCGCGGCCTTCCTCGAACAGCATCCCGACGTTCCCCTCGCCGATCTTGCCTTCACGCTTTCAACCTCCGTTCAACCCGGCGGCGTGCGGCTTGCGCTCGTTTCCGATTCCACATCGGACCTGCTCAAGAAACTGAACCGCGCCGCGGACCGCCTCGCCGACCCCAAGTGCAAGCAAATCCGCGACGGCAACGGCGTCTACTTCACCAGCGAACCGCTCGCCGAGCAGGGGACCGTCGCGTTCCTTTACCCCGGCGAAGGGGCCCAGTACCTGGACATGCTCGCGGACCTGTGCCGCGCGTTCCCGGAAGTGGAGCGGGCGTTCGCCTGGTGCGATGAACTGGCGGAGAGCGCCGGCCGGGCGCACGAATCGCTGCGCCGCACGCTGCACCTTCCCGCCGATGCGTCTTCCGGGGAACGCGCCGCCGCCGAGGCCGAACTCCGCCGGCTCGGCCCGTCCATCTTCGGCGTGCTCATCGCCGACCTCGCCCTCACGGACCTGCTGCGGAACCTGCACGTTCCGGGCGCGGCCGTGGCCGGGCATAGTGCGGGGGAACTCGCCGCGCTGCTCGTCGCCGGCATTCTCAAATCCGTGGACGAGACCGGGTCGCGGATCGTCAGTGTGATGGACCTGATGGAGCGGCTGGAGAACGAGGCGGGCGGGCCGGACGTGGCGCTGCTCGCGGTCGGGGCCGGCAAGCCCGCGGTCGTGGCCATCGAATCGGCGCTGCACACGCAGGCCACGCACATTGCGATGGACAACTGCCCGCACCAGTGCGTGGCGGTCGGCCCCGCGGCGGAAATCGCGGCGATCGAAGCGGCGCTCGCCGAGCGCGGCACGATCAGCGAGCGCCTCCCCTTCCGCCGGCCGTACCACACGCCGCTCTTCGAACCGTGGATGAAGCCCTTCCGCGATCTCTTCGATCAGATCCCGTTCGAAGCGGGCCACACGCCGGCGTACTGCTGTTCCACGGGCGAACGCTTCCCGGAGGATCCCGCCGCGCTGCGCGACCTAACCGTGAATCACTGGGTGAGCCCGGTGGAGTTCACAAAGATGATCGAGACGATGCACGCGGACGGCGTGCGGCTGTTCGTGGAAGCCGGCCCGCGCGGCAACCTTTCCGCCTTCGTCGAAGACATTCTCCGCGGCAAACCGTTCGCCGCGATCCCCGCCAACACGGCGCGCAAGAGCGGCCCGACGCAGATCAATCACCTCGTGGCGCAACTCGCGGCTCACGGCGTCCCCGTGAACCTCGGCCACCTCTATGCCCACCGCGATGTCTCCCTTGTGAAATGGGAGGGCGAGGCTCCTGCCTCGCCCGCGGCAACCGGCGGGCTCGGCGCATACTTCGCCGTGATGGAACAGTTCCTCGACGTGCAGCGCCAGGTGTGGAGTCGTACCTGGCGGGATCGCAATCCGCTTGCGGGTTCGCGCTGCCGCCCGTGGCGTGCGAAACCGCAAGCGGCTCGTCCTGCGCAGGTGATTCTCCGTGTCTTCTCGGAACCGTTCTCCAGTTCGAGCCCGGCCGCGAGATCGTCTTCCGCCGCACGATGGACCTCCGCGAAGACCGCTACGTGGACGACCACACGCTCGGCGGCCGCGGCGTTTCCCGCGTCGACCCGAGCCAGAACGGCCTCCCCGTTCTTCCGATGACCTTCAGCCTGGAAGCGATGGCCACGGCCGCCACGCAACTCGCGCCGGGCAAGGTCGTCGCCGCCATCCGCAACATTCGCCTCTTCCGCTGGCTCCCCTTCGACGCCGAACCGACGACATTGGAGGTTCGCGCGAGCGTCGCCTCCGTCGATCCCGAAACCGGCATGGTCGAGGTGAAGGCGAACGTCCGCGATCTCGGCAACAGCTTCCTGGCCGACGGCGCGAACAAGCCGTCGTCCGAAGCGACCCTGATCCTCGCGGACCGTTATCCCGAGCCGTCCGAGCCGCTGCCGTTCCACCTCACGAACGAGGTGCCGTGCGAGTCCACGGTCGAAGACCTGCGGCGGAACATGTTCCACGGGCCGCTCTTCTGGATGATCCGTTCGCTCGCCCGCACCGGCGACGAGGGGATCGAAGGCACGCTCGAAGTGCAGCCGCGCGATGGCTGGTTCGCCTCCAACCCGCAGCCGGCAACGGTGATCGATCCCGTGCTCGTCGACGCCGCGATGCACATTCTCGGTGCATCGCACCTGGAGCAGCCGGACTGGTCCGGACGCATCCTGCTGCCGATCGGCGTCTCGAACCTCGAGTTCTTCGGGCCGATCCCGGAGATCGGTTCGCTGCTGCTCGTTCGCGGGCACAACGAGGAGGAAACGGCGCGGCAGGCGCGGCACGGCGTGGAACTGTTCGCGCCGGACGGCCGCCTCTGGTTCCGCATGACCGGCGCCGCCTACTGGCGCTTCTACCTCCCCTTTGGCGACGTGAATTTCTTTGGCCCCAAGGATCAGTACTTCCTCAGTCATCGGCTGGAGGCGGCGGAGCCCTCGCCGGACGCGCGGTGTTACGCGCTCGAGCCGCCGCTCGACTTGCAGCAACCGGTGCTCCGCGCCTCCGGCGTGTGCGTGACCATGACGCCGCGCGAGATTGCCGAACACAGCGCGCTGACCGGCAGCGACGCGGAGAAGTCCGACTGGTTCTTCGGGCGGCTCGTGTCGAAGGACGCGATCCGCGGTGCGGTGGCGCAGAAATACGGGCGGCCGCTCTTCCCGGCGGACATCGAGGCGATCCCGGGCGAGCCCGGGCGGTACGAATGCACGCCGCGCGAGGCCCACTTCGATCAGCCGTACCC
>Ga0210380_10000789_pt1 | contig 13266 bp, 12 predicted proteins | sample PLM4_5_coexredo_FD_155476 | JGI IMG/M metagenome (GOLD analysis project Ga0210380, IMG submission 155476) | Groundwater sediment microbial communities from an aquifer in East River, Colorado, USA - PLM4_5_coex redo | ecosystem: Environmental > Terrestrial > Soil > Riparian zone | place: USA...
CGACGGCGTCATCGACATCGACCTGCCGATCAGCGGCTCGCTGGACGATCCGCAGTTCAGCGTTGGCGGGATCATCTGGCGCATCATCATAAACATTCTCACCAAGGCGGTCACCGCGCCGTTCTCATTGCTCGGTGCGGTCTTCAGCGGCGGCGGCAGCGGTGAAGAGCTGAGCTATGTTGAATTCGACAATGGCCGGGCTACTTTGAATGACGCCGCCAAAAGCAAAATTACCACCCTCGCCAAAGCGCTCAACAACCGCCCATCAATCAACTTGGAATTGAGCGGCCGCGTCGATGCGGCGACCGATCTCGAAGGCTTGAAGCGCGTCGGCATCGAACGCAAAGCCAAGGCGCAGAAACTTCGCGAGCTGGTGCGTCAGGGTGAAGCGCAGCGCTCGGTGGACGATATTCAATTCGAGAAAGACGAGTATCCGAAGTATTTGAAGGCCGCCTACGGCGACGAGAGCTTTCCCAAGCCGCGCAATCTGATTGGGCTCGCAGTGGATTTACCGGTGGCCGAGATGGAAAAGCTGATGATGCAGAACGCCAAAGCCACCGACGACGACATGCGCCAGCTAGCTAACCAGCGTGCCCAAGCGGTGCGTGACGCGCTGCTCGCTTCCGGTCAAGTCGGCGCCGATCGCCTGTTTATCGTCGCGGCAAAGCCGTTGACTAATGAAGAACGAGCGCAACTCAAAGGCAGACCCAACCGCGTCGACTTCTCCATGAAATAACCGGCGCGTGCCGCTGGCTTCGACTTCCTTTGACTTACATTGTCTGGAATCTGGGTGATTGTGAACCCGTCTCTTCTGTTATAGACTTTTTTTGGTTCAGGAGGCTCTACATGACCCAGGCAAGAAAGACCGCCAATCCCAAAGTAACCATCATCGCCAGCAAGGGCGCCAATCAAGCGATCAATTATTTACTCGAAGACCGTGACGAACTGGAATGGCTGGTGGCCATTGGCCGTAATAAGAATGGCGATATTTTCTTCTACGACACCGGCGGCGATATCATCCAAGATCTGGGCGCCATCGAATACGTCAAAGAGCGAATCGTGCGCGACTATTTCGGCGAGACGGATGAGTAGTGCTGTGCCAGTGGCGCTCGATTCAAGGATTCACTCAGAGAGTTCTCCACTCCGACTTTTGAACGTTTGAACCAGGTCTTAATCCAACGGAATCTTCGGCTTAATTCTTAGCGGCGGCGCGCCTGCCGGCAGAAAATCTTCCAAGTTAACCGTTTCCCAACCCACCGGCCGCAACCGTTCGAATTCATTGCGCCGCGCGCCATCGCATTCCGGCGGTTTGGTCGCGTCGATGATCATCTTGCCGCCGACGCGGTGCCATCCCGGCGCGCCCGGATGGCCAAACTCCGGACAGGACGGATCCATCGCGTGAATCTTCGCGCCGGGAATCGCGACAATATCTTCGGCCGGATTGACCCGCGTGTTGATCGACCAGAGTACTTCCGCGTAGTTGAAAATATCCACGTCGACGTCGACGGCGATGGCGATCTTGGGATGCTGGTATTCGCTCGATAGAACCGACATCAAAACGTTCTTCGCTTCGCCGTAGTAGCGCGGCTTCATCTGCACCACGACGCCGAAGATGCCCGGCATGACTAACACGTTGCGGACATCGGCCAGGCCGCCGACGTTGCGCGCGCGACGCAATATCTGCGCCGACATGGGAACTTTATGATAGACGCAGCCTTCGACTTCCGTGCCGTTCTGGACGTTTTTGAAGATCGCGTCGTTGCGCATGGTGATCGCTTTGATGTTGACGATAGGATTTTGCCCCGAGCCGGTAAGATAATAATCTTGAAACTCGCTGAACGGTCCTTCGGGCTCGCGGATTTTTGGCGGGATTTCGCCTTCGAGAACGATCTCGGCCCAGGCCGGCACTTGCAGATCGACGGTGCGGCATTTGACCAACTCGACGTCTTCTTGGAGTAGCGCGGCGGCGATCTCGAATTCATCGACGCCATATTGCGTCGTCGTCGCCGCGGCGAAGTAATACATCGGATGGTGGCCGATCATGATCGCCACCGGCATCGGTTTATTCTCGGCTTCGTACATCTGATAGTTCGTCCACGCATGGCGCGGGTAGAGCAGGATGCCGGTCTTCTTCGGTCCCTTCATTTGCAAGCGATGAAAGCTCAAGTTGCGCTGGCCGGTCTGGGGATTCTTCGTGATCATCAAGCCGGAACCGATAAACGGTCCGCCGTCGCGAATGCCGGCCTGATGAATCGGCATCTTGGTGATATCGACTTCGTCGCCGAGCAGAACTTTTTGCTGCACCGGTCCGGTCTCGACTAAACGTGTGTTGCCGAGCTTTTCCGTGCGCCGGACAAATTCGGGAATCATCTCGTCACGCGGCTTATCGAAGGCCAGCGGCGCCAGCGATACATCGCCGGGCGCTTGTCCCAGGCAACGCCAACCGGGATAACCCGGAAGATTTTCAAATAACAGCCCGCGATCGCGCGCCTGCCATAGCAACGCGCCCATCTGCGTGCGCGGATCGACGGGCTTGCTAATGCGCGCCAACAATCCGGCTTTCTCCAGTTGTTCGATCCACGTGCGCATGTCCTGGGACATGTTCGGCCTCCTTCTACGAATCGCAATTTGGGCTAATCCATATCACGGAGCGGCAGCGCCTAGAAGGGTTGGAGTGATGGAGTGATGGGTTTCCGGAAAAACCCAACACTCCAATATTCCATTACTCCATTACTCCAATCTCCCGGTTTGCCTTTCCCCATCGATTCACTTACTTTCCGCCCCATGGCATCCGTCGCGGCATTATTCGGTCTCCAAAAACTTCCGCCGGAAAAGGCGCGCGCGCTGAGCATCGTTTACGCCACCAGTGTGGCGCTCATGATGGGGGTCACTTTTATTCAGCCGGCGCTGCCGGCGCTGACGCTGGAATTTCATGTCACCGACGCCGAATTGTCCTGGGTCATGACCGTATTCACCGCGCCGGCGATTTTCTTATCGCCGATTTTCGGCGTCATCGCCGACCGCTACGGTCGACGTTTGCTGCTCGCATTTGGCATGATCGCTTTCGGATTGTTCGGCGCGGCGATGGCGTTTGCGCCCAGCTATGCTTGGCTGCTCGTTTTCCGCGCCTTACAAGGAGTCGGCTTCAGCGCGGTCCTCCCGCTGACGATCGTCCTGATCGGCGATCTGTTGGACGGCGACAAAGAGATCGGCGGCCAAGGCTTTAAAGTTTTTCTCGACCGCATCGGCTACTTGGTTTTTCCACCAATCGGCGGGTTGCTTGCGACGATCGCCTGGTTTTGGCCCTTTGTCTGTTATCTGCTAACAGTTCCAGTCGGCGTGGCGGCGCTAGTGTGGATGCCGGAAACAAAAGGCAAAAGCAGCCAACGGACAATGTCCTATCTCGGCGACATGCTACGCCTGACACGCCATCCGCGCTTGGTGATCGCTTTCTCGGCGGGCTTTCTCCGTTTCTTTCTCGACTACGGTTTTCTCACCTACTTCCCGCTTTTTCTCGTCCGCACTCACGGCATCTCGATGGCCACCGCCGGCCTGCTGTATATCTTTTTTTCCGTCGGCGCCATGATTACATCGAGTCAGGCCGGACGGATCGCCGCCGGGCGCGACAAGGCGAATATTCTTTTCCTCGCCTTCGTCATCAGCGGCGCTTCGGTGCTCGCGGTTCCATTCGTCGGCAATGTTTGGCTGATCGGGGGCGCGCTGTTTTTCTATGGCGTGGCCAACGGCGTGATTTCGCCGATGCAGAAAAGTTTATTGACGCAGAACGCGCCGGCGGAGTTGCGCGGCGGCATCGTCTCCTTCGACCGCTTGATCCAACAGGTGTCGAAAACTACGTCAACGTCGATCGTCGGCCTGCTGTTGGTGAGCGCCGAGCTATCAACGATCTTTTGGCTGCTGGGAATTCTTTCCTTCTTGAGCGTCGGCCTGATGGCCTGTCTATTGCCGCGCGGACAAACGGTTGTCCCTAGTCCGGATTATTCATCCCACGGGTAAAACCCATGACAATCTGTCGATCGAGGTGTGACCTTGGAGGAGCGAAGGCATGCCCTTCGGAATCTCAAATGGCAAATCTCAAAATTGCGAAATATGAAATCTGATATATGTAATTTGAAATTCCGAGCACCAGCGAGGACTAGCCCAAGTGTTTCTTAAAACGGAGCGCACTCAAGGTCATGAACAGCGCGCCAAAGGCGGCGAGCACCACGGCTTCGTCCCACAGCGCAGCGATGCCGGCGCCGCGGAGAATAATGCCGCGGAGAATTTCCAAATAGTAAGTCGCCGGGATGAGAAAACTGAATAAGTATATAATCACCGGCATCGACTCCCGCGGAAAAACAAATCCCGAGAGCAAAAACGACGGCAACATGGACATCAAGGACATTTGCATCGCCTCGCCTTGATTCTTGGCGAAGGTCGAAATGACGATGCCGATACCGAGCGCAGGTATCAAGAACAAGAGCGAAAGAAAAAGCAGCAAGGTCACAGAGCCGCTTACGGGCACTTGGAATAGAAAGACCATCAACAACAGCACCAGCACGGTCTGGGCGAAGCCGATCGCCGTGTAAGGCAAAAGCTTGCCGAGAATCAGTCCGCCCTTGGATACCGGCGTTACCAGTAACTGCTCCAAGGTGCCGCGCTCGCGCTCGCGCACGATGGCGAAGGCGGTAAGAAAGACCGTGACCAATTGAAGAATAATGCCGATCAAACCTGGCACGAAAAAATTGACGCTCTCAAGGTTGGGATTGAACAATAGCCTTGGCCGGATGTCGACTTTGAACTCGGCCGGAGAAATTCCCTCGATCGCCAACGATTTTATAAAACCGAGTTGCTGGCTCGAGTTCAAAGCTTGCAGCGCGGTGGTCGATTCGGAACCATCGATCACTACTTGCACTTGAGCCTGGCGGCCGCTGACCAGGTTGGCTGAATAGTCCGGCGGAATTTTGATGCCGACTTTGGCTCGGCCGCTGACTATAGCGGACTGAAGCTCGCGGTCGGACTGAATGTTGCCGACGATTTTGAAATAACGGGTATTTTCGAATTCTTTGATTAGCTGGCGGCTTTCCGCGTCGCGATTGAGATCGAACACCACCGTGTTGATATATTTGACATCGGTGTCGATGGCGTAACCAAAAATTAGCAACTCGATGACTGGGATCGCCAGCACAAAACGCGTCGCCGGATCGCGCTTGATGTGGATTATTTCCTTTTTGAGGATCGCCCAAAGACCGCGGAACATCGTCAACCTTTCGCGCTGTGACGATGCACTCTCGTCAGAGTGACGAACACGTCTTCCAAAGATGGCGGCACAGCCCGGCAATGAATCTCGCTCCCGACCAGCTGCTTGAAGTAATTCTCCAATGCGGCTGCGTCGGTGCCTTGGCGCACCAGCGCGTGAATCGCTTCGCCGAAGATGGTTGCATCGAGGACGCTCGAATGCTGGCGCACCAGCGGCAGCAGCTTTGTCGCATCGTCGCTGGTGATTTCAAACCAACTGGAATCTTCGGGCGTCAGCTCCGGCAAGCGCTTTAAATCCAGCGGCCGGCCGAGCGCTATCAGTTTCGACAGATAAATGTAGGCGACCCGCGAGCAGCGCTCGGCCTCGTCCATGTAATGGGTCGTAACGAACAACGTCGTGCCCTCAGCGGCGAGACGAAACAGTAAGTCCCAAATCTCCCGTCGCGCCACCGGATCGATGCCCGCCGTCGGTTCGTCGAGAAAAACGATCTTCGGATCGTGCAGCAAGGAACAAGCGAGCGCCAAGCGTTGCTTGTAACCGCCCGAGAGCGTGGCGGCCAGTTGCTCCATGCGCCCTTCGAGACCGGCCAAGTCCACTACGGTGCGGCGCCGCATTGCCATGTCCGGTTTGCTCAAACCGTAAATGGCGCCGTAAAAATCAATGTTTTCTTCTACCGTCAGATCCTCGTAAAGACTGAACCGCTGCGACATGTAGCCGATGCGTTTCTTAATCTCTTCGGTTTGCTTGACGATATCGAGCCCATCCAGCTGCGCGCGCCCGGAAGTCGGCTGCAACAAGCCGCAGAGCATGCGAATTACGGTCGACTTGCCCGAGCCGTTGGGTCCAAGAAAGCCAAAAATCTCTCCCGCTTCGATCTCGAAATCGACATTATCAACCGCAGTCAGTGGGCCAAATTTTTTCGTAAGCCCTTCGGCTTTAATGACGACGCTCATGGATTACCAGCCACCCGCGTTAGGCACCGTTCATCGGCAAGAGCGCTCCGTGATTTTCGACCACTGACTTCTTAGCGCTTTTCAATCGTCACGTCCGCGCTCATGCCGGGGCGCAAGACGTTATCGGGATCGTCGATCACCACTTCGGTTTGAAACACTTGCAGCGCCCGTTCTTCATGAGTCTGGACGTTGCGCGGGGTAAACTCGCCTTGCCGAAAAATGCGCCGCACGGTGGCCCGAAAATCTCTTCCAGGGAATGAGTCGACGCGTACTTTCACCGGCAATCCTGGTTGAACGAAACCCAACTGCGCCTCCGGCAGGTAAGCGCGCACCCACAAGCTTCCGGTTCTGAGCAGCGTCGCCACCGGTTTACCGGCGCCGACCAGATCTCCCGGTTCGAGATCCAAAGTATCGATCAAAGCGTCCACTGGCGCCTTGATCACGGTCTCTTCCAATTGCGTCTGCATCAACTGAACCCGCGCCCGCGCGCCTTCCATCTCGGACTTAGCCTGAGCGATTTCTTCTTTGCGAAAGCCGCTTCTCAATTGCCGCCGTTTAGCATCAGCCTCCGCCAAACGCTGGCGCGCCCGTTCGATTTCTTCCTTGCGCGTGCCGGCGAGCAACAGATTATAATGCTCGCGGACCGCCGCCATTTTTTGTTCGGCTTCATCGGTCTTGGCCAGTGCGTCGTCGTATTCCTGTCTGGCGATCAGTTCACGCTTGGCGAGCCCATCCATGCGTTGTAAAAACTTCTGCGCATTCTCAGCCTGCGCTTTGGCGGCCTTCCACTCGGCCGCCGCCTGGTCGATCTCTTGCTGACGCGGCCCGGAGATGAATTGGTCCAATTCTGCTTGGGCCTGCTTCACCGCGGCCTCAGCCTGTTCAATTTCTTCGTTGCGAAAACCCGCCGTGAGGAGCGCGTATTTTGCTTCCGCTTGACGCAATCCAGCTTGCGCCTCGGCGTAGGAGGCGTCGATGTCTTTCGGTTCCAAGAGCACAAGCGTTTCGCCAGCTTTAACCGTCTGGCCTCGTTTAGCGACGACCTTGAGCACCCGGCCGCCAATCTTCGACCCCACGTGAATGTCGTCCGCTTCAATGACTCCGGAAATCACGATAGAGCGGCTATCGCTGTCGGCAATCCAATAGGAATAGCCGGCAATCATCACCACAGCCGCGACGAATGCAATGAGAATGACCTTATTGCGGCTCATGAGTCAAAAGCGTGCGAATAACGGAGCGACACGCGCTTAAAAAGCTTTGTACTCCTTGTCCTCGCGGCTCTCGGTCTCAAGTTGGATGGTGATGTGCTCGATGTGAAAACGCTCTTTGAGGGTGTCTTCGATACCGTTCAGAACCTCGTGAAAGTCACCGCCGTTTTCCACCACTGCATGGGCGCTGAGTGTGTAGATGTCGGAAGTTACCGCCCACACGTGCAGGTCATGAACCTTGGCAACGCCGTCGACGGATTCGATAGTCTCACGCACCTCTTCCAGGCGGATGCCTTTGGGCACGGCTTGCATCAAGACGCTGAGAGAATCTTTGATCAAGCTCCACGACGAAAAAAGAATCAGCGCTCCGATAAAAACACTGATCAGCGGATCGGCGAGATACCAGCCGGTGCTCAACATGATCAGACCCGCGGCGATCGCCCCCACCGAACCGATGGCATCGCTCACGACGTGCAGGAACGCGCCACGCACATTGAGATTATGATGATGGCCGGCGTGGAGAATCACAGCAGCGGCGATATTGACCACCAAGCCGAATACCGCGACGACCATCATGCCGTAGCTCTCGACCACGGGCGGATTGAAAAGGCGCTGGTAGGCCGCCGCGAAAATAATCCCCACGATCAGCCACAGCATCAAACCGTTAAACAGCGCGGCGAGAATCTCGACGCGGTGAAAGCCGAAAGTGCTGTGATGGGTCGCCGGCCGTTGGGCGACGCGAAAGGCGAACAAGCTCAGCCCCATGGCGCCGATATCGGAAAGCATATGGCCGGCGTCGGATAGCAAGGCCAAACTGTTGGTCAAGAAGCCGGCGATCAGCTCGGCGAAAAAATACAGCGCGCTGATCGCCAGAGCCCACTTTAGACGCTGCGTCTCGCTATGCCGCGCCATGAAGTCTATCGGCTAGAAATAAAGTAGTCACCGGCTCAGTATGGCCCAACATTTCGCCAGAAGAAAGCACGCTGCGCTGTCTCAAATCTCATTCCTCAATCCCGGTTGTTTTTAAGCATCAAGAAAAACATTCTTCCCGGCCGATTCATATATCCAGCCATCCTGCCTGGTTCCTCGCCCGTGCCGAAATAGATATCGGCGCGCTGAAAGCCGCGGATCGCGCCGCCGGTGTCCTGGTTGAGCATGAAGCGCCGCATCGGCCGCCAGCCAGCCAATCGCCCGGCTCCATCGATGACGGGAATCTCCGTTTCGACTAAAACGAGCGCGCCCTTGGGAAAGAGCCGCGAGTCGGTCGCAATGCTTCTGCCCGCGGTCAGCGGCACTTCGAGGCTACCGAGCGGGCCGACAACGATCACGCGAAAGAAAACGTAACTTTCATTGTACGAGAAAATTTCGTCGCGTTCCTGCGGGTTGTCATTGAGATATTGGCGCAGCCGCTGCATCGACATCTCTTCTCGATCGACTTTACCCCGATCGATGAGCAAGCGGCCGATGCTTCGATAGGGCAGTCCATTTTGCGCGGCGTAGCCGACGCTCAACTCAGCACCGTCCGGCAAACGGATAATTCCCGAGCCCTGAATATGCAGAAAGAAAACATCGATCGGATCTCTTACCCAAGCGATCTCCAAACCGCGTCCTTTGAGCACGCCCAATTCGTCAATCTCTCGGCGCGAATAATAGGGAACTAAACCTTGTTGCTCCATGCGCCCGACGATTCTCTCCCCGTTCTCCGCGGACTGCGCCGCCATCAGGTCCAGCGGTATTGCGTAAATCGGAAAGCGATAGACCTCGGTCGACACCAGGCTGCCTTCAATCACCGGCTGGTAATATCCGGTGAACAAAACCTTGGACATTTCCGGATCGGAATTGGAAGGAATCCATTCGAAGCGTGCCGCGACCTCGCGGGCAAGACATTCTCGGCAGCTCCATCGGTTCAACAACTGCTCGAAGGCAATCAGCGAACCCCGCACCTCGGCGGCAGTCAATTGGCGTGGTTCCATGCCGACGACACGCTCGGCCGGCAGCCTTTCCAGATAAGCAAGGCTATGGCGAATCGCCGCGCGCAACGACTCGGCGTCAAGATCGTCGCCAATTACTGGCGTGGCCGGCGCCCGCGGCAGCGCGCAATTCGACAGCAACAGAACCAAGACTATCCACCGGCAAGATACCAGAAGCTTGCAGCGACGAACCATTTGCGCCAGAGTTAACAGCGTTGAATCACCAAGAGATTAGAGAAGAAGTGGCACGGGTACTCGACAAACTGCCGCGCCGATTTCGCGAGCAGCTGCACAACCTCGAGATCGTCGTCGAAGAACGGCCGTCCGAGGAATTACTCCGCACTGAAGGACTCGACCCGCGCTGCGACACACTGTACGGCATCTATGAAGGCATCCCGTTGCCTGAACGATCGCACCTCGACCCGCCGCTGTTGCCGGACAAAATCACCATATTCGCCGAACCGCTGTTAGAAGACTTTCCCGACCCGGATGAACTGCGCGATGAAATCCGCCTCACGGTCATCCACGAAATCGCCCACTACTTCGGCATGGACGACGACGAGATCGAAGATCTGGGCTACTAAAAAAGTCCTGAGTCCCAAGTCCTGAGTCCCCGGACCGGATTCTCAACGCAGCACGCAGCGCTTTGAACCCAGGATCTTTTTTAATCCCTAATATCCTGCAGAAACCACTCGGTCGGCAGCTCGCGGCCAACCTTGGCCTGCTTGGCCAACTCGACAACTTTTCCAGCGCAGACAGCGAACTGAAGGCCCTGTGTGCCAGCGTTGATAAAAAAGGTCACTTGTTTGTTGTTTGTTCGGCCCGGAACTTTGCCGGCTCGGACGTCCATGAAATATTTGAAGTAGTCGCCTTTGTAATTATCCACGGTCGGGTTGGGAATGCGTGCGCGTTCTTCGGGTTGGCCGGCTATATAGCCCGCGTTGCCGTGCAAACGGACCATGCCTTCGTCCATCGCTTCGATGGTGTTCTTGCCGAGTTTCACCGACAGATCGCACTGTTTGATCACCTTGGGACCGACCTCGCAGGCGCGCACGCAGGTGATATGCGCGCCTTCTTTGAGCCACTCGGGGTTGTCGAAAACAGTTTGAGTGGAATCCGTGCAGGTCGCCACGATGTCGGACTCGCGCACGACTTTTGCCGGCGCGTCCACCGCGACCACTTCGATGTCGAGCTTGCCGGTCATCTCTTTTGCGAAGCGCTCGCGATTCGCCTTCGTCGGGCTGTAGACTTTGACTTTTTTTAGTTTGCGCACTTCGTAAAACGCCTCTAAGTAACTGCGCGCCATGCCGCCGGAACCGAAGATACCAACATCGCAAGCATCCTCGCGCGACAAATACTTCGCGCCCAAACCGGCGCAGCCGCCGACCCGCATATGCTGCAACAGGCCGTCATTGATCATCGCCAGCGGCTCGCCGTTGCGCACGCTGAAAACCATGACCAATCCGCACCAGCTTCCCGGCTGCATGCAGTACTTTTCTTCGGTCTCGCCGTTGGGCCAGTAGACGATGTCGGACTTCATGCGGATCGCGAACACGCCGATCTTACGGCTCGCCCCTTCCATCGTTCCCCAACGGTAATATCCGTCCGGCCGGTCACACGGCATCCAAAGGTCCAAACGCGGCCGGTACACCGCGTCGCCCTTGAGTAAATCATCGTAACCGTCCTCAAGCGCGGCGAGGCAGTCTTTCATGGTGAATAGTTTTTCGACTTCTTGGTTGTTGATCAGCAGCATAGAAATCCTCCTTCACTTGCCTTACAACAATGGCTGCCATTTGCAAAGCTTCATTGCTGGAAATTCATTGAAATCTCGGATTTTGATTTGACAACTCCCGGCCATTATCGCAAAGATAGGCCGAAATTTGACCGGGAGGAGAAAACGTTGAAGATTCTCAGATTCAATGACGACCGCATCGGCGTCATCAAAGATGGCAACATGGTCGTGGACGTGAGCGATACTGTGAGCGCCCGTAGGGCCAAAGGGCCGCAGCGCGTGATGGAAGAAATCATCGAGGGCTGGCGCAAATATCGCAAGCGCTTTGAAAAAGTCTTGGCGGAGCAAAGCGGTGTACCGCTCGATAGCGTGCAACTGCGCAGCCCGTTCGCCCGACCCGGTAAGTTTCTCGCCGCGTTCAGCAACTACATCGACCGGCCGGAACGGACTGCTGATAATTTTCCCAACGAATATTTTTACAAATCTCCCGACCTCGTCGGCCCCGGCGAATCCGTCGAATTGCGCGACATCCCCGCTTGCGTGGTGTATCAACCCGAAGCCGAATTTGCGTTCGTCATTGGTAAAACCGCCAAAGATGTGACCGAAAAGAAAGCCCTTGATCATGTATTCGGTTATGTGCCGATGTTCGATATTTCCACCCGAGGTCTGACGCGGCGTACCCAGTTCATCGGCAAAGGGCAAGGATCGCACGGCTGCTGCGGCCCGTGGATCATCACCAAGGACGAAATCCCCGATCCGCACAATGTCGTCGTGAAGTCATGGACCAATGGCGAGCCACGACAAAACTACAACACCAGCGCCATGGCGCATAAATTGCCCAACCAGATCGCCTGGCTGTCGAAATTTCTCACCCTCAGCCCCGGCGATGTCGTCGCGACGGGAACTTTTCATGAAGGTTTGATGCCGGTGAACGTCGGCGACACCATCGAGATCGAATTTGAAAACCTGGGCCGGGCGAAATTCAACATCAAAGGCAACAGCCCGCGCAAAGACGTGCCGTGGTTGCCCGGCAAAAACCAGCCAACGCCGCCGCCTGGCGGCGGCATGCATGTGGTGTGAACAACCATGAAAGCGGAAGGATGAGGGATGAAGTAAGACTCTGTTCGAATCCGAACTTCATCCTTCCGCCTTCATCCTTCATCCTTTCTTCTAAGCATTCCCAGCTGCCACGGCAGTAACCACCGCACTATTAGATTAAAAAGCTGATTAAGGCTGTAGCCGAGCAGTGCTAAAGCCAGCATCCCCGCGTACATCTGGGCGACTTTGAAACGGCGCTGTGCGTCGAGGACGAAGTATCCGATGCCATCGGTGCTGCCGACCATTTCGGAGATCACCACGAGAATCAACATGATCGGCAAACTGACCCGCAGACCGGTGACGATCTGCGGCGAGCACGCGGGCAATATCACTTGCCAGACAATTGTACGTTGGGACAGACCAAATGTACGCGCAGTGTTAAGCAAAACCCAATCAAGGCCGCGCACGCCATCAAGGGTATTGAGCAGGATCGGCCACGCGCAGGAAAAAAAGATGACGAAAATCTTCATCTCATCGCCCAGACCGAAGAATAGCAAAGCGACCGGGATCACCACCGGCGGCGGCACCGGTCGAAGCATTTCGATGACGACTTCGAACAGGCGATAAATCCTTTCAGACAACCCCATCAAAATCCCCAATGGAACAAATACGGCGGCGGCGAGAAAATAGCCCGCCGCGGCGCGTTTCATGCTGGCGAGAATTTGCCAAGGTATCTGTCCGGAAATAGCCAACTCGGAAAAAATGCTAGCAATCTTGCTCGGCGCCGGGATGATCAACGCATTGATCCACTCGGATTGCGCCACGGTCTCCCAGACAACAAGCAACGCCAGCAGAAACAGCGGCCCAGTGAATTTTGCTGCCGCCATCTTAAGCCGTTCCCCGCGCCATCATGCCGTGCCGCCAGCGCATGGCTTTCGCTTCCAGCATCAAGAAAAGCCGGTTAAGCAGATACCCCAGCAGCGCTACCACCATGATACCGGCATACATATTGGCGCTGTTCATGCCGCGTTCCTCGTCGAGAATATAAAAACCGAGTCCCTTGCTGCCGCTGATCATCTCGGCGGTGGTCACAAGAATCAGCGCGATC
>Ga0210380_10000790_pt1 | contig 13265 bp, 13 predicted proteins | sample PLM4_5_coexredo_FD_155476 | JGI IMG/M metagenome (GOLD analysis project Ga0210380, IMG submission 155476) | Groundwater sediment microbial communities from an aquifer in East River, Colorado, USA - PLM4_5_coex redo | ecosystem: Environmental > Terrestrial > Soil > Riparian zone | place: USA...
CGTCATTGCCGGGCTTGACACCGCAAGTCGGGTTCACCCGACTTGCGGCTCAAAGGAATGCGGAACTTGGGCAGGCCCGAGTTCCGGTGCAATCCATCTTCTTCGCAAAACGCGGCTTACGAAGCGGATGGACCACCGAACTCGGGTTCACCCGAGTTCGGATTTCTCTGATGCGCAAGTCGGATAAAATCCGACTTGCGGGGTCAAGCCCGCGGGTGACGCCAAAGGATGGGTAAGCGCTGAGTCAATTCGAACAGTAGCCGCCTAGCGCAGCCCCGCCTGCACCACCAGCGGATACGTGACCTCTTGAAACTCGCGCATCTGCTCGACGAACTTCGCCCACGACAGTATGACGCCGTCGAAGCCGGCGCGGGCGAGCGTGGCCAGCTCGTCGACCACCTTCTCCTTGGTGCCGACGATCGGATAGCCGGCCCAGCCGGCGATGAAATGCGCCTTCAACTGATGCGCGACAGCGGGCGGCATGGTCTGGGCGTTGATGCCGAGCGTCGTGGTCAAATTGTCCACCGCGACCCAATCGCCCTTTTCGTGAACGTAATAGTCGAAGAATTTCTTCGCGTCGGCCTCGGTCTCGCCCTGCACCACATAGGCGTTGGTCCAGACCTGGATCTCGCGGCCGTATTCCTCGCGCGCGAACTTACGATAACGCTCGACATGCGCCTTGACGTCCTCGAACTTGTGCGACTGCAACACGATGAAGGCGACGTCGCAGTACTTCGCGGCGTAGTGGCGCCCCTTGTCCGAGCCGCCGGCGTTCATCACCACCGGGTAGGGTTTCTGGATCGGCTTCGGCTGCAGCCACCCCTTCTTGATCTTGTAGAACCGGCCCTCATAGTCGAACTCTTCTTCCCTGGTCCACAGCAGCTTGATGATCTCGAGCCACTCGATGGCGCGCTCATAGCGCGTGTCGTGCTCGAGCTGCTCCTCGCCGAACATCTCGATCTCCGGCTTGTACCAGCCGGTGACGACGTTGAGGTTGAAGCGGCCGCCGGTCACATGGTCGATGGTGGCGGCCTGCTTGGCGGCCATGACGGGATGGATCGTCGGCACATGCGACGTGGCGAAGATGCCCGGATATCGGGTCGAGGCGCCGATCGCCGACGCCCACGAAAACGACTCGAACCCCTGCCCGTTGAAGTTGGTGACGCCGCCGAAGCCTTTCCAACGGCCGACCGGCACCAACGCCTCGAACTCCATCTCATCGCCCATGCGCGCCAGCGCCAGCGTATCCGGCCAGGTCGCCTCCAGCACGCCGTCGATGCTGGAAATGGCACAGCCGCCGCTGAGATTGGAGCAGAAGGTGCCGAGCTTGAGCTTGCGGGTGTTGAACAGCGGATTGGTCGCTTCGCGCAATTGATCGGGTCGTGCCTTGGCGTCCATTGCTGCCCCTCAACCAGGATCCCGCTGGCTCGTAAATACGCGTGAAGGGTAGCGAGTTTCCCGACCGCCCGGAAGCCAAACATCCGGGGGTTGGTCCACGACCCAATCCCGCTGTCACCGCATGGGGCCGGGCCGGCGGCCCGCGCTTTACAATTGCACCGCAAACTGTGTGATTTATGCCACGCCGCAAGATTTTTGTCAGACCGCCTTACTGAAAGACCAAATTTTCGCTCTCTATCGCAAGTCGACCACAGAGTGGGGAATGTGCAATGGGGGATGTATTTTGATGAAATCACCAATCGTTAAGCGCTCAGTTATCATCGGGGGGCACAAGACGAGTGTCAGCCTTGAAGATGAGTTCTGGAGCAGCTTAAAGGAGATCGGGGGCCGGCGTTTGATGACCCTGTCGAACCTTATTGACTCGATTGAGTCGCAGCGTCAGCACGGCAATCTTTCGTCGGCAATTCGGCTTTTTGTGCTCGATTACTATCGCAGCCGAGTGCCACCCGAGAGCGACCAGGGGCTTCAAGACATGCTCGCTCGTTCTGCGTCGATGCATTCTTGAAAGAGCAAACGGGGGTCGTTCGGGGCGTCCCGGGCGACCCTTTTCTTCCCGTTAGGTGGTGTGGGCGTCTCCATCCACCCGAATCCTCATCCGCCTCTCGCCTCACCGGGGCAAATACTTAGAGCAGCGCCCGCGCGAGCAGCTGAGGGCAGTTTAACATCGCTGTCCTGCTTAGCGGCCTTCATCAGTCATTCGGTTACGCATTTTTAGGAATTGCGATCCAGATATGCCCCAGCAAGGCAGATGAAGCACGCGGCATCAGCGAGCCTGTCAAGCTCGGTGCCATCTCCGAGTTTGATTGGCTGGGAGGTCTTTGGAGCGCTCTTCAGCCGGGGCGTCCGAGCAGGATGAGCAAGTGTTGGATCGGTTAGGGCTTTCGACATTCTGAATAAAACGTGCCATTCGCTGCTTCGGTTCGCTCGAGACATTGAGTGGGTTCCGTGATTGGCCCCGCAACCGTAAAATCGAATGCTTGGCTCTTGAGTACGAGCGCGTATCGTCCTGAGGGAAATACAAACTCGGGATCTTCAGACTGAAACATGAGCATATCAGGATTTTCGCTCACCGGTGCCACTCTCAATTCATACGATGCGTTGCGTATAGTCCACTCATCGTCTACTTGCGCGGTGTTGACGCTGGCCCCGGGACTGAATGTCATCGCGCGCGCGATCTTTGCAATCACACGAACGGCGACACGTTCCGGCGCGATGGCCGATATATCGCGTCGAAAGGCAATAAAGGTGACCCGACCATCCGAAAGCAAAGTGCCACTCGCTTTCTTGATCGGCGTCGACATGAAAACCCTGCGGTCCGGTACCGTAATGGCCAGCGGTTCTAACTGTACGAGTTGTCCTCCGCTGATCGCATAAACTCCGTAGACCTTGGGAAGGGTTAGGCGCGGCGATTGTCCACCGAGAGTGGCTGATGGCGCCACGGAAGTGTCCGTTTGACTTGCGGCCGAAGACGACTCGGCCGGCGGTGCGGTCGGCGGGCCGGACAATACGAATGGGCGCTGGAGAACGAGGTAGGCAGCCAGCCCAAAAAGGGCGACGAAACACACTGACAGTAACTGAAAAAGGCGAGACCGATGGCTATTGCGGGATGGCGTTCGGGCGTCCCATGCAGCGAAGGGCTTGGGCAGCCGACTACCGTAGCTTTTCGTGGAGGCCGCTCCATCGATGACCAGGATGGAATTCGGATCAACGTCGTTCGAATGGTGTGCCCGCCGCTGGGTTGAGCTTTCGATCATGCGGTCCAACGATCGAACAGCCCGCGACTCATCGTGTCGCAAGGACACGCTCTCTACCCGATCCACGGCTGCATCGAGCGCCACCATCAGGCGGTGGATCTCGCTCACGCTCATTGGAGGGTCCCGCCGCCAAGCTTCTCTCTCAAGCTTGATGCGCGCCAGCTCGTAGACAGCGCTTCGCAATTGAGCTGGGTCGTTTTCAATTGACCCGATTACACGTGCGAGGACCAAAGAAAAATCCAGCTCCGCCGAGGTCGCCGGAACATTCCTTGCACTGTTGTTTGGCGCAGCGGGCGCAGTCATCCTATCAGTCAATTTTTCCCGCGTTCAGCCATTGCGACTGCCTGTTTGACCGAACGACCTCTGAGCGTACGCCGACTACGTCGCGAACTCAGTTTATCAAAACAATCTCGACCACGCCTTGCATTTCCTACCACAGGTTGAAGGCTGTTAGGAAGGGGCAGCTCCGCTCCACATGTGCACGTGCCCAGAAGAATCCCATCCGTCCAAGGTGGCATGAAGCGTATCGCGCGCGGGTTTACGTGCACCGTGCTTTAATATGCGGGGGATCGGCACCTTCCACCGAATTCGGTTTCGACCCGACTGGGCGATCTAATGATCCGGGTCTCGCATCGATGCAGGCTGTTCGTCAAACGGTGCCGCGGCGCTGCCAATGACCAAATCGCCCGGCTCGCGAATGGCCGCAAGATGGTGACCCCCTAGCAGTGCTCATACCCTCTCTTCGCAACCTTGGAGCAAGGCGCGACTACAACGATCCCGATTGTGCGCCCGTGTCCGCGTTCTGGTACGAAGCCGCGGCAAATCGGAATCAGCCGACGGACCGCCGAACTCTAAATTAGTTTCAGTCCAGCGCCCTGCTAGACCGTGGCGCGATTTCGTCCTGCGACCAGGCCCCAGACGACAAGAACGATCACGGCGCCAACGACGGCGCCGATCAGCCCCGCACCTTCACCGGCCTGGTACCAGCCAATCGCCTGCCCAAGATAGGTGGCGACGAGCGCGCCCACGATTCCAAGGATGGTGGTCAGGATGAAGCCCGACGGTTCGTTCGGCCCGGGATGGAGAAATTTGGCGATAATCCCGGCAACGAAGCCGATGATGATAGTCCAGATGATGCTCACGACTGGCTCCTGTATCTGACTCTCTGGAGGGAATAGCGCACGCGACGAGACACGGCTGGTCTTACGAAAAGTCCGCCGCGCTCGGGATGCGGCCTTGGGGCGTGTACTTGTCGACGGCCTCGGGCAAATTCTTGGAGAGCCGGGACAGAATCTCCTCGCGCGACAGGCCGGTTTGTTGCGACAAGGTCTGCAGCACGTCGGGTCCGATCGCCTGCTCCAATTGCGGAGGTGCGATCTGCTTGTTAGGCCCGGACGCGACCCAGGAGTCCGCAACATCGCCGTGGCCCTGCTGCTTGAAAGCATCCATCAGCTCGCGCAGGCCACCGCTCAACACCTCTCCAATGCCCGCGCCGCCCAGCAATCCGCCCAGGGTTCCGGCCGTCCCTGCTCCCGCGCCGCCCTGGGGGACTTGCCCGGGTGCGGCAGGATTGCCCTGCGCCCCGCCGCGAAGCATCTCCGCAATTTTGTCCCGGTTCTGGTACCCCGCGATGGCGAGGAGCCCCAGCAGCGCTGTCATGGAGGGATATCCGCGGCTCATATCATCATCCTCGTTGTCCGGTCCGACGTTTCAAGTTGAAGGCGCAACGGCACCAGCGCGTTGGAAAGGGTGGTGGAAAGCATTGGGCTAGTCCGACAACGCCGCTCGAGGCGTCTCGTTCCAGCGGTCGCCGCGTGGGATTCGCCAGGTGGATGCCCTGCAGGCAATTCAAGCGTCGCTCGAGGCGCGCAATGACCCCTTAGCCTGACGGGCCCGAGCTACGTGGGGTCCGGTTTTCGCGCCTTCCGCGCGGTGCGTTCGGCCTGGCGGTCGAGCGCGCGCCGATCGCGACGCTCCTGGGTCATCACGTCTTCCGCGATATGCTGCAGGCGATTGTGCGTTGGGCGCCCCGGCTTCCCCGCGGCGTGGGCCTTCTGCCGGCTCTTCGCGGTGCGGGCGCGTTTGGTCTTTTTCATGCGAATGGCTCCCTGAGGCCGACTTCACCTCACCGTGTGAGCCCGCGATGGCGCGAACCCCAACGCACTGCCACGGAAGGCCATCCGCTCGGAAGGTCGTCTGCCCTGAAGATCCTGGAGGATACTTTTCTCAGTGAAGTCGGCGCGAGCCGGCGGCGGTCTCGTACACGTCCGGTTTCAGCAGCGAAAGGCGCTGGGTACACCACTCGAACACTTCAAGCTCCCGCCGGTACCCTTGCGCATCGCTTGAAGCGGCCGCCCGGCGGGCGAGATCCCATGCCACGTCGGCGAGGCGCTGCAATGTAGCCGCATCGTCCAGAAACGGCTCGACGCCCAGGCCGCGGAGAAGTTCGGGAAGCCGATCGGCGGTCATGTTCGTCTCGCTGCCTGTCCCTTAATCTCCTGGGACGTCAACGCCGATCCCCACGGCATGTTCCGAGCTGGACGACACCGTCGAGCCGGGACGTCATCGCTTCAGCCGACGCTCAGACCGGCGACAAGCCAGGACGCTTTCCAACGGCCTCGATGGCGTCGGCCACTTCATCAGGCGCAGCATGATGAACCATGTGACCGACGCCGGGCAGCAATATCAGGTGGCTATGGCGGATCGTTTCGTGCAATCGCGCGGACTGCCGGTGGGGATCTAAAATCCTGTCCGCAGTGCCTGCCATGATGGTGACGGGGATCGACAGGTCCATATATCTGGAGGCGTTGGCGGCGGCGGACGGCACCATGAGCGCCGACTCTTCCGACGAGGCGCGAATCTGACCCGGCCGCAGCGACAGAGCCGTCGGAAACTCCGCGGAAAAGCGCCGAGGAACGCCTTGCGGTGCGAACACCTTCCGTATCACGCTGTTCTTGATCAGTTGACCGATGAGCGGCGCAATCGTCCAGCGCAGAACGTCGCCGATCACGGGAATGGCGGGAGGCGCAAAGAAAGCAACGTCCGTGCGCGGTGTCGGGAAATAGTAGCCCGACACCAAGACCAACGCCTTCACCAGCCGGGGATGATCGAGCGCGAGCGCAAGCGCAACCATGCTTCCCCACGAGTGACCGACGACAACGGCCTCTGCTATTCCCATTCGCTCCAGCGCGCCGGCGAGCAGATCCGCCTGGGCCGCCGGCGTCCACGCGATGCCGCGCGGACGCTCGCTGTAACCGAACCCCGGTCGGTCGAAGGCGACCACCCGGCGGCGGCGGGCCGCACGCGCAACAAGGCCGCTGATCTCCATATCGGCAAGGGTCACGCCGTTGCCATGAAGCAATATCACCGCGGGGCCCGGTCCGCCGGTATCGATCTTGTGCAGCCGAACGCCGCGCACCCTGATGAAGTCGCCGCGAGGGGGATATCTTCGCTGAGCGTCGAGCGCGCGCTGCCGGTTAAGCGCCGCCAATCCTGCCAAAACCGCGACCGATCCCAACGCGATGGTGCGGGCCGACAAGCCCCGGTTGGAGGCAGCGCTCATTCACAGTCCCTTTGCAGCACAGCCCAGCCGATCGATGGGCGATGTGACAGATCCGGTCGTCAAGCCGCCAGGCGGCCTTTCGTCCTGTCGCTGCGGGAGAACTCGGCCGGGCAACCGACGTTCCAGGCCGGGGTAAACTTCCGAGTGCGACCTGGAGCCTTCGAGCGAAATCCGTTCGCGATTTCGCTCCAAGTATTTGTTGGGTCGCATGATCTTATCCGAAAAGTCTGCAACTTTTCGGGATCATGCTTGTTTGAGCATGATCCTTTCCGAAAACCGCTGCACACTTTTCGGGATCATGCTTTAGGGGAGCTGTGACACGAGTCGGCGATATCCGCCGACGCCGCCAACGCGTTGCATGGCGGCGGTGCCTTACGAGCCAGGCAGATAGATTTCGCGCTGATACCACGGCACCGAGGTGACGCTGATCAATTGCTCGGTGCCGTCGAGCAGCGGCGAAAGCTTCTCGCCGGCCGCCCTGAAGGTGACCTTTTGCAGCCGTTCCGGTCCGGTGCCGGCGCCGCGCACGACATCGACGCCCTGCTCGAAGCGGTAGATGCGGAAGAACTCGGGCTTCGATTGCGAATAGACGCGCAGCTCCCCCTTCTCGCGCGCGGCGGTCCCGCGCACGTATTGAATTTGCAGCGTGGTGGAAGAACCGTTGTCCGCCTTGTACTCCCAGGACTCGTCAACAATCGAGTTGCCGCCGGGCTCGTGGCGAACCTTGCGCTCGACAACGTTGGTCGCCTTGATGCTGGCGCCATACGGCCCACCCGCGGCGGGGGAAAGCCCGGCGAAAATCATCAGCCCGCCGGTTTCGCTGCCCGGCTTGCGCACCGGGATGCCGAAAATCAGATTGCGGACCGGCGGCGTCGCCTTGCCGGTGGCATCGTGCGCCGCCATTTGATCGACGAAGGTGACGCGCAGGTTGGCGCCCGCAGACGGCCCGGACGTTGCCGGATTCGCTTCAAAGCCCGGCGGCAACAGCTTCTGGATCGCGGCGTCGGCCACCTTGAAGTTGAGGATGGTCCGCACGTCCATGTTGGTCCCGACGAGTTTCTCCTGCGCCAGCGCCGGACCGGCGAGAAGCCACAACAGCGACAGCAGAAATGCACGCATGATTGTCCTCCCGTAATGACAATTGGGGAATACTAAAGCGGTTCCCGTTCGCATTGACGCACTGCTTACCCATTCTCTTGCGTCACCCGCGGGCTTGACCCGCGGGTCCATCTTCTTTGCAAGACGCTCTTGCGAAGAAGATGGATTGCCGGGTCAAGCCCGGTAATGACGGGGGAGAGTCCTTTGTTTCCGACGTTCGTATCATCTCGCAGCACCCGCTTTTACGAACGTCGGAAACAAAGGGACACTAGCATGTTGCATGGCCGGTGCCGGGCCTATTTGGCGGCAAAGCATTTGGCACGTAGACAAAGAGGACCGGCGACAGGCGCGGCGTCTCATCAAGACAACTCACGGCAGTCGTCTTGTCGAGTTGGTAGCCGATCATTGTCCTTCGATCATGGCCGCCCAGCGCTTGAGCGTGGCGTCCGGCACCAGCGGAAAACCTTGGTAGTCCTGCCAAAGCTCGATCGAGCTCGCACCGAGCGACACACCCTTCCTGATGGTGCCCTCGAAATCCTCGGGCGTCGTGTGCAACGTCTGAAACTCGATCTCGGGTCCCATTTTCTGCATGGCGGCGTAGATCGGAAGGAGACTCTTCGGCGGGTTGGCATCGAGATCGTGATTGTCGAAGACACACCGCCGCCCGACCGCCTGGCGGCAGGAGCGCATGACCTGCTCCGTGAAGGCGGCATCACCTGGGCGCCGGCCGCTCAAGCCGTAAAACGGATTGAGCGAGAGCACGAGCCGCGACGCCTTCCACGGCGCGTAGTCGGCAACCGCGTGCTCCAGGCATTGCCGATGCGCCGCATCCGTATAGCCTGCCGCGCGCAGCGGGTTAGCCACCGTCGGCTCCGTCGGAAGGAAGAACGGCTCGGCCGTGTACGACATGCACGACGTGATCGCGACCTCCCGGATCAGCGGCAGCGCGTCGTACCTGGTGGCAAGCTGCACCTGCAATCGCGACCACGCCTGCCGATAGGCCTCGCTCCAGAACCGGCCGAGGGTGCGCTGCTTGCCGTTGTGCTCGGTGGCGATCGGCCCACCGCCGAGTTGCTTGGCCCAGTCCGGCGCCTCGAAGCCGCCCCACACCCGCAGCTTGACCGCGATCGGCTTGGCGGGATTGCGGGCGTTGTACGCGCGGACATCCGACAGGGCCCGGTCGATGACATTGTCGTCACCGAGTTCGGAGGCAGGCGTTGGCTGGAGCTGCTTCCAGGTCGCGATGACCACGAGGCCGCCGAAAATTCCTGCCTTCGCGTTCAGCGGCTCCAGCGTATTGACGGGGTCGCCGCCCTGGCCGACGAAGCGGTACGCTCCCATGGATACGAGACCGCGGATCGGCGGTTTGATCTGAGGATCGGCGGCAAAGGCACCGCTCGCCAGGGGAACCAACAGCATTGCGCAGACCGCGAGCAGGCGAGCGCGACCGGCGATGACGATCGGCGCGTCGAAACACCGCTTCAACGCCAGGCGCGCCGGCCGTTGCCGAGGCGGCATCACGACCCGCCTCGCAAATTGATGGCGGACAGAAATTCCTCACGCGTTTCCGGCACTGTCCTGAACGATCCCAACAAGCAGCTCGTCACCATCGTGACGCCCGGCTTATGCACGCCTCTTGTCGTCATGCATTCATGCGCCGCCTCGACCACCACACCGACTCCGTACGGCTTCAACACGCTGTTCAGGCAGTTGGCGATTTCCGCCGTCATTTTTTCCTGCACCTGCAGACGCTTCGCATAGACGTCGACGAGGCGTGCAAGTTTTGAAATTCCAACGACACGGTCGCGGGGAAGGTAGCCGATGTGAACACGGCCGATGATCGGCGCGATGTGATGCTCGCAATGCGATTCAAATCGCACATCGCGCAGCAGCACGATTTCATCGTAGCCACCCACCTCCTCGAAGGTACGCTTGAGGTACTCGCGCGGATCCTCGAAATACCCCGCAAACCACTCTTCGTAGGCGCGCACCACGCGAGCCGGTGTTCCGACCAGCCCTTCGCGATCCGGGTCATCGCCCGACCAGCGGATGAGCGTGCGTACGGCATCTTCCGCCACCTCGCGCGAGGGCCGCTGCAGTGATTTTGCGGCGCCTGGACCCGGACGCTTCTTGGAAGGGCGATTGAGCTTTATGATCTTATCCATCCGATGTTTCCAGTTTGGACAGGCTTGTGTGGAAGGCGACGCGACGGCGTCAGTCCACGAGCGCCTGATAGACCAACGACTTGAACATCCTGCGGTAGTAGGCGCGGATCGGGCTCGGCGCCTGCGTCATGTAGACCCCGACGATCTCTTCCTTGGGATCGACCCAGAAAAAGGTGCCGGCGTAACCAGCCCACAAGAACTCGCCCGCGGAGCCGGACACGCCGGCGACCCCGTCTCCCTGGCGCACGGCAAAGCCCAGGCCGAAGGTGTAGCCAGGGGTCCCCAGCAGCAGCTCACCCGGCTGGAACGGCGCCGCGACGCGCGTGCCCAGATGGTCCGACGTCATCAGCTTGACGGTGGAGCGGCTCACCACGCGCGCGCCGTCGAGCTCGCCGCCATTCAGCAGCATCTGCCCGAACCGCAGATAATCCATGGCGGTCGAAAGCGCACCGGCGCCACCGGAATCGTTCATCGGCTCCGCCGACACATCGAGCACGCTGACCTTCTGGCCCGAGGCCGGGTCGACCGGCAGCGGCTGCACGAGGCGCGGCATCTTCGATGCCGGGAGCCAAAAACTCGAGTCCACCATCTTGAGCGGTTTGAACAACCGCTCATCCAGGACCACGGCAAGCCGCTTGCCCGACGCCGCCTCGACGACGCGGCCAAGAATGTCGACGGCCATGCTGTATTCCCACACGGTGCCCGGCTGGTGAATCAGCGGCGCCTTGGCGATGCGCTCGACTTGCTCGGCTGGTGTCATGCCGCGGGAATCATATTCGTGGACACCCGGCTGGGAGAACTTCGCCGCGACGTAGGCGGCCTTCACCGGCTCGTTCTTGGTGATCTCCGCATAGGCGAGACCCGCGCTGTGGCGCAGAAGATCCTGCACGATGATCGGTCTGCCCGCCGGCACGTTCGTGTAGGTGGCCTTGCCATCAGCGCCGGTGCTGGCCACGCTCACCTGCATGTCCTTGAAGGCCGGCAGGAATTTGGCGATGGGATCGGTGAGCTGGATGACGCCGTCCTCGACCAGCGTCATCGCCGCCACCGAGGCAAGCGGCTTGGTCATCGAGTAGATGCGGAAGATCGCATCTGGCGTCATGGGCGTATTCGCGCCCTTGTCCTGGAAGCCGATGGCGTCCGAATAGACGATCCTTCCCTTGCGGGCGACCATGACCACCGCACCCGGCAACTTGCCGTCGGCAATCTCCTTCTTGAGCACCGCGGTGATGCGCCCAAGCCGCTCCGCCGACATGCCCACCTGTTCAGGCGCTGCCGTGGCGAGGGGTTGGAGCTCGCGTGCAAAGACGGGCAGCGACGTTGTCGTAGCGATTACCGTCGCGGCCAGCAGCGCCGTCGTCGCCGCCAAGATTTTCCACCTGCGCATGACGTTTCTCCCGTGACCGTTCTTGCGAGGACCGCGTTCGCGCGATCCGGCAGCGATCTTATCCGACCGCGTCGCCTGGAGAAACGCGACTCCGGTGCATCTGGCATTTTCGCTGGTAGGAGCGGACGCGCCACGGCTTGGGCGACGAGGTCCGGGGCGCGGCCATGGGCCTAGGGCGCGTAGCTGACTCCTCTCCGGCCATCTGATAGCGTGCACCGACTTGGCTGGGAGCCGGCCAATGCACTTCGATCCATTGAAACGACGTGATTTCAACTCGCTTTTTTTCAACGCGCTTCTTTTCAGCGCGCTTGTTGGGCGGCGCGGCAGCGTGGCCGCCTGGAACGCGCGCGCGGCCACGGCGACGCCGTTGATCCGATATCTCGACCCCGGATGGCCTGATGCGAGGAGCGGTGTGTTTTCGCGCTTGTTGGGCAGCCTGCTCCTGAGCGGCGCCATGGCGCTGTCGGCGGCGGCCCAGAACGCGCCGGGGGTGACCGATCGCGAGATCAAGATCGGCCAGACGATGCCTTATACCGGTCCGGGCGCCCGGTTCTCGGCTAACGGTCTGGCCGAGATGGCCTACATGAAAATGATCAACGATCAGGGCGGCATCAATGGTCGCAAGATCAACCTGATCAGTGTCGACGACGGCTTCATGCCGTGGCGAACCGGGAACGAGACGCGCAAGCTGATCGAGGTGGAGCAGGTCGCCTTCGTCTTCGGTTCGATTGGGACGACCACTCAGCTCTCGGTCGCGAAATATCTCAACGAGCGAAAAATTCCGCAGCTGTTCATCGAGAGCGGCGCTTACCGCTGGGGCCGTTACAAGGACACGCCCTATACGATCGGCGGCGTACGCCCGAGCTACCGGCTGGGAGCGCGCCTTTACGTGCGGCACGCGCTCAAGCAGAACCCAAATGCGAAAATCTGCATCCTCTATGAGGACAATGACTGGGGCCGCGACTATACCGACGGCGTGCGCGACGTGCTGGGCACCAGATATGCCGCGACCGTGCGGGAAGCGACCTACGAGCTCACGGATGCCTCGATCGACCGGAAGATCGTGGAGCTCAAGGCCACCGGCTGCGATGCGCTGATCGCAGCCACCGTCCCGCAGTTCGCCGAACAGGCGATCCGCAAGGTCCACGATCTCGCCTGGAAACCGATTTTCTTCATGAACAATATCTCGGCCTCGGTGCCCATCGTGCTCGAGCCGGCCGGGCTCGAGAGCAGCATCGGCCTGCTGTCATCGGCCTATGGCAAGGACCCGCGTGATCCTGCGTTCGAGAATGACCCGGCGCTGAACGATTGGCGCGTCTGGATGAGCAAGTATCTGCCGGATGCGGATGTGCGCGTGCCGAGCTACGTCAACGGCTACAACACGGCCGCCACCCTGGTGCAGGTGCTCAAACAGGCCGGCAGCGATCTCTCGCGCGAGAATATCATGCGCCAGGCGACGAACCTGCGCGATCTCGAGCTCCCGATGCTCCTGCCGGGGATCAAGATCAACACCAGCCCGACCGACTATTACGCGGTCCAGCAGTCGCAGATGATGCGGTTTGACGGCAAGCGCTGGGTGCGCTTCGGCGACTTGGTCTACGACGAGTGAGACGTCAGCCTGCGCCGACATCCGGTTGATGGAGGGACACCCCGCCGGACAGGCGTTGCCAGACGAGGCGATGGACCTGCGCGTCACCGAGCAGCGTCAGCGGCGGCGTCTCAAGGGTCAGTCGATCGCCGGCGAGCGCGAAGAACCGCTTCTGTTGCGTTCCGACCAGGTTCGGAAACCAGCTCAGCTCGATGCGGTGGATGACGAAGCGCTGCTGCTCGTTGACCTCGTA
>Ga0210380_10000791_pt1 | contig 13261 bp, 10 predicted proteins | sample PLM4_5_coexredo_FD_155476 | JGI IMG/M metagenome (GOLD analysis project Ga0210380, IMG submission 155476) | Groundwater sediment microbial communities from an aquifer in East River, Colorado, USA - PLM4_5_coex redo | ecosystem: Environmental > Terrestrial > Soil > Riparian zone | place: USA...
AGACCGATGGGGCGGTTGGAGCGTGCTTGGCGGTGGTGCGGGCGGAACCCCGTGCCGGTCGGGCTGCTGGCGGCCCTCTCGTTGGGTTCCGCGGTCGGGCTGTGGCACCTCACCCGTTTGAACGAACATCTGGTTCGGTCGACGGCGCTGGACGGCGCCGCCCAACAAGCCGAGACTCTGGAGTGCCTTAACGACGTCTACTCGGAGGCCGTCGATCGGGCGATGCCGAAGGGCAAGGTGCTCGTCACCCACGACTATGCCGCGCGAAAAGATGCCGTGCCGCTCCCGGCCACACTCACCATCGACCTGGGGAAAACCATCACGGAGCGAAGCGAATCGGGAATGCAAGTCCGTCTCTACAGCGACTACCCGTGGAAATTCAGGAAGGATCGCGAACCGATGGACGACTTCGAGCGGGAAGCCCTCGCCCGGCTTCGCGAAAAGCCCGACGAACCGGTGTACCGTTTTGAGGAGTTCACGGGACGTCCCGTCCTGCGGTACGCCATCGCCCGGCGCATGCGGGAATCGTGCCTGGGTTGCCACAACAAGGACAAGGTGAACAGCCCGAAAATGGATTGGAAGGTGGGCGACGTTCGAGGAGTGGTCGAGATTATCCGCCCCCTGGATCGCGATGTTGCCCGCGCCCGCGCCGGTTTGCGGGATACATTTATCCTCGTGGGAATCGTCGCCGGATCGCTCCTGGGGTTGACCGTCCTGTTCGTCTTCACGGGAGGCCGGCGCAATTCGGGAAAAGTCGTGTAACACCGCTCCGTTCTTGTGAAAGTGGCGGTATTTCGCGCACCCTCTCCTCTTTTCTGGAGTCTCTCATGGTTCCGAACACGCGCCGCGAATTCCTCGCCGACGTCGGCCGCGGGATGCTGGCTGCCAGCGTCGGCGCCGCCGTCGCCTCCGACATGGGTCTCGCATCGGCCTCACTCCTCGAAGGCGATGGCACGCTGAACTTCGGCAAACTCGAACCGCTGGCCGCCCTGTTGCAGGACACCCCGACCAACAAACTGATGCCGGTTCTCGTCGAGACGCTCAAGAACGGCACCGACCTCCGCACGCTGACCGCGGCGGGCGCCCTCGCCAACGCTCGCGAGTTCGGCGGCCGCCACTACGAGGGCTACCACACCTTCATGGCCCTGTCGCCGGCCTACGAAATGGCTCAGGAACTGCCCGATGCCCAGAAGCCGCTCCCCGTGCTCAAGGTGCTCTACCGCAACGCCACGCACATCCAGGCGAAGGGCGGCCGCAAGAACGAAGAACTGCACTCCGTGAAGCCGATCCCCGTTCCGGAAGGCAAGACGGCTGGCGAGGCGCTCCAGGACCTGACCCGCAACGACCCGAAGACGGCCGAAGGGATCTTCGCGGCGGCTCAGTCCTCGCCCGAAGACGCCTTCAACCACATCATGTACGCCGTGGCGGATGACGTAAACGTCCACCGCACCGTGCTGGCGTGGCGGTCGTGGGCCATGATCGACTTCTGCGGCAAGGAGAACGCCCACACGCTCCTGCGGCAGTCGGTTCTCTTCTGCTGCAACGAGAACCGCAGCGGCAAACCCTCTCAGATTCAGACGCTGCTGCCGAAGCTCGTCGATCAGCACAAGCTGGCCGGCAAGAAGCTCGGTTCGAAGGACGGCGATACGGCTTGGGTCGAGGCTCTTGCGAAGGTCGTGTACGGCGGTGGTCGCGAGAAGGCCGCCGATGCCGTCGCCGCCGCGCTGGCCGAGGGCTTCTCGCCGGCCGCGGTGAGCGAAGCGATCAGCCTCGCCGCCAACCAACTCCTACTCTGCGACAAGGGCCGCGGACAAGCGGACGGCTTCAAGCAGATCGGCAGCGTTCACGGCGACTCGGTCGGCCTCCACGCCTCGGACGCCGCCAACGCCTGGCGCAACATCGCGAAGGTGAGCAATCACCGCAACGCGCTGGCCGCCCTGATCGTGGGCGCGTTCCACACGGCCGGGCAGAACGGCGGCCAGTCGAAGGACTTCTTCCACGCGCCGGAACTGGAGAAGGTGAAGGCGTCCGAGGCGAAGGACTTCCTCGCTCAGACGGAGGAAGCGATCAAGGCCGGCAACCAGGCGCGGACCGCGGCGCTCGCCCAGAAGTACTGCGAGGCCGGGCACTCGGAGCGGCCGCTGCTCAACGTGCTTTTGACCTACGGCACCAGCGAGGACGGCGCCCTGCACGCGGAGAAGTACTACCGCACGGCGTGCGAGGAATACGCGACGATGCGGAAGGAGTTCCGCTGGCGGCAACTGGTGTCGCTGGCCCGCGTCACCGCCAGCGAGTTCGGCCGCACCGCCCCCGGCTACGCCGAAGCGAAAAAACTGCTCGGAGCGTAATCGAAGCCCTGCACGAGGCGTCGCGATGCGAATCGCGACGCCGTTGTTCTTGTCGATACCCTTCCCGAACCTACCTCACCGGAGTTCAGCCGGTTGAGTTTCAGAATTGACGGGACGTCCGAAAACGGGATGTAACACTTCGAATGGCTCCGAGTCGCGGTGGCGGGCCGCGCTCGTCGACGACCGGCAATTCATCCTCGCGCCCACTTCGAGCCCATTCAACCCAAACCGACCGTGACGAAGAACTCAGCTTTCTTCGCCATTCGAAGAGGTTAGCTCCGCCTGCCTCAGAACCAACTGGGTCGCATCCTCCGACAAATCCGGGGGATAACGGTATAGGGTGCAAGTGGAGAAGGCCATCAGCCATGTCGGCACAAGGCGACGTGGTCACACTGACCCGTCAGGAACTCTACGAGCAGGTCTGGTCCACACCGATGCGAACGCTCGCGCGGACCTACGGGTTATCCGACGTCGGTCTCGCGAAGATCTGCGAGAGACACGACGTACCGCGTCCTCCACAAGGTCACTGGTCCAAACTTCAGTTTGGCAAGGAGAGCCCACGCATTCCTTTGCCGCCCTGCGACGATGCGCGTTTGGAGGTGGTGCGGCTTGAGGCCCACTTCACGCCGCCCGAAGAAGTGCCGGTCGAGAAACCGCAATTGTCGGCCCCTCCCAGCAAGCAAGAACAGGAAGAGCGTATCGAGGTACGCGAGACTCTGGCCGATCCGCATCCTCCGATTGAACGAACACTTCGGAGCCTCGAGGTTGCACGTCCTAGGGACGACGGACTTGTCCGCCCTCGGGCGTCTCGGTGCCTTGCAATCGCGGTTTCGCCGAACTTGATTCAACGAGCACTTCGCATCTACGACGCATTGCTGAAGGCTCTCGAACAGCGCGGGCACAAGGTGTCCGCTTCGAGTGAATCGGGACAACTCACTCAGGTTGTCATCCTCGATGAGACGGTCGGCATTGAACTTGAAGAGCACTTGGAACGTCGTGAACGCCCCGCCCCGCCGCCGGGGCCTCGACAGCGGCATCGGTTTTCCTTCATCAAGAGCCCGCCCGTCGAATACGACTACTTCCCGGCTGGAACGCTCGCACTGCGCATCGAAGGCGCGTTCGGCGTGGGATATCGGCGCACATGGTCTGACGGCAAGAAAACGCTGGAAGCTCAACTGAACAAGTTCATGGCGGGACTTGCTCGGGCGGCCGACGGGATCAAGGCCGAGCGGACGAGGAAAGAACTCGAAGAGCAACGTCGCCGAGACGCGGAGCGACAACGCCAGCTTGAGGAAGCGAGGAGAGCCGAAGCGGAGCGTTTGAGGCGCGAAGAGCGGGCCCGCGCAGTCGATCTGAACGGGAAAGTCGCGGCGTGGGAGGAAGCCGGACGTCTCCGCGCTTTTGCGGCGGCCGCTCGAGCGGCGGCCGCAGCGCGAGGTGAGTCCACACAGCCAGGTTCGCTGCTGGCGAGGTGGTTGGACTGGGTGGAGCAGAGGGCAAGCATGATCGATCCCCTGACAACGGATCGTCCAAAGCGGTGCTGGCCGCCCGTTGAAGGGGCAAAGGTCACGATCAAGGACGAAGGGGCGTACTCTTGGTCCGGGAGCCGGGAAGTGGAAGTACCCGTCACCGCTCCACCTTTAGATGACACGGCAAATCCGGCATCATGACCCAGCGAGACGGCGATGAGCAAAGCCACTCAACAACAAGGCGTTCTTCGCGCCAACGATTTTGCCGAGATCAAGCCTCTGCTGGGTTTGTGCCGGGCCGGACGACTGTTCGAAGTCCAAGCATGGATCGCATCCGGCAAGCCGGTGAATTCGCCAACCAACTGCAAGCGACGAATCGATTCCCCTTTGGAGGAGTCCATCGACCTGGGCTTTCACAGCCTGGTCGAAGTACTGCTCAAGGGCGGAGCCGAGTTCGGAGGCGACGGGTACAAAAGCCCGATGAGCCGGGCTCTTGGATCAAGGCGCGTCGACATTGTGAAGTTGCTCGTCGAGCATGGGTTCAAGGCATCGGACGTGAATCTCCGCGATGTGTTCGACACGTGGGACGCGAGCCTTGTTGAGTATTTCATCGACCGCGGAGCCGACGCCGAGACGGGGCGTCCCCTCGCGTACGCACTGTGCAATCGCATCCGCACGGCGCTACGGATCTTCAAAGGCTATCGCTCGAAGTTCCCCAACTTTCAGGAGCAGGTCAATATCGCGCTCCGCCATCACTGCAGAGAAGGCAACCTGAAGTGGGTCTCGCTCATGCTCTGGGCCGGCGCGGACCCGCTCTCGAAGGGAGTCGACGCGTGGGATTCAGACGGCGACGACGGTAACGGGTTGAGCGCGGTCGTCCTGGCCACCATCTACAAGCACTACGACATCCTGTCACTGAAGAAGATGCGCCTTGCCCCCGATCACCCCGAAGCCCTTGAGGTCGCCAGTTGCGCTTGCGAAGGCACCCTGTCCGTGGCCATGCACCTCAACTCGACCATCCCTCCATAAGTGCCATCGCAGCCGATTCGTGCCATCAACGAGATCTGGTCGTCTCGGAAGTCCTCCCGTCCTTCCGTCATACTCGGATTCCAGTCCGTCTCGCGTGCGGACGTCAGGAGGATGCAAATGACTCGCGAAGGTGCTCCTTGCGGACCAAGTGCATCAGCGACTGGCCGACGATGAACCCCGCCTCCTCGCAAAGGGAGCGGATGCGTTTCTTCAGGTCGTTGGCGGGCTCCATTCCGACTCGTCTGCTGAATGCCATCGCACGCCTGCTGTGATGCCACTGCATTGAAGGAGGATGAGGCTACCGTCCCCCTGGGAGCCCTTCAAGCTCCGTTGGCCGAACAGCACAATCGATGAACCAGCGTTGTTGCCTGACGCTCGACCGTGGTTCAATTCCTCCACCTCTCCGCTTGTGACCGTTTCGGTCAGTCCGGTTACAACGGTGGATAGAGGAAAGGACACTTGCCAGCCTTGATTCGTTCCTGTTCCCGCTCGCGAGCCTTCCCGTACATTTCTTCGATGCTGAGCCGTTTCTTCTTCGGCTTTGGTTTCGGCGCAAGTTCGGAGAGCATCGCGCCCTGCATGCTGACGGCGACGGCGCAGCCCACGATCCCGTCGAACCAATCCGTCCCCGACCTTCCGTCTTCACCCGGTACTCCGTACACAAATGATCCGCGAACTGACGATGCATCTCGGCCCGCTCGCCGAAGAGCGAGAGACAACCCCTTTTCGCCCACCGGAACCGCCAGCCGGGCGTGCACAAACGATTTCCAGTAGTTGGTGTCGAAGAGGACCTGCCGGACCGGTCGGTTGGTAATCGGCGCGGGAATGCGCCAATTGTGGCCGGTCCGGTCGCCGGTTTGCTTGCGGTAGTAGGTCGGCAATTCCTGCTCCATCGTCTTCGAATCGATCATCTGCCCATCGGGGAGCCAAAACAGAAACGATGGGAGAAGAAGTCGGGGGCATTCGGCTTGAACATTCCGGGTGCGAACCGAATCTCCTCTTGGCCCTTCCACTTCATGTCCGGGGCGAAGTCCTTCGGGGGCAGGTCGATCAATCCTTGTTCCAGCCCTTGGTTTCGGGCACTTGATAGGGTGGCTTCTCGGGCTTGCCGGTGGCCGTCGCGGCGAGAAGGACGGTGCCGAGCAGGGTCAGGCGTGCATGGGGTGGCCCTCATTGATGGGAGTCAGAATACACTCCAGACCTAGGCCCGAGTCGTTTTCTGAAACCCATCCGAGATTCATGCAGGGTTTTTCATCGCTCGCCGTCTATCTCTTGAGAACAATGGCTCATGAGAGGTCTATCGATGCTGGCTGCACCTCCACTCGCCGCCCTGGTCCGCCGGATGACCCCGGACGCCGAGAGCGTTTCCGATGGCGAACTGATCGAGCGATTCGCCAGGTCGGCGGACCGCCGTCTACGATGCCGCCAGTAATGCCATCGCGTCCATCGACGCGCTCGGTCACCGGACCACGGCGGTCTACGACGCGCTGAACCGGCCCATCGCGCGAGCATCGACGCGCTCGGCAACCGATCGACCATCGCGTACGACCCGGCCGGCCACCTCCGTTCGATCACCGATCCACTCAATCACACCGTCACCTACAACTACGACGCTGCAGGGAGGAGTACCAGCACACTGGATGGACTGGAGCACGCGTGGCAGACGGTTTACGATGCGGCGAACAACCCCATCGCTTCCATCGATGCGTTGGGGAACCGCACGACTGCGGTCTACGATGCGGACAACCGGGTGAAGTCGCTGATCGATCCGGTCGGGAACCGCACGACGTGGACCTACGATGCGGCCGGCCAGGTCATCACCGAGTCTGACCCGCTCAACGCGAACCGCACGTACGCCTACGATGCGGCGGGAAGACTGACGAGCGCGACGGACCGTCTCGGCCGGCGGATCGATTATGCCTACGACGCGGCGAACCGGAACACCACGGTGAAGTGGTATGCGAACGGTGGCGGCCTCACGCAGACGCAGACCTTCACCTACGATGCCGCGAACAACCTTACGGCGGCCATCGACCCCGACGGCACTTACACGCTGGCCTACGACGCGCTGAACCGCGTCTCGCACGTCGATGAGCCGTTCTCACTGTCGCTCACGTTTGGCTATGATGCAGCCGGCAATCGCACCAGCGTGGTCGATTCGCTCGGCGGCGTGACCACGGCGATGTTCGATGCGCGCAACCTGCAGACGTCCGAGGAACTCGGCGGCACGGGCCTCACCCGTATCCAAGCCATTCGCGCCTACGACGCGGATGGCCGGCTGACGACAGAGGGCCGTCAGAAATGGAACGGTAGCGCGTGGCAAACCGTGGGGACGACGACGTATGACTTCGACGCCGCCGGCCGTGAGACGCACATCAAGACCGTCGACGGTTCGAACGGGGTGCTGGCGAATTACACCTACACGTACGATGCGGCGAACCGGTTGAGCGCGAAGGTGGAGTCGGGCGTCACGACGAGTTATGCGTACGACACTTCCGGGCAACTCACGCAGGACGCCAACATCAGTTTCACCTACGACGGCAACGGCAACCGGACGATGACGGGTTACGCGACGGGCGCGGGGAACCGCACGACGAACGACGGCACTTGGACCTACACCTACGACGCCGAAGGCAACGTCGCGAAGAAGTCCAAAGGCTCAATGTCGGACACTTGGAACTACAGTTACGACAATAACAATCAGCTTGTCACGGTAACTTACTCAGCAACCGACGGCGGTTCGGTAACGCAGCGTGTCACCTACGTCTATGATGCCTTCGGCAACCGCATCGAACGCGATGGGTGGGATGGCAGCACGTCCACCGTCGAGCGCTACGGCTTGGACGGCTGGGATCCTGCGAAACTCGCCAATAGAGTCGGGAACGAGAACTTCGAGTCCTGGGCCGATCTGGACAGCAACAACGCGCTGACTATGCGGCGGATCCGGACTCCCGTCGAGGCCCTCCCCGGTCTCCACAGGGAGGCAGTGTGCGACCTTGCATCCTGGCATCTCGCCCGACTGGCCGAGCTGAATGGCACGGCGGACCGTGTCGTGGATAAGCTGCCGGACAACTACCTCCACCTGGGGCTGATCGCCACTCTCTTCCCGAAGGCCCGCGTCATCCACTGCCGCCGCAACCTGCGGGACGTGGCCGTCTCGTGCTGGATGACCAACTTCCGCCACATCCGCTGGGCCGCCGACCTGGGGCACATCGCGGCGCGGTTCGCCGACTACCTGCGGGTGACGGACCACTGGCGGCGGGTGTTGCCGCTGCCGGTGCTGGAAGTGGACTACGAGGAGACGGTGGCCGACCTGGAGGGGGTGGCTCGGCGGCTGGTCGCCGGGTGCGGGCTGCCGTGGGACCCCGTCTGCCTGGACTTCCACAGGACATCCCGGCCGATCCGTACGGCGAGCGTCACCCAGGTCCGCCAGCCGATCTATCAGCGATCTGTGGCACGGTGGCGGCACTACCAGACGAGCTTGCGTGCGCTATTCGACGCGCTGCAGACGCTCGAAACCTCTCGTCCATCGGAGCACGGACACTGAACATGGGGGCGAGTCTTGTGGAATTCGGACCAGTCTCGTCCCATGCCGGGGATGGGCGACGTTGTCAAGTGTTGCGCGCGTCGGATGCATCGACCGACGCCATGTGGGCACGCACTACGGTCAAGGCCGGCAAACGGGTTGCCGCAGCCGGGTTTTGCCATGCCTGATGGCCCCCGACACACTGGCGACGGTCATTCGGAAGCCACGACGACCGGGTGATGGGCTTGGCTTTGGCGAATATCGCAGCTCAGCACGGTGGGATCGGGGACATTTTGCTAGTCTGATCGAAGTCTCGAAATAGACCCAGTGAGTAACCTCATGGCGAGGGAGCGTTCGATCCTTGACCGGATTAAGCCCGTAGGCGAGTGGGACTGGCCCGACCCGCTAGAGGACAACTGTTTCGACTGGATGGACGTGCGAAAGATCGACGCCACCAGGCTGAAGAAATGCGTGGACACCGCGACCCGCGAGGAGGACATACAGGCCTTCCTTCAGACGCGGCCGATCTCGCTCGTGCAGCATCTCGGCGGCGGGCACGGGCGATACGTATTCCCGAAGCCCCGTCTGGGATCAGAGCACGTAGCAGACTTCATTCTGGCCGAGCGCGACTCCGACGGGCTCACATGGCACTTGGTGGAACTCGAAAGCTCGCACGCCCGCATGTTCACGAAGGCAGGTAATCCGAGCAAGGAGTTGACGCATGCCATCCGGCAGATTGCCGACTGGCGGATCTGGATCGGGAAGAATCAGAACTACGCATCGAGACCAAAGGCCGACAACGGTCTTGGTCTTGAGGACATCACGAACAACGCGCTGGGTCTCATCATAATCGGAAGGCGGTCGGATAACGACAGCTCGAATAACGCGCGCCGCCAACTTCTCGCACACGACAACCGGATCGAGATCCACTCCTTCGACTACCTGATCGACCGCTGCACTTGGGGTGCAGAGGCCAGTCAGAGTATGCGTGGCCGGTCAAAGCGCTCGGCAAAGAAGAAGTGACCCCGAGGACTCCCCAATGTCTAGCCCGCCGCGACCGTACACGCCCGAGTGGTTTGCAATCTTCGACGAGCAGAACTTTCAGCAGGCGGAGACTGCTCGCATGATCTTGGCCAGGGTTGGCCACGACAAGTGCTGCATGATCTGCGGCGACACTAGGAGGGTGGGAGACTTCATGACCGAGGAAGGCATCGCCGTGCGTACGTGCGGGGACTGCAAGACAATCCAAGAGAACATGTACGGTGCGATCATGATCCCTATGAATTAGGAAGGCCCCCCACACTCCTTGAGGCAAGCAATGGCGAAAAAGAAGAATGGCGTGAACAAGTCCCAACTTATCCGGGACGTGCTCACCGAGGACCCGAAGGCAGACTTCAAGACGGTCAAGGCGAAGCTGGAAGCGAAGGGCATCAAGATCGGCGGTGCGCTCTTCTACATGGTGAAGTCGAAGGCCAAACACGCGAGGCGGAAGGCAAAGCGCGTGAAGGCGGAAGCGGCCTCTTCCACCATGACGATGCGGAGCCCGGTCGAGCTGGTGAGGAAGGTGAAGGAGCTGGCCCGCGATGTGGGCGGCATGAAGAACCTAATGCAGCTTGTGAGCCTGTTGGCGGACTGAAGCATGATCAAACAGAAGCCACGTTCGACTCCGTGCAGGGTCGGTGCGCACGCTACGCAGGGGACCTGCATCAGTCGGCTGGCAGCGTTTGCTCGAACCACTTACGAAACGGTTCCATCTTGTCGAACGTATACTTCGTGCAACGCACCACATCCTTCCCGCACACGAGCCAGAAGACCCCCTTCGCGTAGATTGCCTCCGACACTTCGAGCTTCTTCTCCAGCACCTCGCACTTGATCGCCTTTGGAAACACAAATCGGACGTGGTCTTCCTTCTGTGCGTTCTTCAAGTCCTCGGCCGAATACTTGACGGATTCGTCGCTAATGTCGTGGCATGACTCCAGCACGCCGATCAACAGCTTCACGCCCTCCGCCATCGACTTGGCCGGGAAGGTCGTCTTCGACCCTTCGAGAACGCGTGTGGCCTTCGGCGGTTCCGGCGCTGTGAGGGTTTTCACCACCTCGGCGAACTGCTTCCGGTAGCGGTCGTTCCGGCCGAAGTTGTCTGAAAACTTCGTCAGCCCGGCGTGCAGGAAGTAGGCGTTGAAGTTGTACGCACCCCACCCGGACCAGCAGTACGGATACTTCCCCGGGTCCCAGTCGTGGCCGAAGTCGTTCTTGTGGTGACTGAACGCGTCCATCGACAGCCCGACCGAATCTCCGTTCGTCGTGACCACCCGCACGGACAGTGCGTTCTTCTGGAGCCTGGCCAGAAGGTCCTTTCGCACCATCTCCGCCTTGTTCCCCAGCGGTTGCAGCCCGACGAGGAATGCCCGGTACTCCTTGCCCCCAATCTTCACTCGCAGGTCATCGAAGTCGGTGAACGCCGTCACCTCGGCCGCCTGCCATTCCCCCGTCTCCTCGGCCTTGAGGAAGTGCTCGGCCAAGTTCTTCGGGGCGTCCGGACCGTAGTAGGACAGGTCGAGCCAGACGTTGGAGTCGATCGCGTCGAACAGCGCCTTGCGGTCCTTCCTCGCCATCCGATTGCCGGTCACGACGGACACGCTGACGGTGCTGCCCCAGCCCTTCATTCCGGATAGTGCCTTGCACGCCTCTTCGATGGTCGCCGCGTCCCGACGGTCCTGCTTGTCGTCCGAGTGGATCGCGACCGTCGTCGTCCCGGCCTTGTCGTGTGTGACGATGACAAGGACGGAACGGCTCTCGGCGAATGCGGTCCCCGCGAAACAGAGAGCGGCAACCAGAATCAGCGACGGCTTCATGGGTGACCTCCACCGCTGATGATAACCGCGCCATGCCCGTCGAAGTGTAACGGCCGAAACACATCTCTCATGCGGGCCTGAAGCATGAACGTAGAACCTCGTTCTTGGGCAATTCTCCCCTTCGGTCGTGAACCCGTTCGCCTCGCACCACGCGAGCATGAAGTCCTTCAAGTCCATCACCCGCCCGTTGTGCTTCGGCACCGCGAGCCAGTCTGCCGACTTCGCCACAGCCGCGCGGAGATTCGTGAGGTTGCCGGCCACGATTCCGAAGTGCTGAGCCGCAGCCTCGTCGTTCTCGGCCACGAACAGCACATCGCCGGTCGCCCGGTGCACGAACGCCTCGATGGGCTCGCCGCGGGGCGGCATGCTGCACGCCGTCAGCATCTTGCCGAAGTTGACCTTCACCATGACCGCCTCCGATCCGGGGCGGGCGCGAGTATCCCATCCGGATCAGCGGCAGGGCAGGTGCGTTGTGGCTTGTTGGCTGTTGCGACATGATCGGCGAGCGGTTCCGTAGCAATAGTCTTCAGGAGCGAACGGAACTTCACAAGTCGTGTATCAAATCAGTATCCAGCGGCAGATAAGAGGTAGACGGTAGGGCGGGACGCTCGCCGAGGGAGGAACATGCCGACCAGTCCGACGACCAGCGTGATCGCTCGTCTTCGCCGGATGTCGCTGCTGCGCGACGGTGCGGCGCTCGGCGATGGCGAACTGCTCGGATGCTTCATCGACCGCCGCGACGAAGCGGCCCTCACCTCCCTCGTCCAGCGACACGGCCCGATGGTGTGGGGCGTGTGCCGACGCTTGTTGAGCCACCACGACGCCGAGGACGCTTTCCAAGCCACCTTCATCGTTCTCGTCCGCAAGGCGGCGTCCATCGTGCCGAAGGAGATGGTGGGGAACTGGCTGTACGGAGTCGCCCACCAGACGGCGTTACAGGCCCGGCGGACCGCCGCCAGACGGAGGGCGAGGGAAGTGCAGGTGACGGTGATGCCCGATACCGAGGCCGTGCAACAAGACCGATGGCCCGACGTGCGACCCCTGCTGGATCAGGAGTTGAGCCGTCTGCCAGACAACTCCCGCGCCGTCATCGTGCTGTGCGATCTGGAGGGCCGAACCCGGAAAGAGGTCGCCCGCCAACTGGGAGTGCCGGAAGGGACCGTGGCCGGGCGGTTGGCCAGGGCCAGGGCGATGCTGGCGAAGCGACTCACCCAGCGCGGTGTCACCTTGTCGGGTGGGGCGTTGGCTGTGGTGCTCGCGGAGAATGCGGCGGCAGCGAGCGTGCCGACCTCGGTGGTGTCTTCCACGATCCAAACGGCTGCGAACGGAGCAATCTCCGTCAAGGTCGCCGCTCTCACTGAGGGAGTGTTGAAAGCCATGTTGATGAACAAACTCAAGGCGGCTGTCGCCGTGGTGCTGGTGGTGAGTTTCATGGTAACCGGGGCGACTGTCCTCACCTTCCGAACGGCGGCGCAGGGCCACCAACTGCCCGCCGCGGAGGATTCGGCGAAAGCACCACCGAAACAGGAGAAGGAGGCCTTCACCGCCTGGGGCAAGGAAGTCGGCGGCCTGCAAGCGGGCTTAGGCTATCCTGTTGGCCAGAAGCGGGCCTACAGTCCCAGCGAGACGGTTAAACTTGTTGTGCGGGTTCGCAACGTCGGCAAGGATGAAGTCAAGTACCAGTACCTCAAAGAGTTCTTCATCGAGACCCCGCCCGCCGTGACGGATGGCAATGGCAAAGCGGTCGTCCTACGAGGAGTGGCCGCTCCAGGGAAGTTTCACGTCCCGGTGGACGTGACCTTGGCACCGGGGAAGGAAATCGAGCTTTACGAGTTGAAGCTCGATTCCAGGACAGGCGCTATGAGCGTCAACGCAAAGGCATGGACCCTTTTTGGAACTGGGAGGTTTAGCGTCCAGTACGAGCGGGTTCTTGGAGACTCTTTGTCGGGGACAATCGCGCTCGACCCCACCCTGAGCAAGCTCGCCACCGGGAAGTTGGAACTCGAAGTCAATTTCAAGTCCGAGCCGCCTGGC
>Ga0210380_10000793_pt1 | contig 13242 bp, 6 predicted proteins | sample PLM4_5_coexredo_FD_155476 | JGI IMG/M metagenome (GOLD analysis project Ga0210380, IMG submission 155476) | Groundwater sediment microbial communities from an aquifer in East River, Colorado, USA - PLM4_5_coex redo | ecosystem: Environmental > Terrestrial > Soil > Riparian zone | place: USA...
GCGATATCGGGCAGGCCCAGGTCGAGGCAGCGGTCGTCGGCGGTGCGGCGCCGGCCCCTAACGGGACCGACCCGTCACCCTCCCCGGTCCGCCCTGCCGACCCCTACGCGCCGCGTCTGCCCGCCGCCGTGCAGCGCGCCGCTGCCCGGGCCGAGGAATTGCAGCGGGCGCAGTTCGAGGCCGAGAATGTTCCGCAGCCGGACGAGGCGAGCCGGGAGCTGGATGAAGCGGCGGCACCGGCGGCGCCGGTGCAGTCGGAAGAAAGTTGGCAGAGCCGGTTTCGCACATTGCAGGGTAAGTACGATGCCGAGGTGCCCACCCTGCACAACCAGATTCGCCAGCTGGAACACCTGATCACGACGATGCGCAGCCCCCCGGAGCGTGCCGTGGCCTACGTGCCGGCCGAGCCGGTGCCGGACCTCGATACCGAGATACCGGAGGAGGATTACACCACCTACGGCAACGACTTTGTCGATTCCACGCGGCGGTGGGCCCGTGCCGAGCTGGCGCCCGTCGTCAAGAGCTTGCAGCAACAGGTAGCCGAGCTGCGCGGGTTCTATCAGCAATCGACCGGCGACCGGATGAAGGACCGGGTGCGGGCCGAGCTTGACCGCGACCCCGACTTGTCGGGTCGTTGGCAGCACCTTGATACAGATGCTGGTTTTAACCAGTGGCTGTCAGAGTACGACCAGTTCTCGGGCAACCGGCGGCTGGACATGTTGCGCGAGGCTTATGCCGGTGGGGACGCGGTGCGCACCGGCAGGTTCTTTAAGGCGTATCTCCAAGAGCATACCGACAATCGGCATCCGCCTCTGGACACCTCCCAGACGTTGCTTCCTGTAACCCGTGCCCAGGATGGGAACGGATACTACGGGAACGGCGCGGGTTCGGTGGACTTGAGCGCATATGCCGCTCCGGGCCGCGCTTCCAACGCGACACCCGGACCCGGCGCTCCGGAACGACGCTTCTGGACAAACCGCGATATCCAGGCGTTTTACGGCGACCGAATGCGGGGTCGTTACCGGGGCAGGGAGCAGGAAGCAGACCGGCTCGAACGGGACATCCTCGCGGCGGCTGCCGAAGGACGCATTCGCAATGAATAGCGTTTTCGGGAGCTACATAGATGCCTATTGCACAAGGTACACCCTATAGCGGCATAGCCGCTTCCCCTGCCTATTCCGGCGCACCCGCCGGCGGTGTGTTCGTACCGGAAATCTGGTCGGGCAAACTGATCGAGAAGTTCTACGCCGCGACCGTGCTTGCCGCCATTTCAAATACGGATTACGAAGGCGAAATCCGTAATATGGGCGACAAGGTGAAAATCCGCACCAAGCCCACAATCCAGATTCGTGATTATACCCTGGACATGGCGCTGACGGTGGATCGCCCGTCCGGCACGACGGTCGAACTCACTATCGACAATGCTAAATACTTCAACCTCGTCCTCGACGACATCATGCGGCTGCAAAGCGACATGGAGTTGTTGAGCATGTGGAGCGATGACGCTGCAGAGCAGATGAAAATCACGATTGATACATCTGTCCTGGCGAACATCTACGCCGCGATCGCGGCCGACAACAAGGGCGCCACTGCCGGGATTGTCTCCGACAACATCAATCTCGGCGTCTCCGGCACCCCGCTGATCGTCACGGCGGCTAACGTCACCGACGTGATCGTCGACATGGGTACCGCCCTGGACGAGCAGAACATTCCCGAGACCGGGCGTTGGCTGGTGATCCCGCCGTGGTTCGGCGGGCTCATCAAAAAGTCGGACCTGTCGAACGCGTCCATTAGCGGTGACGGGGTCTCCCTCGTCCGTAACGGCCGCCTCGGCATGATCGACCGGTTTACCCTCTACAGCTCGAACCTGCTGCCGAAGGTGACCGATACGACCCACAAGGTTACGTACATCCTTGGCGGGCACAATGCCGGGCTGACCTTCGCCAGCCAGCTCAGCAACGTCGAGACGCTGCGGTCGGAAGCGACGTTCGGCACCCTCCTGCGCGGTTTGCAGGTTTACGGCTATAAGGTGCTCGACGGCACGGCGTTGGTCGGGATGTATGCCGCGCCATCGTAAGGCCGCCTGAGGGGTGTCTTACTACGGGTAGTAAGTATGCCGACACTAGCAATTCGTACGGTGGGCGGCCTCTTGACCGAGGCCAGGGGGCTGCTCAACGACCTGGTGCCGATCAGCGGTAGTCCGCGTTTTACCGACGCCGAGCTGGTCCAGATCGTCAACGAGGCGCTGCTGCAGGTCCGCGCGAAGCGCCCCGATGCGTGGCTGACCCACGGGCTGCGCGTCGCGGTGCCGGCCTACGTCATGCCGACCGACGCCAATACCGTGTTTCCGATCGAGGATCAGTTTTACCCGCCAATCCTCTATTACGTCGTCGGCCGGGCCGAGCTGGTCGAGGATACCTTCGCCGACAACGGAAGGGCGATCACGATGGTCGGCAAGTTCACTTCGCTCTTGCTGAAGAACACCGGGTGACATGGCCAGCACTACAACCATAAGCGACTCCCCACCGGTCGGTCCGGCCGTCGGCGACGCCTGGTGGGACTCGGCCAAAGGCCAGCTCTATGTCTGGTTTAACGACGGCTCCTCCAGCCAGTGGGTGGCGGCGACTAACCGGACGGGACCGAGGGGGCCGGCGGGTCCGACTGGCGGCGATATCCATGTCGGCGACGTGGCGCCGTCTTCGCCTGTTGTGGGCGACGCCTGGTTTGATAGTTCGGCGGGCGAACTCTTCGTCTGGTACGACGATGGTTCCAGCCAACAGTGGGTCGTCGCGCACAACCAACCCGGTCCGCGTGGCTCGGCTGGTCCGCCTGGTCCCCCCGGCACTAGTTTTTACCCCGGTGGCCCCGGCGGTCCTGATTTGCCGGTGCCTCCGCCCACCTGCGATTTCCCGACCCACGGGCTCGAGGCGCTATACGACGAAATCCAGCTGCAGCTGCCGGGGTTGACTATCGACAATGCGACGCGTCAGGCGTGGTCCGCCATTGACGAGTTCTACACGGCCTCGACTTATCGGCGCGAGCATGTCTATTGGCAGATGAATTCCGGGGTTAACACGCTCAATTTCGACCCCTGGGACAGCCATTGGCGGGTATTTCGGTTTCTGCAGTTCAGAGGGTTGTCTAGCCCTAAATTTGAGCCTCCAGGCCGCCTCAAAGACTTGACCTGGCCGCACCCCGATACGACGCGCAACGGCGAGGTGTTGCTGGCGCTGCGGCCGGCCAATACCAATACCCCGCTGGGCGATGATTTCTGGGCCTTGTGGTTCGACACGGTGCTGGCGGGTGCGTTGGCCCGCCTTTACCTGCAACCCGGTAAACCCTATACCGACGCCACGATGGGGCGGGTGCAGCGGCAGATATTTACCTCTGGCGTCGCCCAGGCCCGGGCGCATGTCCAGTCCGGCTTTGTGACCGACGGCGTCCTCTGGCGGTTTCCCCATTTTGCCACGGGCCATTCCAAGAACAGTGGCTGGGGAGGCCCTGGCTGATGCAGGAATATTATTTTGCTGTCGTTACCGACGACGACAAGGGCGTGCCGTTCGGCCCGGTCAACAAGGAGAATATGGACGTCAGCCGGCTGATTGTCGATTTGACGTGCTGGCTCGACGCCAACGAGACGGTAACGGTGGTCGATAATTTGACGACTAGGGCCAGTCCGCCGCAAACCACGCCTTCCTGGCAAGCCGACTATCCGCTGGGCGGCACTTCTGTCCTAGTCGCCACGGACACCTACCCTTTGAGTTTTCTGCGCACGGCGGTGATCCATGAAGGCAAGGCGGTCGTGCTGGATATGGGTGGCGGCACGCCGGGTCTGACTTACGCGGTTTCTTTTACGGCGACCGCTGGAGTGTCGTTGCGCCGACGCCTCGTCGATATCCTGCTGACTATCGACTATCCGCTCAATCCCGACATGGTGGCGTCGGCTATGGATTCTTTGCCGATAACCCCGGATTTCCCGCTGATCGTTACCGCTGGCACGATTCTGCCGTACGGGTTTACTGGTCGGGTTTATGTTCAGAACGGTATCGGAGGACCGATAACCATCGTTCTGCCGCCTAACCCGGTGTTGGGCCAGAGTGTCTCATTCGCCGATATCGGGGAGAATGCGGATATCTACCCCGTGACTTTTGTCGGCGACGCGTCGTCGCCGTATGTTGGCAGCCCGGCGGGGACCAGTTATGTCGCCAATCAGCGTGGGTTCGATCTGACGTTTGAGTGGACCGGCACATTCTGGCATCTCGACGAGGACGCGGGTAAATACTTGCCTCTTACCGGTGGTACACTGACTGGCGATCTTTCGGCGCCACAGTATAAGATCAATGGTGTGTTGTTCGCATTTTCCGGCAGCAACTACCATGTTATTTTAGATGCTAGCGGCGGTAGCGGTACGGATGCCGCCTTGTTGCTAGGTGGCGCCGCTACCGGCTATCAAAATATTTATCGAGCTACAACCCATAGTATCCAGTCGAACGACGGGCTCACGATTTTCGCCACGTTTGACGTGGCCGGTCTTGATGTCCCGGTAGCGGTCGACACTACCCAGTACCGGCTGTCGGGCGGGGTGTTCGCCGCAAAGAGCGGTGACGCGAATGTTATCTATGATGCTGGTGGCGAAATTGCTTTGGCTCTTTACGGTCCCGGCAGCGGAAACGTCAACTATTACCGAGCCGACCAGCATATCTTCCAAAACAACGCCGGGACGCAGATTTGGACTTTGAACTCTTCCGGCACCATCACGGCCACTACTATTGCCGCCACCACTGTTGCCGCCACCACTATTACTGCTAGCGGTGTGCTTACTGGCGGGACGGTGAATTCAAACGGTAGCATCAGCGCCGCCGGCAACATCCACGCAGTTGGTACGGTGGATGGCCAGCAACTGACCAGTAGCGGCCACGTCACCGCCGCCGGTAACGTCAGCGCGGTTAACCTCAACGCTTCCAGCACGGTTAACGCTAATACCGTCGCCGCCGCCGGCACGGTCAGCGGTAACTTGATTACCGGCAACTCTATCAATAGCAATAATAGCGTCAACGCTACGATCTACCAGTTACGTGGGTTGTCTTTCGCCTCGATGGATGCGTTGGCGGTAGTCACTCAGCTTAGCGACCCCGGTAACTCCCCCAACATTTCAATGTACACGTCTGGCACTAATTATTACCAAAATACTCTTCACCAGTTTACCAGCCGCAATGTCGGCGGTGGCGAGACGACCTATGTTCAATTTAATGCTGGCGGTACGTTTAATGTTACTGGTAGTTGGAGCGTTATTAGCGACGACTCATTAAAACAAAATGTTCAGCCGTATTCCACCGGTCTTGCTGCTGTGCTGGCGCTCAATCCGGTCAGTTTCGAGTACACGTCAAATACACCGTTGCGGATGGCGGGCGAGATCAATTACGGATTGATGGCTAGCGAAGTGCAGCCGGTCCTGCCGGAGATGGTGCGTGAGGTCGATCTCAACCTGGATGGTGCGCCGGACCCAATACAGACCTTGTCGCCGACTCACCTGGTGTACGTCCTCTTAAACGCCGTAAAGGAGTTGGAAGCACGCGTGCGCCAGCTTGAACCCCCGGTGTCGTGAGTTACTACCGTAGTAAGGAGGGCTTTTATGGCCGACTCGAGACTGGATAACATTGTGCACAACACCGGCGGCAGCGCCCGCCGGTCGTATCCGCAGCAGCCCATCGGCAAGCCGACCAATCCGGGGCCGCCAATCTCCATGAAGAAGGCGCTGGCCAAGAAGCCTTACCGGTCCAAGGGCACTAACTCCCCCGGGAGCGTCAAATAAGTGCCTGCCTGGGAGATCAAGGGGATGGGGGGTATGATCCCCATCGTCGACCCTCGCCTGATCGGCGACAACATGGCAGAGGCGTCGGTCAACTGCGACCTGACGTCGGGCCAGATCCACGGGCTGTTCGCGCCGGTCTTGATAAAGGACTTTAGCCACCTCCCCGATCCTGTTGAAAAGGCTTACCTGTTCCTCGGGCCGAGGGCCGAGGACGGCACCTACGACCCGGTCTGGGTGCCGCTGCCCCACAAGCACACCTCGGTCGTCAGGTCGCCTCTGGCCAACGACAGCACCAACCGGCTGTACTATACCGTGCCGGGGGCCGTGACGCCGTACTGGACCAATTATGAGATGGTCAAGGCCGGGACGCCGCCTTTTTCAGTTGGCACCCAGAAACCACCGCTGACGGAGCCGCCGGGGTCGTTCAATCCGTGGGAACCAGCGATCATCGAGATATTTGGCGGCACCACCACACTGCCGCCGGTGTCCCGGGCTTATGTCTATACCTGGAAAAACTCTATCGGCGAGGAGAGCCCGCCAAGCCAACCGTCCCAGGTCCGAGAGGGTCCGTCAGACGCGGCTTGGGTAATCAGGATACCCGCCGAGCCGTTCATCGCGCCGGACCGCAACTACCCGACGATCACTGAGTTATGGCTTTACCGCACGGTGACCGGGGACCAGACCGGCACGCAGTATATCGCGGTCAAATCGTGGGTATTCCCTTTAACCGGCGAGCTTATTTTCCCCGGGAACCCGGACACGTTCTTTTTTACCGACGAGGACATCCCCGACGAGGCGATCATCGGTAATGCGATCCTGCCGAGCGTTGGCTGGGAGAACCCGCCGGACCACCTCGACGGTCTGGTCAGTATGCCCGGCGGGCTGCTGATCGGATTTGTTGGCAATACGGTTTACTTTTGTGAGCCGAACCGGCCGCACACCTGGCCCAGCGTCTACGCCCAGTCGCTGCACTACAACATCGTTGCCTTGGCGGTCTGGCAGCAGTTTCTGCTTGTCCTGACTACCGGCTATCCCTCGACCGGGTCCGGCAACTCGCCGTCTAATTTTATCTTTGCTCAGAGCCAGGTGCCTGAGCCATGCGTGTCGCGTGGGAGTGTGGTAGTCGATTTGACGGCGGTTTATTACGCCAGTCAGAACGGGCTTATCCAGATTTCCGGCTATGGTATGACCAACGTGACCCATCAACTGGTCGATAAGGAGAAGTGGCAGGAGACTTATAGTGCCTACAATATCGTGGCTTGCCGCCATCGGAGTCAGTATCTGGCTATTACTCCTGGCGATCGCGCTTTCCTCCTAGATCAGGGCGATCCGCGTGTTGCTTTTGAAGAGTTGACGACGTTCAAGGGCGCCACCAGCATCTGGAACGATGAATACTATGGCGACACGTATATCATGGCTGATAAGAGGGTCTATAAGTGGGATGACACCACGCAAGCACGTCTTCGCTATCGTTGGCGGTCGAAGCGGTTTTTCGCCCCGACGCCGATATCCCTTGGTGCTGTGCAGGTCACGCTTGGGCCTGAGGTTGAGATTCCTCGTACGGGGCAGTTTGCAACGCCGCCACTCGACAATGGTGACCCGTCGCTGGCTCTACCCGACGGCGCTTGGGGTGTCTTCCGTTATTACGCCGGTCCCGATTTCCAGCTCATTATGGAGAGAACTCTTTCCAAGCAGCAGGACATATTCCGGCTACCTAAGGGTTTTAGGGCATTTGACCACCAGATCGAGATCGTTTCGATGGCGAGCGTGTACTCGGTCCAGCTCGGCACCACGATGACTGAATTGCGCGGTGTCTAGCGATGCCGACACGTCGACGACGTGGTTTTGACCCGGTCCCGCGCCCCAGCCAGCAGGGAACTGTATCATCATTGGTTGTTTCGGAGTCGTTAACCGGAGCTACCTATCCGCTGCCAAACCCTTATACGCCGGCAATTCCGCCTTTGGCGTACGACACTACCGGAGAAGTCAGAAACATAACGGCGGCAACGTCGGCGTTGAAAGCTAGTGTCGAGAGCCTGACCGGGCAACGTGGCGACCGGCCAAACCGGGCGGTGATTTTTAAGGACCTGGTCGATTACGGTCTTTTGACGGCTGAGGCGGTAAACAGCCCCAATGGTAGCGGGGGGGACAGCGGCGGGGCTGAGTTTATCCAGGGTCCTCCGGTAATTACCGACGCTGTCCCCCCAGCCTCGGTGCTTCGAGCCGGGGGTTCTCCTCCGGTAGACGGCGATTTGTGGTGGGATACTATCGGGGGGCAACTTTACGTTTATTACGACGATGGCGACTCGCAAGCCTGGGTGCCTGCGTCGAACCAGCCGGGGCCGCCTGGTGCAGTTGGCCCGTCAGGTACGCCGGGTGCGCCGGGTCCGGCTGGACCCGCCGGCACCATTGAGACGAGTGATACCCCGCCTGCGGTACCGCAGGATGGCGACATCTGGTTCGACAGCACAGGCGGGCAGCTTTACGTCTACTACGACGACGGTACTTCGGCGGCCTGGGTTCCTGCCAATAACCAGCCGGGTCCGCCTGGCGCTACCGGGCCGCAGGGGCCGCAGGGGCCGCCGGGGGCTGGTGCCGGTGGGGCTGCTGCCGGCGAGACGCCGCCACTTTCGCCCGGTGTCGGCGACCTGTGGTGGGATAGTATTGGCGGACATCTGTACGTCTGGTACGCCGACGAGACGTCCTCCCAGTGGGTTATATCGACAAATCAGCCGGGGCCTGCTGGGCCGGCCGGTCCGCCGGGGCCGGCGGGCGCAGCCTCGACTGTGCCAGGTCCTGCGGGTCCGCAGGGGCCGCAGGGTATTCAGGGTCCTATCGGCCCGAGCGGCAGCACCATCGAAACCAGCGACGCACCCCCCGCTTCTCCGGGTGACGGCGACCTGTGGTTCGACAGTGCTCGCGGCCAGATGTACGTCTACTACGATGACGGGACCTCCTCTGCCTGGGTCCCGGTCAGCAACCAGCCCGGTCCGCCAGGCGCGACCGGGCCGCAAGGCCCGTCGGGAGCGCAGGGTCCGACAGGGCCATCAGGTAAGGCAGCAACCGCCGACACGCCGCCGGTGGGCGCACAGGACGGCGACTTCTGGTGGGATAGCGTTAAGGGGCAACTTTACGTTCGTTATGACGATGGGACTTCTGCCGCCTGGGTCCCCGCCAGCAATCAACCAGGGCCGCCCGGTGCAACCGGCCCGCAAGGCCCACAAGGCGCGCCGGGGTCAACAGGGTCAGCGGGCAGGGCTACGACATCCGACACGCCGCCGGTGGGTGCAGCCGACGGCGATCTCTGGTGGGATAGTGTCGGCGGGCAATTCTACGTCAGGTACGACGACGGGACCTCCTCAGCCTGGGTCCCTACCAGCAATCAACCGGGTCCGGCGGGTGCGACCGGGCCGCAAGGTTCCACCGGGCCATCCGGACCGTCCGGGCCAGCCGGAGCAGATGGCAGCACGACTGCAACCAGCCCCACCCCACCCGCTGGTCCGCAGGACGGAGACTTCTGGTGGGACAGTAATAGCGGGCAGCTTTACGTCAGGTACGACGACGGCAACTCTGCCGCCTGGGTGCCGGCCAGCAACCAGCCCGGTCCGGCCGGAGCCACCGGGGCGCAGGGCGCCGCCGGCACACCCGGTGCGACGGGACCGCAAGGCCCGGCGGGGCCGGCAGGCGTAGACGGCTGGACGGCAACCGCCGACACGCCCCCGGTAGGAGCGCAGGACGGTGCGCTGTGGTGGGACAGCGTCAAGGGGCAGCTTTACGTTCGTTACGATGACGGCACCTCCACTGCCTGGGTGCCTGTCGTCAACCAACCGGGCGCGGTAGGCGCGACCGGCGCAAAGGGCGCCGACTCGACGATCCCTGGTCCGCCGGGTTCAACCGGCGCGACTGGCCCGCAGGGCACCCAGGGTATTCAGGGTGTCCCAGGACCGACCGGGCCGCAGGGTCCACCGGGTGCCGCTGCCGGGGGCGCCGCTGCGGGTGAGACTCCACCGATCACACCGGGTAACGGCGACCTGTGGTGGGACAGTATCGGCGGCCAGATGTACGTCTGGTACACCGACCCCAACACCAACCAGTGGGTTCCGGTGGTCAACCAGCCGGGGCCACGCGGCGCGACCGGGCCGCAGGGTGCCACAGGGGCCGCCTCGACGGTGCCCGGCCCGACAGGCCCGACAGGCCCGACCGGCGCGACCGGGCCGCAAGGCCCGAACATCACGGTCAGCGATACGCCACCCGGCTCTCCGACCCCAGGCATGGGCTGGTGGGACGGCGTCACTGGGCAGCTCTACATTAGGGTGTACGACGGCAATTCCAGCCAGTGGGTGCCTGCCGCCAACCAGCCTGGGCCGACAGGAGCGACGGGTCCGCAAGGCCCACAGGGACCGATAGGGGCGACTGGCGCAGCCGGCCAGACATGGACGGTCAGCACCGGGCTGACGCTCGCCGGCAGCGTGCTGTCGCTGACCATCCCAGTGGCTATCACCAGCGGCGGCACGGGTGCGATAACAGCGCCAGCAGCACTGACCAACCTCGGCGCAGCACCGCTCGCCAGCCCGGTATTCACGGGCGATCCCCGGTCGGTGACCCCAGCGACGGCCGATAACGACACCAGCATCGCGACGACTGCCTTCGTCAAAGCCCAGGCTTACACGACAGGCAAGGTCACGCTGGCGGATGCTGCACCGATCACTCCGGCGGCTGGAGACTTCTGGTACGACAGCGCGGTTGGCCAACTCTACATCAGGTTTACCGACGCCAGTTCGAGCCAATGGGTCCCGGTGGCAAACCAGCCGGGGGCGCCAGGTGCCACCGGGCCGCAGGGCGCAACCGGCGCTGCCTCCACCGTGCCGGGGCCAGCCGGCCCTGCGGGCATCCAGGGCCCGGCCGGCCCGAACTGGACTGTCGGCGCTGGGTTAACGCTCAACACCGCGACCGACCCCGACACGATCCTGTTGACCATCCCCGTGCCGATTGCCAGCGGCGGCACGAATGCGACGACGGCAGCGGCGGCCTTAACCAACCTCGGGGCTGCGCCATTGGCGAGCCCGACTTTTACGGGCGACCCCAAGTCGGTGACGCCCGCTACTGCCGACAACGATACGAGCATCGCGACCACCGCCTTCGTTAAGGCGCAGGCTTATACGACGGGCAAAGTCACGCTGGCCGATGCAGCGCCCGGCACCCCGGCGGCGGGAGACCTCTGGTGGGACTCGATAATCGGGCAGCTCTACATCCGGTTCGCCGATGCCAATTCCAGCCAGTGGGTGCCGGCAAGCAATCAACCGGGGCCGCCTGGGGTCACTGGGCCTGAAGGCCCGCAAGGACCGCAGGGCGTAGCAGGCCAGACCTGGACGGTAGGCACTGGCCTGACGCTGGCGACCAACGTCATTTCGCTCACGGTCCCAGTAGCGATTACCAGCGGCGGCACAGGCGCGATCACGGCGGCTGCGGGGCTGGCTAATCTCGGCGGTGCCCCGCTTGCGAGTCCGACCTTTACCGGCATCCCAGCGGCCCCGACTGCGGCACCCGGCACGAATACGACGCAGCTTTCCACCACGGCGTTCGTCACGGCAGCGATCACCGCCGCACCAAACAAGACGATCACGATCTCGGGCGACGTGGACGGCTCGGGCACCAGCGCGATCACGCTGACCCTGGATACGGTCAACAGCAACGTCGGCACCTTTCAAGGGCTGACCGTCAATGCCAAGGGTCTGGTTACCGCTGCGGTAAATCAGAACTATGCCCCGTTAGCTTCCCCGACTTTTACGGGTGTCCCCGCTGCCCCGACCGCGACAGTGGGCACCAGCACAACCCAGCTTGCGACGACGGCTTTTGTTGCTGCTGCCATCAACGCCTACCCCGGCGTCTTCCTTGCCGACACGCCACCCGGTAGCCCGATTGCCGGAGACCAGTGGTACGACAGCGTCGGCGGCCAGATGTACGTCTGGTTCTCGGATGGCACGTCCAGCCAGTGGGTGCCAACAGCGAACCAGCCTGGGCCAGTAGGCGCCACCGGGCCGCAAGGGGCGACCGGGGCAACCGGAGCCACCGGCGCACCCGGGCAGACATGGACGGTCGGCACCGGGCTGACGCTGGCGACAAATGTCCTCTCGCTGACCATTCCGGTCGCGGTCACTAGCGGTGGCACGGGAGCTATCACGGCGGCAGCGGCGCTCACCAACCTGGGGGCTGCCCCTCTGGCGAGCCCGACTTTTACCGGGGTACCGGCCGCCCCGACTGCCGCCGCCGCAACCAACACGACGCAGCTCGCCACGACAGCCTTTGTGCAGCAAGAGCTTGCCACCGATCTCGGTGATTACCTGCCGCTGACCGGCGGTGCATTAAGTGGCGGTCTTGGTTTTGGTTCTGCGGTTGCTGTTGGTCCGACTAACCTATCACGACATATTGCTCTTTACAGTACCAACTATGGCATCGGTATTACCTCCAATCGGATGAACTATGTCGCGCCGGCGTCTGGCACACATAGATTTATAGTGAACACGGTTGACGTTGCTACGGTTTCGGCGGGTGGGCTGTCTCTTTTTAGCACGTCTTCTACCTCCATGCTTAATATCGGTACGACGGCAGGCACCGCTCGTGTCTACAATTCTTACACCGACGTGTCCAACTCAGAGTGGGCCTATCTGGGGGATTGGGCTTTCACCAGCAATATTGCTACTTTCGGTACCGGTAGGGTTGGCACTGGTGCCGCGCGCAACGTCCAGTTTGTCGTTGGTGGCATCAATAAGCTCGATTACGGCACTTTATCTATGAACATTAACTATGCCTGGACGATGCCGGACGCCCGGCTGATCATGGGCACGTCCAGGCCGATGGTATTAACTAATACCGGTTATGGCGTAAATAATTACCATGACGGCGTTAACTTTGTGTTTGCCGCCGGTAGTACCGCTCATTATGCCGGCTCGGTTACTTTTGATACCGCTACAGGCTCGCATACCTGGTGGGGGTCTACAGCCGCTGGCGCCGCTGGTGCTATAGCGAACTTTTCGACCATCATGGTGCTGAAGCGCCGTGCCAGTGGCGGGCCGTTGATGGTCTTTGGCGACTGGGCTGACTTTACTACTGCCTTCCCGGCGCTGCGCCGCAACCTGACCGCGCTGGAGGTCCGCCTCGCCGACGACAGTGCCTATGCCCCGCTACGCGCATCGACCCCGGCTGCCGGCGATAACAGCAACCTGGTCGCGACCACTGCTTTTATCGCGGCGCTCGGTCATCCGCGCATTACTCTAGCTGACACGGCACCAGCTACACCCGCTGTCGGCGACCAGTGGTGGAACTCGGTTGAAGGTCAGCTCTACCTTAGATTTAATGATGGCACATCTACCCAGTGGGTTCCGGTATCAAATCAGCCGGGGCCTGCCGGGGCGACAGGTCCGCAAGGCTCC
>Ga0210380_10000796_pt1 | contig 13194 bp, 16 predicted proteins | sample PLM4_5_coexredo_FD_155476 | JGI IMG/M metagenome (GOLD analysis project Ga0210380, IMG submission 155476) | Groundwater sediment microbial communities from an aquifer in East River, Colorado, USA - PLM4_5_coex redo | ecosystem: Environmental > Terrestrial > Soil > Riparian zone | place: USA...
TACGAACGCGGGTACTGACCACCACGAAGCGCACCGTGCGTAACTAAATGTTCACCTCGTCTCAAGGATCACTCTCTATCGTTTGCGCTTGGCCGGCTGCGGCGGCGTGTACGCCTGCTTGGTCGGCTCATTCATCTTAGCGATGAAGCCGTCCAAGGTCAGCGGCGGGGCGCCCTCCTGGGCGCGCAGCCGGTTCTCATGATCGTACAACACCAGCTGCTCGTTGGTCGGCACCGGCTCGACCTCCGGCGGCGGCACGTAAGGATCCGGCGTGTTCGGCACTGCCAGCCATTTCTGATACTCGGCGTAGTCGCGGTTGGCCGGATCGTTGGGGATGCAGGCGCCATCCTCGGTGCGGATGACGGAGCTTTCAGTTGCGGTGAGTTGATAGTCAGCCATGATTATAACCTCGCGTCGAACATTACTCGGTTCTGGTTTGAGTTACTGCCCGGCTGAAAGATCACGGCTTTGGTTGCGCCGATTGTAAAGTTTCCGAATGTATACATGCCGTAATCTGGAAAGTTGCCTGCGGCTCCGGCGTGGGCAGATGACTGGATATAGTTGGCAGCAAACACATCGGTTACGACAAGAATATCTTTCGTAGAAATGGTTGGTGTTGCTCGCATGCCATCGTGGCGAATGGTAAAATAAGCCGTTGCAGTGTTACCCAAACCAGCACCCTCTGGCGTAATAATCCGCAGATACCGCTTGCACGTTACCAACTCCTGGTCATACGGACGCATGATCATCGGCGACTGCGCGGCGGTCGGCGCTTGGCTGCCGGGGAGAACGACAACGCCGGTTATAGCTGACTGCGACCCTGCTGTGGCGAAACCGTTGCTCGTCGCACTGGTCGCAAACTTCTGCGCGCTATTCCAAGTGTTTGCTGTGCCGTGAAAACTTGTCCCGCCGCCAAAACAGAAAGACACCTTTAGACCAATACCGTTGGTTTTTTGCCAAACACCACCAATGTCACCAGGGATAGTAATTGTTTTATATGCCCACACCCCAGCGGTTACTGAAACATTGACCGGATAACTGCGCGTTTCATCCCAGTTTTGAGTAGTAACAGTTATCGTCCCAGTGACTGCCGCATGAACCCAAAAGCCGATTGTTATGGGTTGTGCGCTGGCCGTACCCCACGCCAACTTTGCGACACGATAACCTTCGATATAAGTAATTAGCCGTCCCATATCAGCAACAGCGAGACTACCGGCGACTGCCACCGTGGTGTAAATTCTGGCGTGCGATTGAAACCCTGCGGGAGGTGCAGGGGCCGCAGATAACACACTAGCCAGAACCTGTACTGCGCCACCGGCCTGCACCACCCACCCATCGATAAAATATGGTGTTGTATAGCTGGATGAAGTTACGTTACCGGCAACAGCTTGATCGACCTCCATGCTGCCGTTTATTTGCATTCCTGAATAGGCCATCGCGTCGAACGGCGCGGCGTAAGCCTCGACAAAGTCGCGGCGCACGGCATTGGCAGCTGCGGGCGCGGTCGGCAACGCCAGATGGCCGGTCATGGTATCGCCGCCGCGCTGGACATAGGTCAGCGCGCTTGGGGTCATCGCCAGCCAGGCGGTGCCGTCCCATTTATACTGGGGTATGCCGGCAATAGCCGGAGTAGGGTACAGCTCGCCGATGATCGGAGCGGCTGGGAAGTTGATGCCCATCACATCCACTCCACGTTGACGTAGCTATCAGCAGCAAATACATCACCAGCCGGATCACCAAATATGCGCAAAGCTAGGACATTGAGTGCAGAACCGACAGGAGGAATACCCAACCAAGTGTTGTAAAATCCATGACCCATGCCGTTCACCCCAGTATATGCAGATGATCTAAATTCACCTGTAAACACTTTACTAGTTGTTGGTCGCCTTAAGCTAACTAAGCCATCAAATGTGATTGGAATGTCTCCATTGTTTGCGCCTGATGAAATTGACATAAAGGTTCCCGCTAACATCGGTGCACCCCAAATTGCAGCAGGTGTGTTGCCTGCGTAGTGAGTGTAGCCATTCATCACGTAGTCGTTAGATGCTATGAACACGCCAGCAGCCGTACTCAATCGCAATCCTAAACTTGTCATTGTGTTGGATGCTAACCAAAGAACACCATTCAACCGTGCATTCATTGCTCCAGTCGGTACTTGTATATCGACTGACTTAACGCCAGCAAACGACACACGCTGAAAGCGTGACGCCGGAACACTCGCAGCATCACCAGCATCAACATATTGCTTTGGCGCCGCATGCAGCGCGACAGTCGGGTTGCCCTTCAAGGTCAAATCGCCACCCATGGTGTCGCCGGCCTTGGCGACAAAGGTCGAAGTATCGACCGCGGGCGTGGCGACCGCCTGGACCCACTGCGAGGGGCCGGCGCCGTCGTTGTAGCGGATATAGAGCAGGCCATTGTCGCTGTCCCACCACATCGAGCCGTCCGGCGGCAGTGTGGGAGGGTTATCGCTGATGTAGAGCGACGACTTGGCGTCGACGTATTGCTTGGTGGCAGCCTGCAACGCCGCCGCCGGGTCGGCCGGCAGGGTGAGCGCACCGGACATGGTATCGCCGGTGCGCTTGACGAAGGCGAGCTGGTCCTGCGACTGCGCCACCCAGGCGACGCCGTCCCAGCGATACTGCGGGACGCCGGCTTGCGGCGGGGTGGGGTGCAAGTCGCCGATTGATGGGAAGTTGGGGAAGTTAATGCCCATCAGAGCCTCGCGTCCAGTTTAACGTAATCAGCAGTTATGAGGGCGGGCTTTCCTAACGTTGCGCCACTAAAACCAGACACAGAGAAAAGACTGCCCTTAACTGTGTTATAATTAATCGCAACCGCAGAACCCACACCTGTACGCAGTGCTACTCCTGGTTCAAGGATGCCGGGCGTTGTCGTAGTCAATGAAATTGTCGGAAGACCCCTAAATTCAACAGAATACTGTAAGCTCACTTGAGCATCGCTCGCTGTCGTCCATGAACCGACTGCACCTATACCAACTTGTTGCCAATATCGTTTGCACGTCGCCAACTCTTGGTCATACGACCGCATCAGCAGCGGCGACTGCGCGGCGGTGGGCGCCTGAGTGCCGGGAAGAACGACGAAGCCGGTAACGTAAAACCGACTGGTTGTCGTACTAAGAAGGTTTTGCGACGATCCTGTTGTTTGATTTGCCGCCGTCCCACTCCAACTATTTGGCGTAATTGGACTTGCTGCTTTGCCTGCACAGAAAAGATCAATGATTATGCCAGCAGTATTATCCGTCGGCCATGTTCCTGTTATATCGCCGGGTATTGTTGCAGTAATCCAGTTCCAACCTGTTAATAAAACATGTTCTCGATGATACGCCCTGTTCACGACACTGTTTACAATGCGCGAAAACATCGTTCCGGCGTTTGTAACGTACACATACGCGCCGTAAGTTAAAGGTTGTGCGTTTGCAGTACCCCACGCTAATCGCGCTATTCTAGTTCCTTCTATAGCGTGTCTAAGCATAGCAAAGTCATTGTTTACCGGCGACGACAAGGCTGTTGTCGCTACCAAACCAACGCTGGCGCGAAACCCTGGGAGCGGTGCCGGAAAACCGACTGCTGCAAACTGCGCCGCAGTAACTGCACCGCCACTGTTGACATAAATAGCCTGCCAATTGTCTGCGATATACTTTAAGCCGCCTGATACCAATTCCAAACCAATCGCGCCGAGTTCTTGACTGACTTCGCCGCCGCCGTTGATCTGCATGCCGGAGTAGGCCAGCGCATCGCCGACGCGGGCATCGGCATAGGCGCGCAGCGCAGTGTCAGCTGCGTCGACGTAGTCCTTCCTGACCGCGTTGGCGGCCGCCGGCGTGACCGGCAGCGACAGATGCCCAGACATGGTATCGCCGGTCTTCGTCACGAACGCAGTCGTATCAACGACTGGCATCGCGGTGGCTTGCACCCACTGCGAAGAATCGCCGTCGTTGTAGCGGACGTAGAGCATGCCGTTGTCGCTGTCCCACCACATGCTGCCGGCGACGGCGTTGCTCGGCGGGTTGGACGAGATCGTCACCTGCGAGGCGGCCAGCTCCCACTGCGCGGCATTGAACGCACCGGGGCCATTGGCGACGATCGCGCGCCAGATCTTGTCGGCACTGGTGACGATGTCGCCGATCGCATAGATCGCGGCACTATCGAAGAAGCGGATCGCTAGAAGAGGTTTTGGCGTGCCGAGCGTCGGTGTGGCGGCATCGCCAACGGAGATCTGTCTATTCGCGGTGTTAACCGCGATCTCGCCAGGCTCAAGCGTCGGAAACGGTGTCGCCGGCGTGGATGTGCGCCGATGGCGGTATTGGGATGTCATCGATCCCTCGTAATCAGTGCGTAATCTCGGCGAACGAGCGCCAACGCGACAGTACTCTCAGAAAGTCCCGGCGTCGATAACTGCCGGCATCGAACTGACCGTCGCCCAGACCATGCTGCCGCCGGGCGGGCTGGCCATGCGGGCATATTGCGAACCATCGTTCGGGGCGTCCGGGAAGGTGCCGCCGGTCAGGCCAATGGGGCCAGCTGGGCCGACGGCGCCCTGTGGGCCTTGGGTGCCTTGCAGCCCCTGCGGGCCGGTCGGCCCCATTGGGCCGGGACCGCCGGAGGGGCCGACATTGCCGACCGGACCCTGCGGGCCGATCGGACCCTGGATCCCCTGCGGGCCGGGCGGGCCGCCGCCGGTCGCGAACGCGGTCGGGATCACCTTGCCGAGGCCGGAGACGCCAGTCGCGGTCACCACCTCGGCCGGGTCGGCGTCGTCACTGGTCGGCAGCCACAGAGCAACGCGGGCGTTCTGGGTCATGGGATGATGATGTCCGAGGCGTGCCAAGTTCCCCACATGCGGCAGCCAAGTTGGGGCGCAGTCGAGAATGTGAGGTTGGCGCCGGAGCTGGAGAAGTCGACCGCCGGCTCCTGGACGATGCCGTCGATAGAGATTGCTACTTCAGCCACCTGCGTGGCGGCGACCGGCTGATCGCCGAGCGTCGGGTTCGGATAGGTCATGGTGAAATTCTTATTCACGCCATCTGGAATGGGCGCGATCTTGATCTTGAAGACGGAAATGGCGCCGGGCGCTAATTGGCTGGCCTCAACTAAAAGATCCCACTGCACCATTGAGTTAACGGTGGCGCCGACCGCGAGCGTCAGCGAGTTAGTGGCTTTGTCGACGGTGTAATCGGTGCCGCCGACCAATCGGATACCGTTGAGATGCACGTCGGTGTCGTTATCGGCGAGCAGAGGAATGTTGCCGTGGAAATCTGCGCCGGTGAAGACTTTCTGGCCGGCGGTGGCGACGTAAACGTAATTTGATTGATAGGCCGGCGTGAGTTTGATCGGACTGACCCATTGCGTGCCGTCCCAAATGTACAATTGGTTGACATCGGTGTTGTAGTAGAAGCTGCCGGGCAATAACGGGCTTGGCGTGGTCAGTCCGGTCTCGGGATTGGTGCTGCCGGGCATCGGCGGCTGCGCCCAGGCGCCCAGATAGTAGAAATTCCAGTGGCCGACCAGCTGCTGGGCATACAAGGCCCACCATTTGGCGCTCCAAAGGCCGGCGAGGCCGCCTTCGACCGGCTGATAGTAGAGTCCGTGGCCAAACGGGTGGCCGGCGATGTATGCCGGCGCCATTTCCGGATTCACAACCGGCCCGGCGAGGTATTCGGCCCACTGCGTGGCCTCATTCTTCGCCGCGATCGCGTTGTCGGCCTGGGCGTGGCTGTAATTGGCGTCATTTTTGGCATCGATCGCGGCGGATTCGGCGCGATCGGCGGCATTTTCCGCATCGGAGGCGCTGTCGAGGGCGTTGATGTTGCCGTGCGAGATGGCGCTGAGCATTTTCGCCGCCGAGACGGCCGCAGCCTCGGCGTCACGAGCGCGTAAATCGATATCGCGCGCGGCCGCGATCACCTGCGCGGCCGATTGCGCGGAATTATCCGCTGCAAGCGTCGCGCGACGCTCGACGCTGTCGATTTCGGTGCGACTGTGCTTTAATTCGGTCTGCAATTGCTCGCGGCCGACCGAGTTACTCTTGAGCTTGCCGTCGTCGCGGCGGATATCCTCCAACGCCAGTTGCGTGGAATGGATTGCCTCGATCAAATTGTGGATCTGCGCATCCAACAGATCGGCCTGGACCAGGCCGCGCGGGCGGTCGGAGAATAAAATCTGCTGCTTGGGCCGGACGATCGCTGGCATGGCGCGTTTCCATCGCGGACGGAGGCGACTATCGCACTGAACAGGAAAAAGGGAAAGCCAATGATCTCTGCCGAAGCCTTGGCGGCGTTGTCCGGCCTCGAGCATGGCGCGCGCTACAACACGATGCACTCGATCGCCCGCGAGCTGATCGAAGCCGGCTACGCCTGCGAGGACTGGGGCAACTTGGGGATCACCGAGAGCGGCCGGATCTATCTGCGCAAGGGCAGATTCAACATCAAGATCACCGGCGACGACCATGTGAGCGACATGTCAGTGCATCACATGCAGATTCCCGATGCGCCGATCTCACGCAAGCCGCTGCCGTTCTGGACCAACCGCGCCGCGCAGGATCAAGTGCCGGTCCGCCGCGGCCGCGGCGAGTGGGATCCGGCACCGGATACAACGGGCGCCGCGAAGAAGCCGCTCGAGCTGGTCGAAGAGGCGCCGTCAGAGCCGCTGCCGGCCGCAGAGACGCGCATGCAGGCGATGCTGCGGGCCGCGGGCGTGGCGTCGGGCGTGACCGGGGTGTGGCCGGACGAGCGGTGGGTGCTCGAGTTCGTGAAGGCGCTGGACGGGGTATTTTCCGAAGCGAAAAACGAGACGGAAAATACCCTGTGAGCACTAACGGCACGCTTCGAAGTGTGAAAATTTTGCCGTGCCGCAGGCTAACGGGACGCTTCAAAGTGTGAAAATTTTGCCACGCAGCATTGCGGACGCCGGCGCCCAAGCAACCCGACCCGGCCAGGGGGCAGCATGGCTAAGCCATTGATATCATTGGTCTTTTCACGCTGATGGTTACTCTTAGTAACTAGTGGCGCGCGCCTACCATCTGTTTGGTTAACAGATGGTAGGCTCAACAATATCAAGGGCTTAGGTCAATGTTGACACTGTCTGGGATGCAACTGGGATACTTATTCGCTCAATCCAGCGATCATGGAATCCAATTCGGCCGCTGTCATATCCGCGCCACGCCTCCCGCTAAGTGTTTGATTATCCTCACGAAAAAACTGCATTAGGGTGCGGCACGCGCTAGCTTTTGCCGCTGCACTGGCATCGCTGTCATCAAGTATCGCTAGCAGGGCTTTGCGTACGATTGCTTTTAGGGTTCCTTGACCACTCTTAAGCTGCGATTCCGGCGTCCCTAAATCGCTTTGCATATCGTCGACCAATACCGGCCTTATTGGCATTGCGCTTTTGCTCCACGGATCGATTGCGGGCCTGCATCATATTGCCCCCATGATACCGGCAAACAGGAACGCCGGTCATGGCCAGTTGGCCACACGGCTGGCCGCTATGCCGCGCGATAGCTTTGCATATACGCCTATTCGTTCGCCCCTTAGTCAATTGCGTTCGCGTTCGCGCCGCTTTCCAAGCCGCGTTGCCCCATTGCGGCTTGCGCTTTAAATTATTTTTCAAATTATTTGAATTTAGGTCTTGCATTATGTCCCGATTGGGATATGTTGATTGCACTGAAACGAACCTAACAGAAAACGGAACCTAGCATGATCATTGTTTCCCACCATAAAGGCCGCAGCGGCTTGAGCGTGTACGAGTGGCGCGTTTATCGCGTCACTCAAGACAACGCCAGGACTCGCAAGTTTCAACTTGGCAAGTTTCGCACCAAAGAATCCGCAGAACGCGCCGCAGCACACTACCGCAACAATGACGCGCGAATCGCCGCTATCAAACAGGAAAGAATCTAACATGCTGATTAAAGAAGCAATCCTAATCGCTGGCCCATTAGGCTATCCATCAAAAATGCCGGGCACAAGCTACGGCATTAGCGCCAAGGCATGCATTACCGGCGCAAAATTGAATCTGGTCGAGGGTTCAACATGCCACGGCTGCTATGCACTCAAAGGCAATTACATCTATCCAAGCGTAAAGATGGCCCATGAAAAGCGAATCGCCGGCATTGCTAACGACCAATGGGTCGCGGCAATGGTCACGCTGTTAGTAGCAGCACACAAGCCGCGCAAGGTTGGCATTCCGCTTTCGCCGCATCATCGCTGGCATGACTCGGGCGATTTGCAGTCCGAAGCACACTTGCAGAAAATCTGCGATGTAGCAGCACAGACTCCAGACTTGTCGCATTGGTTACCGACTCGTGAAATCGGAATCCTGTCCAAGTTCATTAAAAACGGCGGCAAGGTTCCGGCAAATCTGACCATTCGTGTATCGGCGACAATGGTGGATGGCGCTGCTACCAAGGCATGGCCGATTACATCCACAGTCCATCAAAACGAAACTGCGCGCGGCCATGTATGTCCGGCGCCGGAGCAAGACAACAATTGCGGCACGTGCCGCGCGTGTTGGTCACAGGATATCCCTAACGTCTCGTACCATAAACATTGATTGCAGTGCATGCCGCACGGGCTAGCGCCCGCGCGGCATGAGCGGCGATCATGCCGAAAACAGGAAAGGAACTGACATGACCATCCAGCAGGAAAAGACCGCAGCAGGCCGTATCATAGACCGCGGACTCGCCAAGGGTTACCTCGTCTCGGTCAACGATGGCGAAGAATATACCGTGATCCGTTCGCGCAAACGTTCACAAATCATGGGTGCATTGCAAAGCACAGACACAGATATCGTAGTTTTCCGCAACCCCAACGGCGACAAAGTTGGATTCGTGTTCTTCGTGTGGGGCAACAGCCCGGACGAGGTCGTATGCGATTGCTCGGACAATCCCGCAATAGAGGAATTAGTCGGATTCTGATTGCAGCGCATGCCGCGGGCAATGCCCGCGGCATGAGCGGCGATCATGCCGAAAACAGAAAAGGACTGACCATGAACCTATCAACCATGACCCAAGCACTATGGAATCAGATGACAGTCGCGCAGCGCGATGCCATGCGCAGCGATGCCGGCCTGACCAAGCAACTAATCGGCTATGAAGGCAAACGCGTCGAGGTCGTCGACCGTGACGGTACCGTGCGCCGCTTTTGGGTAGGCCGCTCGAGCGGCTGGATACCGTGCCACATTGAACTGAAACGCCGCACCTCGACCGGCGGGCAGTCCGTCTACGGCGCGCCCTACCGTTCCATCCGCATCGTTGAACGCAACCGCTAAAGAAAGATCAGAACATGACCCTATCAGTAGCAGGGCGCGAAGCCCTCAAGCTCGCCTATGCCAGCAAAGGCAAACATCGCGGGCAGTTACTCGCACGCTGCCCGAAGTCGCACACGCTCGCCGCGGCCGCATGGCAGGGCGCCATGATGGCGGTGAATCCATACCAAGTATCGATCGGCGCCATCCTGTTCATGACCGCGGAACAGCGCGCACTATTCGAAGAGGTCAAAGCCCACTTCGAGTCGTTGCCGCGGGAATATCAAATCATGGCGCAGCGTGACCGCGAAGCCCTCGAGCGTTTGGGAGTCTGGTAATGACCCTTGAACAAATCAAAGCCGCGGTCGACCGCGGCGACACGGTCCATTGGGCCAGCAATATCTATCGCGTCATTCATGACAACGTAGGGCAATGGCTGATCCACTGCACAGTCAATGATTGCTACTGGGGCCTGACCTGGCAGGACGGCGTGACCATGAACGGCGAGCCGTCACAGTTCTACCTCGGCCAACGCAGCAAAACCCGCAAAGCAGGCAAACCATGAAAAATCATACAAAGATTGGCTACGACAAAGTGGCGGTAAACCGGGCAATTGCCGGATCGAGCCGACATGGCGCAGCCATCGATGCCGCCGAAGCCGCGCAAATCCACCGGATATTATCCGGCCGGTGCGGCGACGCCCTGGAGGTCACCCAGATCGTGGAAATTCCCGGGAGTAGGCCAGGGGGTAAACTCGGCCGGCGGGCCAAGCCCGCCATGTCCAAAGAACGGTTCCTGGCTGGGATCGCCGCGCTCGGCCACAACATCAACACCGCCAACCGGCTGTTGGGCGTTGGCCGGTCGACCATCTACCGCATGGCCAGCGGTCGCGCCGCAGTGCCGGCAGTGATCGCCCGCCTAATGGACATGTACGAGCGCCATGGCATCCCACCGGAGCACCGCCCATGATCTGGATCGTAGTCCTATGCGTGATCCTGCTCCTGCTCGTCAGCGAGTAGCCGGCGGTCAATAACTCCAGCATGCCGGCCGGATGGTAACAGGGTGGAATAAAAACCCAGCCGGCCGGCATGTTCCAAATCCCAGTTCCAAGTTGATTCCCATTAGCTATATGTAAAAAAATTATTATTCTTTTTCCTATGCTACACAGGTATCATATATCTGGAACATTGGAACATTGTGATAAGTAACATATTGGTTTCATTATATTTTAACTCAATCCCAAACCAAATCCCAAACCTGTTCCAGTTCCAGAAATAGGCCCCGCGGCCGGCGCGCTACGCGCTACTGTCGTCATCGAACGCCCCAGATCGTGTTCCAAACCCGGCTCGCCGCATCGCTGCGGCCATGTCTTCCTCACTGTTTGGCGTGTCGTTCTCGAGCGCCTTCGCCGTGGCCTGCACCATTTCTTCGGCGCCTTTCATGTTCCCCACTGCCGGGCCGGCGTAGCCGATCCAGCAATAGACCCGCTGCCTGGCGTAGCCGCCGGCCGACACCCGCAACTCGACTTCGCTCGGCACTTCCGTTGTCACCCTGCGGACCTGACCGCGGATCATGGCTCCCATATTGGCGCCTTCGCCGCCGTCCATTCGAGCGGTTACCGCGGCTTGGATCTGCGGCCGGGTGAATAGTCCGTTGACGCCGACCACCCGCTTAACGTCGGCCAGCGCCTCGTCGAACTCGCTGCGGCTCATCGCCTGCATCCGCGCCTTGGTCACGGTCTTCAGCGGTGCGTAGGCGTTGAACTTCGATAGGTCGCTCGATTCCAGCCACCGCCCCAGCTCGGCGATATTGGCCGGCACTGCCATCCAGTCATCGAGCGCCTGCGCCATTTCCGCGGTCATCTGCCGGCCATTAGCAATGGCCGTGACCCGCCGGTCGTCGTCCGGCAGTTGCAGCGGGTCGAAGTTGTTGGAGAAGATCAGATAGCTGGCGAACGACACCGCTTCGAACGCCTGCCGGTGCTTCATCGTGAAGGTCCGCAGCACCGCCGCCGGATCGACGATCTCCTTCAGCCGCTCATACACCGCGCGCTGCGACGACCACCGACCGCTGTCGGGCGTGTCCTTGGATTCCGACACCACCACCAGCGTGGCGTAGGCGGCCCAATCGGTGTAGGTCGCCTGGCCCGACTTGCCGGAGAACAAGTCGAAGTCGATCGGCTTGACGTAGCGCGGCCCCATCAGCCGGGACAGTATCTCCTTCAGCTTGCCGCGGCCGGCGCCATACACCGGGCCGTTGACCCCCGCCGCCACCATCACCACTGCTACGCTCGGAATCTGCGGGTTCAAGTACTTGTGCGCCAGCCAATCGAAGAACCATTCCCGCTCGATCGGATCCGGTATCAAATGCTCCATGAATTTCAGCCACAGATCCACGCTGCCGCCGGTCGCACTATGCTGCGGCCGCCGGTAGGTGTTCTTGAACTTCTCGCCGTTCTCCAGGTAGACCGGGAAGTCCCGATCCGGCCGCATCCGCACGCCGGCAATAGACAACCTGCTACCGCTGCGCTCCCAGGCGCCAGTAGCCAACCGAAGCTTTGGTGCAATCTCCTTGCCGCGCCGGCCAAACTGCGGCTCCATTTCCGACCACGCCGCGTATTCGGTCTTGAACGCTTTGATGTCGGCCAGGCAATTATCGCTCGGCTCGTACACCATCACCACCTTACCGGCGCGCATGTCGAAGCCGTGCGTCTGCACCAGCCAGGTTATTTTGGCGTCGAGCGAATCGGTATCCGCCGGCCGTGGCGGTATCGTGTAAATGTTCATCTCAGTCCTCCCACGGGTGCTTGATGCTGTTGAGCATCTTGCGCAGTTCGATGTCTTCGTCTGGCGATAGCGATTTCCAGCGATGCGAGACTCCATGCTTGGTGTCCCATAGCGTGAGACCCATGGCGCCCGACAGGTTGACCAGCACCCGATCGGGCGTCTTCGACTGCGCGTCCCACAGGTTGGCATAGGCTTTGATTCTGCCGGCGCCGGCGCGATCCTCCAGCTCCGCGAGCGTGAGCCGCTCGCCGTCCGCTAGCGTGATCTCCATGTCCGGTGTCAGGTCATAAACCCGCTCGCCATAGGCTACACCCTGCGACGTCGCGATATGGTCAAGTCCCAGGCCGCGCATCACCCGCTCGCACTCGTCGATCATCACCGGGATGTCTGTTTCGGGGAAGAGCGGCAGATCTTCGCGCTTCACCTCGAGGATCGACGGACCGATATAGCCGTATTCACGCCCGGGCGAGTGGTTGCCGTACACCGCCACATATCGCTTGTCGCAGCCGGTAAAGTATTCGACCAGGTGCGGCGGCTGCCCCTCGCCCGCCTTGAAACGGGCGGTCCATTTCCGCGTGCGGACGGTCGACACCTGGCCGATTAGCGCCAGCGTGGTCGAGCCGGAGGTCCGCCACAGGCACTTGTCCATGAACTCGGGCCACTTCGCCCACAGCATGGCAAGCAGCGCATCTCGCACATCTGCGGTCCGCACGTCGAGATCAATGACGAATGCCCGTGAGTTGTACATGCGGATGCCGGCGGCCCGGCCCGACCACAGCGCGATCGCCTGATCGGTGTTGGCCGCCTTGGGCCAGCCCTTGAACGGCCCGTCCCGCCCGCGCAGCGGAATCACGTCGTAGCCGTTGTCGCGAATCCGGCGCCAGACCGCCTGCATCGGGTTTTCCGGCCGCGGCTGCAACGGTATGGCTTGCGCCGGGCGGCTAGCCTGGTAAAGCTTAGTCATTGTTTGGTCCTTCTTTGGTTTGGCCATTGCTCGGTCCTTTCCTTTGGAGGGTTGGACGGTCACCTAGGGATGGGTGGGACTGGACTTGAAGACCGGCAGGGATTTCGCCCCCTGCCGGCTTTTTCATTTCAGCAGTGCATCAATATCCTTTGTGTTTTTGATCAGCACAACCGCTGCCCCTAGT
>Ga0210380_10000799_pt1 | contig 13111 bp, 14 predicted proteins | sample PLM4_5_coexredo_FD_155476 | JGI IMG/M metagenome (GOLD analysis project Ga0210380, IMG submission 155476) | Groundwater sediment microbial communities from an aquifer in East River, Colorado, USA - PLM4_5_coex redo | ecosystem: Environmental > Terrestrial > Soil > Riparian zone | place: USA...
TGCTCAAGCAAGGTGTCGCTGGCACGCCCCAGCTCGCCGCCGAGCTGCAGGAGCACGTGAAGCGGACGACCGCGCCCTACAAGTACCCGCGCGAGATTGAGTTCGTGGCGGAGCTGCCCAAGAACGCCTCGGGAAAACTGCTGCGACGGGTGCTGCGCGGGCGCTGACGATGAATCGCGAACGAGTGACCCCGACGAGCGCAAAGAGTTCTGATCAAGGCGTGAGCGTCCGCCATGCCTAATCCGGTCCCGACTCTCTCGCTTCTGGAAACCCGCGTACTCGGCACCCTGGTCGAAAAGCAGCACACGGTTCCCGATACTTATCCGCTGACCCTGAACGCGCTGGTCGCGGGCTGCAATCAGAAGACCAGCCGCTCGCCGGTGATGGAGGCGACCGAGACCGAGGTTCAGGCGGTGCTTGACAGCCTGAAGAGCGCCAACCTGGTGCTGGAGACGAGCGGCGGGCGGGTATCGAGGTACTCGCACAATCTGGAGCGGTTGCTGCAGGTGCCGACGCAAGCCGGGGCGATTCTGACCTCGCTGATGCTGCGCGGCCCGCAGACCGCGGGGGAATTACGGATCAGCTGCGAGCGGTTGCACAGTTTTTCGGATATCTCGGCAGTGGAGGGCTTCCTTGCGGAATTGGCGGCGCGGCCGGCAGGCGCCATGGTGGTGCAGTTGCCGCGCCTGCCCGGTTCGCGCGAGAACCGTTGGGCGCACCTGCTGAGCGGCCCGCCGATTCCGGATAGGCCGGCGGTGCAAGCCAAGGCGCCGGCTGGCGACCTTTCGCTAGGGGAGATCGCGGCGCTCAAGTCCAACGTCGCGCGCCTCGAGGCGGAGATGGCGGCGATGAAGACCTTGCTCGAGCGGATCCGCGCCGAGCTCGGCATCAAGTCGGAACAAGGGATGGGCGAATGAATCCCGCAGCGAAGTCGGAACGGCCGAACAGCGCGCCTACTCGCGCAGCTTGCGCGCCTCCTTCGCCAGCGGCCGCTCGACGCTGGCATCCAGCCAGGCCTTGAACTTCGGGAACTTCTCCAGCAGCGGGAACTTGTTGATCCACATGGAGTAGGTGACGCTTGCCACCATGAAGTCGGCCATGCCCCATGCCTCGCCGCTGAAATACCGGTTCTTCGCCAGGTACGCCTCCAGCACCTTCATCTTCGGCAGGAGCAGCAGTTCCGTTTCGTCGGCGAGCTTGGCGTTCCGCTGCTCGGGCGGCAGCAGGTGGCGATTCCGCATGATGGTGATCATCGGCTGCTCGACGTCGTTGGCGACGTAGAGCGCCCACTGCAGCATGCGCGCCTTGCCTGCGCTGTCCTTCGGCCACAGCGGGCTGCGGTACTTCTCCGCCAGGTACAGGTTGATCGCCGCCGACTCCCACATCACCAGGCCGTCGTCGTCGATGGTCGGCACACGCCGGTTGGGATTGAGCTGCGCGTACCAGGGTTCCTTGCAGGTCGCGCCCTCGATGTTGATGGTGACGTTGTGATGCTCGTACGGGATATTCGATTCCTTGCACAGCCACGCCACGCGGAACGCGCGCGAGCGGTACTGGCCGTAGAGTTTCAGCATGTTGCCTCCGTGGTGACGTGGAACTGGCCGATGGACTGCGCTATTCTCCGCAGGCAGGCGGCATTGCGTCAACGCCAGTTCGAGGAGGACCATGAGCAAGCCCAAACCGCACCTGGAGTTCGTCGGGGTGGACATGAAGGCGGGGTGGGAGTCGCCCGGCGCGAACTACCCTCCGGGCTTCGCGCAGAAGGTGCTCGCCTCAGACATCGACGAAGTGGCGAAGCGCGGCAGCCGCACGCGCCTGCTGAAGATCGAGCCGGGCGCGTACTCCACCGAACCTTTCGTGCATGACCACTGGGAGGAGGTGTTCCTGGTGCAGGGCGACCTCGTCGTCGGCAACGACGCGAAAGGCAAGGGCGGGCAGTCTTCCCGGGCCTTCACCTACGCCTGCCGGCCGCCGGGCGTGCGTCACGGACCATTTACCAGCAAGAGCGGCTGCCTGCTGTACGAGATCCACTACTACGAGACCAGCGGAAAGCGGGGCTAGCCATGCTCAAGAGCGGAGCCGAGCACCTCGAATCGTTGCGCGACGGGCGCGTGGTCTACATCGGCGGCGAGAAGGTCGATGACGTCACCACCCACCCCGCGTTCCGCAACGCGGCGCGCTCGATGGCGGCGATCTACGACATGAAGGCGGCCAACCCGGCATGCAGCTTCACCGAGAAGGGCGAGTGCTACAGCGCCTATTTCCTGCGCGCGAAGACGAAAGAGGATCTGCTCAAGCGCACGCAGCTGCACCGTGCCATCGCCGACCTGAGCCATGGGCTGCTCGGGCGCTCGCCCGACCACGTGTCGAGCTTCGTCACCGGCATGGCGATGAACCCGCACGTCTTCGGCAAGTACGCGGACAACCTCACGCGCTACTACGAGCACATGCGCGACGAGGACATCTACGGCGTGTACGCGGTGATCCCGCCGCAGGCCGCGCGCGATCCCGAGTTCTACGTGAAGCAGAACCTGCCGATCCCCACCCTGCGCGTGGTGCGCGAGGACGGCGACGGCGTGGTGATCTCGGGCATGAAGATGCTCGCCACCGGCGCGGTGTTCGCCAACGAGATCTGGATCGGCAACCTCATCCCGCTCGCGCCCAACCAGCTGCCCGAGTCCATCACCTGCGCCATCCCCGTGAACGCGCCCGGCGTGACGCTGTGGGCGAGGAAGCCCTTCGAGCTGCACGCGCCGAGAGAATTCGACAACCCGCTCGCCTTCCGCTTCGACGAGACCGACTCGATGGTGATGTGCGAGAACGTGAAGGTGCCCTGGGAGCGCGTGTTCGTGCACATGGACGCGCTGCTGGCGCGCAACATCTACATCAAGACGCCGGGGCACTGCTACGGCAACCACCAGTCGAACGTGCGCTTCCACTCCAAGATGCAGCTCATCGTCGGGCTGGCGAGCAAGATCGCGCAGGCCTCGGGCGCGCACGAGATCCCGGCGGTGCGCGAGGTGCTGGGGCGGCTGTGCGCGCTGGAGGCGACGCTGGGCGGCATGATCGCCGGGCAGATCCAGGACGCGGAGGCCTGGCCGCAGGACTACCTGACCTTCAACCGGCGCTACATGTACGCGGCGCTCAACTGGTGCACCGAGAGCCACTCGCAGATCATCGACGTGCTGCGCGAGCTCTGCGGCGGCGGCATCTTCCAGATGCCCGCCGACATCACGGTGATGCACGATCCCAGGCTGAGGGAGCAGTTCGAGACCTACTGGCAGACGCCGCAGCTCGGCGCGGTGGAGCGCATGAAGCTCTACAAGCTTGCGTGGGACCTGGTCGGCTCGGAGTTCGCCGGGCGCCACCTGCAATACGAGAAGTTCTACGCCGGCGCTTCCTTCATCGTGCGCAACCACAACTTCCGCGAGGCGCCCTGGGACGCGTACCACAAGGTGGTCGAGGACCTGATGGCGGGCTACGGCATTGCGGAAGCTCCCGGCGCACGCAGGGTGGCTTGATGGAAGCGCAGCACCTGATCATCGCCGGATGGACGGGGCGCGACGAGGCCGCGCTCAGGAAACACATCAAGGAGCTGGAGGAGATCGGCGTCAAGGCGCCCAAGACCACGCCGATCTTCTACCGCGTGGCGGCGAGCCTGCTCAGCACCGCGGAGGAGATCCAGGTCTCGGGGCCGGATTCCAGCGGCGAGGTCGAGTTCGTCCTGCTGCAGAAAGCCGATGGCCTGTGGGTGACGGTGGGCTCGGACCACACAGACCGCAAGGCAGAGACCATCGGCGTCAGCCTGTCCAAGCAGCTCTGCGCGAAACCAGTTGCGGCCGAGTCGTGGAAGTACGACGACGTGAAGTCACATTGGGAGAAATTGGTGCTGCGCTCCTGGGCGGACGGCGTGCTGTACCAGGAAGGGCCCGTCACGGCGATGCGCGACCCCGCGGAGTTGATGCGCATGTACGGCGGCCTGCGCCCGGCGAGCGCGATGTTCTGCGGCACGCTGGCGGCAAGAGGAGGCATCCGCCCGGCGCAGGTCTTCAGGATGGAACTGGAAGACCCGGTGCTCAAGCGCCGGCTGCAGCACGAGTACCGCATCACCGTCCTGCCGGTCGAAGGGTAGGGTGGGCCAAAGGCCCACCCTACGGACTAGTAGCGCACCAGCACGCGGTACTTGAGCGTCGTGCTGCCTTCCGCTGGCACGGAGATCTTCCATTCCGCGGTCCCCGAGGCGGCCTTGGCGTGCTTGTGGCTTTGCTCGAGCATGGACCAGTCGCCCGGTACCGGTTCGCGCACGATCACGGTCACCGCCTCCTTCTTCGCGTTCCTGAGGATGAGCTCGTACGCGCTTTCGTGCACGTAGCTCCAGGGGCTGGTGGTGTCGCGGCGCTTGAAGTCGGTCTGCTTCTTGTCCGCAGTGACGTCGAAGGCCTCGCCCAGCTTGAGGCGCACGCTCTCGTTCTTCGGCGTATGGTCGATGGCGTCCTCGCCGATGAACTGGGCGTTGCCCGCGCTGTCCTTCTTGTAGACGCGCACCACGCCCTTGGGCATCGGCATGCCCAGGCGCGAGGCCTCGCGGTTCTCGAACTGCACGAACACGCCCACCTTCATTTTCTGTCCGATGCCGCCGACGCTCGAGCGGTAGTAGTAGTCGTTGCCCTGCAGCACGAGCTCCTTTGCCACGGGGACCGCGCTCGCGCCGAGCAGCGCGACCTGCTTGGTCTGGTTGTCCGCGATGGTGGTGGGGCGCTGCAGCGTGTAGAGGTGGTACTCGAAGAGTTGTTCCTGCGCCATCGACCGTGGCGCCTCTGCGACCGTGGCGCGCAGTGCCCCGTTCTTTGCCGCCATGCGCAACTCGTCGCGCACCCGGTTGACGTCGCCCGCGACGAGCTGCAACCGTGCGTTGGGGTAGGCAGTGCCGCTGGTATTGGTGAGCGTCACCCAGCCGTTGAGGTCGAGCGCGCTGTCCGCCGCGTCGAGCTCGGCGACGTAGTCCGCCCTCCAGGCGAGTCCCGCTGAAAGGTAGGACAGCTCCAGCGTCTGCGTGCCGGCGCGCGCGCTGGTCAGTTCCGTGACCAACGTAGGCCGGTCGCGCAGGTTGGCCGGTACGCCGTCGTACACGATGCGCCCCGGCAGCCCGGTCTCGATGCGGTCGCCGATCTTCAACACCACGCCGCTGTTGGCGGCGAGCACGGTCGCCTGCTCGAACGACTCCGCGCCGGTGGTGGGGTGGGTGCGCACGATGCGCACCGTGCGCCCGACGTACTTCTCCAGGAGCTTGGCGGGGGTGAGCAGGTCGAAATCGAAGTTCTGCTCGAGCAGGGCGAGCGCACCGGGGTGCGTAAGGCTGCGCAACTGCGCGGTTTCCGGGCGCATGCGCCCGCTCACTTCGCGCAGCGCGAGGCGGTTCGGCCCGTTCTCGAGCAGCACCCGGCGCGTGTCCTTCACCAGCGCCAGGTTCTCGTTGTAAATGGTGACCGCAACCGATTGCTGGTCTGCGAGCGTGCTCGGCTTCTCCTGCACCGCGGCATGGGCAGTGGCGAGGGTGCAAAGGGCGGCCGCGACGGAGGCTTGCAGGCTGACTTTTCTCACGGTTCTTCCTTTCGTGGTTGGCGACACTTCATTAAACGAAGGACAATCGAAAAAGGGTTAACGGAGGGCGAACGATGGGCGAAATCCACGAGGGCGGGTGCGTTTGCGGCGCGGTGCGCTACCGGGTCACGGCGAAGCCGCAGGCCGGGCTGGTGTGCCACTGCACCTGGTGCCAGCGGCGCAGCGGCAGCGCGTTTGCGTTCGTTGCCTACTGCAACGAGGCGGACGTGGGGTTCCTGCGCGGGCGCATGACCGCATACGAGCACCGCTCCGACGAGACGGGGCGGTGGCTGCGCACCGAATTCTGCCCGGTGTGCGGCACCACGGTCACCCACACCACCGAGTTGCGCCCCGGGCTGCGAGGCATCGCCGCAGGGACGCTGGACGACCCGGACTGGTTCCGCATCGACCGGCACATCTGGTCGCGCTCCGCGCGGCCCTGGGTGTCGATCCCGGACGGCGTGGAGGTGTACGAGAAGGGCTCGGCCGGCGCGATGCCTGTCCGGGGGCAAAGAAAAGGGGTCTGACCCTATTTTTGCTGCAGCGTGGCCAGCGCCGGGCGCAGGTATTCGAGGAACGCCTCGGGATTCTCCGTCATCGGAAAATGGCCGAGGCCCTTCATCTCCCTGAACTGTGCGCCGGGAATCTTTGCCGCGGTCTGTCGCGACATCTCGGGCGTGCAGGAAAAATCGTATTCCCCGGTGAGCATGATCACCGGGCAACGATGCGTATCGATGCGCGACACCCGTTCGCGCGCATCCCAGTCGTGCGCATAGAACTGCAGGTCGCCGTGGAACACGCCGTAGCCGCCCTGCGAGTACTCCCACCAGATCTCGATCGCGCGCGCGCGCGGCGTGGTCGGCGACATCAGGCCGTAGATCCATTCGGGCACCGCGAGCGACTGGTTGTAGAGCGCGTGCTTGGCGAAGGGCACCGCGCGGCCGCTGATCCTGTCGCAGGCCTCGCAGGCGATGACGCCGCCGAGCGCATCGGCAAAACGGTACGCCATCTCCAGGCAGATCTGCCCGCCCATGGACGAGCCCATCAGCACCGGCCGCTTCAGGCCCAGGCCGCGGATCGCGGAGTCGATGCAGGCGACGTAGCGATCCGTGCTGAGGCTCCATTCGCCCGGCACGCCGCCCTCGGGCGGCAGGCTCTTGCCGTGCCAGGGCAGGTCGAAGGCGCTCATGCGCCAGCCGGCGAGCAGCCCGGGATCGTTCATCAGGCGGTGGAACTGCCGCGTGTCCGAGCCCGCGGTGTGCAGGAACAGCAGGTCGCGGCCGGCGCCCGCCTGCTCGTAGTAGATGCGATGCCGGCGGCCCTCTATCTCGATCGCGGCGTAGCGCCCGGCGATGGGCTCGATGCTGCCCGCGGCAGGCGCCGCCACCGGGCCCTCGGGGCGCCGCGCCGCGGGATCGCGCCCGTTGGCCACCCAGCGCGCGAGCTCGAGCGAGCGGCGCACCAAGTGCGCGAACTGCAGCAGCTTTTGCTCGTCGCCGGCCACGGAGAATTCCGGCACGCGCATCTTCATCGCGAGCACGTGGTGGTACGGCGCGGGCGGCACGGCCTGCAGGAAGCGGCGCCATACTTCGGCAGGGGCGCGCAGCGTGAACTGCGCGTCGCCCGCCGCGCCGGAACGGATGCCGGCCAGCGCACCGCGATCGAAGTCGACGGTGACCGCGTCGGCGCCCGCGTCGATCGCGAAACTTACGGCGGACCCGGTGCCGAGTTGCGTCAGTTCGGCGTCCGCGCGGCAGGCGCTCTCCCAGTCGGCACGCATGCGACTGAACATCCGTCTAGACCCCGAGATAGCGGTGCTGCACGTCGCGATTTTCGCGCAACTGCGCGGAGCTCCCGCTCCACACAACCCGGCCCTTTTCCAGCACGTAGTGCCGGTCGGCGACGCGCGTCAGCGCGCGCACGTCCTTGTCGATGATGAGGATCGACAGGCCCTCGGCTTTCAGCTGCTCGATGGAGCGGTAGATGTCCACGCGCACCAGCGGCGCCAGGCCCTCGGTGGCCTCATCGAGGATCAGCAGCTTCGGGTTGGTCATCAGCGCGCGCCCGACCGCCAGCATCTGCTGCTCCCCGCCGGAGAGCTGGTTGCCGAAATGGCGCTGCCGCTCCTGCAAGCTGGGGAACAGGCGGAACACCCGCTCGAGCGTCCAGGGCGCGCCATGGGCGCTGCGGTTCGCCGCGGTGGCCACGAGGTTCTCGCGCACGGTGAGATTGGGGAACACTTGCCGTCCCTCCGGTACCAGGCCGAGGCCGGCCTTGGCGATGCGGTAGGAGGGCAGGCCGGTGAGCGGCTGGTCGCCCATGCGGATGCTGCCGCCCTTCGGCCGCACGATGCCCATGAGGGAGAGCACGGTGGTGGTCTTGCCCATGCCGTTGCGCCCGAGCAGGGTCACGACTTCGCCTTGCGCGATGTCGAGCGACACGCCGAAAAGCACCTGCGACACACCGTAGGCGGTCTCCAGGCCTTCGACCTTGAGCATCAGGCGTCCTCCCCGAGGTAGGCGCGCCGCACCTCAACGTTCGCGCGCACTTCCTCCGGCGTGCCGCTGGCGATGATGCGGCCGTACACCAGCACCGAGATGCGGTCGGCGAGCGTGAACACCGCGTCCATGTCGTGCTCGACCAGGATGATGCTGCGCCTGCCCTTCAGGCTGGAGAGGAACTGCACCATGCGCTGCGACTCCTCCAGTCCCATGCCGGCGACCGGCTCGTCGAGCAGCAAGAGGCGCGGGCGCGTGGCGAGCGCCATCGCCACCTCGAGCTGGCGCTGCTCGCCGTGCGCGAGATTGGCCGCGAGCATGCCGGCCTTGGCGCCCAGGCCGACTTCGTCGAGCACGGCGCGCGCCGGCTTGCGCAGCGCCGCTTCCTCGCGCGCCGGACGCCAGAAGCGGAAACTGTGGCCCGCATGCGCCTGCACCGCCAGCGCCACGTTGTCGAGCGCCGTGAAGTCCCGGTAGATGCTGGTGATCTGGAAGGAGCGCGCGAAACCCTTGCGCGCGCGCGCCGGCGCGGAGAGCGCCGTGACGTCCTCGCCGGCGAAGCGGATGCTGCCCGCGTCGGGCCGCAGGTTGCCGGCGAGCTGGCCGATGAGCGTGGTCTTGCCCGCGCCGTTCGGGCCGATGATGGCGTGCGTCTCGCCCTCGCGCAGCTCGAGGCTGACACCGTCCGTGGCCGCCAGCGCGCCGAAGGCCTTGCGCAGGCCCTGCGCCTCGAGGATGAGCTCAGCCATCCTTGCCGCTTCCGGGCAACAGGCCGGCAAGTCCGCGCCTGAAGAACAGCACGCACAGCACCAGCAGCGGGCCGAGGATCACCTGCCAGTGCTGGGTCCAGCCGGCGAGCAGGTCCTCGACGATGAGCAGCGCGAACGCGCCGAGCGCCGGACCGGGCACGGTGGCCATGCCGCCGAGGATCACCATGAACATGATTTCGCCCGAGCGCGTCCAGTCCATGAACGCCGGCGTGATGTAGGCGGTATGGTTGACGAGCAGCGCGCCGGCCAGCCCGCACAGCGCGCCGGAGATGACGAAAGCAGCGAGCTGATAGGGGTAGGGCGAGAAGCCGATCGCGCGCGAGCGTGCCTCGTTCGACTTCGCGGCGCGGATCACCATGCCGAAGCGCGAATTGATCAGCCGGTGCACCACGTACATGCAGGCCAGCATCAGCGCGAGCACCAGGTAGTAGTACGCCACAGGGTCGCCGAGGTCGATCAGGCCGGAGAACTGGCTCTTCACCTTGAGCCGCATGCCGTCGTCGCCGCCGTACTCCTCCACCGAATTGCCAAGATAGAAGAGCATCTGCGTGAAAGCGAGCGTGATCATGATGAAGTAGATGCCGCGCGTGCGCACCGAAATGGCGCCGATCACCAGCGCCACCAGCGCGGAAGCGAGGACGGCCACGGACCACTGCAGCCAGCCGCTGTTGAAGCCGTAGAAGGCAAGGATGCCCACCGAGTAGCCGCCCACGCCGAGGTAGGCGGCGTGGCCGAAGGACACCAGCCCGCCGTAGCCGAGGATCAGATTGAGGCTTACGGCGGCGATGGCGAAGATCATCACGCGGCGGATGAGGTCGATGTAGTAGGGCTGCTTGGCGAGCGTAGCGAGCGCCGGCACCGCAAGCAGCAGCAGCACGCAGGCGGCGAGGATCAGGGTGCGCGCGCGCATCAGCCGCTTCTTGCCGGGAACAATCCCTCGGGGCGCACCGCCAGCACCAGCGCCATGAGGAGGTAGATCAGCATCGAGGCGAGTGCGGGCCCGGCGGCTTCGGCGGCGGGCGGCGAGATGAAGTGGCCGAGCAGCGGCTTGAGGAACGCTCGCCCGAGGGTATCGACGATGCCGACGACCAGGGCGCCGACCAGCGCGCCGCGGATCGAGCCGATGCCGCCGATCACGATCACCACGAAGACTTGAATGAGGATGAGCTCGCCCATGCCCGGCTGCACCGCGTAGATCGGCCCCGCCATCAGGCCGGCGAGACCGGCGAGCGCGGCGCCGAAGCCGAACACCACGGTGTACAGAAGCCGGATGTTGATGCCGAGCGCGGCGACCATGGTGCGGTTCGAGGCGCCGGCGCGGATCAGCATGCCCAGGCGCGTCTTCGCCACCACGTACCACAGCCCAGCGCCGACCACGAGGCCGACGCCGATCACCACGGCGCGATACACCGGGTAGATCGAGCCCGGGATGATCTCGATGTGGCCCTGCAGGTACGACGGCAGCGTGGTGTAGAGCGCCGCGCGGCCCCAGAGGATGGCGATCAGCTCGTTGAAGAACAGGATCAGGCCGAAGGTGGCGAGCACCTGGTCGAGATGGTCGCGCTCGTACAGCGTCCTGAGCGCGATCACTTCCACCAGCATGCCGACCAGCAGCGTGCCGGCGAGGCCGAGCAGCACGCCGAGCGGGTAGGAGCCGGTCCATTGCACGGCGGCCACCGTCAGGTAGGCGCCGACCATGTACAGCGAGCCGTGCGCGAGGTTGACCAGGTTCATGATGCCGAACACCAGCGTCAGCCCGGCGGCCATGAGGAACAGCATGACGCCGAACTGCAGGCCGTTCAGCAGCTGCTCGAAGACGAGGACGGTGGTCATAAAAAAGAGGGGCGCGGTTGCGCCGCGCCCCTCGGCTGACGCTGCGCGGCGGCGACTACCACTTCATCGGGCAGTCCTGATAGTACGCATCCTTGTGCTTCTCGAAAACCTTGCGCTGGATGCGCATCTCGACATCGCCGCCCGGGCGTTGCTCCGCGCGGAGCAGATAGAAGTCCTCGATCGGGTGGTGGTTGACGTTGAACTTGAACGGACCGCGGATCGAGTCGTAGTTGGCCTTGCGCAGCGCCTCGATCACCGCCTTGTTGTTCTTGAGGCTGCCCTTGTTGGCGCGCACTGCAGAGTCGATCAGCATCATGCCGTCGTAGCTCTGCGCGCCGTAGAAGGAGGGCGTGTAGCCGAACTTCTTGCGGAAGAAGGCGACGTACTTCTCGCTCGCCGGAACTTTCAGGTCGGGGCTCCAGAACCTGGCTTCATACTGACCGATGGCCGCCTCTTTGAGCGCGGGCAGCGTGGTCTCGTCCACCGTGAACACGGAGTAGAGCGGGACGCGCTCGCGCAGGCCGGCCTGGAAATACTGGCGCACGAACTGCACGCCCATGCCGCCCGGGTAGAACACGAACGTGGCCTTCGGGTTCTTGGCGCGCAGCTGCGTGATCTCCGCCTGGTAGTCCTGCTGGCCGGGCGTGGTGTAGATCTCCTCGACGATGCGGCCCTTGAAATAGCGCTTGAAGCCCACCACCATGTCCTTGCCCGCCTGGTAATTCGGTGCCAGCACGTAAACATCGTTGATGCCCTGCTCCTGCATGAACTTGCCCATCGCCTCGGGGGACTGGTCGTTGTTCCAGGAGGTGGAGAAATACTGCTCGTGGCAGGCCTTGCCGGCGAGCGGGCTGGCGCCGGCGTTGGTGCCGACCATGATCTTGCCGGCGCCGGTGACCACTGGCACGACGGCCATCATGACGTTGGACCAGATGATCCCCGACATGATGTCCACCTGGTGCTTCTTGAGCATTTCCTCGGCGACCTGCACGCCGACGTCGGTCTTGAACTGATCGTCGCCGAAGATCACTTCCACCGGCACGCCGCCCATCTTGTTGCCGAGGTGGTCCATGGCCAGCTCGACCGAATCCTTCATGTGCTTGCCGATGATGCCGGCCGGGCCGGACAAGGTGGTGATGAAGCCGATCTTGATCTTCTGCTGCGCGGCGGCCGGCAGCGCGAAGGCGAGCGACGCGGCGGCGACCGCGGCAGCCAGGAAACGGATGGGAGTGCGCACGATGATTCTCCTCGGTTTGTGTGCTGGGCCAGTCTAGCAAGCGGCACCGAGGGGTGTCCAGACAGCGAAGCGGCTAGACTTGAGGCATGTTAAGACTCTCGGGCGTCACCAAGCGCTTCGGCGGGCGCACCGTCCTCAACCAGGTGTCCCTGGAAGTGGCTCCCGGGGAGCACATCGCCGTGCTGGGCGAGTCGGGCATCGGCAAGTCCACGCTGCTCAACGTCATCGCCGGCCTGGAGCCGGTGGACGCGGGCAGCATCGCCTACGACGGCTTCGAGATGGCGGCGCTCTCCGACGACGCCGCGACGCGCGTGCGGCGCGATCACTTCGGCTTCGTGTTCCAGGCGTTCCACCTGCTGCCGCACCTCAATGCCGAGCAGAACGTCGGCCTGCCGCTCCTGCTGCGCGGCGCGCCGCCGGAGGAGATCCGCAGGCGCTCGCGCATGCTGCTTGGCGCAGTGGGGCTGGGCGGGCGCGAGGCGGCCATGCCGCGCGAACTCTCCGGCGGCGAACTGCAGCGCGTGGCGATCGCGCGCGCGCTGGTCGGGCAGCCCAAACTCGTGCTCGCCGACGAGCCGACCGGCAATCTCGACCCCGACAACGCGCGCCAGGTGCTGGAGATCCTGCGCGGGCAGGTGAAGCAGCATGGCGCTGCCGGCGTCCTCGTCACGCACTCCGAAGCCGCGGCGGCGACCTGCGACCGGCGATACTGGCTCAGCGTCGAGGGCCTGAAGCAGGTCTGAAAATCGGGGTCAGAGCCAGATTTCCGGCGATTGCAGCCACCGTACGCGGGTTTGGCATTTCAAATCGATCTCGTGTTTTTTGGCTCGGTGAATCTTCGAGCCAAAAAACACGAGACCATGGAAAGTCAAAATCGGCGCGCACGGTGGATAGCCGCCCGCAATCGGCGTCTGACCCCGATTTTCACCTCTTGAACAGTTTGCGCGCCGGGAAAGGCAAGGCCTTGCCGCCCAGCGCTTCCTCGATGCGCAGTCCCTCGTTCCACTTCGCCATGCGCTCGGAGCGCGCGAAGCTGCCGACCTTGAGCTGGGGCACCCCCCAGCCCACGGCGAGGTGGACGATCGACACATCCTCCGTCTCGCCCGAGCGCGCCGAGACGATGGCGCGCATGCTCTTCGCCTTTGCGGCAGTCCAGCAGGCGAGGGTCTCGG